>Ga0070741_10011058_pt1 | contig 16791 bp, 16 predicted proteins | sample Coa_R1_4_FD_66440 | JGI IMG/M metagenome (GOLD analysis project Ga0070741, IMG submission 66440) | Surface soil microbial communities from Centralia Pennsylvania, which are recovering from an underground coalmine fire - Coalmine... | ecosystem: Environmental > Terrestrial > Soil > Unclassified ...
GATGTCAGGGCGGATGGATCTTTTGCGCCATTTGAATATATTCGTAGTAAGTACGCGTAAGCGATTGAATAGCGCCCATTGGAGAGATACTACGCATGGATGTTTTCAGACAGCCTGTTACCCCGCAGGCAGCTACAAAGCTTCATACTATTGTTAAGGGGGTGGCACCGCGTGGGAAACCTATTCCTTTGAGTGAAGTAGCGGTGCTGCTGCATCCCGAGGATGATGTAGCTATTGCTCGCGTTCCACTGAGTCGCGGTGTTATCTTGCAGTTGCCACCAGAGGTTGTTGGGGGTGAGAGGCTCGTTGAGGTGACACAGCGCGTGCAATCGGGACACAAAGTGGCATTGCACGACATTGCGCAGGGTCAGCCGGTGCTGCGTTATGGTTCGATCATCGGGTTTGCTAGCGAGCCTATTCATGCCGGTTCGCATGTCCATACGCATAATCTGGCGGTTGGTGAACTCAAGCAGGAGTACGAGTATGGCGTCGATGTGCGGCAGCTGGATATTGTGCCTGTTGAGCAACGGCGCACGTTTATGGGCTATAGGCGTCCTGATGGCAAGGCTGCGACCCGGAATTATATCGCGATCATCAGCACGGTCAATTGTTCGGCCAGCACGATACGCCTGATGCAGCGACGGTTTGGTCATGAAATCCTGCGCGCCTATCCTAATATCGATGGTGTGATTGGGCTCACACATAAGAATGGTTGTGCTATGCGCACGGGAGGAGAAGCGCTTGAGCAACTACAACGTGTGCTCGCGGGCATGGCTGCGCATGCGAATATTGGCGCGTATCTGCTGGTGAGCTTGGGCTGTGAAAGCAACCAGGTGCAGGAGATGATCGAGGCGCGAGGTCTGGATCGAGAGGGAGGCTGGAAGAAGCCGCTCTATCTGACTATCCAGGAAAATCATGGCGTAGCCCATACCGTCGAAGAGGGGGCGCGCATCATTGGCGAACTGCTGCCGCAAGTCAACGATGTGAAGCGTGAAGCTATTCCTATCTCTGAGTTGACGCTGGCTTTGCAATGCGGCGGCAGCGATGGTTGGAGCGGCGTTACTGCTAATCCTGCTCTGGGTTACTGTGTGGACGAACTCGTGCGGCAGGGCGGTACGGCTGTGTTGAGCGAAACGCCCGAAATTTATGGCGCGGAACATGTGGTCCTGCGCCGAGCACGCACCCGCGAGGTGGGTGAGCAGTTTGTCGAGCGTTTGCGCTGGTGGGAGCACTATGCTGCTATTAATGATATGGAGATGGACAACAATCCTTCGCCTGGTAATAAGCTCGGCGGATTGACAACCATTTACGAGAAGTCGCTGGGAGCGATTGCTAAAGGTGGCTCGACCACGCTCAACGCTATCTATAAATATGCTGAGCCGGTTACAGAACGTGGGCTAGTGATCATGGATACGCCTGGCTATGACCCGATCTCGGTTACGGGGCAGGTAGCTGGAGGCTGTAACGTTATTGTCTTCACTACCGGGCGCGGCTCCTGCTTTGGCTTCAAACCTGCCCCTTCGATCAAGGTTGCCTCCAATAACAATCTGTATGAGAGCATGGAGAGCGATATGGATATTAACGCGGGGGTTGTGCTCAACGGCGTTAGCACGCAAGAAGTCGGCGGGCAGATCCTTGATGAAGTGATCGCTGTAGCCAGCGGCAAAAGGAGCAAGAGCGAGGCGCAAGATATTGGCGAAGAAGAATTCGCTCCCTGGATTATCGGTGCTATTATGTAACAGATCAGATCAAATCGTCCACAAGGGGCGGCGCTAGCGCCGCCCCTTGTGGACGATTTGATCTGATCTGTTACATCTTTAGTAGTTCTGCGGTCGTTGGAATGCTCCGATTACTTCCGAGAGGGCCTTTGCAATCCCCAACAAGCGCGATTCATTCCAGCGTTTCCCTACTATCTGTACTCCGATGGGTAAGCCATTGTGGTCCAGTTTGTATGGAAGCACGACTGCCGGGTGGCCGGTGTAACTGAATAGCGTGCTATGAGCACCAACCATCCAATATGCTCTCTCCTGACCATCAACGTCCAGGAATGATCCCGGTTCGCAGTGGGGAAACGCCGTCATCATGGAGGATGGACAGAGGAGCACATCCCATTTATCGAAGAAGTGCTCCCAGGCGAGCATGGTCTGGTCACGTCGATGCAGGGCTTGCAGATATTGGGCCAGTGTCGTTGGTTGTTCCTGCCGCTCTGGCTGGAATGCTCCAAGTATCATGCCAATTAATGTCCCGGCGCTTGCTGCTTCCTGGTTGAAATCCAGTTGTGGCAGTGCCGCTTCTTCAACCGCCTCGCACAAGGGAGAAAGCTGCCTGCTTAGCTCTTCTATAGCAGCGCGTATCTCCGCTGCTACCGGGAAACCTGGGAAGGTGGGGGCGAAGGCAATGCGCAGGGTCTTCAGTTCGGGTTGAGAGACTTTGTCAACCGGCACAGGTTGGACTTCAGTATCCTGTCCGTCTGGCCCGGCGATAATCGGATACAGCAGCGCCAAATCCTCGACGGTACGTGCCATTGGCCCAATACAGGACATGATGCGAACAAGCCTGGGACCTGTAAGGCCAGGAATCTGCCCGGTAAGGGGGACGCGCCGTTCAGTTGGCTTAAGAGCAAACACACCACAAAAATGCGCTGGGACACGAATCGATCCAGACAAATCGCTGCCAACTTCAAATGGGATCATTCCAGATGCCAGTGCCGCTGCCGCCCCGCCGCTGGAACCACCAGGCGTACGCTCGCTATTCCAGGGATTTTTGGTGCGGCCAAAGATAGGATTATTGGATTGATAATCTGCCAGCATTACAGGAACGTTTGTTTTGCCGATAAGAATGCCACCCGCAGCCTTGAGGCGTGCGGTAATGGTGCTATCGAAGTCCGGCACGTAGTCGGCCAGAGGCGGGAACCCGGTGGTAGTGCGCATGCCCGCCGTCGCATGGGAATCCTTCAATGTAAAGGGCACACCATGTAGAGGTCCCCAGTGCTCTCCGCGAGCCAGGGCTTCATCTGCTTCCCGCGCCCGTTGATATGCATGCTCGGCATCGAGCGTAATGATAGCGTTCAACGTGGGATTGTGCGTGGCAATCTGAGCCAAATGCGCTTCCAGCACTTCTGTGGCTGAAACGTGACCTGCCTGGATGGCGGTTGCCAACCGAGTGGTACTAGAAAAAACAATATCCATTATCGTTGCTCCGTTTAAGTAACTGGTGCTTCCTACCAGTAGAGAGTTTTCCAATGCACAGTATAGACCCTCCCTTAACAGGAGGGTCAAGAGACTGTGTCCTGAAGAGTTACTTTATTTTTTCCTCAAAGGCTTTTTGCCTGGACGGGGAGGGTAACACCACTGATGCCGTCGCTGGCGGATGATGCCAGGAAGATCGCGGCTTCAGCGAGCAGATCGAGGCTGACCCATTTGGTTGCAAGTTCCTCTGATGAGGGCTTGAGATCGGCAAGGTTTGTTTCGGTGATGAGCAGTCCCGGGCCGATGGCGTTGACGTAGATGCCCAGGTGCTGGCCTTCTTTGGCAAAGGTGCGTGTGAGGGCGTCGACTCCAGCCTTGGCGCAATTGTAGGCTACCATCATTGGTCCTGAACCCTCGATGCCGCCTGCGCGGCTGAAATTGAGGATTTTGCCCGATCCCTGGCTTTTCATTACGGGCCAGACGGCTCGTGTGCAGAGGAAGGTGGTCAGTAGATTATTGTTCAGTTCGCTTTGCCAATCAGCGAGCGACAGTTCATCGGAGGGACCGTACTTTGTGAGGCCACCAGCCAGATTGACAAGAATGTCGATACGCTCGTAGGTTCCTGCGGTTTGCTGGATCAGCTTTTGTGCTCCCTCTTCGCTTGTGAGGTCGGCTGCAATGGGTAGAACCTGTACATGCTCGGCCTCGTTGCGTAGCTCCTGGGCGCGCGCGTTAACTCGTTCAGCGCTGCGTGAACAGATGGCCAGGTCGGCACCTTCACGAGCAAAGGCCCGCGCGATAGTGTATCCAGCTTGTCCAGCACCGCTGACACCAGTGATGATAGCGACTTTCTCCTTTAGACGCATTGCCTTGGATTCTCCTCGGTTGTTTTTTATAGGGTTTTCCCATTCTATCACAGGACATCCTGGCATGAGACATCCTGAATTTTTCGATGAAGCGCCGCCTACGGCAGGGAACAAGATTCTTCTCAACATTTGTTGAGAAGAATCTTGTTCCCTGCCGTAGGCGGCGCTTCGGTTTAATGTGACACCTGTGCAACTGGATCAATGGGCTTCTCTTCAAGTTGAGCAACGTACCAGCCATAGATGCAGAGCGCTATCAGAGCTGCAAGCGCAAAGGCAAGCCCCGCCTGCCACAAAACGTGCCAGAATGAAGTGTCAATCGCGATAAGTGCTGCAATAGTACCTGCTGCAGAGCATAGGTGCATCAATTTTTTACTTAAAGAAGACGCTGGTCCAGACAGATAGTGCTCCTCTATTGCATTCACGACCAACATCCCCGCTAACAGAGGAAGCGCCAGAGCGGAGGTAATAACCGAAGTCTCGATCCAAAAATCAAACGTTGTTAGCCCAAGGAAGGCTTGAAGAATAACGAGAATGCTTACTATCAGGCCGCTTGCGTACAGGTTCGATATGCGTAGTACATATCGACCATCATTGTGCTCTGACACGCTTTTTTCCTTTCCGCCTTGTGAACGATTTGATAATGGAGTCATATCCACGTTACTACATGTGTGAATATAAAATATTCAATGAAATGAGTAATTTTTATTCACTCTTGTAAGATTGTAGCTGACGATCTAGTCGATTGTCAAGCCTTTTGTTGAGAAGGGCCTCCATCTTTTAGAGGGAATATAAAGTGTGGAGAGAGCACCTTTGGGATGCATGAGATGCCTTCGCAATGTTCCCCGCGAGGAAGGAGAGCCATGGAGAAGGGATTTATGAAAAAACTGTCATTCTGCAAGCTTGACAGGGTGTACATCTCTATGATACATTTATATCGTAATAAATGTACATTTTATCAGGACATACACCCTTTATTACCTAGTGCTTTGTGTAAGAAAAAAAGAAGAGTCAGATCTACTTGCTGGAACTTTCGTACTGTGCCAACGACTAGTGATCAACACACGCAATGTAGACAGTGTATTCATGCATACTACCACGTCAAGCGATTCCATTACTGCGACTCTACACAACCAGGAACGAACAGGGGATTAATCTACGAGTTCTCCCGCGAAAAAAACGATAGCAAGAGGATTACTATGTCATTCTCGGAGTGGAAAACCTACCTGAACGATCAACTGGAAGAATTGTAATTACAAGCAGGTGAGGACTATTCTTTATAGAAAACCATTTCACAGGAGCGTACCTAATTGGGAGGTTGACATGACGCAGAAATCACGTTATCAAGGTGATAATCAAGAGGATATACCCGTGCGAAAGCAAGAAGAAGAGGAACGTGTCGAGTTGAGTGGTGCATTCAAGGAACCTAAAAAACGGGACAAGGAGCGTATCCAGCTTGACTTCTCGCCTGATGCTCTTGAAAAATTAGATCAGATGAAGGAAATAATAGGAGCGAGCACACGCGCGGAGACCATTCGGCAGGCACTACGGCTCTTTGAGTGGTTTGTTACCGAATTGCGGCCAAGCGATACAATTACTGTAACAGACGAAGAAAAAGAGATTGTCACAAAATTTAGTGTAAAGCTTATTCGTGGCACGATGGAATCATCATAGCTGCCAGGACAGATAAGCAGTGGCAGGCCATTGAGTTACTACTCAATGCCAGGCCCGCTGCTGCGTTGGCCGGAGACATGGCAGAGTAATATTATAATTATTTTGATGTAGCATAGCAAACCACTCAAAAAGCCGTAGTGCCAGTCGAATGGTTTCCGCGCGTGTGCTTGCTGGTAAATGAGGAGGAAAAGATATGACGAACCAACAAACCATCGATCAGGCCAGGTCAGAAGCGTTTGCCCAACACATGCTTGAGGTACTCAATAGCGCCGGATTGTCGCTGATGATCAGCATCGGTCACAAGACACGGCTGTTCGATCTGCTGGCCCAGTTGCCCCCCTCAACCAGTGAGCAGATCGCCCAGGCAGCGGGCTTGCAGGAGCGCTACGTGCGAGAGTGGCTGGCGGCTATGGTGACGGGTCGCATCATGGAGTATGATGCAGCGAGTCGCACCTATCGCTTGCCGGCAGAACACGCTGCCTGGCTCACGCGTGCCGCCGGGCCGAATAATCTGGCCTTCCAGACGCAGTACATTGCTCTGCTGGCCAGTGTGCAAGACGAGATCGTCGAGTGCTTCTCCAAGGGTGGGGGCGTGCCGTACTCGTCGTTTCCTTCGTTCCAACGTATCATGGCCGAGGACAGTGCACAAGTCCTGGATGCTAGCCTGCTCCAGGTGATGCTGCCTCTCATCCCAGGCCTGGTAGAGCGGCTGCAGGTGGGCATGGATGTCGCTGATATCGGCTGCGGCTCTGGACACGCTATCAACATCATGGCTCAGGCCTTCCCCAAGAGCCGCTTTGTCGGCTATGACTTCTCTGAAGAAGGGATTGCGGCTGCGCAAGCCGAAGCCAGGCGCTTAGGCGTGACCAACAGCCGCTTTGAGGTCCAGGATGTCTCTGCCCTGGATGTCCCAGCTCGCTATGACCTGATCACCGCCTTTGATGCGATCCACGATCAGGCCAGGCCAGCAGAGGTGCTGGCAGGCATCGCCAGGGCACTGCGCCCCCGAGGCATCTTCCTGATGGTAGATATCGCTGCCTCCAGCCGCCTGGAGGAGAACCTGGATCATCCCCTGGCTCCGTTCCTCTACACCATCTCGTGCAATCACTGCATGACCGTCTCGTTAGCTTCGGGTGGGGAAGGGCTGGGCACCATGTGGGGCGAGGAGCTCGCCTGCCAGATGCTCTTTGCAGCTGGCTTTACACAGGTCGAGGTGAAGCACGTCGAGGGGGATTTCTCCAACAGCTACTATATCGCGTCCAGGGACTGAACGTTGTCCCTGGCTGTGTATTTTGAGATGAGGACATGAGTCATGCCCAATTTTGCGAGCGTCCGTTCAACTACACTGAATCCCCGCCTGCGGCGGGAGATCACGGGAAAATCATTTCATTCAAAAACTGCCTGACGGCAGTTTTTGAATGAAATGATTTTCCCGTGAGCGAGGCGACAATGATCTGTAACAGACGTTCAAAAAAATTCGGGATGACTTATGACAGTTATGTTGTTATCTTGGTGGAAATAAACGTTTCCTCGAAGTGCGAATAATCCTTGGAAGGGATTGCCAACCTTTCACCTCCTCGGGAGGGTTGACTCTTTTAACCAATCGAAGTCCAGGCTCGTTTATATCAAGTAGGACCGGGATGTTTCCACGGTTTGATGCTCCCACCGCTTTGGTCAGGTGTAAAGAAGTGGCAAGTTGTTTTTCTCTCGCAGCCTGCATGATCTCTTGCTTTAGAGCAAGCATGCGTGCGGGGAGTTGAGAGCCTTGCTGATAAGATAACAGCGTATCTGCATGTGAAGCCAGGATCTCGTATTCTCGCAGTGCTTCTGTACAGCTTGAACAAGTGGTTAAATGATCATTGAGTGCTACCAGATCAGAGAAGGAAAGTTCTCCTGAGAGCTTTGCTAAAATTTTTTCCAACCACTCTTCATGAGGTGCTTGATAGTTCATTGATTCGAACTCCTCTCTCTGTGTACTCGTTCATATATCTGTCGAAGCTCATGCCTTGCATGTTCAATATGCCGTTGAACCTGTCTTGTACTACATTGATGGATAGTAGCAATATCGTTCAATGTGAGTCTCTCGAAGACCTTTAAATAAAAACATGAGCGAGATGGCTCTTGTAAGTGCTCTAAAGCCCGTCTAACAAACTCAACATCTTCGAGCATTTCTACAAACTGGTCAGGAATTTCTTCAGGGCGCTTCAACTGGATATATTCCTGTATTGGGGAACTATCCGGGTCTTCCGATCTATGCAATGAAATGGTGAGCGAACGCTTCTGCTTTCTAATATAATCTACAGCGGTATTATGAGCAATCCGAAATATCCAGGACTTACTCCTAGATCTAGCAGGTGGGTTAGACCTCCAGGCTTTCTCAAATGTGTCCTGGACCACTTCTTCGGCCGCATAGTGATCCTTCAAAAGATACATAGAATAGCGGAGGAGACGTTGATAGAGATGCTCAATGGCTTCATCTTCTCCGCCAAGTGCGCGTTCCAGTAATTCTTCAAGCGAGAGCGCCATTCCATAGGCTCCTTTAAATAAGTCTACATCTTAGTAGACGGGACTACACGCAAAACGGTTGAAAATAGCCAGAGATCATCTCATGCAAAACTACATTCATGGATCACATCAATAACAAGAAGATCTCGCTTATTAGACGGCACTGCAATCAAAATCACGACAGACCGATGACTGAGATAAAACGATATGACTACACATCATGACGGCACTACCAGCAACCGGACGTTTAAAAACGAATGCTTGTGTCGCGTCCTGTTATGCCCGTGGATTCCTCGAAGTTTGAATAGCTCTGGAAAGGGGTGGCCAATCTTCCACCCTCTCGGGAGGGTGGACTATCTTAACCCTTCCAAATTCGCGTTCGCTTATATCAGGTAGAGGAGGTAATTCTCCTCGCATCTTTTTTGAAGGTGGAGGTAATTCCTCCCGCATCTTTTTTGAAGGTGGTGTCGTCACGATATAGGGTCCTCCTTAGGTAACACTTCCAGAGTTATCTTTTGTAAGTTCTTCAAGCAGATGCTATAAACCTTAATTTACTCTACTACTTTATGCCTACTGATTATATCATAAAATATACATAGTTTGGTGTAGAAAATAATGACATAAATATGCCATTTTTATGCCAATTTTTAGTTTTGCCAGGTTCGGTAGATGCATTGACCTTTTTGAGTTCCTTTAGAAGCTCGCGTAACCGCAAACTTGATAGGTACGTGGGCGGTCCACGTGACGTTATCGAGTCTTATTAGTAATGCGCGAGATAACGGCGCAGTTTGCTCGCTGTCTCCTACCAGGTATGCGGCTGTACCAGTTAAAAAAGAGCCCACTCTTTTCTATGCATCTTCCAATGACTTTAACCATAGCTTGACCTTATGTGCCATCTCGTTGCCTGTGCCCTGGAAATCTTGCAGGCTGCTCTGAGCCCAGCGCAGCGCTTCGGCCTCGTTGCCGCGCCGCTGTTCGATCCTTGCCAGACCAAATTCGGCGCAGGCGATCAACTCTTTGCCTTCGATCTCGCCCGCTTTGAGCAAGGATTGCCTGAAAGCTCCCTCTGCCTCAGTCAACTTGTCTTGCCGTAAATAGCACTCTCCCCACTCGAACAGTGTCTCGCTGATGAGCCAGATATGGCCGATTTCGTAGGCAATATCGAGGCTCTCTTGCAAATATTTCTCTGCTTGCTGATAGTGATCTCGCTTGCTTTCTAACATGCCCAGATTTTGCAGGACTGAACTGACGCGCACTGGAACCTTGATTTTCCGCGCAATATCGAGGCTCTCGTTGTAAAATTCCAGGGCTTTATCTAAATTCCCGCGCTTGTACTCTAGCATGCCTATGTTCATCAGCATGGCGCTGATGCGTTGTTGATGCTTTGCTTTGCGTGCGCAGGTGAGACCCTCGTCATAATAGCGGTCTGCTTTCTGGTATTCGCCATTGCGTTCAGCATTGACGCCTAGATTTTGTAGAAGCGCGCTCATGTTCTTATAGTCGTTTACCTGGCGTGCCAGTATCAGCCCCTGCAAGTACAACTCGTTGGCCAATGTCCAATCTCCACGAGTATTGGCAACCTCTCCAAGGTTGCGCAGCAGATTACTCATGCTGGCTGGTTCGCTGCCCAACACCTCGATCAGCTCGCGGGCAGCTAACAGATGAGCCTCTGCACGCAGGCAATCGCCACTATGGACAATCACCTCGCCCCAGTTAGCCTCAAAAGCAGCCATCAAGCAACGATTGCCGACGGTTTGAGCTGCCTGCAAACCTTCTTCATAGTACGCCTCAGCCCTTTTGAGATCCTTGCCCAGTTGAGCTGTGCGTCCCAGATGCAGGCAGATGGTGGTCAAGCTCTGCGTATCTCCTATCTTACGCGCCTGCCATGATGCTTGCTCCAGATAGGGCTCGACGAGAGCATAGAGCCCTTTTGCTTCCAGAAATGGTGCCAGGGCATCGATGGCACTGGCCAGTTCGTCTACCCATCCCTGATCGCAGGCAACTTGAAACGCGACCAGCACATTATGCATCTCCTCTTCGAGTGTGTCATAGTTATTAGGACGTTTCCGAATATAAGAAGTAAAGTACTGTACCATGAGTCTCTTGACCGCTTCCTGGTCCTTTACCACCGTTCCGGCTTCCAATTGTAGCCGAGCATAGTCGGCAATAGTCTGATGCAGGGTATAGCGCTCCTGCCCTCTACATGCCAATAGCCCCATATCCACTAATTTGTCGAGATTACGCGCCGATTTTTTACATACGGCCAGCGCGGCCTCTTCCGAGAAGCTGTGAGGCTTGGCCGGAAAGACCGAGAGGGCATGCAGGACGTAGCGAGAGTCGGGATCTAAGCGCTGATCACTGGCCCCGATGCTGGCGTATAAAGAAAGCGGAGTGCCGACTGAAAGGTGGGGAGGACGCTCTGAAATAGGTTGTAGCAAGGTCAGGCGTAATCGTTCCTCGGCATTACGAAGCCGCTCGATAGCTTCAAGCACGCGGCGCGATTGATTGTTACCACCGGCCATCTGGATATGCCTACCCATAATCGTCAGCGCCAGAGGCAGCCCACCAGCAGAACGTGCCAGAGTTTCTACCTCGCCAGGAGAATTCGTAGTCAGCATAGGCGAGAGCGCGTGGAGGAGTCTGATACTGTATTCCTGGTTTAATTCCTCGATCAAAAAGATCCGATCATGATTGCGTGTGAAAGCCAGGGCTACCTCTTGTGAGCATGTAGTAACGAGGTGGACGCAGTTGAGACCGCCGAGCTTGAAGACGAGAGCCTCATCGGGCGACCAGGCATCGTCGATAAAGAGTAGCATGCGGCGCATACCGATAGTATCGCGAATGGCCTCCTGCCAACTCTCAACCGTTGCCAGTTCGGCCATATCGTTGGGAGAAATGCGCAGGAGCGTTCCCCAGCGGCTCAATAATCCGAGAAGGCTGGGGTTGCGACCGAGGCCAGCCCACAGAATGCCATCAGAAAAGTGTTTATGGATCTGGCTTTTATGAGCAAGTTCACTAGCCAGCGCAGTTTTGCCGACGCCGTGCATGCCTCTCAAGGCATATGAGCCTCCGTGCGCACAGAGATGGCTGATAAGTCGCTTCTGCAAATCATCTCGTCCGATCAGACCTATCTCTGGCACCGCTAACGGGGGGATTGCGGGATCATACACTGCTGTCATAGGCGGGATGGTAGTTGTGTTGGAGCCAGTTTTTCCAGATATCCCTGGGAGATTCTGCTGAAAAAGTGCCGAGAGCTTCTTTTGAAAATCTTGACGGGGAGGTTCAATATTACGTTCCCAACGACTGACTGAGGCCAACGATGCGCCAATCTTCATAGCCAGCGATTGCTGCGACAAGCCCAGGCGTTGCCGATTGCTTCTGATCCATTCTCCCCAGGAGAACTTGTTATCCATAGTTCTATCCATTGTGGCGCTCCTTCTTGTGGAAAGATTTTTACTGAATGGGTATATCTGAGGGGAGTATAGCAGATATTAGCTGAACCTGGATCTTGTTGTGACTAGTCACTCGTTTTTCAGTGAAAGATACATCACTATCTGGTATAGGAAGCAAGCAAACGTGACGATTCAAATAAGGATAGTAGTGTTTCGAGTAAAATGACGGGTAATAGTGTAACGTCACTCTTCTTGTCTCAAGTTTGACTCTGAAGAGTGACGTTATTCTAATCCGTTAGATGCTCAATTACTCTTTTCCTGATGGACAGGGGAATGCTGGGGGAACGGGGGTATTTGCCAGGGCTGAAGCACGTGAAGGCCCTCAATCCCGGTTGGAACGCCGAGGGCACTCAAGAGATCGCTCTGTACCTGATCAATGTCCTGGTTTCCATTGACAACGGTCAACTTGTGTTGTCTGCTGTAGTAATCAAGCAGAAGGATCGTTTCGTTAAAGAAGATATCCAGACGTTTTTGCACAGCCTCGCCTGTATCATCGGAGCGTTGATACAACGGGCTCCCGTCGAGATCACAGATACCAGATTTTTTTGGAGGGGCGCTATGAATATTATAGATATGCTGGTGGGCGCGACAGATACACCTCCCAGAAAGGCGCTTGAGAAGCACCTCACGAGGAACCTCCAGATAAATGGCTTTGTCAATACATTGTCCGGCATTTTGCAGGGCGTTATCTAAAGCCTGGGCCTGAGCCAGATTGCGCGGGAAACCGTCGAGCAGAATACCGGATGCCGTTCCGAGCTCTGAAAGACGCTCCAGTATCATTGCCACCGTGATGTCGTCAGGAACCAGCTCGCCCTTATCCATATAAGTTTTCGCTTTAAGACCTAACGCTGTTTGCTCGCTGAGCGCCTTACGGAAAAGATCGCCACTGGCAACATGGCATATCCCAAGAGCCTGTGAAAGTTTGTCTGCCTGCGTACCTTTGCCAGATCCCTGTGCGCCGATAAGAATCATGTTCATGTGCGTTCCTCCATTGAAAGTTCGCTAAAACTCACCATTGAGTATTTACGAACTGCACCCTTCCGGGGGTATCAGTCTACATTATATTGTACCCCGAAAAGGTCACAAAATGCGCCCCCTCTACTGAGGTCTTCCAAAAGATCGACCCTTTTAAAGACCCAGTTCGCCTATTTCCAAAGGAATTTCTCTTCGTTGCAGATGGCATTATACGACCAGCCATTGCTGTAAAAAGTATAGGAGAACCGCATCTCATCCACTTCACAAAACGAGCCATATCTCTCTCAACCTACTCACAATACTATAACTGCATGTTTCTCCACGTCGATCACTTCTGATATTGTTCTGCTCACTTCGACCAATCTGTTATTAAGAAGCGTGCCGCAGCCGCACAAGCGATGGTAAAATTGACAGTAACCGCAATGCATTTGAATAAACCTGGAGCAGGAGCAAGGATACGGTGCCAAGAAGAACGTTTTTAAGGTATACAAAGGCTCAGAAACTGGATGAGCAGACGCTACAGAAGTATCTCCTTTGCTTTAAGCCTGAAACTTTGCATCATAGTTGGCAGACATTGCCCAGGTTGCGAGATTTATTTGGTAATGAAGCGCCCTTAGAGCTGGAGGTAGGTTGTGGGAGCGCCGAATTTCTCTGCTCGCTCGCCTTGAAGCACCCTGAGACGAACTTTGTAGGGGTTGATATCTCTGGCAGGTCGCTCTTCAAGGCAGCTGAAAATGCCTCTGAGCTGCAAGTAACGAATATCAAGTTTATTAATGCAGATTTCCATTTGATATATCCGTTGTTGTGCGCTGATTCTCTACAAAGCGTGTATCTGCATTTTCCCGATCCCCATCTCAAGCCCAGATGCCGCAAGCGCAGAATATTTAATCAGGGCTTTCTGGATCAGATGGCTATGTCTCTGGTTGTGGATGGGCGTCTCAGCGTAATGACGGATATTGAAGAGCTTTTCATGGAGATGCTACAGCTGATCGAGCAGGATACGCGCTTTGAGAAGGTGCACCAGGAGCGTTATCTGGTTGGTTTTGAGCCTGCTATCAAGTCGCACTTCCAGCGTATCTGGGAGCATTATGGGGAACGTGTCTTTCGTTTTGAGGTTCGCAGAATATAAAGGCAACCAACGGAGGGAGACCTGGGATGGATCGCATGGACCTGCTGACGGCTATCCTTTTGCTTTTATTAGGGAGGGAAACGCAAAACAAGGAGGAGAGGTTTGGAACCAATGGAGGAAAGAGCATTGTGACGTACACTCAGATCTCAATGGCAATATCTCCTCTGTATATGGGACAGATGACCCTTGCTGGCGGTATCCATTGACTTCTATGCTTGAGTGAGAAAGCGTCCTTGAGGAAAACAACCCAGGAGGAAAAAGATGTCTGTGCCACCATTTGTACTCCCCAGTCTGATCGGCCTTTGTGCTGGACTCATCTGTGTTGGTCTCTTCTTTCTCTCTCATGTCCGATCTCGGCGGTCTTTGCAGCTATCAAATCGACCAGCAGCCCCCGACTTACAGATGTCTCCGATCACGCCACGTATCCCGCTCCTGCTGCTGCTGCTCTCCTGGCCCACCTTGATTTTTGCCTTGCTCTCCTCCGCTGTCGTGGGAATCACCGCTTGCCAGGTAGGGTTTTATCCAATCTATCCTGCGCCTCTGGCTGGTTCTTTTGCACTGACTGGTCCTGGCAAGACAACGATCGTTAATGGGCGTTCCGGATCAGTACAACAAATCCTTCCATTTGCTGGGAGAGAAGCGTGGTCAAATGTAGCGCCCGGTCCGGTTGCTGTCGCGGGACCAGTGGAGGTCAATGGCCTGGTCTATTTCACTCAGGAGGACCCGACGACGCGGGGGGCCATTGTTACTGCTTACCGCCTCAGCGATGGCTCAAGGCTCTGGAGCACACCTATTGGGGCCGCGTACCCGCCTGTGTCCAACTCATTCTCTCCGCTTCGACCTCTCGACTCGGGGTATTTCCCTCTGGTGGTCGCCGATGGTCTGGTCTACGTCGAACAGATCTACCAGTCTCGTACCGATTCAACGCAAGGATTTGCGCTCTTCTCGGCCGTGCGAGCAGACCGTGGCAGTGTGGCCTGGAGCCTACCGCTGCAACGGATCACAGCTCCCCAGACACAGGGATGGTTTCTCCAAATGCGAGGGGGAGCCGGGGTATTGCTTATCATCGCTTATGATGGGAGCATTTCCGCATGGCATGCCACTGACGGATCAGTAGCCTGGCATCTGGATGCGAGCGCATTTGCTGGGACAAGTCAGGTGCTCAGGGATCGCACGTCCGTCATGGTCGATCGTACGCTCTACGTTTGGAGACGAACCTCTGCGGGCGATGAAGTGCTTGCGCTGCGTGTGACCGATGGGCAGCGTTTGTGGGTGCATCTACTGGACGGGGACTGGAGGAATGTGAATCTGCTCACGCATTCTGAGACCCAGGTGTATTTGGAGGTCGGCAGCCTGTTGGAGGACTGGGACGCAACGACTGGCAAGCAGCTCTGGGTGGTTCTAGCAGAGGGGAGCAGTTTCGACAGTGAAGCGAGGCAGGCCGATGGGGTGCTCTATGTGACGACAGGCTTGCTGTCCAACGTGACCATCACCCTCGATGCCTACAATGAGCGCGATGGCAGCCTGATCTGGAGGCATACCTTTGCGTTTGCTGACAACGCCTATCTCTCCCTCCTGGACGTGTCCCACCACGTGCTATTTGTGCAATCAAGCGAGGTCCTCACAAATCGTCACTTTCATTTTGTGCTCTGCCGTGGCTCCAATGAACCAACCAGTTCCTTGTTTGCGATCAATGCCAGCGACGGCTCGATCTACTGGCGCAACCCAAGCGTGAATGGTTGGTTGTTCACTCCGCTCGATCTCCAAGCTGGTTAACCGCCTCAGTGTGGAGAGAACCACGTACTGACGGCTCGTGGAGTCTTGAGACTGGAACACGAGCCGTATCTGATACCTCACGTCCAGCAGGAGGGAGAAGGGGAAGGTTTGCATTTGTGACTGGAAGCGTATGATCGGCTTGTAGGTATATTGTTGAGGCCTGGCTCTGATGAGAAGGTGCTTGCGCCAGAAGAATTATGTATGCATGTTCAGTAGATGGCTCGGGAAATTGTTTGTCATTACTCCCAAATATGACATAGGGTTGTCGCCATTCACTTGCTATACTCTCCTGGTGTGGATAGCTCGGATGTGGTTGTAGGGGGATTTGTTGGAAGGCAAGGGGCTTATAAATTGCGCCTCTGCGTTTTAAGGAGAGAAATGCACGTGAGCACTGAGCACTCAAAACCTCAACCCTTCGCCTTATGATGCTTGAAAGGGGTGCGTACTCCAATTGAGCAAAAAGCCTTGTGCTTCTTCTCATGTCCCAGTATCTTGATGGGGCTTACCATAGTGTAAGGAAGATGGGACCCAGGACATACTGGAAGACAGATCAGAGCATACTGAAGTGAAGACAGATCATAGACGTTGACTATAAAGGGAAGGACCAATAGAATGAACAACGATCAGCACGATTTTGAGCAATTCATGAAGCAGCGTAGCAAGGTTGCGCAGGCCTACATTAACGGCGATGCTACTCCACTTGGTGAGATCGTCGCTCACCGCTCCCCTGCTACATTCTTCAGGCCATCGGGAGGCTATCTCCAGGGGGCTGAGGCAGTGTGGTCACAATACGAAGGTGATGCCACGAGTTTCGAGAGCGGCAGCGAGGGAAACCTTGAGATCTTACATATGGCGGCGAGCGATGGCCTGGCCTACTGGGTCGGTTTCCAGCGCGCCACAGCTCACCTGCGTGGCAGACCAGAGCCAGTTCCTTTTAACCTGCGCGTAACCGAACTCTTCCGCCGTGAAGGCGATAGCTGGAAACTTATTCATCGTCATGTCGACCCGTTGATCTCCGAACCCGAAGCAAAACAACAATAGCCTCTGGCCGCACAGATTGGCTTCTTGGGCTTTTTTGCCCAATTGGAGTACGCACCCCTTCAAGCATCATATGACGAGATGTCCAACCTATCACATTTAATCCAACTCGTCTGGAGACGCTGCGAGCACGCCTGCAGGGAAGAGCGCTATTACCGGGCGATGATGTCTACCACTGTCGAGGAGGTAGA
>Ga0070741_10011059_pt1 | contig 16790 bp, 10 predicted proteins | sample Coa_R1_4_FD_66440 | JGI IMG/M metagenome (GOLD analysis project Ga0070741, IMG submission 66440) | Surface soil microbial communities from Centralia Pennsylvania, which are recovering from an underground coalmine fire - Coalmine... | ecosystem: Environmental > Terrestrial > Soil > Unclassified ...
TCCGGCATCCATTGGCCGGGTCCCGCTGCCCATCCTGCGATCTGTTGGTTTCCGGTCACGGGCGTGGGGGAAACGTTCGTGCCGTCCGGAGGCACGCGCCAGGTGCCGTCCGCCATGGAGGTGATGCAAACCATCCCGGGCACGGTTTCGCCGGTGGCCTTTTCCTTAATCGTGACGCTCAATGTCCCGGTGTTCTGGGCGGATGCGATTCCGCAAATAAGCAATAAGAGTACAATGCGCATTCATCTGCAATGTAGCACCGCACGCGGGCGCTATAGTCGGATTATGAAGCGCATAAGGCTGGCCGTGCTCGTGATGCTGGCCGTGCGCGCGCAATCCGGGGACATAGATGGCGACTGGGCGGGCACACTTGAAGTCCGCGGCAAACAACTTCGCCTGGTGCTCCATATCGCCAGCACGCCAAAAGGTTATGCTGTGACGCTGGACAGCCTGGATCAGAACGCAAAGAGGATCCAGGCGAGCGCTGTCCACCGCGATGTCGCCGACATCGAAACAGGCCGAGTTCCGGCCAGTGTGCGCCCTTGATCCGGGCGCGGGGTTGCACGGATGCTAAGGACGCGATCGACGCTTGAAACCTCAACTACTGCCGCGGTCGCTACAAGCGGTCCGTCACCAGGATGCGTCCCTTGGCCCCAAGCGCCGTTTCTCCGCTCTGATTGCGGATGCGCCCGCGCAGTTCGACCACGTCGCTGTTCAGCGTGCTGTTCGGCGTCACTTTCACCACCAGCCACTCCAGCCGGATCGTCTCGTCCGCATAAATCGGCCGCCGGAACCTGACCCAGAACTCCAGCCCGACCATCGCCGTTTCCTGCGAGTAGTGCGATGCGGTCAGCGCCAGCAATAGCGCAGTCGTATGAGTGCCGCTGGCGATAGGCCGTCCGTACCGCGTCGACGCGGCGAACGCCGCATCGTGATGCACCGGATTGGTATCGCCGGCAGCGTGAGAGTACGCGCTCACCGCGTCGGGCGTCAGTGTCACGACGGAGGAGAAGCGCTCGTGTGGAAACGCCTTTCGGTTCACTGCGCCTTCCGGTTCAATGCTTCCCGGCCAGCGCCGCCCGAATCTGCGGATACTCCCGCGCCAGCGTTGCCGCCGTCTTGCCTTCCTTCGTCTTCGCCGTGGCATCGGCGCCGGCGGCGACCAGGACCCTGGCGCTCTCGGCGTCCCCGAAGTCCACGTGCGCGGCGTACAACAGCGGCGTATAGCCGAAGCGATCCACCGCGTTCAACTCCGCCCCGTGCGCCGCCAGCGTCTTCACCACCTGTGGATGGTTTGCCAGCACCGCCCAGTGCAGCGCCGTCAGGCCGTCCTGATCCTTCTCCTTCACATTCGCGCCGGCGGCGAGCAGCAGATTCACCGTCTCGGCGTCGTCCATCGACACAGCCGCAAACAACGAACTCTCCGGGAAGAAGCCCAGCATGTTCATCTTGCGCTGAACGTCGGCGCCTTTGGACAACAGCAGCTTCACGGTTTCGTGGTCCCCGGCGAACGATGCGAGGAACAAAGGCGAGGCGTTGTACAGCACACCGGTCCCGGGCCGGGCCTCGGCGCCCTTTTCCAGGAGCATCCTGGCGGATGCCGCGGTTCCCGGATAGGTGGTCGCGGTCATCAGTGCCGTATAGCCGGTCTTGGCCTTGGCGCGCACGTCGGCGCCGCGCGACAGAAGCAGCTTCACTTTGTCCGCATCGTGCGACGTCATCATCAGCAGCGTGGTGCCGTCGGCGGTGTGTCTGTTCGGATTCAGTCCGCGGTCGAGCGCGGCCTTGAGGTCGGCTGTGGTGCCGAACAAGGCCTTCTCCATCCATGGCTCGACGCCCTTCGGCGCCAAGGCCTCGATCGCCGGCGGCGCGGGAGCTTTCGCTGCTTTGGGCAGCGCCTCCGCCATGGCCATGATCGCCCAGCAGGTACCGTCGGTGGAAAGGAACTGATCCTTGGCGAATGGGAAGCCGGTCTCGAGATACGGTGGACTGACGGGCGCGGGCGACACCATGCGCGTGCGCACGTGCCACACACCGTGATCGTCCTGCGTGGAGAGCAGGTACTGTAACCCTTTCTGCCACGCCGCCTCCGTAACCGGTGTGCCCGAGTCCGCCAGCGCCACCAGCGCCTCGCCTGTCGAGTAAGCATCCGATTGCAGGCGCGGAAGCTGCGCCCAGCCGCCGTCGGCCCGTTGTAGGGCCAGCAACTCGCGGCTGGCCCTGGCGCGCTCGGCCGCCGTGGCGCCGCCCCAGTACAGACCGAACAGGCGGAACACATGGTCTTCCGTAGACCTCGGCTGCGCCGCCAGCAGCCAGGCGTTCGCCCGCGCCGCGCGATCGTTCAACTCGGCGCGAAGCTGCTGCGGCATATACAACTGGATCGCGCGCAGAGCCACGGCGGTTGCCGTAAACGGGCCCCACGATTGCGGCGGACGCGCGTCGTCGGTGATCCAGTGGCCGTCGGCCTTTTGCCAGGCGGCGATGCGCCGCGCGTAAACTCCTGTAACCACGTTGGGACGAAGTCCGACGGCGTCGGCCGCGATCAGCGCCCATCCTTCTCCCAGCGAGGGATCGACAATCGTGTTGTCCTGGACCGCGCGATCGAACGACGACAGGTCGGGCATCTTGAGCAGTCCCTTGGCTGCGATCTTCTGCGCCGACGCCTCGTCGATCGCGATGCCACGCTCCCGCGCCATGCGGAAGGCCATTACCGGCAGGCCGTGATCGTGGCAGGAGAAGCACTCCTGCGTTTTATAAAATCCTTCGGTGGCGCGCTGCACCATGGGAACAGCGCGGTTGATTGCGGCGCGAACCTGATCCGTGGAAAGTGACGCCGCGTGCGCGAGTGGAATCGTCAGTAGCAAACCCAGGGCGCGTTTCATCTTCCCCTCCTCGACAGGATATGTAGGTAAGGATAGCGCAACCTGTGGCAAAAATCGGGGACAGACGAAACTGTCCCTGACCACCATCCTCGAATCCAAAGACACAGCCCGTACGGTGGACAGTTCCGCCTGTCCCCGATTTTTGCCACGCGATAGAGCAGGCGGGTCAGTGCAGCGGGTAGCCCCTTTCCCCAGGCAGCAGCCCGTTAATCTTGAGCACCTTCAGCCCCTTCGGCACTTGCGACGCCTCCACGAATGCCACCGCGCCGGGGATGGCGAGCGCCAATTCCGCCGCCATCTCGTTCGAGTAGACGATCCGCGGACCGCTGGCCGCCTCAGCCCGGAACACCTTCGCGATCCAGTACTGCCGGAATTGCGATTCCGACATCTGGTAGATGGTCTTGAGCACCACCTCGCGCTCCCGTGCTCCCGGCGCGCGCACCAGCAGCGTCACCCGCACGTTCGAAGTCCAGTATTGGCGATCTCCCAGCAGCACCTTGCGCAGTTCGCCGAACGACAGATTGTCGACCGGCACATCCGGCCGCACCACGATCGCGATGTCGTTCGATCCCGCCGCCACGGCGCGCGCCAGACCCGGGAGCCCCAGCAAAAGCATTCGTCGTGAAGTTTTCATCGGGGCGTCCTAGAAAGTGAAGCTAGTCTGCGTGAATATGCCATTGATCGCCGGGAGGTCGCGCCGCTCGTAGTGCCGATACTCCAGTTTAAACGCGGCAAATGTAGTGATGTCGTAGCGCACGCCCACGGTGGAGGCGTTGAACGTCGGCACGATCGTGCGGAACAGCGCGTCGGCGCGCGGCACGTGAATGTACTCGAAGCGGTAGTAGGGCTTCCACGCCTTCTGATTCCACGGCAGCCGGTAAGCAGTTTGCACGTAGAATGCCTGGCTGTTGGTAGACGTGCCGCCGAAGATCGGCTGGTGGTGCGCGTTGGCAAACTCCGCGATCAACTCCGGCGTCTCTTTCATCCACACCAGGTTGGCCGATTCAATCCATTCGCGCGACACCGGTCCGGTCAGCGGATTCAGCTTGTCCCGATACACGGCGCCGCCGATGCGCAACCCGTATGGATGGTCCGGCTTGAGAAAGGCATTCACGAGCCAGGCGCGATTGTTGTTGATGTCGCCGGCATCGCCCCCGCGGCTCAGCACCTGTCCGCGTCCGTTGCCCAGGCCGAAGTTGTAATTCAGGTTCAAACCGCCGGCGGGCACCGCGCCCTCCACCAGGCTGCCGATGAAATGCACCGGAATGAAGCTGCCGCCAAACTGCGTCATCTCCGGACGGCTGATGGTGGTCTGCAGCCACTGCCCGTGATGGAAAGCCACGTTCCAGTAGTTGATCGGCGTGTGATAGCGGCCGAACGAGAGCTTGAAGTAATCGTTCAGATCGTAGCGGACGATGATCCGCTCCACTTCGGGATTAAAACCGGGCGCGGCGGGACTGCCGTTCACGCTGACACCCGCATCCGAACGCGCCGTCAGGCTGAGTTCACCGAAGACGCTCACCTTCTGCGAAAGGGCCGAGCTGAAGTGCAGGACGAACTGCCCCTCGTTGAAACCACTGCGCGGCTGGAGCAGGGTGGCTGCGCCGAATCCCGCTGCCGGCGCGTGCAGATCGCTCGCGGCGAAATTGATGTCACCGAATCCGTTGATTTTCAGCGACGGATATCCGGGCTGGACGGCCTCACCCATCGCAGTGACAGGAGGCGGCGCCTGGTCGTGCGACATATGTACGGCTTCAGGCGACGGCCGCGGCGCCACCGTTTGCGCCGGCGTGCCCTTCTCGTGCTCGAGCTCGGCGACGCGTTTCTCCAGGCTGTCGATGCGGGTCTGCATCCTTTCGATCAGCTCCCGCACGGCGGGATCGAGAGTCTGCGCACGGGCCCACGGCGCGGTCCACAGCAATACAAGAAGGTGGCTCAGTCTACGCGTCATCGTGTACATCATCGCAGATGAAGGCCGAATTCGCGGCGGAAAAATCGTCTCGCGAGAAGATCTGACCCGCCGATCACGGCCTCTAGCGTTTGACTCGCTCAAGAGCGAAGCCCTAACATGGACCCAATGATCGGCCAGTTTCTGGGCCACTACCGGATTGAAGCAAAGCTCGGTGAAGGCGGCATGGGAGTGGTGTATCGCGCCTTCGACACTCATCTCGACCGTCCCGTCGCCGTCAAAATCCTGCGCGCCGACGCTACCGCCAGCCCCGAACGCAAGCGCCGCTTCGTGCAGGAAGCCAAGTCCGCGTCGGCCCTGAATCACCCCAACATCATCCACATTTACGACATCAGCTCTTCGGACGGCACGGATTTCATTGCCATGGAGTTCGTCGCCGGCAAGACCCTCGATCAGTTGATCGGAAAAAATGGCCTGTCCCTGAAGGACACTCTGAAGTACGCCGTTCAGATTGCCGACGGGCTCGCCCGGGCTCACGCAGCCGGAATCGTGCATCGCGATCTCAAGCCGGCCAACATTATTGTCGCCGACGACGGTCTTGTAAAATTACTCGATTTCGGTCTGGCCAAGTTGACCGCGACAGCTGACGACTCCGAGGCTGCCACGGCGACCATGAACGCTCAGCAAACCGCCCGCACGGAAGAAGGCACGATCATCGGCACCATCGCCTACATGTCCCCCGAGCAGGCCGAGGGCAAAAAGGTCGACGCGCGCTCAGACATTTTTTCTTTCGGCTCGGTTCTCTACGAAATGGTGACCGGCCGCCGGGCCTTTGAAGGGCCAACCAAACTCTCGACGCTTTCGGCAATCCTGCACAAGGAGCCGCAGCCGCCCGGTGAGCTTGTGCCGGCTCTTCCGGCTGAGCTCGAGAAGATCATCTCCCGCTGCCTCCGCAAGGACCCGGAACGCCGCGCCCAACACGTCGGCGATCTCAAGCTGGCGCTGGAGGAACTCAGGGACGACTCTGTGTCGGGCAAGTTGACTTCGGCCCCAAAGATCGCCGTCCAGGCCCCTGCCCGCTCGTCGCGTTCTTTCGCGGCAATCGTCGCCGGAGCTGCGGTTTTGTTGGCAGCCGGGGGCGCTTTCTGGTGGCTGAAACACAACTCTCCTGCGCCGGCGCGCACGGAATGGGTGCAGATCACCAATTTCGCGGATTCCGTCACCCAGCCCGCACTCTCGCCGGACGGCCGCATGCTCACTTTCATTCGGGGTTCACGGACTTTTGTCACTCCGGGGCAAGTCTACGTGAAAATCCTGCCGAGTGGCGATCCGGTGCAACTCACGCACGACGACACGAATAAAATGAGCCCGGCATTTTCGCCGGACGGATCGCGCATCGCCTATACGGCGGTCGGGCCCTCCCATTCCTGGGACACGTGGGTCGTGCCGGTTTTGGGAGGCGAGCCCCGGCTATGGCTTCCGAACGCTTCCGGGCTGGTGTGGTTCGGCAAATCGAAACTGCTGTTTTCCGAGGTCAAGGACGGCGCTCTTCACATGGCTCTCGTCACTGCCGAGGAGAGCCGCGCCGGGGCGCGCGACCTCTATCTGCCGCCTCATGAGCGGGGCATGGCCCACCGTTCGTATCCCTCACCCGACGGTAAGTCGATACTGGTTGTGGAAATGAACGAACGAGGCAGCTTTGGGCCCTGCCGCCTGATAGCGACAGACGGAAAAGTTCAGGCAAAGCAGGTGGGACCTCTCGGCGCGCAGTGCACCTTTGCCGCGTGGTCACCCGATGGGACCTGGATGTACTTCAGTTCCGACTCGGGCGGCGTCTTTCACACCTGGCGCCAGAGTTTCCCGGATGGGCAGCCGGAGCAGATCACTTCGGGTCCGACGGAACAGGAAGGCATAGCCGTTTCGCCGGACGGCCGCTCGCTGCTTACCGCTGTCGCTGTGAGGCAGAGCAGCGTTTGGGTGCACGACAGCCGCGGCGACCGACAGATTTCGATCGAAGGCCAGGCGTTTCATCCGAGATTTACACCCGATGGAAAAAAACTTTGCTACCGCACTCGATCCGGCGCTTCAACCGAATTGTGGGTGGCGGACCTTGACTCGAATCGCACCGAGGCTTTGCTTCCAGGCTTTCCGGTCGCCGAACCGTTAAGCGGGGCATCCTGGAATGCGGGCTACGATATCTCTCCAGATGGCCGCGAATTGGTGTTCTTCTCACCAGACCACGGCGGTAAACTTCGTTTGTGGCTGACGCCGCTCGACCGCAGTTCTCCGCCACGGCAAATCCCGAACATCGAGGGCGAACAGCCCCTGTTCGGCCCAGCCGGTGAAATCTTCTTTCGCAAAGTCGAAGGGACTTCCGCCTTCCTTTACAGCGTTCAACAGGACGGTAAGGGGCTGCGAAGAGTATCCGAATCCCCCGTCGTCGATGTGTTCGGCACGAATCCGGACCACAAGTGGCTGCTGCTCGGCGTGCTAAAGGCAAACGGCGAGGTAATCTTCCCGACTGGAGGCGGCACTCCCATTGTAACGCCAGTCCGCCCGCCGGAATGGCTGAGGTGGACCGGCGATGGCAAACACGTGTTTGTGTGCAGCATGCACGACGCCAGGACCACGGCCTATGTCCTACCGTTGTCTCCAGGTCAGGTTGTCCCTGCGAGCCTTTCCTTTACAAAGAATTTCCCATCGGAAAGCGAGCTGGCGAAAATGCCCGGAGTGCGAATTATCCCGGTAGGCGACGTTGTGCCCGGCCCGACGGCTGACATTTACGCCTTCACTCGCCAGGCTGTGCAGCGCAACATCTATCGGATTCCGACTCCCTGATTTCGCGTTGACACAGCCTGCCAGCGTCTATATATTGTCCCGATGAGGCGAAAACTCTTTCTCACGACCCTGGCTTGCCTCGCCCTGCCTGCATTCGGGCAACAGTTCCGAGCGACCATCAGCGGCACGGTGAGCGATCCCCAGGGATCCCTGGTGCCAAACGTTCGGATCGTCGCTAAAGAACTTGCCACCGGGACGGAATCTCAAACCGTATCCGATAATTCCGGCAAATATACAATCCCATTCCTTGCGCCCGGGACCTATCAAATCACGGCGGAAGCGGCCGGATTCAAGCGTTTCAAGCGCGACAGCTTTGCCCTTGAAGCGAGCGAACATCCTGTGATCGACATCCATCTGGAAGTTGGGGAACTGCAACAAACCGTCACGGTTGCCGGCGCGGCGCCGCTGCTCGAAACCGGAACCGGCTCGATCGGGCAGGTACTCACTTCGCAGCAGGTGGACGATTTTCCCCTGAATGGACGCACTCCGCTGATGCTGGCGCAACTCGCGATGGGGGTCGTGGGTGTGCCCACGGGCACGGGCACAGCCGGGGGCGCCACGCCGTGGGATACGGCCGGTCCCACCCAACTCAGCATCGGCGGATCCGCACACGCCTCGAGCGAACTGCTGATCGACGGCGCGCCGGACAACAGTTGGAATCTGAACGTAGCCTATAATCCGCCGCAGGACGCGGTGCGCGAGATGCGCGTGCAGTCTTTTGAAGCCGACGCCGCATTCGGACACACCGGAGGGGGCACGGTCAACCATATCACTAAGAGCGGCACCAACGATCTGCACGGGTCGGCGTACGAGTTCAACAAGGTATCGGCGCTGGCGGCCACGAACTTCTTCGTCAACAAAAACGGTCAGCCCAAGCCGCATTCACTCTACAACCAATACGGCTTGACAGCCGGAGGCCCGGTCTTTGTTCCCAAAATAGCGGACTGGCGCAACAAGGTGTTCTGGTTCTTTGCCTGGGAAGGAGTGCAGAACCCCGCGCCGCAGAACACCATCACTACAGTTCCCACCACGCCGGAAAGGAACGGCGATTTCTCCGCGCTCCTGAATGCCGGCGCCAATTACCGGATTTACGACCCGCTGACCGGCACGCTCTCAGGCACACAGATCGCGCGTGAGCCGTTCCCGAACAACGTCGTTCCCTCCAATCGGATAAACCCGATCGCTAAGGAGTACCTCAAGTATTACCCGGCGCCGAACAATCCCGGATTGAAGGACGGCCTGAACAATTTCGCGGTCAGCCCGGTAGGCCCGTTGGGATTTTCGAACGAATTCGGCCGCTTCGATGTCAACGTGAGCGAGCGGCACAAGCTGTTCTGGGACATGCGCCACACCTCGCTCGATCCGGACAGCGCCCAGGACTACTTCGGGAACCCGGCCACCGGCCTCCGCCTGAATCGGAAAAACTGGGGCACCACTTTGGATGACGTCTATACATTCACCCCCACCCTGGTCTCCGACATCCGGCTGAACTGGACGCGTTTTCGCGAGGCCTACAGCGTAAACAGCTCCGGCTTCAACCCCACGTCGCTGGGATTTCCAGCGTACATGGCAGCAAATTCCACCTATCTGCAAATGCCTGCCATTCTCTTCAGCGGCACCACATATAATCCGCTGAACACCAGGGCTTCGATTGTCGACGACAACCCGGGCGACTCGTTCCAGATCTTCGGCACGCTGGTGAAATTCTGGCGAAGTCAAAGTTTGAAATTCGGAACCGACGTGCGCGAATATCGCATGGCGAATTTCAAACCAAACTATTCTACGGGCCAGTTCACCTTCAGCCCCGCCTGGACCACGGGCCCCTTCAGCAATACGGGCGCCGCTCCACTCGGCCAGGAGTTTGCCGCGTTCCTGCTCGGCTATCCCGCCAGCGGGGCCTACGACGTGAACACCAGCAACATCGCAAAATCGCGCTACTACGCCTTCTTCTTCCAGGACGACTGGCGGGCCCGCACCGATCTCACGATCAATCTCGGGATCCGCTTCGAACACGAGACGCCCACCACGGAGCGCTTTAATCGTTCGGTAAACGGGTTCGATGCGTCGGCCGCCAGCCCGATCGCCGCGCAGGCCATGGCGGCTTATGCGAAGAACCCCATCCCACAGATTCCGGCTTCGTTATTCAACGTGCGCGGAGGATTGACGTTCGCCAGCGCGCAAAATCCGGCGATCTACGATACGCCGTCGAATATTTTCAGCCCCCGCTTCGGCTTCGCCTGGACGCCCAAAGCCCTGGGCGGCAAGACCGTGCTTCGCGGCGGCGCGGCGGTGTTTGCCTACCCGATCGGGATCAATGGAAACGTGCTGCTGAACCAGCAGGGCTTCAGCCAGACCACTCAATACCAGGCGACGACAAATAACTTCCTGAACCCGGCGAACTCGTTGTCCGATCCCTTCCCGACCGGCATTCTGCGGCCCGCCGGCTCGTCGCTCGGCCTGAGCACGTACCTGGGTCAAAGCATCACGTTCTTCAATCCCGAGCGGCGAAATGCCTATTCGGTGCGATGGAATTTCGGCGTGCAGCGGCAATTGCCCGGAAACACAGTGTTGGAAGTCGCGTATATCGGCAATCACTCGGTGCACCTGCCCATCGCGAGTACGGACCTGAATGCCGTGCCGCAACAATACCTCAGTAAGTCGCCCTTACGGGATCAGGCCACAATCAACCTGCTCGGCTCTTCCGTGCCGAATCCGTTTGCGGGTCTGCTCCCCGGCGGCGGATCCCTCAACGGAAATACGATTGCCCTGCAGCAACTGCTGGTTCCGTATCCACAGTTCCCCGTCGACGGCGTCATCGTGCAGCAGAGCACGGCGGGCAGTTCGTATTACGAGAGCCTCAACACGCGTCTGGAAAAGCGTTTTTCAAGCGGTCTTTCCTTTATCACCAACTTCATCTGGAGCAGCCTGATCGAGCGTGTGACATATCTGAATGCGAACGATCCCGCGCCGGAGAAGCGGATCTCCACCGAATCGCGGCCGCTGCGCGTGGTCACCGCGGTCACGTACGAGTTGCCGATCGGGAGAGGCAAGCTGCTCGATCTGGGGTCGCGCTGGAGAAACGCGCTGGTGGGGGGTTGGGTGGTGACGACGATTTATACGTGGCAGCCGGGCCCGCCACTCAGTTGGGGCAACGTGATCTACAATGGCGGCGACATCCACCTGGATCCGCGGCGCGTCGACGGACCGGCTTTCGATACCACGCGCTTCAATACGGTCTCCACCCAGCAACTGGCCAGCAACGTCCGCACTTTCGACACCCTGTTCGGCAATCTGCGGGCGGACGGCATCAGCGCGCTGAACGCCTCGGTGGCGAAGAAGTTTTATTTCACGGAGCGGATGTACCTGGCATTGCGGCTGGAGGCATTCAATGCCCCCAATCGCCCGGCGTTCGACGTTCCCAACCTTACACCCACCAGCACCAGTTTCGGCCTGATCACGGCGCAGACCATCAATCCGCGCCAGATCCAATTGGGCGCGCGGCTGGTATGGTGATTGCATTGCCCCGTCGTGTGCTATGAAGCGGCGTGATTTCCTGCTGGGCGGCGCGGCGGCGCTCGCGGCGCCCGTGCCGCGCGAGACTATCGCCGCCGATCCGCAGCGGCCGCAATATCACCTGGTCGCTCCGGCGCACCGCATCAATGATCCCAACGGTCCGATCTATCACCGCGGGAAGTACCACATCTTCTATCAGAAGGCATGTCCCGACGGGAAGCATTGGGGACACGCGGCCAGCACCGACATGCTGCACTGGCGCCACCTGCCGGACGCGATCGCGCCCACGCGCGGCGGCCCGGACTCGGTGAGTTGCGCCAGCGGCGGTTGCGTGATCCATGACGGGACCCCGACAATCGTCTACACCGGCTTTCGTCCCGAAGCGCAGTGCATCGCCACGTCTGATGACGAGATGGTGACCTGGCACAAGTATCCCGGGAATCCCGTATTGCGGCCGCCGCCGGGCATGGCGGTAATCCCGAAGTCGTCATCGGCGGCGCCGGAGACGTTTCCGGAGGGAGCCACAGGGATTACCGGATTTCGCGATCCGCGGTTGTGGCAAGAGAACGGGTCGTGGTACATGATCGTGGGTTCCGGATTCCCGGATCGTGGCGGTGCGGCGTTGCTGTTCCGCTCGAACGATCTGCTCCATTGGGATTACCTGCATCCCTTGTGCATAGGATTCCGCGATCCGGTGGCGTGGGGTCCGCGCCCGCACAATATCGGCGAAGTGTGGGAGTGTCCGGACTTTTTCCCGCTGGGCGGAAAACACGTCCTGATCGTCTCCACCATGCTGCGGACTCTCTATTTCACCGGCCGCTACGAAGACCACCGCTTCTATCCGGAAGTGGGAGGCTGTTGCGACTTCGGCCCATACTACGCGGCGCAAAGCCAGCTCAACGCTCGCGGCGAGCGCATTCTCTGGGGATGGATAAGGGAAACCCGCAGCGTCGCGGCACAAACGCGGGCGGGATGGGGAAGCGCGATCTCGCTGCCCAGAGTGCTCTCGCTCGCTCCGAACGGCACGTTGCGGTACACGCTGCCGGGCGAACTGGAGTCGCTGCGCGGGCAGCTCTTCACGGATCTGGAGAAGGTGCGTGGCGACTGCCTGGAAATTAGAGCTGAAGTCGATCCTGCCGGAGCGGTGGACTGCGGTCTCGCGGTACGCTGTTCACCAAACGCCGAACAGACTCGAATCCTGTACCGGCCCGGGGACCGCGTACTCTCGATCGACCTGTCGCGCTCGACCGTGACACAGGATCCCGGCCGGCCGTCGGTTCCATCGGACGCCGATCCGTGGCTGCATGCTCCGCTCCACCTCGGAGCCGCCGAACGGCTCGAACTGCGCATCCTGCTGGATGCTTCCGTGATGGAGGTATTTGCCAACGGTAAAACGTGCATCACCGCCCGTGTTTATGCCAGCCGGCCGGATTCCTTGGGAGTGCAGTTCCTGTCGGGTGGAAAAGCCAAACTGGTACGCGCGGAGGCATGGCGGATGCAACCGATCTCGAGAGACCGGCTGACAACATGAGCAACCGGATCAGTGCTTGATGAGCATTACTCCATCGCGGTGCAGCCCGAGCGGGAGAACCGCGGGATCGGTTTCGTCTTCGAATTGCACGGCAGCATCGTCCTCTTGTGCTCCAGCGGATGTCCGCCATCGGGCTGCAATGGCGGCGGCGCCGAGAATCCCGACCAGAATGCCGTAACCCTTCGGATCGTCGAGCGCTCCTCTTTCCAGAGCGGCGCCTCTTGTAAGTACGAACATCGTCCCGAGAAAAAAGAGGAATGCCATGTGAACATACGATTTCCCGGGCAGGTACGAACAGGTGAAGGGGATTTTGCGAAAGCCGTGCAGCGAAAGTTCGGCAACGATGACAGCCAGGAGCGCGAGCACCAACATGTGGCCTGCCGCCGCTCGCCAGGGCCACAGCCAACCGAACACTGCAGCCATCGCAATCAGGACCGGTGCCGCCGCCATTCCATAGATGGCTCGCCGGCTGGCAGCCAGGCACCGAGGCACGCCCAAAGGCGGCATCACGCGGAATATCCAATTGGCGCGCAGTTCGAGGGGCAGCGAAAACACCACTCGCCCGCCGAGCACCGCGGCGCAGACCATGACAATGCTTGCTACCAGTAGCGGCGCGTTCACTTGATACCAAACATCCATCGACTGCTCACGCAACGCCGGCGCTTTCGAAATGAAGATAGCCAGGCCGAGCGCGATTCCCAGATAAAACGAGAGAATCACACGATGCTGCCGGCTGCGAAACAATGTCCGGACGGCGAACTGTCCGACGGCGGTTTCGAGCGAGCTGCCGAAGTGCGGCAGCCAGTACAGCCGGGTCGGCGCGGGCAGGATATCGGGCTGTTCGGCGATCCGGCGCAGCGTCCGGAACCGGCAGATCAGATACGCGAGCGCGGCGCCCGCAATGGAAATCGCCAGCGCGAGCCACGCCCGCTGCGCCAGCGGCGTCAGTAACGTCGGCAGCGGTCCATTGAGCTCCTGGAACATCGCGAAGAACCAGTACGATGGCAGCCAGGGCAGCAGCCCTTGATTCTCCGCCAGAGTCTCCACGCCCGCAAAGGGCGGCTGCAGAAAATAGACGAGCAGGAAAACGCAGAAACAGGCCATTTGCAAGATCGCGGACGCGCGCAGGAATATCTGGCGCGGCAGCAGTTGCGCGAGGCCCTGCACCGTCAGAACGGCGCAGAACAGGAACGTTCCGGCGGCGAACAGGGTGATCCAGTATGCCGCGAGCGACCGTAGCCAGTTCGCCACGCCGCCGCTTCCGCGGACTACGGGTCGCGCCAACGAAACAGCCGGCTCGCCCGCCAACCGCTGGCGGATGTGATCGCCGAGTTGATCGGGGCCGAGTACCAGGCTCGGACCGATATTCATCAGCACCACACCTGCGTAGTCGTTCTGCGGATGAAAGAACGCATAACTGCTATATCCCGCGGTCCCACCGTTGTGCTGATAAATGCCGGAGTCTTCCTCATAAAACCAGGCCAGCGCGATTCGCTGGCGAGCCGTGACATCCGCGCGCAGCGTGTGCGAGGCCTCCAGCGCGGCGGAAAGGGTCGATCCCTCGGGATGAAGTTGTGCTTCCAAATACGTGAGCATGTCGCCAGCGGTGGATCTCAGGGCCCCGGCGCCGGCGAAAGCGTCCAGGTCCCAATTGGGCGCCGGCCCATGCGGTTCATTGCCGCTGTGGCCCTGCAGCAGGCGATCCCACTGCTCGGGCGAAAGTTTCACTACGGTATCGCGCAGGCCGAGCGGTCCTGTCACCTCCTGCTCCAGGAGCATCGCGTATGTCGTTCCGGCACGATTGGCCAGTGCCTGTCCCAACAGCGCCAGGCCGAGGTTGCTGTACAAGAACGAAGGATGCGGCCGCCGCCACACGCCCCGTTTCGCCAGGTACGCGTACAGGTTGGCTACGTGATAGTCGGCATAGGGATTGCGCCTGTTGACGGGCTTGAAGTTATCCGGCATTCCGGGCAGCCCCGAGTGCTGCGTCGCCAGATCGAGCAAAGTGATCTCGTCGGCCGCGGGCTTGCCGACGGTGCCGGGCGGCAGCAGTTCCCGCACAGGCTGGTCCAACCGGACTTTTCCTTCCTCTGCCATCCGGGCCAGCAGCAGGCCCGTGAATGTCTTAGTGATGGAGCCGATCTCGAACAACGAATCCGTATGCGCGGCCCCATATGTGAATACCCTCCTCTTGCCGTGCTTGACGACACCGATCGTGATTCCGGCCTGCCTCCCGAGCGCCGGCCAGTCGACAGCGGCGATGTCGCGATCGAGCACTTCTTGCAGACCGGCCGCCGAAACAGGCGAAATCGCCGGATCGTATCGCGAGGGCGGCATGACAAGCGCCGTGGAGAAAGCGAACGGCGCCGCCGCGCCCGGGAACAGGTTCAGACAGACGATCGTGAGACTCAAGGCTGTAGCCACGGCCGTTACCTTGGCGGCAAACAACGTGAACGTCGGGATCGGAAGAGGCGCCAGCACCAGCACGTCGCGGCGGTCCGGGAACAGAGACTCCCAACTCAGCACCGCAAACAGCCCGACCGTCAACATCGTAGTCGCGATTAGAAAGTGCTCCGCCGTCCAGGTGATCATCAGGCCGAGTTCCGGCCCCGGACTCCCGGCAGTGATTACTACCGGAAGCAGGATCCAGAGCCCCACCGTGACGAGCAGGGCCGCGAACTGCCCTAGCAGTTTCGTCGTGTCGCCCTGAGGAGCCAGCAACTCCAGATCGATGGTGCGGAGGAAAAACTCGCGGTACAAGATCCGGAATTGCTGCCTGTTCACCACAACGCCAGATCCGCCATGGCGCGGGATGTTGCCGCCGGGTGCAACTCGACGGTTCACCACAACACCAGGTCCGCGATAGCGCGGGATGTTGCTGCCGGGTCCTGCTCGACGGCAAGCTGTGAAAAGATGTCTTCGAGTGTCTCGAGCGACATGAGCGTGCGCAGGCTCTCGATAGAATCGTCGGCCACCACCTTGCCCCGATGTAGAATCACCACGTGGGACGAGACGCGCTCCACCGTATCCAGTTCGTGTGAACTGAACAGGACCACCCTGCCGCGCGCGGCCAATTCCTGGATCAGGCAGCGCATTACCAGTGCCGACGCGACGTCCAGGCCGGAGAAGGGCTCGTCGAGCAGGATGAGGTCGGGGTTGTGCAGCAGCGCTGCCGAGAACAGAATCTTCTGGCGCATGCCCTTGGAGTAGGACGAGATCGGCACATCCCGATCGCCGTGGAGCGAGAGCAGGCGCAGCAGGCCGTCGATGCGCGCCGCCGTTGCCTGCTGCGGCAGGCCGCGCAACTGACCGACCATCACCAGGTATTCCAAGCCGGTGAGGTGCGGATACAGATGCGGTTCCTCCGGCACGTAGCCGAGTCGCTGCTTATACGCAATCGGGTCGCGATCGATGCGCCCGCTGTCGAAGAGGATCTCCCCGGCAGTCATTTCGATCAGGCCGGTGATCATTTTCATGGTGGTCGATTTGCCCGAGCCATTCGGGCCGAGATAGCCGGTCACCTCGCCGGCGCGGGCTGTAAAGGTGACGTCGTCCACCGCGGCGATGCCGGAAAAGTGTTTGGAGACGTGACGCAGCTCGAGCATAAGCCATACCCTATGTAGCATCCTATATAGATGGTGTCAAGTAGTAGTCTACATAGGGTACAATCGGGGGATGCTCTCGCACACCGCGGCCATGATCCTGCAGGCGATTCACAGCGGCTGCCTCTACGGGTATAACGTGATGGAACTGACCGGCCTGCCGAGCGGCACGGTCTATCCGGCGCTGCGCCGGCTGGAACAGGACGGGCTTATTCGTTCGCAACGGGAACGCCAGTCAATCGCCGATGCCGAACAGCGTCCGCCGCGCAAATACTACAAGCTGACGGCTGCCGGCCGGGAGACGCTCGAAGCTTCGCACAAGCGATATCCGCTGCTGGCGAAACTCGTATGATCCTGCAACGTGCCATCCTGCGCATCGCCGCCCTGCTGGTGCCGTATTGCAATCGCGCGGAATGGCTGGCCGACTGGCATGCGGAGCTTTGGTATGTGCTGCGCGTGCACGCGCCGCACGGGTCTGTGCGGTTTACGCTGGGCGCCTTTCGGGATGCGCTTTG
>Ga0070741_10011060_pt1 | contig 16787 bp, 14 predicted proteins | sample Coa_R1_4_FD_66440 | JGI IMG/M metagenome (GOLD analysis project Ga0070741, IMG submission 66440) | Surface soil microbial communities from Centralia Pennsylvania, which are recovering from an underground coalmine fire - Coalmine... | ecosystem: Environmental > Terrestrial > Soil > Unclassified ...
TCCAGTTCGAGAAAAAGCAGTGCGACCTGCTGAAGGCCCACCAGGCGCACCTGGAGTCGATCAGCGGAGCGAGCGGGCAGTAGCCATCGCAAGGGCAGTCTCGGCCAGCGCAAGAAATGGGGCTGGCCTGTCTCGCGATCTCGTATAATCCCCATTTATGGGGGTACGCGAACTGGAAGAGTATCAGAAGCAGTTTGAGCAGGCCGGGGAACAGGCCAAACTCCTGACCGAGGGACTTTCCGAGGCGCAGTTCAACTGGCGCCCGGAGGCCCAAGCCTGGTCGATCGAAGAGTGCCTCGCGCATCTCACGATGGTCGGGCAGAGCGAAATCCGGCTGATCGAAAATGCGATTCAAACGGCCCGGGCGCACGGCCTCACGGGCAATGGGCCATTCCGCTATGGATGGCTCGAGCGCATGATTCTGCGACAGACGGAGCCACCGGTCCGGAGACGGTTCTCCTCCCCGAAGCGCTTCCGGCCGATTCACGGGCAGCCGATCACCGCGATTCTTCCGACGTTTCTGCATGTCCAGCGGCAATTCGGCTCATTGGCGGCGCAGGCGGAGGGGCTCGACTTGGCGCGTGTGAAAGTGGCGACGCCGATGACGCGGCTGATGAAGTTCAGCCTCGGAATGGCGCTGGCGCAGGCCGCCGGGCACGAACGGCGTCACCTCGAGCAGGCGCGCCGGGTGCGCGAGAATCCTGGATTTCCAGCGAAGTGACGCAATCTTCGATCGGCGGCGCAATCGTCAAATACGTCAATCTGGCCATTCTGATCGTCCTCGTGGCGGCTTTGGCGCTGGTTTACTGGTACGCCTGGCGGCCGCTGCCGCAGCGCTCGGGGACCATCGAGGCGCCAGTCGCAGGAGAGGTTTCGGTCGCGTTCGATGCGCTCGGCGAACCGCACATCCGCGCGGCGTCAGAAGAAGATGCGCTGGTCGTCCAGGGCTACGTGACGGCGCAGGACCGGCTGTGGCAGATGGACGCGCTGCGGCGTTTGTCGGCCGGCGAGCTGGCGGAAATTCTGGGGCCGGCGCTGCTCGAATCCGACCAGGAATCGCGCCGGCTGCGGCTGCGCCGCGTGGCCGAGCAGGACTATTTGAATCTTCCGGCCGCCGACCGCGCTGCCCTGGCGGCGTACACGCGGGGCGTGAATGCGTTCTTGGCCACGCACCGGAACCGGCTGCCGGTCGAGTTCACGCTGCTCGGCTATCAACCGCGCCCGTGGAGCGTGATCGACTCGATTCTGATCAGCCTGCACATGTATCGCACGCTGACGACAACCTGGCGCAATGAGTTGCTCAAGCGCAACATGATGCGGGCGGGCGATCCGAAGAAAGTCAGGCTTCTGTTTCCGGTGCGGGCGGGCAACGAGGTCCAGCCGGGGTCAAATGGCTGGGCGCTGGCGGGAAGCCGGACCGCGTCGGGCAAGCCGCTGCTCTCCAATGACATGCATCTGGAGTACTCGCTACCGACGATCTGGCACATGGTGCATCTGGAAGCTCCGGGGCTGAACGTGGCGGGAGTCGCGCTGCCGGGACTGCCCGGCGTGATCGTAGGGCACAACGCGCGGATTGCCTGGGGCATCACCAACCTGCAGTTCGATGTGCAGGACCTGTACATCGAGAAGCTCGACGAGCGAACGGGACAGTATGTTTACGACGGTCACGTCGAGCAGGCGCGGCCCGAGCGTGAGCTGATCCGCGTCAAAGGCCGTCCTGCCGTCGAGATGGTAGTTTGGGTAACGCGGCACGGGCCATTATTCGTGACCGAAGGCGGCGATCGCATGGCGCTGCGCTGGGTGGTCGAAGACCCGGCCATCTATCAATACCCGGTAGTCGAGTACGACCGCGCGCAGAATTGGCAGCAATTCACAGCGGCACTGGCGCGCTTCCCAGGGCCGGGCTCGAATTTCGTCTACGCGGACGTGGACGGGAATATCGGCTATCACGCGGTGGGCAAACTCCCGAAGCGGCGCGGCTATTCCGGCGACCTGCCGGTGGACGGAACCTCCAGCGCCTTCGATTGGGATGGCTACATTCCGTTCGACCAGCTTCCGGCATCCTTCAATCCGCCCCGAGGCGTGATCGTAACGGCGAATCAAAACCCGTTTCCGGAGGACTATCCGTACCCGGTGAACGGCAACTTTGCGCCGCCGGCGCGTTCGTCGCAGATCTTTCAGAGGCTCACGGCGCATGGCGGCTGGCGCGCGGACCAGATGCTGGGCGTGCAAAGCGACATCTACTCCGGACCCTTGAAACTTCTCGCAAATGAAGTGCTGAGCGCGTACGAGAAGAACAAGACGCACAATCCGGTTCTGGCAAGCGCCGTGGCTCTTTTGCGGAGCTGGAACGGGCAAATGGACAAAGAGTTGGCCGCGCCTTTTCTCATCTCGCTGGTCTATCAGCACGTGCGCACGGCGGTGGCGGACAGCGCGGCGCCGGAGCGCGGAGCGGCCTATGAATTCACCCTCGCACCCGCGGTGGTGGAACAACTGCTCGCACAGCGGCCGGAAGGGTGGTTCCCGGATTACGACGCCATGCTGCTGCGGGCGCTCTCGGACGCGGTGGAGGAAGCGACCCGGATCGAAGGCCGCGACATGGCGCGGTGGCGGTACGGTTCCTATTGGCGGGTGGCGATCAACCACCCCATTCTGCACCAGGTTCCGCTTGTGGGCCGGTATTTCGATATCGGGATCGTCCCGATGAGCGGCGCGGGCAGCACGATCAAACAGACTACTCTGCAACTGGCGCCTTCCATGCGGATGGATGCCGATCTGTCAAATTGGGACCGCTCCTGGCTCAATGTTCAGATTGGCGAATCGGGGCAGATCTTCTCCAGCCACTACAAAGACGAGTGGGCCAGCTACTACAACGGGATCAGCTTTCCGATGCAGTTCGGGACCGTGGAGGCCAAAAGTAAGCTGCGCTTCGAGCCGCAGCGCTAGTCGTCGGAGCCGAGGATGCCGGTGATGGAGCGGATCGGGTTGTGTTCGTCGCCGCCCGTCCGCGTGGGAGCCAATTCGCGGCGCATTTTTTCCAGAGTCATACTCTGAATCACTACATGCCCGGGACCGGTCAGGGTCGCCAGGAACAGACCCTCACCGCCGAACAACGCGGTCTTGATGCCACCCACGAATTGGATGTCGTACTCGACCGACTCGTCGAACGCCACGATGCAGCCGGTATCGATTTGAATGGTCTGGCCCGGCGTCAGATCGAACTCGACAAAGTCTCCGCCGGCATGAATGAAAACCGCGCCCGGCCCGGTGAATTTTTCGAGGATGAACCCTTCGCCGCCGAAGAAACCGGCGCCCAAGCGCTTCACCAACGCGACGTTGAATGCGACCGAAGTCTGGGCGAAGAGGAAAGCGTCCCGCTGCGCCAGAATCGTCTGGCCGGGCTTGAGGTCGAACACCTGGATCCGGCCGGGATAGCTCCCGGCGAAGCCCACTTCCCCGGGGGTATCGGAGCGGAAATAGGTGACGAACAGCGATTCGCCGGTGACGGTGCGGCGCAGCGCGCCCAAGAGCTTGTCGCCCAACGAGGCGCCGGTCATACGGGTTTCCCATTGCACGTTGGCGGTCTTGTAAATCATCTTGCCGGCTTCAGCGTAGAGTTCCTGGCCGGGCTTCAGACGAATCCGAGCGATCTGCAGGTTGTCACCCTGAATGGTGTAATCGAGCGGCTCGGGCGCGGGCGTCGCGACGGCGGCCGGGCCGCTGCCTGCCGCTCCGATGGGCCGGCCACAACTGTTACAAAACCGGGCGCCGTCGCCCACCTGGTTTCCACAATTGGTGCAGAACGCCATAAGGCAGAATTTTAGCGCACGGCTCGTGGCAGAATAGGACTGCCGTTATGTTTGCCTGGCTGTTTTCCGACCCGCTGCCCGCCGGCACGCCGGCGCCGGATTTTTCGCTGCCGGACGATTCCGGCCAGACGGTAACGCTCTCGGGTCTGCGCGGCCGCGGCGTGGTCCTGGTGTTTTATCCGGGCGACGACACGCCCGGGTGCACGAAGCAATTGTGCGAGTTTCGCGACCACTGGGAATCGGTGCGGCAGCGGGGAATCGCGCTGTATGGAGTCAATCCGCAGAGCCCCGCCAGTCACGGGCGCTTCCGGCAGAAATTTCATTTCCCCTTCCCGCTGCTGGTGGACAAAGGTCAGAAGGTGGGGGCGCTGTATCACACCAATGGCCTGATCGTGAAGCGAACCGTCTACCTGATCGGCGCGGATGGCGTGATCCGGTTTGGGCGGCGGGGCATGCCGAAACCCGAAGAAGTGCTGGCGGCCGCTTAATGCAGCTTCCGCGGGTTTATCCCATCGTGGACACGGAGACGCTCGTGCGGCGCGGGCTGGAGCTCACGGGCGCGAGTGCGGCATTTCTGGAAGGCGGCGCGGGAATCCTGCAGATCCGGCATAAGGGCCATTGGAGGCGCGAGCTGTTCGAAGCCGCGCGCGAGACGGCGCGGTTGTGCCGCGAAGCTGGCACGATTCTGGTGATCGACGACCGCGCCGATTTCGCCATGCTGCTCGAAGCCGGGCTGCACGTCGGACAGGACGATCTCACGCCGCGAGACGCGCGAAAACTGATCGGACGTGATTCGCTGCTCGGCTTTTCCAGTCACAACGTGCAGCAGCTCTGCACGGCAGGCGGAGAACCGGTGGACTATGTGGCGCTGGGACCCGTGTTTGCAACAGCGTCCAAACGCAATCCCGATCCGGTGGTGGGCGTGGAGGAAGTCCGGCGCTGCCGCGCTCTGATCGATAAGCCGCTGGTCGCCATCGGCGGAATGACACGGGAGAACGCGCCGGCGGTGCTGCGGGCCGGCGCAGACTCCGTGGCTGTGATCTCCGACCTGATACCTGAGAAGGCGACCGCGAAATCCCTGCGCGAACGGATGGAAGAATGGCAACGAATCGTGACAACGGTCTGATAAAAGGGCTGGGCCTGCTCGACTCCACCACACTGGTGATGGGGTCGATGATCGGTTCGGGTATCTTCATCGTCGCCGCGGATATTGCACGCCAGGTGAATTCTCCCGGCTCGCTGATGATGACGTGGTTCGTGTCGGCGGCGATGACCGTGATCGCGGCGCTCAGCTATGGCGAACTGGCCGCGGCCATGCCGCACGCGGGCGGGCAGTACGTCTACCTGCGCGAGGCATTCGGCCCGATGTGGGGCTTCCTTTACGGCTGGACGCTCTTTCTGGTGATTCAGACCGGAACGATTGCCGCCGTGGCGGTGGCATTCGCGAAATACACGGGGATCTTCGTGCCGTGGATCTCGGCGGAGAACTACCTGTTCGGCGAGGGCCGGCTGGGGCTGACCACTCAAGAGTTGTTGGCCATCGCGATGGTTTTGCTTCTGTCGTGGAGCAATACGCAAGGAATTCGCACCGGCGCCGTGGTGCAGAACGTGTTCACGTTTGCGAAAACGGCGGCATTGCTCGGGCTGATCGGTTTCGGTCTTCTGCTGGGTCGCAACGCGGGCGCGGTTCACAGCAACTTTACCGATTTTTGGCGAAACAGCGGATGGAATTTTACGACCGTGCGGCTGGTGGGGGTGGCCATGGTGGGCGCCTTGTTTTCCTCCGACGCCTGGAACAACGTGACGTTCACGGCCGCCGAAGTGCGTAATCCGAAACGCAACCTGCCGCTGTCGCTGGCGCTGGGCGTGGGAATGGTCTCGGCGCTCTATATCGCCTGCAACTTCGTTTATCTGAACGTGCTGCCTCTCGAGGCGATCCAGCACGCGTCGGAAGATCGAGTGGCGACTGAAGTGGTGAAGGTCTTCAGTCCGTTGGGCGTTCAACTGATGGCGGCGGCGATCATGGTTTCCACCTTCGGCTGCAATAACGGCCTGATTCTGGCGGGAGCGCGCGTTTCCTATGCCATAGCCAAAGACGGCCTGTTCTTTCAACGCGCGGCGCAGGTCGATCCGGTGCACCACACGCCGCGATTCGCGCTGCTGGTGCAATGCATATGGACCGTGCTTCTGATTGTGAGCGGCAGCTACAGCGATCTTCTGGACTATGTGATTTTCGCGGCCCTTCTTTTCTACATTCTGACCATCTCGGCGTTGTTCGTGCTGCGGCGGACACAGCCGACGCTGGAACGGCCTTATCGAGCTTTCGGATACCCGGTGCTGCCGGCGCTTTATCTGATCGCGGCAACGGTGATCGAGGTTCTGCTCGTGCTCTACAAGTGGCAGAACGCGGGGCGGGGCCTGCTTATTGTGCTGATCGGTGTGCCGGTGTATTTTGTCTGGCACCGCCGACGATGACCCGGATCAACTCGTCGGCAAGGAAATTCTGCGAGAGGTTCCGCAGCTTGACCAGAAGGCTGGCCGTGACCTCCTGGCCTCGGGCGATGAACAGCATACCCTTGGAAGTTCGCACATCCTGCGCCAGAACCATCCCGACCTGAAGCAGACCGACCGGGAGTTCGCACACCTGCGCCTCGACCGCGCTTTTACGGAGGTCGGCCAGGGATGCGAGAATCTCCGGGTCATACCAGCCCTTGCGTCCGCGCATGATGTCGAAAGCGAGCGACTCCGTATAACCCTCCGTTTCCAGGGCGTCCAGATCGAGAACCACTTTGAGCGCGCGGGCGCCCCAGGGGATAACTTCGCCGCAAACGTTGTCAGCAGGAAAGCCGGTCCCATCGAAATGTTTGTTTTGGTAATGCAGGATTTCCCGGACCGGCTCCAGACGCGGAATGTTGCCTAAGATGTCCTCGACCACCTCGGGAAGGCGGCCTATCGTGTCTTCTTCCGTCTCGCTCAGGGGCTCCCCCGCGTAAACCTTTTCGATGGTGGCCGGAGAGAGCAGGACGCAGCCGATCTGCGATAGCATGGCCGCAACCTCCAGATGCCAGTTCACGGGAATTCCCAAAGCAGCGACCAGCGCACCCATGCACTGGCGCAGGCGGGAAGCGCGCCCAAACGCGAGGGGGTTGGTCAGAGAGAGGATCTCCGTAAGCGCCTTGATCGAGCCGCGCAGTGTTTGTTCCAGCAAAACGCGTTCGGCCGTGATCAGCTGATATTGCTTGATCGCGCTCTGGAGCATCACGGCCATCGGAACCCGGGGGCACGGCTTGGTAATGAGGCGGAAGACCTCCCCTTCGTTGATCGCGGCAATGGCGCGCTCCATATCGGGCTGACCGGTGAACAGAACCCGCACCGTATCCGGCGACACTTTGCGCGCGTTCCGCAGCAACTGCACTCCGTCCATCTCCGGCATTCGTAAATCCGAAACGATGACGGCGAACGGACCTTGATGGCGCAGCATCTGGATAGCCGCCGCGCCGCTGCTTGCCGTGACCAACTCGAAGTGTTCCGAACGCAGATTGCGGACGAGGGCGGCCAGCAGGGCAGGCTCGTCGTCGACAAACAGGATCCGCGGTTTCGAAGGGTCCGGCATGCTCTAGACACTCGCTGGATCGGCAACCTGGGTGGCTAATGCCCGCCATTCGGGTATTTGGTCAACCACGCCCAGCGCAGCCAGGTATTCGAGATCGAGGACCGAGTCGCGGGGGTTTTCCCCTGGCTCCGGCGCCTCGATCTCGCAGGCCAGCGCATCGGCGATATGGGTGATGGCAAGCTCATCGAGCGTGGGACCGGCGTTAGCGGGTGGGATTGGATGATGATGACGGCGGACCGCGTCGACAATCGAGAGCGGCAGCCCCCACAACGCGAGCAGGTACGCGCCAATCTCCGCATGGCCGGTACCGATCACCTCGTGCTCCACATCGTGTAACGGAATTTTCTTTTTGTACGCGCTCTGCAGGGCCAGCTCAAACTGATGGGGAAGCCTCACGGCCAAAACGAGCTTGCCGCTGTCGTGCAGGAGGGCCGCGACCACTGCGGCCGAGACGGTGTTCTTGGATGCGGGCAGACGCGCGGCAATCGCCGCCGACCGCCGGCAGTGCTCCTGAAAATCTTCAATCGAGAATCCGGCGATCGGCTGTCGGGGGTGAAAGGTGCGGAAGATTTCCGCCGAGAGGACAAGCTGCTCAAGTATATCCAGACCTAGATAGCTGACGGCCGCGCGGACCGTTCTGATCTCCTGCAACAGACCAAAAAACGCCGAGTTGACCAGTTGCAGAACCTTGGCCGTCATCCCCACATCCTGCTCGATGATCCGGCCGACCTGTTCGATGGGGACTTCCGGATTCTGAAGAGCTTGCAGCAGTGCGGCACAGGTCCGTGGAACGGAGGGTAGGGTGCCGATGGCGCCCACGACTTTGCGGGCCGCTTCGTCGGTCAGAATAGAGGTGAAGCCGCAAGCATGCTCGATGGCCAACCGCAGTTTGACGGCATCGCACGGCTTCGCCAGGTACTGGTGAGCGACCGGAACCGCGCGGACGGCCATTTCCATTTCGAAATATCCCGACAGGACCAGCCGCACCACTCCGGGAAACCGCTTCTGCACCTGTTCCAGCAGTTGGGCGCCGTCCATCTCCGGCATCCGCATGTCTGTGACGATTACATCGAACGGCGTGGCTTCGAGCAGTTGTAGGGCTTCGGCTCCGCTGGAGGCGAACACCATCTCCCATTCGTGCCGCTGCGGGCGGAGCATTCGCTCCAAGCCCTCCAGGACCTTCAGTTCATCGTCGACGAACAAGATACGTTTCATGACGGGTTTCACGCCCCGACCGGCGTGTCAATTTCGGCGCAGAGCCGCCGCCATTCGCCGATCTGGCCAGTCACGCCCAACTCACGCAGATATTCGAGATCCCAGGCGGCGCCGTCCGGCGGCGCATCGAGGGGAACTCCATCCTCGACTTCTCCAGCCAGCACGCTGGAAATATGGGTGATCGCGAGCACATCCAGACCCTCGGCGGCGTGTTGCCGGGCGCTCGGGCGGTGATGACTCCAGACTGCGTCGACGATGACTTGCGGCAGTCCCCACAAGCTCAGCAAATACGCGCCGATCTCGGCGTGAGTGCTGCCGATTACCTCTTCTTCGATCGCGTACAAAGGCCGGTTTTCCACGCGGGATTTTTGCAGTGCCCGCTCAAACGCTTCGGGCAAGCGGGCCGCCAGGACCAGTTTGCCCGTATCGTGCAGAAGGGCGGCGATCAACGACATCTGCGCCACTTCCGGTTGCGCAGGCAAACGGGCGGCAATTTTCGCGGCCAGCCGGCAGTGATTCTGGAACTCCTCCAGGGAGAACCCTTCCACCGGCTGTTCCGGTTCAAAGTTCTGAAAAATTTCCACCGAGAGCACCAACTGCCGCAGCGTGTTCAGGCCGATATAGCCGAGGGCGCGATGGACGCTGGTAATGTCAAAAACCAGGCCAAACAATGGGGAGTTCACCATTTGCAGAACTTTAGCGGTCATCCCCACGTCCTGCTCGATGATTCGGCCGATCTCCTCCAGGCAGACTTCCGGCTTTTCCAAAGCCCGTTTGAGGGAAGCGTAAGTCTGTGGAGGGGACGGTAAGCTCCCGATGGCGCTAACTACCCCGCGCGCGGCCTCATTGGTCAAGATGGCCGTGGAACGGCACAGGTTCTCGATGGTTTCTCGCAGCCTGATGGGATCGCACGGCTTTGCCAGATACTGATGCGCAACCCCCGCAGCCCGCAGCGCGGCTTCTCGTTCGAAATAGCCCGAGAGCACGATCCGGATCATTTTGGGGTAGTGCGCTTGCACATCATCGAGCAGTTGGATTCCATCCATCTCGGGCATTCGGACGTCGGTCACGATGACATCAAACGGCCGGGTCTCGAGCACACGGACGGCTTCGGTTCCGCTGCCCACAAAGACCATGTCCCACTCTTTGCGCTGGGGGCGGAGCATGCGCCGCAAGCCATCCAACACGTTCTTCTCGTCGTCCACAAATAGAATGCGCTTCATGATTGTTCACTCTTGCGCCACGGTACATGCCAAGCTGGTCGCTCGTTCCAGTTCCGATTGGACCGGCAAGGAAATCAGAAATGTCGTGCCCTGGTTCCCGTTTGGCTCAAAGGTCAGACTGCCGCCGTGCTTTTCGACGACAATCGAGCGTGCAATGGCGAGCCCCTGCCCGGTGCCCCGGCCCACCGGCTTGGTGGTAAAAAACGGATCGAAGACCTTGGACCGGATCTCCTCCGGTATGCCGCATCCGGTATCGCTGATGGCGATCATCACCTGCTTTCCGTCCTGCCAGGTTCGCACGCGGATCTTGCCTCGATCCTGAGTCTGTTTGACTACTTCCGCAATGGCGTGCGCCGCATTGATGAGCAGATTGAGAAATACCTGGTTCATCTCGGCAATGTGACACACGACGGGCGGCAACTCTGCGAAGTCGGTTTCCGCATCGGCCACATACTTGAATTCGTTTCGCGCCACAATGAGGGCGTTGGCCAGCGCTTGGTTGAGGTCAGCCGCGGCTTTATCTTTATGGCCGGGATGCGCGAACTCCTTCATGGCGCGAACGATCGTCGCCACGCGCTCGACGCCGTCGAGCGATTGCGCCACCGCCTTGGGGATCTCCTGGTTCATGTATTCCATGTCGGCGTCCTCGACCGCACGCGCCAACTGCGCCAGTTGCGCCGGCATCACCGCGCCTGCCTCAGCCGATAGGCGCAACTGCTCGTAGTGGTCCAAGACCGTTCGCCGCGCCTCGAACGCTTCCTGGATGAAGCGGATATTGTCGCCGACATATTGGATTGGCGTGTTGATTTCGTGAGCGATGCCCGCCGCCAGTTGCCCGACCGATTCCAGCCTCTGGGCCTGATGCAACTCCGCTTCGAGCCGCTTGCGCTGGGTGACGTCCTGCACCACCGCCATTACCGCGCGATGGCCGCGGAACAAAAACAGCTGGGCGCCTACTTCGACATCCAACGTCTGCCCGCTTTTGGCCTGGTGCTTCCAGGCGCCGCTCAAAGCCCGCGCCGGATCGATCGCGTCGAGAGCCTGGCGCAGCCGCGCTTCTTCCGCAGCCGGGTGCAGCGCGCAGATCCGTATCGAGCGGAACTCCTCGGCGGAGTAGCCGTAGTGGCGGACGGCGGCGTCGTTCACCTCCAGGAATTCGAGCGTGTCCCGGTCATAGACCCAGACCGCATGGGGGATGGCCGCAAACAGAAGCCGGAACGACTCCTCGCTTTTCTGGAGCGATTCCACGGCCTCTTTCCAATCCGTGATATCTCTCGACACACACACCATGGCCCGGACCTGTCCGGCTTCGTCCTTGATGGGCACTTTGGTGGACGTCAGCCATCGCGCATCACCCGACGAGTTCACGCGCTCGACTTTGGAAACCAAGGGACTGCCAGTGCGGAGGATCGCCCGTTCGTCTTCAAACGCCTGCTGCGCGTATTCCGCATCCAGAAAATCGAACTCACTTCGCCCGTTCGCCTCTTTTTCCTCCCGGATTCCCAACAGCCGGGCTTGCGCCTTGTTGACGCGGATGAATTTGCCTTGCGCATCCTTGAAAAAGATGTAGTCGGGGACGTTGTCCAGCAGGATGCGCAGCAGATCGCGCTCGTGCGCCAACTCGGCCTCGGCGCGCAGCAAAGGAGCCGTGATGGCGCGGCGGATCGTCCAGTTCACCAGAATCCCCGACACCAACAGCGTGGAGGCGAACACCCAGAGCCCGAACCCACGCAGGCGTTCGGAACGGTGCCGCAGGGTCTCGAGCTGCCGCTGCAAGTCCTGCGTGAGGGTCTCGCGAAGGACCGTGATCAAGTCGCGGATGGCATTGGTGCTGGAGGCCAGATCCAGCATCCGGCGCTGCAGTTCCGGGGCGATGTTCACGGGATTGGCGAGTACCGCGGTATAAGTGGGAGGCGCGGCGGCCAGAAATTCTTCCGCCGATAACGCGATACGGGCGGCTTCGGCTTGACGCTCCGGCGGGAGGCCGCGCAGGGCCGCCACTTCGCGCAGGCAATCGATCGTGCGGCGCACTCCATCGACGCCCCGTTCCAGACTCGATTTTTCCTGTACTACCACGGCCTCACTGAACCCTTTGACCCCCTGTTCGAAGGCATTCTCGGCCTCGTTGCTGGCAAGCGCCGCCGGATATAGGACCTGGGCCAGCGCGCCGAGACGTCCCTCGAGGTTCTTGCCCTGAATCTGCGAGAGAACCGTAAATGCGATGAATCCGAGAATGAAGATCCCAATACTTGACCAGATCTTCGCCGCGATGTTGAGCCGGACCATCAGGTTGTCGCGCGCCGCGAGCGTTTCCGGCTTGGATTCGGAGGCTTGGCGATCCGGCATCGATCGTGTCATGAGCGAAAGATTCCCTCTGCGGGCCGATCGGGTTGACTGGGCAATCCCGGTATTCATATCGGCTTGGTGCCCGCCGATCTGTATTGCGCCGAATCCCTAAACGGGTTAGCCCAGGTTGGGCGCATCACTTCACGGCCAGGACTTTGACGTTGGAACGCGAGGCGGCGGACCGGGCATAGCCGATCGCGCCTGGCGTAACGGACACGTAATCGAGCAAGTCGGCTTCGGATTCGAAGGTCCGGGGAAGCGTCCCCTTGCCGGTGAACACCAGTCGCATCCAGCCCGCACGAAATGCACCGTCTGATTTGCCGACATAAGCCTTCAAGAAGGCTTCATGGGTAGGGCCATTCCTGAGGAACACCGGACTGACCGTCGGCCCCTCCGGCAGCGTGTGCCGCTCCCCGAGAAAAACATCGCGCAGATCCTCGGCACTGATCGCGCGGGCATTCACCGACGCGTGCGCGACCACGACTAGCTCGTCGTTGGCAGCCCGCGCCCCCATCGCTAGAGTCCCGAGGATGAGAACTGCTAGCGGGTAGAGAGAAGAACTCATCGCCTGCCTCAAAAGCTGAACCCGATTTTCAGTGCCACCAAGCGGGTCAGCCGGTCGAATCCCGCAGGGTTCGTGGACGGGTAAAAACCGATCGCGTTTCCATTCAGGTAGTGCGCCTCGAGTTTGAGATAGAGGTAGGGGTTGGGATCGATCCGCGCCGCCGCCACCCAATCGTCGCCGTAGGCGCCGCCGGGAGCAATCGGGGCCACCGCCACCAAGCGGGCGTACTCGAAATGGCTATAGTAGGCCCCGAGGTTCAGTTTGGGATGTACGCGATACGTGCCCATGACATACCAAGCGCGGCTGTCCAAGCTGGCGACCTGAATCCGGAAGTCCGGCTGGGCCAGATTCCAGATCCGGCGCCGGAATTCCCCAGCCGCATAAAACTTTCCGTGCTCATACTCGCCATATACGGCGGTATTGGTATCGGAAGTCGACTGGATCGTGACGGGAAGGGGAACCTTGGGTACAACCACGTGCCCGGTTACGTCCGCCAGGCCCACGCTCGCGCCGGCCGTCAGGCCTCGCAGGGGAGTGCGCCAGCGGAGATCGCCGCCGTACAGCCTTCCGAAGGCGCCCGCCTCAACCGGCAGGCCGGCATCGGCCGCCGCCTTGAAGTAACCGCCCTCTGAATCGGCAGTCCGCGAACCGAAGTACCCCTGGTAGGAGACGCTTCCGAAGCCTGGCGGCAGATCCGCGCGACCGTAGAGATCGCCGCCCGTGTGGGCGAGCGTCCAGCTCCGATTGTCGGCCGGATAGATGCCTTGCGGGAGCAGCGACCACAGATGAAGATTGTCGATATCTTGCGTGTCATTGAACAGGCCGAGTGGTGTTTTGACCTTGCCGGCGCGGAACCCGATCCATTCCCGAAGACGGTAATCTCCGTACGCCCAATCAATGTCGAGTTTGAGCTGCCCCAATTCGCCCAGCCGGTACGTGTGCAACTGGATGCCGGCACGAAAGTTGTCGGCGACCGTGCCACTCAGATTGAGGGCGGCTTCGGTCCATTGCGTGCTGCCCTGGCTGGTTTTCGCGGTCAGGTAATTGTTATGGGAACTGAGCAGGCCTCCCTGAGCCACCAGACCGTGAAACTGGAGTTTAACGGCTCCGAGATCCTGTCCCCACACGCAAGCGGGAATTACCAGCCACAGCGCCAAGCAGCGACGATCCATCGGTCCTCTCCTCGCACAGAAGCGCCTTGCGGAGATTTACGGATGGCATCAGGCGCTTCCGAGGGGCTTATCGTCTCGAGCACGGTTTACTTGATGTCCAGTATCTTGACGCCGGAGATTATCGCCGCGGCGCTCACATAGCCGACAGCGCCTTTGGTCCTGGCCACGTAGGCCACCACTGCAGCGTCGGACGGCAAGGCGATCGGCATCAGACCCTTGCCGGTAAAGACGAGGCTGCGGTAGTAAGTCTCCAAAGCGAAATCGCTCTTGCCCAGGTATTGTGTGACGAAGGTTTGATGGACAGGCCCGCCTTTCAAGAGCACGGGCTCGACGCGACTGCCATCGGACAAAGAGGTCTTCGTCACCAGAAAAACTCCTCTGATTTCCTCGCCGGAGAGCTCCGATTGTTTCACGCTGGGATTGGCGATCACCTTGAGGTCAGCGGTGCGAGCGCCCATGACGGCCGAACTGCATAGCGCCGCCAGGAGGAGACGATGGATCCGTGCGACCCGAGATTTGAGGGCGGAAAGCACAGACACTCCGGAAGTTGAGGACACCTGTCGCATTTGGGCGGCCGGATTGTCAAACGAAAGATCTATCGACCGGCGCGCCAACTATCTTTAGCGAGGTGGTCGGCGGCAAATATTTGCTGCTTTCGCGCCGGGCAGCCGATGGGAAATCAGAGACTTGGGAGCATGGACGCCTGGTCGCGGCATGGACCAAGTGGGTCCAGGTGGATCTTACGTTCGCGGCACCTGAGGCCGGTCGGGTTGATGGCAGACGATCTCCTAGAGCATTTATATAAGAGATCGATCAGTTTCGAGTCGCGGGCTGGAGACTGCTGTGGTGTGTAATCATCTGCTCCAGAGCCTTGCGGCTGACGGGTTTGGTGAGGTGGTCATCCATGCCGGCGGCCAGACAGCGCTCGCGGTCACCGGTCGTGGCGTGGGCCGTCATGGCAATGATCGGGATGTGATCTCCGCCTGCTTGCTCCTCGCGCCGGATCTGACCGGTCGCCTCGTAGCCATCGAGCACAGGCATCTGGACATCCATGAGGATCAGGTCGAAGGGCGCCTCACGCCACCGCTCAAGTGCTTCGGCGCCATTGGCCGCCAACACAGGTTCGTGCCCGAGCTTGCGCAGCATAGCGGAAGCCACCTTTTGATTCACGGGACTGTCCTCGGCCACCAAAATACGAAGCGTTCGGGCGGCCGGTCCCCCCTCGGACTGAATCGTCGGCTCGGCAGCGGTCCCGCCGGCCAGGCCTAAGGCCCGGCAAATCGACCCGAGCAGATCGTCCGGATTGACCGGCTTCATCAGGACCGGAAGCACGCGGTCGTCGCGGGAGTCGATTGAAATCGAGTGTGGCGAGCCGGAACTCACCATTGGGATAACAGCACCCGCCCACGACGGATGCACTCTCATCCACTGGGCGATCTCAAAACCGTTGATCCCGGGTATAGTTGGATCCAACAACGGGTCCAGCAGCAACACCCGGAAAAAGCCGCCGTCACGCGCGCCCTGCTCGAGCCGCGCGAGGGCCGACGGGCCCAACCCGGTACTCTCCGGCAGCATGTGCCAGCAGCCCAGGATCTCTTCGAGAATCTCGCGACTGCTTTGGTGATCATCGACGATCAACACCGGCACTCCACGAAGCGCGGCAGGCGCCGGGGGAAGGCAGCGCGCCTCGCTGCGGCCCGAGCGGAAAGGCATGGTGAAAGAAAATGCGGAGCCGACGCCTACAGCGCTCTCCATCCAAATCCGGCCGCCCATCAGCTGAACGAAGCGCGCGGAAATGGCCAAGCCCAACCCGGTGCCGCCATATTGACGGGTAGTTGAGGAATCCGCCTGCTCAAAAGCTTGGAAAAGTCTGGCCTGGTGCTCGGCACGGATACCGATTCCGGTGTCACGCACGGTGAAACACAACTCGGAGCAAGCAGAATCGTTCGGTTTAACCGAGACGGCGATTTGCCCGGTTTCGGTGAACTTGACCGCATTACCGATCAAATTCATCAGAACCTGTCGCAGGCGGACGGGGTCGGCAACAATCTCACGATGCAAATCCGGCGCCACACGAAGGCTCAACTCAAGACCTTTTTTGTGAGCGGGCAGAGCCATCGATTTCACCGACTCCATCAGCAGATCGACCAGATCGAAGGGCACCGGATCAAGAATCATTTTGCCGGCCTCAATCTTGGAATAATCGAGGATGTCGTTCAGGATGACGAGCAGGTTCTCCGCGGAAGCGCGGAGGATCGAGAGGTACTCCCGCTGCTCAGCGCCTTCGGAGGAGATGGCTAACTCGGCCATTCCCAGAATTCCGTTCATGGGCGTGCGGATTTCGTGGCTCATGTTGGCCAGGAATTCGCTTTTCGCGCGGCTGGCTGCTTCGGCCGCTTCCTTGGAGCGATGCAGCGATTCTTCGGCCCGCTGCAGCGGGCCGGTGATGGCGCGCCGAATGGTCAAGTTCACCAGGACGGCTGCGATCAGCAAGGTAGTGCCGAACACCAGCAGGCCCATCCACCGGTCTCTTCGAGAGCGGGCGCGCAGGGCACGCAAGTTCTCCTGCAAGGTGGTGGAAATCGTGGTTTTCAGACGATCGAGCGCGGCATTGAGAGTCTCGGTTTGCCACGCCAGCGCGCGCATTTGGAATTGGGTGTCTAGAGTAATGTTCTCTCGATGGTTGACCACCGCACCGTAGAGACTGTGCGCGTTGGAGAGGAATTGATCGAGAGAATGTTCCGCCTCCGCTGGAAGTGGAGAGAGCGTTCTGCCGTTAAGATAACGGAGAGAACGCGTGAAGAAACAACGGAAGCACTACACCGCAGAAGAGAAGGTCGCCAT
>Ga0070741_10011061_pt1 | contig 16786 bp, 16 predicted proteins | sample Coa_R1_4_FD_66440 | JGI IMG/M metagenome (GOLD analysis project Ga0070741, IMG submission 66440) | Surface soil microbial communities from Centralia Pennsylvania, which are recovering from an underground coalmine fire - Coalmine... | ecosystem: Environmental > Terrestrial > Soil > Unclassified ...
CGCGCTGCTCGCTCCGATGCTCGTCCTGCGGCGCGGCGCGCAGGACCGGAAAGGGCCGCTCTTCGGGTTCGCCGACGTCTCCACCGAGGTCGTGCTCGCGTCGCTCGGCGTCGCGCTGGCCGCGGTGTGGCTGCTCGCGCCCGTTCTGATCCCGTTCCTGCTGGCGCCGCTCGTGGTCGTGTACCGCGCGCTCCGCCTTCCGAGCCTGGAGCTCGCGGCGCGCCTCGACCCGAAGACGGACCTCTTCAACGCCCGCTACCTCGCGACCGCGCTCGAGGCGGAGCTCCAGCGGTCGAAGCGCTTCGACCGGCCGCTCTCGATCCTCCTCGCCGACCTCGACCTGCTCCGCCGGGTCAACAACGCGCACGGCCACCTCGCGGGCGACGAGGTGCTGAAAGGCGTCGCCGACGTCCTGCGCCGCGAGCTGCGCCCGTTCGACATCCCGTGCCGGTTCGGCGGCGAGGAGTTCGCCGTGATCCTCCCCGAGACCGGTCACGAGGACGCGATCGCGATCGCCGAACGGATCCGGCGCGTGGTCGCGAGTACCCGCTTCGCCGTGCCCGGGGGCGATGCCGAGATCCGCGCGACCGTGTCGCTCGGGGTCGCCACGCACCCGGAGAACGGCTCGGCGGACGAGCTCCTCCAGCAGGCGGATCTCGCCCTGTACCGGTCGAAGGCGCTCGGCCGGAACCGCGTGTCCGGGCAGGCGGCGGTCGCCGGCGTGCGGCCGGCGCCCGTGCAGGCGCGGACGCCGAGCGTCGAGCCGGCGCGCGAGCGTTCGTCGATGCAGCGCGAGGTGAGGCTCGTCGAGGCGGTCGCCCTGCTCGCCGCCGTCGGCGGGGTGCTGCTCGGGCTGCTCGCCTACGAGCGTCTCGGCGTGCTCGGCCCGGCGATCGTCGCCGTCTCCGCGCTCCTGCTCGCTCCGCTCGGGGCGCGTCTCGTCCGGCTGCGGTCGGCGGTCGACGAGGTGCAGCGGCGCAACCAGGAGCTCGAGCACCGGAAGCAGCGTGTCCACCGCGCCTACCTGACCACCGTCGCCGCCCTGTCCCGGACGGCCGACGAGCGGGGCGGGCAGGACTGGGTGCGGCGGGTCGCGGTCGCGCTCGGCCGGTCGCTGGGGTACCGGCAGGAGGAGCTCGAGGCGATCGAGGTGGGCGCGATGCTGCACGACATCGGCAAGCTGCGCGTGCCGGACCGGATCCTGACCAAGCCCGGGCCGCTGACCGAGTCCGAGTGGGCCGAGGTGAAGCGGCATCCGGTCGAGGCCGACCGCCTGCTCGCCGAGGCCGAGCTGCACCCCTTCGTCCGCCAGATCGTCCGGTCGAGCCACGAGCGGATCGACGGGACCGGCTACCCGGACGGGCTGTCGGGCGAGCAGATCCCGCTGCCCGCGCGGATCGTCCTCGTCGCCGACGCCTTCGACGCGCTCGCCAGCGACCGTCCGTACCGGCCTGCTCGGCGGCTGCCCGAAGCGATCGCGGAGCTCAGGGCGAACGCGGGAACGCAGTTCTGCCCCACGGTCCTCGCCGCGCTCGACCGACTGTGGGTCGACGCACCCGACAGCCTCCGGCAGACCGCCGACGGCCGCCGGCACACCGCCGCCAGGCACTAGCATCGCGCCGTGAGCAGTCCGCGGCGTGCCGGCAGCGACCCCGGGGTCGGTCTCGCGCGGCAGACCGAGGTCTACCTCGCGGGCGTGCGGGGCCGGCGGCCGGCGGTGCCGTTCGACTACGCCGAGCTGGAGCGGCGGGCCCGCCAGAAGCTGACGCCGCAGGCGTTCGCCTACATCGCCGGCGGAGCCGGGGCGGAGCGCACGATCGAGGCGAACCGGGCGGCGTTCGACCGGCGGCGGATCGTGCCGCGCGTCCTCCGCGACGTCTCCGGCCGCGACCTCTCGCTCGAGCTCTTCGGCCGGAGGCTGCCCACGCCGTTCCTGCTCGCGCCGATCGGGGTGCTCGAGCTCGCGCACCGCCGGGCCGATCTCGCCGTGGCCCGGGCGGCGGCGTCGGAGGGCGTGCCGATGGTCTTCTCGAACCAGGCGTCGCGGCCGATGGAGGAGTGCTCGGCGGCGATGGGCGACGCGCCGCGCTGGTTCCAGCTCTACTGGAGCACCGCCGACGACCTGGTCGCGAGCTTCGTCCGCCGCGCGGAGGCGTGCGGCTGCGGGGCGATCGTCGTCACGCTGGACACGAAGATGCTCGGCTGGCGGTCGCGCGACCTCGACTTCGCCCACCTGCCGTTCGCGACCGGGATGGGGATCGCGCAGTACACGAGCGACCCCGTGTTCCGCGGCCTGGTCGATCCGGCCGCGGGCCGGGGAGGAGGTGCGCCCACGCCTGCGGCGATCCGCGCCCTGGTGCAGGCGACGCGCTCGTACCCCGGCGGCTTCCTCGCGAACCTCCGCTCCCGCGCGGGCGTCGCGGCGGTCCGCACCGTGATGCAGATCTACTCGCGCCCGTCTCTGACGTGGGCCGACTTCGCGCGGCTGCGCGAGCTGACGACGCTGCCGATCCTCGTCAAGGGGATCCTCCACCCCGACGACGCCAGGCTGGCGATCGAGCACGGGCTGGACGGGATCGTCGTCTCGAACCACGGCGGCCGGCAGGTCGACGGCTCGGTCGGCTCCCTCGACGCGCTCCCCGCCGTCGCCGAGGCGGTCGCGGGACGGATCCCCGTGCTGTTCGACAGCGGCATCCGCGGCGGCGCCGACGCCTTCAAGGCGATCGCGCTGGGAGCGACCGCCGTCCTCCTCGGGCGGCCGTACGTGTACGGGCTGGCGCTCCGCGGCGAGGCCGGCGTGCGCGACGTGATCCGCAACCTGGTCGCCGACTTCGACCTGACGATGGGCCTCGCCGGCCGGCGGTCGCTCGACGAGATCGGCCCGGACTCCCTACAGTTGGCTCCGTGATCGAGATCTACTTCTGCCCCGTCTGAAGCGGGTACGACGCGCGGGCCACGAGTCTCGTGGCCGAGCTGAAGGCGAACGGATACGACGCGGTCGACATCCCGGGCGAGAAGAGCCAGTTCGACGTGCTCGTCGACGGGCGGCTCGTCTTCTCGAAGCAGCAGGTGGGCCGTCACGCCGAGCCCGGCGAGGTGCTCGCCGCGGTCCGGACGGCCGCCGGGCCGCCTGTCTAGCTCGACCAGGGAAAGTCGATCCAGAGCTCGGTGCGCCGCCAGACGTAGTCGCAGGCGACGATCGAGCGCGGCTTCTCGTAGAGCACCGCCGTCCGCACCTCGCCGACCTGCCCCGCGCAGAACCCCTTGACGAGGGCGAGCGTCTGGCCGGTGTCGGCGACGTCGTCGGCGATCAGCATCCGGGCGTCGTGCAGGTCGACGAGCTCGGGGACGGGCGGCAGGATCATCGGCACGGGCAGCCGCTCGTCGACGCCGGTGTAGAACTCGACGTTCATCGTGAACGTGTTCTTCACGTCGATCGCGTAGGAGAGCGCGCCGGCGACCAGCAGGCCCCCGCGTGCGATCCCGAGGATCAGGTCGGGCCCGTAGCCGTCGGCCGCGATCTGCGTACCCAGCGCGCGGGCGGCGTCGCCGAGGTCCGCCCAGGCCATCCGCTCGCGCGGCGGTGCCTGCGTCGGGGCGGCGTCTCCCATCGACCGATTCTAGGTAGGTTGCCGGGCGTCGTGGACACCGAGGCGTTCTGGGCGGACCGCGCCGCCGAGCTCGACGAGTACGCGCGGCTCGCGCTGCGGGTGGGCGTGAACCTCGAGGAGGGGCAGGACGTCGTCATCCTCGCGTACGTCGAGCACGCGCCCCTCGCGCGCGCGATCGCCCGGGTCGCGTACGGCGAGGGCGCCCGCTGGGTCGACGCGAACTACATCGACGCCTACCTCCGCCGGTCGAAGGCGGAGCTCGCCCCCGACGAGGCGGTCGGGTGGACGCCGGACTACGTGCTGCAGCGCGTCGACGAGGAGGCGAGGCGGCGGACGGCGTTCGTCAACATCGTCGGCGAGCCCGAGCCCGACCTGTTCGCCGGCGTCGATCCCGCCCGGGTCTCCGCGTCGGCGCTGCCCCAGGTCCGGCGGGCCTACTGGTCGGCGTTCGACCGCGGCGCGATGCCCTGGACGATCGTCGCCCTGCCGACGCCGCGATGGGCGGAGCAGGTGTTCGGCGAGCAGGACCTCGAGCGCCTCTGGCACGCGGTCCGCGCCACCGTGCGTCTCGACGAGCCCGATCCGGTCGCCGCCTGGCGGGAGCACATCGCGGTGCTCCAGGAGCGGGCACGGCAGCTGAACGAGCGCCGCTTCGACTCGGTGCGCTTCCGCGGGCCCGGCACCGACCTCGTCGTCGGGCTGCTGCCGCAGTCCCGGTGGCTGGCCGCGGGGTTCGAGACCGCCTGGGGGCGGTTCTACACGCCGAATCTCCCGACCGAGGAGGTCTTCACCACACCGGACCGGCGGCGCACCGAGGGGCACGTCAGGTCGACGCAGCCGCTCGTCCTCTCGGGCGGGACGGTCGTGCGCGACCTGGAGATGACGTTCTCCGGCGGCCGGATCACCGAGGTCCGGGCGTCCGCGGGCGGCGACGAGGTGCGGGCGGAGGTCGCGCTCGACGCCGGGGCCTCGTACCTCGGGGAGGTCGCCCTGGTCGACGAGAGCTCGCGGGTCGGGAGCAGCGGGACGACGTTCTGGAGCACCCTGTTCGACGAGAACGCGGCCTGCCACATCGCGTTCGGCACGGCGGTCATGTCCGGCCTCGACCTCGGCGACCTGACGCCGGACAGCGACGGGCTGGAGGAGCTGGGCATCAACCGGTCCCGGGCGCACACGGACTTCATGATCGGCGGGCCCGAGGTCGAGGTCGACGGGATCGAGCACGGCGCCGCAGCCGTCCCGATCATGCGCGACAACGTCTGGCAGCTGGCCTAGCGCAGCTCGCGCTCTGCCTCGTCCAGCCACTGCTCGTGCATGTCGAGCAGCGAGCGTCCGTAGCGATGGATGAGGCGGAGGTAGCGCTCGCGGTGGGGGAGCGTCTCGAGCGCGGCCTCGGCGGCGTCGAGGTTCGCGCGGGCCCTGGCGATGTCGCCGCGCATGCCCTCCAGGCTCGCCGCGAGCGCGGAGTCGTCGCCGAGGTCGCCGGCGAGCACCCGGACGATCGCCTCGTTCTGGATGCGCGGCAGCGACGAGGCCTCCGCGAGCCACGCCTGCAGGGCCGCCCGGCCGGTGGGCGTGAGCAGGTAGTGGGTGCGGGGGCCCGTCCGCCCCGGGCGCTTCTCGGAGCGCAGGTAGCCGAGCTGCTCGAGGCGCTTGGGCTCGCCGTACCACTGGCTCTCCGCCGCGGCCCAGTAGATGCTGCCGCGCCGCATCATCGAGGCGAGGTCGTGCGGGCCGGCGCCGCCTTCACCGATCAGCGCGAGGACGACGTACGAGAAGGGGGTGAGGCGGCCGCTTGACAAGACTCCGAATCGGAGGTTAGCACGCCACCCAAGATTCCGAATCGGAGTTTCAAGGAAAGGAGGAGGAATGAGCGTCACCACCACCGGGTCGATCTGGTTCATCGACAACCTCGCCCGCGTCCGCGTCGGTCGGGAGGAGAGCAACGGCACCCTCGCGATCGTCGAGCTCGAGGGGCGCCGCGGCGACATGCCGCCGCTGCACGTGCACCGGCGCGAGGACGAGGCGTTCTACGTCCTCGAGGGCGAGCTCTCGCTGCACACGCCGGACGGGTCGCTGACGCTCCGCCGGGGCGAGGCCGCGTTCGCCCCGAAGGACGTCCCACACGTCTACCGCGTCGAGTCGGAGACGGCCCGCTGGCTGGGGATCACGACCCCGGGCGGCTTCGACGACTTCGTCCGCGAAATCGGGGAGCCCGCTCCGGACGAGACGCTGCCGCCGGAGGGCCGCCGGCACGACCCGGCCCGCCTCGCCGAGATCGCGGGCCGTCACGGCATCGAGCTGCTCGGGCCGCCCGGGACGCTGCCGTAGCTCAGCGGCGGCGCTGCCCGCGGCGCAGGGCGTCGAGGCGGCGGCGGTCGCGCTTCGTCGGGCGCTCGGAAAGGTCGGCGCCGAGCGGCCGGGCGAGGCGCCGCTCGTCGCCCCGGAGTTTCCGCTCTGCCGCCGACTCGGGCGTCTCGGCGTAGAGCGTGGCCGCCACGCTCGCCGGGCCGCGGCGCTCCGCGAGGCCCGTGACGTCCACGATCCAGCGCTGCTCGGCCCGCCGGATCTCCAGCCGGTCTCCGACCGCCACCTCGTGCGCCGGCTTCGTGCGGACGCCGTTCAGGTGGACGTGCCCGCCGGCGACGGCTTCGGTCGCCGCGCCGCGCGTCTTGTAGAAGCGGGCCGCCCAGAGCCACTTGTCGAGCCGGACCCGCTCCACCGGCCGATTGTAGGTCGGCGGCGCCTAGCGGCCGGCCGGTGGGACCACGCGGACCGAGAGGACGGCGGGCCGGTCCGACGGCCTTCCGAACGAGTCGACCGACCAGACGCCGATGCACGAGGTGCCGGTCGGGAGCAGGAGCCGGGTCTGCTGCGTCGCGCCGACCGCCGCCTCCCACGTCTCGCGCGCGAAGGCGTACGGCACCGTGGGGCAGCTGGTCGTCGACGAGCCGACGACGAACGACTCCTCCAGCCGGCGCTGCGAGGCGAGGAAGGCGGGCACGTGCGCGGGGGAGGGGCGGGTGAAGGCGACGATGAAGAGGTTCGGCGTGGTCGTCGGCGTGACCGCGACGCGGCGGGGCGCCGCTTCCGAGCGGTACAGGTCGCAGTCCTCGGGGCCGCGCTGCGCGCGCGCGGTTCCGCCGTAGAGCGCGACGGCGCCGGCGACGTCGTCGGACGTGAGCACGGCGCAGCGCCACTGCCAGGCGTGCGCCTTGGCGCAGAGCTGCGGCCCCTGGAGGCTCCCGACCGGGTTCATCGCGGAGCAGCCGCGCGTCTCGTGCCCCAGCCCGAGCACGTGGCCGAACTCGTGGGCGAGCGCCTGTGCGGCCATGTAGCGGTTGCAGTACGGCGAGGAGTCGTTCCGGCGGAAGATCCAGATCCGGGCCGCGCTGGTGTAGCCGACCGTCGCCTCGGCGTTGATCGTGCAGGTCACGCGCGGAAAGTGCTCGATCCGCACGTCGGCCTCGGACGGCGCGGCGGCGACGAGCCTCACCCGGGCGCCGCTCGAGTTCCAGGCGGCGACGGCCTGCTTCACCGCCCAGCCCTGGTCCGGCGCGGCATCGTAGTAGCGGACGACCCCGCCCGGCCAGGGCTTGCCGGCGGCGACGTAGGACCCGGCCGCGCCGGGGAGGAACGCCGAGCCGGTCGCGAGGCAGGCGGCGGCGAGGAGCAGCTTCGTGCGCATCCACATGAGGTCGGCTTCGCCGGGCGCGGGGATGAGCCGTCCGCCACCCGACGAGGGACGCAGCAACGCGGAAGGGCCGCCCGTGGAGCGGCCCTTCGACGCGATTCAGACGTGGTCTAGCTGCAGCCGGTGTTGGTCCCGCAGTCGCGGCAGGTGTAGCAGGAGCCGGTGCGCACCATCCGGCCGCCGCACTTCGCGCACTCGACCGCGTCCTCCCACGAGTTGAAGAGCGCGGTCTGGCCCGGGGGCGGCGCCTCGGCCGGAGCGGCGGTCGCGGCCTCGCCGTTCGCAGTGTCGTTCCGGCCGGCATAGCGCTCTGCGAGCCTCGCCTTCACCTCGGCGGAGAGGATCCCCGCCTCCTCCTGCTGCTCGGGGGTGAGGAACTTCTTGCCGAACCAGCGGAAGATGTAGTCGACGATCGACTTGGCCGAGCGGATGTCGGCGTCGTTCGTCATCCCGGACGGCTCGAAGCGCATGTGCGAGAGCTTCGAGACGTAGACCTCCGGCGGGACGCCGTACTGGAGGCCCATCGAGACGGCGATCATCAGCGAGTTCATCAGGCCGGCCATCGTCGTCCCGTCCTTCGCGATGTCGACGAAGATGTCGCCGGGCGTGCCGTCCTCGTAGAGGCCGACATGGATGTAGCCCTCGTAGTCGCCGACGCGGAACTTCCGCCCGATCTCGGTGCGGTCCTCGGGCAGCCGGCGGCGCTGGGTGAGCGGCGTCGGCGGGATCGCCGGCAGCTGCGCCTCCGACTTGCCGGAGAGCGGCTGGGCGACCTTGCAGTTGTCGCGGTAGATCGCGATCGCCTTCACGCCCAGGCGCCAGGCGTCGGCGATCAGCTGGGCGACCTCGTCGACCGTGACCTGCTCGGGCAGGTTGACCGTCTTCGAGATCGCGCCGGAGATGAACGGCTGGACGGCGCCCATCATCTTCACGTGGCCCGAGTAGTGGATCGCGCGGTCGCCGATCGCGCAGTCGAAGACCGGGTAGTGCTCGGACTTGACGTACGGCGCGCCGACGATGGTGTTCCGCTCGTCGATGAACGCGACCGTCTCGTCGATCTCGGAGGGCGTGTAGCCGAGCTTGTCCAGCGCCATCGGCACCGTCTTGTTCACGATCGTGATCTCGCCGCCGCCGACGAGCCGCTTCGACTTGACCAGCGAGAAGTCGGGCTCGACCCCGGTCGTGTCGCAATCCATCATGAAGCTGATCGTCCCGGTGGGCGCGAGCACGGTCGCCTGCGCGTTCCGGAAGCCGTGCACCTCGCCGCGGTCGAGCGCGTCGTCCCAGGCGTGGCGGGCGGCCTGCAGCAGGTCCGCCGGGACCGAGTCGGCGTGCTGGATGTTGCCGACGGCCGCCCGGTGCTTCGCGATCACGCCCAGCATCGCCGCCGCGTTCGGCTGGTAGCCGGCGTGCGGGCCCATCCGCGCGGCGATCTCCGCCGACTTCCGGTACGCGCGGCCCGTCATCAGCGCGGTGATCGCCGCCGCGTAGGCGCGGCCCTCGTCCGAGTCGTACGGCAGGCCGCGGGCCATCAGGAGCGCGCCGAGGTTGGCGTAGCCGAGGCCCAGCTCCCGGTAGGCGACCGCGTTCGCGCCGATCTCCGGGGTCGGGTACGACGAGTAGCCGACGATGATCTCCTGCGCGAGGAAGACGACGTCGACCGCGTGCTGGAACGCGTCGACGTCCAGCTCGCCGTCCTCGCCGCGGAACTTCATCAGGTTCAGCGAGGCGAGGTTGCACGCCGAGTTGTCGAGGTGCATGTACTCGGAGCAGGGGTTCGACGCGTTGATCCGGCCGGAGTTCGGGCTCGTGTGCCACGCGTTGATCGTCGTGTCGTACTGCACGCCCGGGTCGGCACAGCGCCAGGCCGCCTCGGCGATCTGCCGCAGCAGCCCGCGCGCGTCGACCGTCTCGACGACGGTCCCGTCGGTCCTGGCGGTGAGGTTCCACTCGGCGCCGGCCTCGACCGCCTCCATGAAGGCGTCGGTGACGCGGACGGAGTTGTTGGCGTTCTGGTACTGGATCGACGCCCAGTGCTCCGAGTCGAGGGCCATGTCGTAGCCGGCCTGCTCGAGCACGCGCGCCTTCTCCTCCTCGTGCGCTTTGCACCAGATGAAGTGCTCGATATCGGGGTGGTCGACGTCGAGGACGACCATCTTCGCCGCCCTGCGCGTCTTGCCGCCCGACTTGATCGTCCCGGCTGAGGCGTCGGCGCCGCGCATGAACGACACCGGCCCGGAGGCGTAGCCGCCCTTGGAGAGCTGCTCCTTCGAGGAGCGCAGCCGCGACAGGTTGACGCCGGAGCCGGAGCCGCCGCGGAAGATGATCCCCTCGCGCCGGATCCAGTCCAGGATCGACTCCATCGAGTCGTCGACCGACAGGATGAAGCACGCCGAGCACTGCGGCGTCTCCTCGAAGCCGACGTTGAACCAGACCGGAGAGTTGAAGGAGGCGTACTGGTTGACGAGGATCGCCTTCAGCTCGGCCTCGAAGGTCTCGGCCTCCGCCTCGTCGACGAAGTACCCGCCGTCGCGCCCCCAACCGCCGATCGTGTCGACGACCCGGCCGATCATCTGCTTCACGCTCGTCTCGCGCTCCGGGGAGCCCATCTTTCCGCGGAAGTACTTCTGCGCCACGATGTTGGTCGCGGTCTGCGACCAGAACTTCGGGAACTCGACGTCCTTCTGCTCGAAGACGGCCTTGTCCTTGCCGGGGATGAAGGCGTCGCGGATCTCCCACTCGACCTCCTCGAACGGGTCGCGGCCCGGGATGGTGAAGAACCGGTCGACCCCGACGTCGGCCGTCTCGTCGATCACGGCGTTCACGACCTGCTCGGTGGGGTGCTCGATACCTGCGGATGCCTTCGTGGACGCCATGTCTTCCTCCCAGGATAGCTGCGCGTGCCCTCTCCCCCGGAGAGGGACCAAGCAGGGTAGGCCGTCCACCGGACGGATCGATTTCCAGCCTTTTTGCAGCGATTTCTCGGTGCTAGCGCTGCTCGGGAGACGGCCGGTCGGACGCGTGTGGCACCGATGCCGCCGAGGCGAGCTGGACGCGCCGCAGCCTCGAGCGGCGTGCCACGAAGCCGGCGCCGCCGGCCGCCATCAGGGCCAGCGCGACACCGCCGAGGACGATCAGCGGGACGGGGAGCGAATCCGCCTTGTGCGGGCCCAGGTTGTCGATCGCGTTCGGGATCGGCCCGCTGCTGTCGGCGTTGCCGCCGCCCGCGCCGCCCGAGCCGCCCGACCCGCCGGCGCCGCCGCCGCTCGTTCCGCCTCCACCCGAGGAGCCTCCGCCGTTCCCTCCGCCGTTCGCGCCGCCGCCGCCCGCGCCGCCGGCGGCACTGCCGCCGCCGCCGCCGCCGCTACCGCCCTGCGTGATCCGCTTCTGGAGCGCCTGCTTGATGTCGTCCCGGGCGCTCGAGTACGTGTCCACGTCGGCCGGCAGGTGCTTGAGCGCGTCGCGGTAGCAGTGGATCGGGTAGATGCCGTCGATCCGGCCGTCGTACCAGTCGTTGATCAGCACCTTCCAGCAGGCCGGCTTGCCCTTCGCCGCGGCCGGCGCGACGCCGACGGCGGCGGTCGCGGCGCCCATGATCAGGAGCGCTGCGAGGATATGGCGTAGTGAACGGATCACGGAGACGTGGGACCGGCCCTATCGGAGTATCGGTCGGGGAACTCTCGTCGGTTGCACTCTACGTCATGCCCCGGGCGGAACGGCCGTAACCAGTCTCCCCGCCTGGCGTGAGAGGCCCGTGAGGCTGCCGTTAAGGGTCTGTTAAAGCCTAGCCCGGGCAGTGGGTCAGTTTGAATCTGGGCCACTGCCGCGAGGCGGTTTCTAGGTGAGGATCGGACTCCCCTACGTGGAAGTCGATTGGCCCCACGGGTTGCGCTGTACGTCGTGCGACCACTTGTTCCGCGAGGGGGAGCGATACGCCGTCTCCCCCTACGCGGTAACGGCCACCGGATATCCGGTGACCACCTGCCTGTGCGTCAACTGCTCGCTGGGTATCCCTTCGGAGCGCTCGGGCCGTGGCGTTTGATCAGTTCGATAGCGGCCTCGCAGTCGCTCTGGTTCTTGTACCCCTCAGCGGAGTCGGCGATCACCTTGTGGTTCGGGGCGCGGAAGTTCCAGCGCCACTCGCCAGCCTTATCTTTGTAGACGAACCAGTAATAGATCTTGGCCCAATCGGGCATCGGGGACCTCCTTGTTGCTGTTCTCCGCTGGTTGCTCCCGCGGCTACGGGCTTGCAGCAACCAGCACGACGCAGAACAGCTTGCGGTCCTCGTCGGACGGATCGCGTCCGACGGGAAAGGGAAGATCACGCCGCGCCCTGTCCGGCGTGGTTCTCCTTGTTGCTGGCGTGCGGCCCGGGCGGCTACCCGGGCCGCAGCCTTCATGCCGCGGCGCGCTTCTTGTACGGCCCGCGCTTCATCGGCACGGCCTGCTCGGCATCCGTTAGCAGGCTCACAAGCTCCGAGAGTGACCAGACGTGATCGCTGATCTCCGCCGCCATCGCTGGAGTCTTGCCGCCGAGGCTCTTGTGAGGCCGGCAAAAGTTGTAGTGCATGAAGTGCAGCGACACTGCCGCGGCGAGGTTCTCGACCTTCCGGCTGAACCCGTTGGTCAGGCGAGTGAATCGGCGCATGCTCATCCGCATGGTGAGGTTCTGCCGCTCGACGTAGCTGGTGGAGATGTTCTCGGGGTCGGGGTCGCCGCTGATGCGCCGCTGGTCGATCCCGATCAACTTCGGCGGCGAGTAGCGACCGGAGCCGCCGCCATCGGTGCCGTACAGCTTGAACAGCTGCGCGTAGTCGACCTCCCCGGCGAAGGCTCCCTCGACAGCGGACAAGTAGGGCTTGTGTCCGTCGGTGGTCAGCTGGACGCGGTGCCGGAGACGCTTGGCAACGTCCTCCATGAACTCGCGCGCCTCGGTGAACCCGCGACCGCCGACGAGGTAGGAGGGGACGAGCTTGGTGTCGGGGTCGAGCGCGACCCACGTCCAGACGTCGCCCCATCCCTCGGAGCGTTTCTCGGGCTTGACGTTCTTCTGCTTCGCGCCGACGAACGCCCAGATCTCATCGCACTGAATCCGCTGGCAGGCCAGATCGCGCATCGCCCGGTCTTGGTAGATCGAGCAGATCAGCCCCATATCAGTCAGGAGCTTCACCACTGTGTTCTTGGCCACGCCAGTCATCCGCACGGTTGCGCGGATCGAGTTGCCCTCGACCAGGGCCGCGATCACGGCAGCGCGCTTCTCTGTGCTCAGCCGATTCATACTGATCATTATGCCAGAGCGGTCAGGCATGTCAAGTCGACTTGCGGCGGACCCAACATGCTCGTAAAATGGCATGCGGAAGGCGAGGGGATCGAACCCTTCTGCCGCGAGACAGCCATCGGTTTTGAGCCGAGCCCAGTGCGCCACACTGGGAGCGCCTTCCGTATTAGGTGGGGCCGGGAACCCTCGGCCCCGCTGCCTTCCTGCAACCCCTACCAGGTTCCCTTGCGGTTTCAGCGGGGTTCTTCCTATCTTCTAATCCGGATCACCGCTCCCGTCGTTATCGGACAGGAGGCTGGGCCGGCTGGCGAGCGAATACGCGCCGCGACCAACCTTGTAGATCCGTTTCGCCTTGACGAGATCAAGCAGGCGGTTCCCGACTGTGTTCATAGGCTTGGCGCCACCCGGCGCGAGCGACCGGCGATCAAGTTCGTCCAACACGTCCTGGGTTGTCCAAGCTTCGGTAGGGCGCTCGCTCATGATCGCCAGGATCGAGTCCTTCATCGAGACACCGGATCGAACGCGGGGCGAAACCGTTGGGTCAGTGCGGACTGTCAGGGAGCCGCGGCCCCGGGACTTCTCGGCCAAAGCAGCTTCGATCCGTGCGAGATCCGCCTCAAGTTCTTCCAGCCGCTTCTGGGCTTCCTCAATCTCCCGTCGGGCTTCAGCGCGCATCTCACGGAGTCGGCCCGAGGTCTGCTCCGCAAGGAACCGCGTAAGGGTGGTGTCGGCCATAGACACCGGACAGTAAATCACAAACCGAGGACTTTCACCCAGCCCCGGGTGATTGGGTTAAGAGTTGGAACCCTAGCCAGAGTTCTCCGTGCTTCCCCACCGAGCCCGCGCAGCTTTGCGGGCGGATTCGGATCGCTGCTCAGGGGTCATGCGCTGGGCTCTCGCCTTGCCACCCCTCAATCCGCCTCGACGGCCAAGTTCGACGGCGGCAGGGTTCTTCCCCTCGTTCGGATCGAACGGGGGCGCCTCACCGGTGGCCTCGTCCACGATCTGCTTGGCCAACTCGTTCACGTCGGTGGGGCGTTTCGGCACGTTGATCACCGTAGCGCAGTGCCCGGAAACTGCGGTTGCTCCGGCGAAATCTTTACGAACAAACTGACCCACTACCCCTAGCCCGGCGGATGCCCCTGCTAGCGTCGGACGGCGATGCAGTCCCCCGCGCTCGCCGGCCGGGCGGCCCTCGTCGCGGCGGCCGGGCTGCTCGCCGCCGCTCTCTTCTTCGGGGACGGCACCTCGAACGGCCGGCTCTTCTGGATCGGCGCGCTGGCCGTCCTCGCGGCCGGCGCGGTGGCGCTCGGCGGCGGCGTGCCCGTGCCGCGGGGCGCCGGGCTGGCGACGCTGTGCCTGCTCGCCGGCCTGACCGCCTGGGTGGGCCTGACCATGTGGTGGTCGATCGCGCCCGATCTCTCCTGGGCGGCCTTCGACCGGCTGCTCGCCTACGGCTCGGTCGCCGTCCTCGGCCTGCTCGCCGCCCGGGCGCCCCGCCCGGCGCGCACCGCCGCGGCGGGCCTGGCGGTGCTGGTCGGGCTCGTGCTCGCCTGGGCGCTGCTCGGCAAGGTCATCCCGTCGCTCTTCCCCGACGGAGCCCGCGTCGCCCGCCTCCGCAACCCGGTCGGGTACTGGAACTCGCTCGCGCTCGTCGCCGCGACCGGGGTGCCGCTGGGACTGTGGGCCGCGTGCGGCCGCCGGTTCCACCCGGCGGCGCGCGCGGCCGGCGCCCTGCTCGTCTACCTGGCGGAACTGGTCGTCGTGCTCACGTACTCACGGGCCGGGATCGCGGTCGCCGCCGTCGCCGCGCTCGCCTGGCTCGCGATCGAGCGCGACCGGCTGGAGACGCTGGCCACGCTCGTCCTGGTCACGCCGGTCGCCGGGCTGGTCGCGCTCTGGGCGTTCTCCCGGCCGGCGCTGACCGACGACGGCCAGGCGTACGCCGACCGGGTGAACGACGGCGCGTGGTTCGGCGTGCTGCTCTGCCTCGGCGCGGCGGCCATCGCGGCGGCGGCGTACCTCGCCGCCGGGCGGGAGATCCCGCCCGAGCGCCGACGCTCGCTGGCGCGGACGCTCGGCGTCGTGGTCGCCGTGGCCGCGATCGCGGCGGTCGCGGCGGTCGCCGTCGTCAAGGGCGGCCGGGTGCTGGACGAGTTCCGCGGCGCCGGCACGGCCGAGGTCTCCCAGTCGCCCGACCGTCTCGCCGAGCTGAGCTCGAGCAATCGCTGGACGTGGTGGAAGGAGGCGTGGCGCCTGTTCGAGGACGCGCCGGCCGGCGGCAAGGGAGCGGCGACGTTCGAGGTCGCCCGGCGCGGGATCCGGACCGGCTCGATCGTGACCACGGAGCCGCACGACTTGCCGCTGCAGTTCCTGGCCGAGACGGGCCTCGTCGGCTGCCTGCTGCTGCTCGCGCTGATCGCAGCGGGGTCGGCCGCCGCGGTCGCGGCGATCCGCCGGGTCGAGCCGGCCGAGCGAGGCGCGGCCGTCGCGGTCGCGATCGGGGCCGGTGCGTTCGCGCTGCACTCGCTCGTCGACATCCACTGGGAGTTCGTCGCGGTCGGTCTGCCGGCGTTCTTCGCGCTCGGGCTCCTGGCCGGGCTCGGCGCGGGGCCGGCGAGGCGGCTGCGGCTCGTCGGCGCGCCCGTGGCGGCCGCGGCCGGGCTGGCGATGCTGTACTCGCTGACGGCGCCCTACGCCGCGGGCCGGCTCGTCGACTCGGCGTACACGGCGATCGACGACGGCCGGATCGGCTCGGCGCTCTCCGACGGCCGCTCGGCCCGCTGGCTGAACCCGCTCGCGCCGGACCCGCTCCTGGCCCTCGGCGACGCGGAGTCGGCGGTCCCGGACGACCCCGCCGCGCTCCGCTACTACCGCGACGCCGTGAGGCTCCAGCCCGAGAACTCGAGCACGTGGTACGCGCTCGGCTCCTTCGAGCTCTTCACGGGCCGGTACCGGGCGGCGCTGCACGACCTCGACCGCGCGTACGGGCTCGATCCCTACGGCCCGGCCGGGCGGCCCGGCGGCCTGCTCGACCAGGCGCGGGCGAAGGTCGAGGGGCGCTAGCGCGAGATGCCGAGGATGAGCACGAGCTTGGCCCCGTGCAGCTGCTTCGGCGTCATCCCGTCCAGCGGGCCGACGCGCGCGCGGGCGAGGTTCAGGTCACGCGCGAACCGAACCGCCTCCCTCGCAAAGCCCGGTGCGGCCATCACGCGCCAGGTCGGGTAGCCGGTCCGCGGCGCGTTCTTCGCCGCGACGATCGTGTAGCCGCGCGAGCGGGCGACGTCGGCGGCCTGGGCGGCGGCGCCGGAGATCCCGTTCCCGTTCAGGACGAGGATGCCCGTCTTGCCGCGCGGGAGGATGCGGCCGTGCGCCTTCACCGGCCGGGCCTTCTTCGCCGCCGGAGCGTGTGCCGGGGCGGCGCGGTGCGTCGTCGCCTTGGCCGCCTGGGTCGCGGCGGCGTGGACGTGCGGCGCCAGCGAGCGCCCGAGCACGATCACCCCGAGGACGACGAGGAGGACGAGCTCGACCGCGGCGATCGAGGCGGTGACGAGCGTCGCGGTGCGCCAGGGGCGGACGAGCTCGATCTGGGCTGGGGAATCCACGGACGCGAGATTCGCGCCGACGACCGCATATTCCTTCAACGATGAGCACAGAGAGGGACAGGTCTTGCAGACCTGTCCCCGGTCAACGATGAGCACAGAGAGGGACAGGTCTTGCAGACCTGTCCCCGGTCAACGATGAGCACAGAGAGGGACAGGTCTTGCAGACCTGTCCCCGGTTCCGTTACCTCGTCTGGATCCAGTCCCAGGTCCGGCGGAGGCCGTCCTCGAGCGTGACCTGCGGCCGCCAGCCGAGCTCCTGCTCGATCCGCGAGACGTCGAGGACGCTGCGCAGCACGTCCCCCTCGCGCGGCGGCTCCATCCGCGGCGGCCGGTCGCTGCCCGAGACGGCGCGGCAGCTCGCGTGCAGGTCCGCGACGCTCGTCTCGACGCCGCTGCCGACGTTGAGCACGCCGCCGGTCCCCGGAGCGGCCAGCAGCGCGGACACGACGTCGTCGACGTGGACGAAGTCGCGCGTCTGGCTCCCGTCCCCGTAGATCGCCGTCTCGCGGCCCTCCGCCATCGCCTCCAGGAAGATCGCGACGACGCCGCCCTCGAGCGTCGCCTCCTGCCGCGGCCCGTAGACGTTCGCGAAGCGCAG
>Ga0070741_10011062_pt1 | contig 16786 bp, 13 predicted proteins | sample Coa_R1_4_FD_66440 | JGI IMG/M metagenome (GOLD analysis project Ga0070741, IMG submission 66440) | Surface soil microbial communities from Centralia Pennsylvania, which are recovering from an underground coalmine fire - Coalmine... | ecosystem: Environmental > Terrestrial > Soil > Unclassified ...
GGTGCTGTTTGGCAAGCACTTCGAGCGCCGCTTCATCGCCCTTAATATCGCCAATCAAAATAATCCCGTCGGCGTGTGACTGTTCAAACATCGAGCCATAGGCGAGAGCCACATCGGGCTGATAGTCCACGTGTCCCAGGAACAGGCGATACGACCGTTGTTTCGCCGCCTCATTCACCCCGCGCAACAAGAGCGTATGAAACGGGTCGGCAATATCGCGGGCAATCACGCCGAGCAGCGAGCTGGGACTGCCGCGCAATCCGCGCGCCAGCAAATTCGGCTTGTAACCCAATTCCGCCGCAACGCCGAGCACGCGCTGACGCGTCTCTTCGCGGATGGGAATTCCCGTCGCGCGATGATTCAGAATGCGCGAGGCGGTCGTAATAGATACGCCCGATTTTTCGGCAATATCGCGGAGCGTGACCGAAGGGAAATAGTGCTTCACAGGATGAAGGGTGCCTCTTGACGAGCGATGTTGCGAAAAGTATACTTGGCGCGAATGAAAACGTCAAGCGTTATCGTTAAGCGCCTACCTTTTCTGAAATGTCGTTAGCCGTCCTGTTTTTTCACTGCCGAGTGCGCCGAGAGCGCAGAGAAATAAAGAATTTTCGAAACGGCTCTGCGTCCTCTGCGCTCTCGGCAGTAAATTCCTACCACGAGGTACAGCAGGGGCGCGTATCCGAGCTTTGATTTGACGGGGCAAACTGAAAGACCAAAGGAGCTGTTGGTATGCCTGACCCCTTTCCGAACTTTGAACTAACAGACCAAATTGCGCTCGTTACAGGCGCAGGACGCGGTCTGGGACGCGCAATCTCGCTCGCGCTTGCCAACGCGGGTGCTCATGTCGCATTAGGGTTACTGGATGTCAATCGCGAGAATGGCTTGGTAGAAGAAATCGAAGGTATGGGACGACGCGCCCTGCGCTTGCAAATGGATGTGACCAAGATGGACCAAGTACGCCGGGCGGTAGATGAAACCGTAGCCACCTTTGGGCGACTCGATATTCTAGTCAATAACGCGGGTGGTGGATTTAATAATCTTGCCGAGAATGTGCCTGAAGATGAGTTTGACCAAACCGTGGCACAAAACTTAAAGGGCACCTTCTTTGCCAGCCAAGCGGCGGGGAAGGTGATGATGCGACAAAACTATGGACGGATTATCAATATGAGTTCGCAAGCCGGGTTCGTCGCATTGCCGACCGAATCCATCTATTGCATGACCAAGGCGGGAATCAATCAACTGACGCGCTGCCTAGCGGTGGAATGGGGCAAATACAATATCACGGTGAATGCGGTAGCACCGACGTTTATTAGGACTCCGGGCACTGCGGAAGCCCTCTCGAATCCGGCGTTTCGCGCGGACACGATTGAACGCATTGCGGCACTACATCGGATTGGAGAGCCGATGGAGGTAGCGGGTGCAGTAGTCTTCCTGGCATCGCCTGCGGCGTCGCTAATCACAGGCGAGACAATTTTGATAGATGGCGGCTGGACGAGTCGCTAGGAGACGTACCATCATTTGGTGGGTTGACGCGTGATTGCAAAAAACATAGTTATGGTTTGGCCGATATTCGCAGATTGGCATCCACTGATTCCGTTTCATCTTGCACCTCCACTACCGAACCTACGGCTCATCGCGTGGTGCTTCCTTTAGCACCTGATTCAGCATCACGTCCATAAACTGCGCTATGGCGGCGCGACCGTCGTTGGATGAATGAACTGAACAACCGCACTCATACACCACCTCCTATGCAATCGCGCGATGCAATTGTGTCAGCAGCATTTCGGCAATCGCAAGCACGATGACTGAAATGAGCGCAGCGCGGGTCGAATCAATGAACGGCAATTTCATGTCAAATATCCCCGCTCCGGCAATGATCAAGATTAACGCGCCGAGTCCATAGCTAATAATTGACAAAGGATGCGTCCATTCCCCGCGAGCTGCCACTTGCCCAATTCCCACGCTGCACATTGCCATACCTACAAAGGTGGCAATGACAAGTGCTGTTTTTTCGGGAAGGATTTGTGTAAACATGATTCTGCTCCTTCCTTGCATCAGCCTGTTGGTTTCAACCTGAAGGAATCTTGAGCATTTTTGAACTCAATTACTTGCTCTCGAAACTGACAGTCGAAAAGATAATGACGCGGAAACCGCTGACCATTTCCCCCAATGCGACGATTCGCCAAGCGGCACGTCTCATGCTCGACCACAAGATTGGCGGGCTACCGGTGATGGACGGCGAGCGTCTGACCGATATTTTCGAGTGCTCGCACAGCAATCCGAGTTTGAGACACCACCTGTCTATGCCTAACGTGCTCCCAATGGCATGTTCATTGGCTTAAGATTAAGAGGAATTTCGCGCAGCAGATGCTCGCTCGCAGCAATCCACTTGACAAGCAGGGCATAGTGGCGCGGCTTGCCGAGTTGCAGCGCGCATTGCCCCTGGCTATCGTCATAGTTGTCCTGTTGTACGAGGCGGCTTTTGAGTTTGTGTTTCAAGATCGAATTGGGAGCAGCACTCGCTTTGCGCTGGAAGTATTCGTATTTGGCGCGCTCGGTGCGTTGGTCACGTGGGTCACGCTCGAATGGGTGCGCCGCTCGCCAACATTTCCGCGTCCCTCCAACTCTTGCTCTCGGACGATGAAACCTCCCAACTGAACCCTAGCCAGCGCGAGATGATCAGTCTGGCGAATGAGCAAGCTGAACGCCTTGGCAGGTTGGTCAAGGGCATAATGGGAGTGTCGCGGATTGAGGCGGGGCAAATGACTCTCGCCTCCGAAGCGTTCGATATTCTGCCCTTGATCAATCGCACATTGGAGCAGTGGCAAGCCTGCGCGTCGAACCGCTGTCCACCATCCTGCCTGACGGTCAGCCCCAGCCCACGCCGGTGTGGTGCAACCGCCATGATGGATTTATTTACATCAATGTGATAAGCCGTGATCTTTCTCACGTCGTCCGCTGCATCGTTAACTACGGGCGAGACGATTTTAATTGATGGCGGCTGGACGAGTTGGTGACCTAAAATTGCAAAAGAAGTAGACCCCACATATCGAGTCGAGGAATTGTCAGCCGCGCCGCGCCGTTCGATTGTTTGAGGGGCAGACGCGCCGCGCGTCCACTCTGCCCCGGCGTTAAATAATACGCGTGCCCAATTCGGCGCGGCGCGCGTAGAGTTACTTTCAACTCATCAAGGGCACGGGGTTTCGGTTTCGCTTCGTTCCACCGCGCGCGGATGCCGCACAAATTCACCAACCCAAGCGTCATTTCCTCTTTGCGTTCACGCACAATCGTCCAGAGCGAATCTTCCTCTGCGAACGGCCCATAACGGGGTACATCCAACCGAATCTCCTCGTTAATTCCTCCAACCCGCGTCGTGGACACATCCCGCCAGGCAGGATCAAAAAAATATTCGGCATAGCGCGAAATAAAATCATAGTCGGCGCGCAGGGCGCGCGCCGTGGCAGGCGTGAGGTGCGCGTATTTAGGAAAATAGGGATCGCACAGCACACCGTTTTTCTCGCCTAGAACGATCTGCGAACCGCCATTGAGATAGATGGCAGCGGTCAGCAATCGCAGAGCGTTCCCCGCGCCTCGACGAACCTTATCATCCGGCGAGAGAAAGGCGTTGATGTATGCCGCAAGCACCGGTGAACGCCCGTTCCGTAAGCGGCGCGCGTGCAGAATAATTTCTCGCACATCGCGGTACGTATCGTTCGGCGACCAAACTTCAATATACAGCGGCGCAACCTGGGACTGGGCTGCTGCTTCCAAGCCCCAGCCATTCACCGCATTAAACACGGTCGGACGTTTTCCAATTGCTTCCTGTACTCCATCGAGAAAGGGGGTCAAGGCGCGTTCAACATTCACCCGCGCCCCCTCGCTATCATATCCCAAACGGGGATAGCCATACTGGTCAAGATGAATCCCGTCAAACCCCAGTTCTATGGCGCGCTGACATTCGCGCTGAAAATGCGTTGCCCATGCGGAATTCGCAAGATTCATAATGTTGAGAAAATCGCCGAGCATATAGGGCTTGCCTTGCGCGTCGAATAAACCCCATGCGCGATGCGCACGCCAAAAATTGGGTGACGCCGCGTAGATCGCTGTATACGCGAGTGTTCGCATTCCATATTCCTGTGCCAGCCGGAGCTTGACCTGAATCGTTTCTAACGAGAGAGTTCTGCCAAGCGCGTCTTGAAAAACAAGAGTGGGCGGGATAAGCGTATCATGGCGATACATCCAATCATAAAATTGGAGTGCATTGATATGATAGCGTGACAATGCAGCAAGTCTCGCTGCCGTGTCGCGCTCATCCGGGGCGAAATCGGATAGAAACCCATAGCGCGGCGCAAGCGTCCAATCGGAACAAACGTCAAGCGCGGTTGTCGTACGCGCGAGAAGCTGCTTCCGCCGATCTATGACATGAATTTCGACGCCATAGCCGCGTAAATCGTCAGTGGGCAGTTGAAGGGAGAGGGCAAAGGGCGCGCGGGCGCGCGGTTTGAGGTGTACGTCGCGTTCGGCGCTTGTTATTTCGCGGTCGAGCGAAACGAGATGCGCGAGGATGCTGCCAGAAAAAATGCGCGGGGATTCGTTTAGGATTTCAATACAAATGCTCGCCTCATTGCCAGGGGCATACGTGGCGCGTTCTGGATATGCGTCGAGAATTTTCAGCATAAAAGGCGCGACATCCTTATTTTGAATAATTTCTATCCGTAAACGCTTCGTGGTCTGCGACACCTCGAAGGTTTTAGCTGATTTACGGAGAGTCCAAGTTACTTTACAATTTGAACCGCGAATCGGCGCGAATCTACGCGAAGAGTATAAAAATTAGCGTAGATTCGTCGCGACGTATTCCGTCGCAATTCGCGGCTTCTTGCAGATTTCGTAACTCGGATTAGGTGTCAAGTGCTTGCCAGAGGACAAGATACTTGGCGTGTGACCACAAGAGAGGTTTGGCAATTTCGCCCCAGCGCGCGACCCAAGAGGCATATTCGTCGGGAAAATTCAAATGCGCGGGCACCTGTTCGGGCAGCTCGAAATTGGCATCCGCGTGGCGCGTCACCCATCCCAATAAATCACGCGCCCGCGTCTCGTCGCCCCTTTGTTGATAATACCAACCAAGCCATGCAGTGAGGAGAATCCATTCGCCGCCGCCGTAATAGGTGTCTGCGCGATAGCGATGCACGCCGCCCTCCTCGCGCCGCAAATCGCGCTCAATGCACTCGATGGTGGCAATCATGCGCGGGTCATCCAGCGCAAGGGATTGATAGGGAACGGCTGCGCCAATTAACGCCGCATCCACTGCTGGGTTGCCAATGAATTTGCACAAATGCCCGTCGGCAATTCCATGCTCCAGCACAAAGCCGCGAATGTCGTGCGCGATGCGCTCGTACGAGGGCGCATTCCCCATTTCCGCATACGCGCGCAAACCGCCATAAAGCGCGGCGAGCGTGGAAACATGGATGCGGTCGCCAAATTCCTCCCAGCAATCATAGTTCGGCTGCTGCCACAAGGTGGCGATATAACGGGCAATCAGTTCCATTGCGTTCTGCCAGCGCGCGGCAGATTCTTGGTCCCCGGTCTGGCGCAGGTGCTCCACGATTCCCCATAACCACGTGCCAAACCCATCCAGCTGAAAATTGGACCACGCTTCTTTGCCTACTTCACCGTCCAGTGTATAGCGCGTGTGCAAACCTTGATCGCGCTGGACGGACTCGCCGCGTTCTACTTGGACAATCAATTGACCGGCGGCGGCGGCGTGCCGCATAATCGTTTGCGCCGACCAATCATAAAACCGGCGCGCGCTGTCATGTTCGCCCATGACATCCATTGCGTAGGCGACGAATGTGCCATCGCGGAACCAAGCATAGCGATACGTTTTGAAATTGGGAGACGCAATATACGCGCCAGAGGGCGCTTGATTTTGACGAATAATTTCGAGCGAGCGTCGCACCAACGGTTCAACCACGGACAGCTCCTTGCGTCAAGCCTTTGATGAAATAACGCTGCAAGGTGATGAAAACGAGAATGACCGGCGCAATGGCGATGAGCGACGCGGCAAAGACGAGACCCCACTGCGTTAAATGTTGTCCTTGAAACGTCGCAATAGCTACAGGTAAAGTGCGCGACGCCGGATCGTCAATCGCCGTCAAAGCCCACGTAAATTCGTCCCATGCGAACAAAAAGGTAAAGATGGCGACGGTGGCGAGCGCGGGCGTGGAAAGGGGCAGCACAATACGGGAAAAAATCGTCCAGTAGCTGCCGCCGTCAATCAATACGGCTTCTTCCAACTCGCGCGGCAGTCCTTCAAAGAAACCGCGCAGTAAAAAAGTGTTCAGCGGGATGCTAAACGCCAGATACACAATGACCAGCCCGATAAGATTGTTCCGCAAGCCCAGATTTTTTACGAGGATGAATTCAGGAATGATGAGCATGAGATTGGGCAGCATCAAGGTCAGCAGGACGGCATAGAACAAAAGATTTTTTCCAATAAAGTTGAAACGCGCAAACGCATAGGCGAACATCGCCGAGACCAGCGTGGAGAGCGCCGTCGTCGCCACGGCGACCAACAAACTGTTGCCGAAATAACGCGAAAAATTGTTCGACTGCCACGCGTCTATAAAATTTTGGACGGTGGGTTGTTCGGGCAAAAAAGAAGGCGGCACTTCGAGCACATAGACTTGCCCTTTGAACGCGGTGGAGAGCATATAGAGAAAGGGAATAATCATCACGAGCGCGCCGAGCGCGAGCGCCGTGTATAACAGCGTATTGGAAAAAATTCTTGCCGAACGCGGCATCGTTACACCTCCACCGGATTACGCAAGACCTTGAGCTGAATAAAACTAATGACGAAAATAATCGCCGCCAGAATGTACGAGAGCGCCGCGCCATATCCGAATTCGAGAAAGTTGAAACTCTCATTGTACATGTAGGTCAACATCGTTTCGGTGCGGTGCACGGGATTCCCGCCTGTCATCAGGTACACCGAGATAAAGACATTGAACCCGCCGATGATAAGCAGTACCAAGACAAACACGATGGTTGGGCGCATCAGCGGAATCGTCACATTCCAAAAACGCTGCCAACCATTTGCCCCGTCAATCATTGCGGCTTCGTGTAATTCGTGAGGAATGCCTTGCAGCGCGGCGAGAAAAATCACCATGCTCCAGCCGATGCCTTTCCAAACACCGAGCGCCATGATAGCAATGAGCGCGGGGCCCGCTTCACGCAGCCATGGCACCGGCTCGTGCAGCACCGGCACAATGCGCATGAAAAAATAATTGATGATACCCGCTTCTGTCGAATCGAACATGTACTTGAACAGCAGCGAGACGACGACCCACGACGTAATGACCGGCAGATAGTAGAGAACGCGAAAAAAGACGCGCCCGCGCGGAACCGCATCGAGCGCCAAGGCCACCAGCATCGCTAAAATCATTTGCGCGGGAACGGTCACGACGGTGTACAACACGGTATTCCGCAGCGCGATCCAAAAAACATCATCTTGGAAGGCGCGCGTATAGTTATCCAACCCGACGAATGGGGAATTTGCGCCGGGGACGATTTTCCAGTCATACAGACTGATGCGGAAGGCGTCCACGAGCGGATAGAGCATGAACACGATAAAAAGCAGCGCGGCGGGAAGGATAAACAGGTACGGCGTTAAAAACAGGTGACGGCGTTTGGGCGGGCTAGTCGGTGCAGCGATTGAAAGGGAACGCATAGGTCAGCGTGGAGTAGGGGGCGTGGAGCGAATCACAGCCTATCGCTCCACGCCCCTGCCGAGTGCCATCTACTCGACTCCGCTCCACTTATTTTAACAGGGGGTCAATTTTTGCCGCTGCGTCGTCGAGCGCCTTTTGCGGGTCTTGCTCGCCGCGCAAGATGACCTGTCCCGCGTCGGTCAAGATGGATTCGATCTTGGGCCAGTTGGGATGCGGCAGCCGCGCCCGCGAGGTTTTGATTTGGTCGAAAAAGTATTGAAAGTACGGCTGCGACTTGATTGCTTGGTCGGTTACGTCGGTGCGGACCGGCATTTGTCCCACTTCTGCCATCGCCAGCTGCGCTTCGGGCGTGAGCATATAGCGCACAAACTCCATCGCCGCGTCTTTGTTAGGCGACTGTTGGAATACGGCAATGTCTTCGCCGCCGACGACGGAAATCGAGCCGCCTTTCCCGGCGGGCATGGGTGCCCAGTTGACCGGGACGTTCGGATATTGTTGGGCAAAGATCGCCGGAATCCACGGCCCTTCGAGCAAGCTGCCAATCGTATTTTTGGCAAAGCCGCCGCTCGTGTCCAAGCCACCGCCGAGGATACCTTTGTCGAGATAGCCCTTGTCGAGCATATCTTTCAGCATCGTGTATGCCGCGACGGTATCGGGGCCGTTGACATAGCCTGTGGCTTTGGTCAATTGCGGGTCGGTAATGTCGCCGCCCGAAGACCAAATCCATGGCATCACCGCCCAGCCGTAGGTGCCGCCGTCGGCAAAGCACGGAATATTTTCCGCGCTTTTGATCTTGGCACAATCTGCGAGTAGCTCGTCAAATGTCTTGGGCGGCGCGCTGATGCCTGCCTTGTCATACACTTCCTTGTTCCATAACCACGTGCGGGTGTTGGTGTCCAGCGGGAGCGCGTAATATTTATTTTGCCACGCGGCGGTTGCCAATGGACCCGCGAACACTTTGCCTTTGAGATCATTGAAATCGCTCATGCCCGTATCGAGCTGGGCAAGCGCGCCGAGATCGGCAAATTCGGGAATCCAGATAATGTCGAGGCGCGCGACATCGGGGGCGGTGCCGCCTGCAATCGCGGTGAGCAATTTCTTGTGGAAATCGTCATAGGGCACGGCTTGGTCTTGAACCTTGATATTGGGATGCGCCGCTTCAAACGCGGGAATAATTTTTTCTTCGAGCTGTTTGGTTTCGACCGGGTTATAGCCGTGCCAGAAGGTAATGGTCACAGGAGCAGCGGTCGTCGGCGCGGCGGTTGCAGATACCACGACCGTTTGCGGTACGGGGACGGTCTGTTGAACGACCACGGTCTGAACGGCTGGTTGGGGTGAAGTCACAGGCGCAGCGCAAGCGGCGGCGACCAGAACGACCAGCGAAAGAGCGCACAAGGCGGCGATTGTTTGAATCGTTTTCACGGTTCTCCTCCTTCATAGGGTTTCGAGTGAATAGGCAGAGCAGGTCAAGTCAGGGCGCACCTCCTTCTTACTTTTTTTAGTGAATGAACAAAGAACGAGCAAAAAAAAGAGACGCAAGTTTATAACGCAAGTGCTTCTACGGATGGTCGCTGCGCGATCGGATGCTCAAAAATTTCGTTGAGGACGAGACTGGCTGCACCGCGCGCCCACGTCTGGTTACCGCCAAACTCAATGACCACCCGCAGCGCGTCCGCCAGGCCATCAAAGACATGCGCGCGCAGGGCTGTGCGCATGGGCTCAAAACGCAATTCCCCCGCGCGCACTCCTTCCCCACCAATAATAATCAATTCAGGATTGAGTAGATTGACGACATTCGCAACGCCGATGCCGAGCCAGTGCCCGGCGTCGGTGAGCGCACGCCGCGCAGACATATCGCCCCGTGTCGCCGCGTCTACGATGTCATCGAGCGTCCACTTGTCTTGCGATTTGAACCGTTTCAAATTTTCGCCGTGTACCTGGGCAATGACAGCAGGGTCGGAGGTCAACGCCTCTAGGCAGCCGCGCTTGCCACAGTCACACAGTGGTCCGTTCGGTTTCACGGTGATATGTCCGATTTCACCTGCGCCGCCTTGCGCGCCGCGATAAAACTGGCCGTTCGTGACAATGCCCATTCCGACACCACGCCCCACTGTAATCACGACGAAATTGTCAATTCCTTTGCCGTGACCGAACCATTTTTCGGCGAGTGTCAGGGTGTTCACGTCGTTATCTAAAAAGACGGGGATATCAAAATACTCGCGGAGCGGGGCGGCGACCTGCACCTCGCGCCAATTCAAAATCGGCGAAAAGCGACAAACGCCGCGTTCATTGTCCATCAAGCCGCCCATCCCAATTCCGATGCCGAGAACTTTGCGCTTGTCCACACCAGAGCGGTGCAGCGCCTGTTCGATGCGGCGAATCAAGGCGCGAATCGTCGGGGCGGCTGTATCGGCGAGTTCGTATGGAGTTTCGGTGTAATGCAAAACGGTCGCTTCAAGATCGGTGACGGCAGTGGCAATGGTATCGGCGCTCAACTTGACGCCGACGACAAACCCGGCGCGGGGTTCCAGCTTTAACAGCTCGGGTCGCCGTCCGCCATTCGACGAGCCGGGGCCAATCACATGCACCAGACCGCGATCCAGAAGGTTTTGGGTAATATAGGTTACGGTGGCAGGGGAGAGTTGGGTTCGCTTAGCGAGCTCGGCGCGCGAAATAGGACCTTGCATCCGAACCAGGTTCAAGAGGAGGTTTTGGTTGATGCGACGGATCAGTTCGCGGTTGCCTGTGCGGAGAGTCGCCATAGCCCCTATGCTTTGTTCAATAATTGAATAAAGTATAGCGTAGATTGGGCGGGTGTCAAGCGCGTGCCGTTCGCGTCGGGCGCTTATTTTCCTCCCGCCGACAAATAGCGCTGATAAAGCAGTTGCGCCGTCTCGAACATTTGCTGATTGTGTGCAGCGGCGCGGCGTGTGCGCTGCACACGATAGGGGGTGTCGGAGCGCGCCAGTGAGGTGATCTGCTTCAAAACCTGGTGAGCCGAATTTTGCCAAGTAAAGCGCGAATGCGCGCGTGCGACGGCTGCGCGTTCTTTGCTTTCCAGTATGTCAGCGGATGCCGCATATACCTGACCCATGCACTCTGCCAATGCGCTCACCGACACTTCGGCAAACTCTACACGGTGCAATTCTTCTTGAAAACCCAACGTGTTGAATGCAAATTTTCCTTGAATCGGTAATGAAATACGCCGCGCGGGTATCAAGAACGCGTTCTGATCGCTACAAAAATCAAGGCAGGCTCCAAAGCGCGGCACAATCGGCGGGACACCGCACGCCATCGCTTCCAGAATCGGAATGCCAAATCCTTCCGCCCGATAGGGAAAGACGCCCACATTACATGCACGGTAAAGCGATGCCAGCTCCGATGTGGCAAGGTAGCGATTGAGATAAATAATAGACGGAGCGCGCGGGTCGCGCTGCCACGTCGCAATCTCGTCTCGATAGGAAATCCCCCTGTAAAAGACATCGCGCGCGTGATCTTTGATGACCAGACATACATCGTCGTCTGCGGTAAACGCGTGCATATATGCGCGCAGCAAAATATCAATACCCTTACGCAGCACCGTTGCGCCGACAAAAATAAATTTAAAGCGTTTCTTGGTTGGCAGTGGATAGACTGCGCCGTTGGGTTTAAAGATACGCGGGTCAATCCCCAATGGCACTACGCGCACGCGGCGCGGCTCTATGCCGCTGGCAATTGCCTGCTCTCGAACCCAACGACTGTGCACCCACAATTGATCGCATTCGGCGTTGATTTTTGCAACCCACGCCTCTGGAAAACGTCCAAAGTCCCATGTTCGCACAACCACCCATTTGCCTGAAGGCGGCGGTACGGATTGACTAAAGTTCTGCGTGAAATCGTGGTCAATCACAATGTCGAGCGGTTGGAATGGCTGCACGGCGGGATTGTGATTGAACGATATTTCCTTTGAAAGCACTTGATTCCACGCCGCGTTAACCATCGAAAAAGCTGTCTTGTGCCAAACTGTTCCGCGCAAGTGAACGAGGGGCGGCGCGGCATAATTGGGGACGCAGCGCGCCGCGAGAGTTTGAATCACGCCCGCAAGTTGTCGCGTAGAATTGCCCCGAAGAAATTTGGACGCGCGGGCGCGCCCCAGCTGACTGTACTCGGCGCGTAATTCTTCCGATGCCAACAGCGCCGCGAGCTGCACGCGCCACGCTTCTGCCGAGCGAAAATGTTTCACCCCGAGCGGCGAGCTGCCGACAATTTCTTTGAGACCTCCGGTATAACTGGCGAGCGTGGGAATCCCATTCCCCATTGCCTCGACCGCGATTCGTCCGAACGGCTCTGCCCATTGTGAGGGCACAAGCACGATTTTGCTGTCGCGCAAGAAATGTTCGGTTCGCTCTCGCCCGCGCGCAATCATATTTTTTCGTTCCCGTACACGCGCAACCCAATCGGGTTGTATATCGCCGACGAGCAAAAATGGTTCGTCGGGAAACGCGTCTGCGAGGGCGAGAAAAATTTCGATGCCTTTGTATGGCGAGCCGCAAATGCCTGTGATGTATTGAGGAATACGCGCGATTGGGCTATGGTCTGGCATAGACCCGAAGGGTCTTCGGAGACTCTTCGGGTCTATGCCAAGCGCAAATTCAGGATACAACACGCGCGGCTTGAGATTATATTTTCGCGCAAAGCAATTTTGCAGGTGCTTGGAATTCACCAGCAAAACATCGGCAGTATCCAAAGTATATTCGACCGCTTGGCGCGAAGGATACTGCCGCGTGATGTCCACACCCCAACGGCGTTTTTCGTCCAGCGTCGGCTGACAATATTCGTAACTTTGAAAGTACGCGATGGTGGGGATATTGAAACGAGAGGCAATGCCAACGACTTGCGCTGCGGCGTCTAGCGAGACGAGCAGTACTTGTGGACGCTGTGCTTTGAGCATTGCTTTTAATTCGTCGGCATCGCGGTACGTGGTGAGCGAAATGCCCGCTTTTGTATTTTGCTGTTTGCGCGCGGACGGCGCAAACAGGGCGCAGGAGTATTTGTATTCGGCGCGCAATCGTTTCAATAATGTCCAAACCGTAAGCTCTGCGCCGCCGAACATCGGGTACGTCCGACCGACAATGCCGATCACGTTCATTTCCGAGCGAGGATGCCTTTGGCGCGCAGGTCGTGGAGAAATGCCTGCACATCACGCTGCGCCTCGACGCGCGCAAGGTCATATTCACGGACCAGCGCAGCGACCAATTTTTGCTCCGTTGCCCCGCGTGCCAAGAGCGGCCACAATACTTGAGCGCTGGCATTGAGCGTATAGAGAAATTCTGCGCGCGGCGTGAGAATCAAAATTTGTCCTTCGACCTCGCGGTACAGAATGTCCGCTTTGAGCGCATACTGCGGCTCACGGAATGGTCTGGAGGATTTGGTGGAGGAGCGTTTTGGCTTGGCAGATGTTTTCTTCATTGGTTTTTAAAAGTTGACGGCGCGCGATATCCCCAATAGATTGGCGTTCCGTCGGATGCGCGAGCAGATACTTGAGCTTGCTGGCGATTTCCAGTGGGTCGTCAGGATTCTCGACCACACAGTGCCGTTCAACGCGGCGCGGCATATTGTACAGCGCAGGTACCATTCTGGAGACAAGCACAGGGATTCCGCGTTGCACATGCTCGGCGGCGACATAATTAAAACTTTCGGCAAAGGACACTTGCAAACCAATATCCACCCGCGATAACACACGCGCGTACTGGCGCGTCATCCAACCCCAATCGCGGTAGCGAATCCCGAATCCATCCAGCAGCCGCCGATAATTTGGATTTTCCGACAACCCGCTCAAATAGAAAATGTACGGGCGCGTTTGCATTGCCACCGCGAGAATGCTGTTGAGAATATTTTTGCGGCGGTACTCGTTCGGCGAACAGAACAGACTGATAACGGGCACGGCGTTGGCAGAACGAACGCGCGGACGCGTGGCAACGGGAATGGTGGCAGGCAATTCCAAACAATCTCCGCGTCCTTGCAGCGCGGCGGCAAAGGCACGATGCATGAAAAATTTATAACGAATGCGCGGGTGATTCAGCACCCGCTCGAGTTGAGCGGCTTCGCTGGAAATATCCACTTGCCCGGTGCTGCTCGTCCAATAGACGGCGGCTTGGGTAGCGTCGGGCAGCGCGTCGAGCAAGCGTTGATAGCCCTGCGCCCACGCGCCAAAAATGACGAGCGCGGGGTGGGTCTCGCGCAAATACTCGCCAAAGAATTTCAATTCGAGCGAATCGGGCTGCACATTCGATAGCACGAAATGACGCGAAAGACCGACCGTGCGATTCAGATTTTGCAGCACCGCATTCGCGCCGGGAAATGCCGCATAGCAAAGGCTAATGATGTTCACAGGGTTTTGAGCAAATTGAGAATCTTGTTTAGCTGGTGCCGCATACTATACCGTCGGCGCGTAAACTCGCGTCCTTGTTCGGCAATCCGCGCCCGCGCCGTAGGACGCTTGAGATAATACGCAATCAGCTCCAAACATTCTTCATCGGTCTTGTACCAGACCAGATGGCGCTGGTTCTCAAACAATTCTTCGAGAGAGGGAACATACTCGGTCAAGTGAAAGCCGCCCGACGCCAACGTGTGAAACGTGCGATTCGAGAAATAGAGTTCGACGGAATTGACCGTGTTGACGCCCAGCATAATCGCCGAAGAACGACACACGCGCACATAATCCTGATGATAGGTGGGCCAGCGCGTAATCTGAAACGACGGTGACTGCGGAAGGCGCACCTGGGGTCCCCACACGCGCAGCGGATAGCGCGCCCCGATGCGTGTGAATAATTCAAGCCGACGCCGCGCGAGTTGCTGATTGCGAACGGGTGGCTGAAAGATACTTCCGATAAACGCGACGGGACTGCCGTACGCGCGCCGCACCGCACGCGTCGGCGCAAGCGAAGGATAGGCGGGCAGATAGACCCCTTCGTACATCCAATGCACAGGCGCAGCGGTGAATGCGCGATATTTGGGAAGCATCCCTCGCGCCGAAGTGAGAAATAAATCTACTTCGCGCAGCAAGGGCTTGATCCAGAGCGGCACCTGCGGCGTAAAACAATCTACGTACCAGTGAACGATACGTGTGCCCAAGCGTCGAATGCGTTGGAGGGATTCGGGTGTGATCTGTTCCAGCTGGATGCCAAGAATAAAATCCGGTCTCCACTCGCGCACACGACGTACCAGTTCCGCATTCGCCTGCGCGTCGCTTGGAAAAGGAAGGTAGGCAAACGCGCGGCAGTTCAAGTCCTGCTCCCGCAAGAGCTGCTGCAAATAAAAACCTAAATCCCATTCATAGAAGGTCGGTCCGACAATCAGAAATTTAGGCATTTCTTGATAATGTCACTGCGAGCTGCTCTTGCGAAGCAGTCTCCACGTTGGAGATGAATGACACTTGAGCATTCTAGGCATTGTCTAAATGCGATTGCACGAGCTCGGCGAGTCCGCGTTGAAAGCGCGCCCAGGAGTATTGGCGCGCAGTCTCATACGCGGCATGTCCCATCTTGGTCACATCCCGCCGATTGTCACAAAAATACGCAAGCGCGTCTTTCAACGGCGTCACGGAACCCGTCGGAACAAGATAGCCATTTTCCAAATGTACAATCAAATCGCTCAAGCCCGTATCGGCGGAAAGGATTGCGGGTTTGCCAAATCCCATCCCGTCCGCGACGGAAAATGAGAACCCATCCTCGAATGAAGGCAAAATCTGGCAATCGCAGTTCTCGTACTCGGATCTAAGCTGACGGCGCGGCATCAATGGTTTGAACGTGATAGTGGGATTGCGAACGAGATAGCGAAGGAGAAGCGGCGATTGTAGCGCCTCGTTGCTCGCAATACAGATCAACTCGGCATGTCGGGGCTGGAGCGCATCCCACGCTTGGAACAAAATCCGTATCCCCTTACGAAAGGGATTCGTCGCAATATAAAGAAAGCGCAGCGTCCTTTCGCGCCGCGTCTTGACCTTGGGCTGTGCGACAATTCCTAATGGAAGCACGTGCAGTTTGTGCGCAGGATACCCCACTGTCAGAAATAAGTGTTCCGAGACGCAACTGGGAATAATAATCTGATCTGCCAGTTCGATCTCGCGCTGATTGCGCCAATAGGTCATCGGTTCTGCGCGGCGCGGCGGCACGCCGCACAACTGGCGCTCACGGGCTTCAACAGCGAGCATTGTTTCCAACGGACCGCTGACGCGCAAAAGGATACGCTTGACCGCTGGATTCGCACGTGCCGCACGCACAAACGGTTCAAGCGCAAAGCCACTGTCCCCAAGCAGGACTTGAAATGCGTCGGTGGGCGGTGCGGCGTGAAAATTCAACGGCACATACTTGAATTCGCGCGCGAGCGCCGCGTCCACGTGCTTGGCGACGTTCTTCCAACTTGTCACTCCTTTTTGATAGAACGCATAGCCAACCCGCGCCGCTGAATGGGCGCGCGGAATGAATGAGGAAGGGGCGTGCGCTCGGAGCGCGCGGTCAACGAGTTTGGCAGTACGCTCCCACGTCCAGTCTGCCACACTTGCAGAAATAGCTTGCGGACTGGCGTGGGACAAGCTGCCTTCGTATGCCGCGCGCAAAAGTTTGCTCAATGTCGCGCGGTCTGGCTCTAACGTTTGTCTGCCCCGACGCGTGACGCGTGTGGCGGGAATAAAATGCGCGCTTGCGGGGTTGCAAAATTCAGGCGGCGCGGTGCCGTTGGTGAGGATGACAGGACGCCCGCAGGCGAGACATTCGAGAATCGGCAGCCCAAATCCTTCGCCGCGAAATGGAAAAACACCCCAGTCCGCCGCCGTAAAATAACCCGCCACAGAATCGGATGGTTCATGGAAATGCACAATTTCAGGCGCGTTGCGGCGGCGCTGCAGCTTTGCCAATTTGCGCTCGAACGACGCGAGCATATGCTCATAGCCGGCCGTTTTCAAAATGAGCGCAACATCATCCTGCGCGGTAAATTCTTGCACGAACGCCGCGAGCAGAATATCTATGCCCTTGCGCTCAATCGCGCCGCCGAGATACAGAAATTTCACGCGCTTGGTCGTA
>Ga0070741_10011063_pt1 | contig 16784 bp, 14 predicted proteins | sample Coa_R1_4_FD_66440 | JGI IMG/M metagenome (GOLD analysis project Ga0070741, IMG submission 66440) | Surface soil microbial communities from Centralia Pennsylvania, which are recovering from an underground coalmine fire - Coalmine... | ecosystem: Environmental > Terrestrial > Soil > Unclassified ...
GGTTGAATTGGGCGAGCTGGAGTAGTCGCAACGCCACTTAACGTGGCGTTGCGCCGGCGAGCGCCCGTACACGGAAGTACGGGCCGGGGATTATCGACAGATACGATGCGACGCCAGGGATGGCACGTGTAAGGTTTCGGAGAGGTGCAAGAGCGGTTGAATTGGACGGTCTCGAAAACCGTTATGCGCGCAAGCGCATCGAGGGTTCGAATCCCTCCCTCTCCGCCATATTCAATCGAGGGGCCGATTCGCCGGGTGCCGGTGATTGAAGACAGTCAGGATAGAGGGGACGACCAGGATTCGACGTGACTTGCCGGGGCAAGTCCGAAACGCCGTAAACGGCGACCCAGAGGGCGACGTACACGGAGGTGCGCGGCAATTCCTCTCGGGCGATCAGCAAGAGGGTAGAGCATGTCGAACGCAATCCGGATATTCCACGGCGATTTCGGTCGCGTGGCATTGTTGGAAATGGATGCCGCGCTCGTCAGCCACGCGCATCATCATTGCCATGTCCTGATCAAGGCGGGAGGGCCCGACACGGCGTTTCGCGTGCGCGGTTGCCGTTTTCCTCTTACCGATTCGAACGCCGTGCTGGTGAACGCGTGGGAAGAGCACGCCTATCTGCACGAGGCGCCGGACGGCTTTCATCCGGTCATTCTCGCGCTCTACCTCGAGCCGCAATGGTTGGCGCAGCACAGTCGCGTGCTCACTGGGAGCGCCCATCCGCGCTTCTTTCCGCAGACCGCCATTGCGCTCACGTCCGAGCAACGCCGGCATGCGGACCGCGCCATCATGGAGCTCTGGTGGTCGGATGATGTCGCGTACGAGCATCTCCAGGAAATGCTGCTCGATCTGGTGTTGTCGCTGATGGGGAACCTCGACGAGACGCCGACGTTGCAACTGATCGAAGCGCAGCGACACCATTTCCGCATGGATCCGAGAATTCGCCGGGCGCTGGTTCATATGCGCACTAACCCCGCCGAGATAACCGACATGGCCGAAGTCGCCGCGAGCGTCGATCTCAGCCGCGCGCATTTCTTCGAGCTGTTCAAGCGCTGCACCGGCCTCTCGCCGGTGGTGTATATCAACGTGCTCAAAATGGAGCAGGCGTTCGACGCCTTGACCCACTCCGGCGATAACTTGTCCGATATTGCGCTGGATCTCGGTTTTTCCGCCCAGAGTCATTTCACCCGATTTTTCAAGCAGCACCAGGGTGTGGTGCCGAGCGAATACCGCCGGCAGATCGAGAGACCGACGATCGGCGCGGGGATCAAGAAAAATCCGACTTATCGGTAAATATCCGGACTCCGACCGCATTTACCGTAATGCCGGGTAAGGCTTTTTTTTGACTCACTGCATAAAGTAACCGTCAGCCGCCTCGACTTCGCTGACGCATGACCACTACCTCCATTCCGCGCAAGTATGTGAGCGCCCCCCACGAGCGCCTGGAGGATCCCGTTTTGCTGACGGGCGCCGGTCGTTACATCGATGATCTGCCTGTGCACCCCGGAACGCTGTACGCCGCGGTCGTGCGCTCGCCCTACGCACACGCCGAAGTGAAGGCCATCGATGCGACCAAGGCGTTACAGCTCCCGGGAGTACGCGGTGTGCTTACGCGCGACGACGTGCGCGCCTGGTCCGCGCCCTTCGTCGTCGGCGTGAAGTCGCCGATGGAGTATTGGTGCCTCGCGATGGACCGTGCGCGCTACGTCGGCGAACCGATCGCCGTGGTGATCGCGGAATCGCGCGCGCTCGCCGAGGACGGCGCGGAACTGGTGGAAGTGGATTATCAACCGCTGCCCGTGACGACCGACCCGCGGCTCGCGGTGCAGGGCGATGCGCCGGTGCTGCATCCGACGATCGGCGGCAATTGTATTTCGGAGCGCAATTTCGTGTACGGCGATCCGGACGCCGCCTTCGCCAAAGCGGCGAGAGTCGTGAGCATCGATATCCGCTATCCGCGGAATTCCTGCACGCCGATCGAATGCGCCGGCGTGATCGCGGCGTGGCAGCCGCACGAGGAAGCCTATGACGTCACGTCGAACTTCATGGGCCCGTTCTCCTTGCACACGGTGATGGCGCTTGCCCTCAAAGTGCCCGGCAACAGATTCCGCCATCGCTATACGCCGGATTCGGGCGGCAGCTTCGGCGTCAAGCAGGCGGTCATCAGCTACGTGGTGCTGATGTGCCTCGCCTCGCGCAAGGCGGGAGCGCCGGTGAAATGGATCGAAGACCGGCTCGAGCATCTCACCGCCGCAACCTCGTCGACCGCGCGCGTTACGACGTTGAAGGCCGCCATCGACGATCAGGGCAAGATACTCGCGCTCGATTACGACCAGATCGACGAATGCGGCGCGTATTTGCGCGCGCCCGAGCCCGCCACCTTTTACCGCATGCACGGCTGCCTCACCGGCGCGTACGACATCGCGCATTTGCGCGTGCACAACCGCGTGGTTCTCGTGAACAAGACGCCGAGCGGGCTGGTGCGCGGTTTCGGCGGTCCGCAGATGTATTTCGCGCTCGAGCGGCTGCTGCAAAAAATCGCCGTTACCTGCGGCAAGAGCCAGCTCGAGATCGCGCAGCGCAACTACGTGCGCAAGGAACAGTTCCCTTACACGGCGGCGGCGGGCGCGGTGCTCGATTCCGGCGATTACCACGGCGTTTCCCGTCTGCTGCAGGCCGAGCCCGCGTTTCAGGATTTGCTCGCCCGGCAAAAGCGCGCGCGCCGCGAGGGCAAGTTGTACGGCATCGGTTTCGCGTCGGTGGTGGAGCCGTCGGTGTCCAACATGGGTTACATCACCACCGTGCTGACGCCCGAGCAGCGCGAAAAAGCCGGGCCGAAAAACGGCGCCATCGCGGCGGCGACGATCGTGATCGACCCCACCGGCGCGATCACCGTGATCATCGCTTCCGCGCCGGCCGGGCAGGGACACAAGACGGTCTGCGCCCAGGTGGTCGCCGACGCGCTCGGCGTGAACCTGGCCGACGTCACCGTGAACGTCGATCTCGACACGCAAAAAGACGCATGGTCGGTGGCGGCCGGCAATTATTCGAGCCGCTTTGCCGCGGCGGTCGCGGGCACGGTGCATTTGGCCGCGCTCAAACTGCGCGCGCGCATCGCCGCGTACGCGGCCACGTTGCTCGGTTGTAGTCCGGAACAAGTGGTGTTTGCCGATCGCGCCGTTCATAGCGCGAGCAAACCGGACAAGCGCCTGCCGTTCGGGCGCGTATGCGGCACCTTTCATTGGTCGCCGGCGTTGATCACCGCGGCGCTGGGTAACGACGCCGAGGTCGCGCTGCGCGAGACCGTCTTCTGGACCCACGACGCGCTCGCCGCGCCGGATCGCAACGACCGCGTGAACACGTCGCTGGCCTACGGGTTCATTCTTGATGCATGCGGCGTCGAAATAGATCCGGTCACGTGTGCCGTGCGTATCGATCGCTATATCACCGCGCACGACGCGGGCGTGATCCTTCATCCGCAGGGCGCCGACGGTCAAATCTACGGCGGCTTCGCGCAAGGCGTCGGCGCCGCCACGCTCGAGGAGTTCAGTTACGGGGAGGACGGAAGCTTCCTGAGCGGGACATTCGCCGATTATCGCGTTCCGACGGCGCACGAAGTGCCGGTGCCGATCATTTTGCATCAGGTAACACCGAGCCCGGTCACGCCGCTCGGCGCCAAGGGAATCGGCGAAGGAAATAATATGAGCACGCCGGTTTGCATCGCGAACGCGATCGCGGACGCCATCGGCGTCGAGGACGTGGTATTGCCGGCGACGCCGCCGCGCGTGCACGCGCTGCTGGTGCAGAAAGGCCTGGTGCCTGCCGTCGCCGTCCGGCCGGCACGCGAGGTCCGTGCGGCCGGATCGGCTGCTGCGCGCAAGCCATCGCAACTGCATGCGACCGGCAGCGTCGAACTGGGCGCTACGCCGGAGGAAATATTCGCGGTGCTGCTCGACGCGGAGCGGCTGCGCAAAGTTATTCCCGGCTGCGAGTCTATCGTTACGACCGGTTCCGGTCCCGACTGGCGCGAATACAGCGGCAACGCCGCCGTGCGTATCGGTGTCGCCAAAGCGCGGTTCTCCGTGACGTTGACGTTGTCGGAAATGAAACCGCCACGTTCCTTGGTCCTGAGCGGTACAGGCAGAGGTCCGCTCGGCGCGGCGGAGGGCGGTGGCCAAGTGCGCCTGGAAGCAAATAGTCAGGGAACGACTCTTACTTATGACTATGCCGCGAACGTGTCTGGCAAGCTTGCCGCGGTCGGCGCGCGCCTGCTCGAGGGTGCGACGCGCCTGGTGCTGGATCAGCTGTTCAAGGCGCTCGGCCGTGAGGCGAGCGGCCGAGGGCCCGAATCCCTGTTCGCGCGCTTGTGGCATTGGCTGAGAGGCCGGCGATGAAGGCCGCGCCGTTCTCGGTCGTACGCGCGGACACGCTCGCCGAAGCGCTTGCGGCGCTCGAAGAATACGGCGAGGAGGCGCGCATCCTCGCCGGCGGTCAGACGCTGGTGCCGATGCTCGCCATGCGCTTTGCCACGCCGAAAGTGCTAATCGATATCAACGGCATCGAAGAGCTCGACCATATTCACGCGGACCAGGCGGCATTGGAGATCGGCGCGACGGTAACGCAGGCGGCCTTGCAGCACGACATCGCCGCGTTGCAGCGGCAGCCGCTGCTCGGCATGGCGCTGCCGTGGGTCGCGCATCAACCGATCCGCAACCGCGGCACCGTCGTCGGTTCGCTCTGTCATGCCGATCCAAGCGCCGAGTTACCGCTGGTGCTGAGCACGCTCGGCGGCTGGTTGACCCTGCGCTCCGCGCGCAAGCAGCGCCGGGTCGAGGCCAAGGATTTCTTCCTCGGTGCGCTGCAAATCGACCGCGCCCCGAATGAAATGATCGTCGCGGCGGCGTTTCCGGTTGCGCCGGAAGGCTCGGCCTTTGGTTTTGTCGAATATGGTTATCGGCGCGGCGATTTCGCCGTGGTGGCCGTGGCGGGGTTTCGCCACCGCAATCACTGGCGCATCGGTTTCGGCGGAATCGACGATGTCCCGCGGGTGATGTCGATCGAAGCGGAAAAGTCCGAGGATGTCTTCGCCGCCGTGGAGGAGTGGGCGATCGAGCTCGACGTGCGGGGAGACGCGACCGCCACGTCGGAATACCGCCGCCACTTGATGCGCGGGCTCGGCCGCCGGGTCGTCGGCGACATGGCGCGCGCCCCCGCGGCGTCGATGTAAGCGTATCTATATATATGAGCCGAGAACCGAACGAAGACAGCCGGCGATTCCTGGTCAAGCTCACGCTGAACGGCAAAGAGCGCACCGGCTATTGCGAGCCGCGCACGACGCTTTGCGATTTCTTGCGCCATCACCTGGGCGCGACCGGCACGCACGTCGGTTGCGAACACGGGGTTTGCGGCGCCTGTACCGTGAACGTCGACGGCAAGCCGGTGCGGTCCTGCCTGATGTTCGCTTTTCAGGCGGATGGATTGCAAGTGAACACCGTGGAGGGCGTGGCGGGCGAGGACGGACGACTCTCCGCGCTGCAGCAGGCGTTCCGCCGGCATCACGCGTTGCAGTGCGGTTTTTGCACGCCGGGCATGCTCATTTCATGTCAGGACTTGCTCGACCGTAACCCCAGGCCCTCGCGGGAAGAAGTGCTCGAGGTGGTGTCCGGGCATTTGTGCCGCTGCACGGGTTACGTCGGCATCGTGAATGCGGTTCTGGACGCCGCCGCCCGGCAGCGCGAATTGAAATAAGTCATTAGAGGAAGATCATGCTTGATTTAGGACGCACATTTTTACAGGCCGCCGAACGCGAGCCCGGACGCTTGGCGTTTGTCGATGCGCAGCGCCGGCTGAGCTACGCGCAATGGGCGCTGCACATCGGCGCGGCGCAAGCCGCGCTCGAACGCGAGGGTTTACGTAACGGCGATCGCATCGCGACCGTGTTGCAAAACCGTTTTGAATCGGCGACCTTGCATTGGGCGTGTCAGATGAGCGGCATCACGATCGTGCCGTTGAACTGGCGTTCGAAGCCCGACGAAATTGATTATTGCGTGGACAACGCCGACGCGAAGCTCGTGTTCTACGAGCCGGCTTCCGCGGAGAGCTTTACGTCCTCGCAAGCCGCGCGGCGCCTGCCCGCGGTCGCTTGCGCGGATGTCGTCCGCGCAAGTCATCCGTCGTACGCCGAATGGACGGGCGCGGCCTGTAATCCGCGTGCGTGCGCGAGCGTGGAAGATTTTTCGGTGATGTTGTTTACCTCCGGGACCACCGGCAAGCCGAAAGGCGTGCCGCGCCGTCACCGCGCGGAGCGCGCCGCCGCCATCGCTCACGTCGCGCAGAATCTTTACCCGAGGCACGAGGTGACGCTTGGGGTGATGCCGCTGTATCACACCATGGGCGTGCGCACCTTGCTGTCGCTTTGCGTGATCAATGGGGCTTATGTGGCGTTGCCGAAATGGGACGCGGAAACCGCGCTCACCCTCATCGAGAAAGAAAAAGTCACGCATCTTTATTTGGTGCCGACGCTCTACCACGACCTCGTGAACGCGCCCGGCTTCGCGCCCGAGCGGGTGCGAACGGTTCGCAAGCTCGGTTTTGCCGGCGCGCCGATGCATGACGCCTTGCTGCTCAAGCTCGACAAAGCCTTCCGTCCCGAGCTGTTCGTCAACCACTACGGCTCGAGCGAAATTTACACGTTCACCATCAACCAGCGCGCCGCGCACAAGCCCGGCAGCGCCGGCCGCGCCGGGGTCAATGCGCGCATCCGGGTGGTCAAGCTCGATACGGCCACCAAGCGCATGGGCGTCGAGGATCTCGCCGCGCCGCGCGAGGAGGGGCAAATCATCTGCGAGCTCTCGAGCGACGAGGCGTTCGAGGGGTATTGGAAACGCGATGACGCCAATCAGAAGGCGCTGCACGACGGCTGGTATTTCACGGGCGACACCGGCTACTTCGACGCCGACGGCGAGCTTTTTGTCACCGGCCGCGTCGATGACATGATTATTTCAGGAGGCGAGAACATTTCACCGGTGGAGATCGAATCCATTCTCTCCTTGCACCCGTCGGTGGACGAAGTGGCGGTGGCCGGCCTGAAGGACGAGCGCTGGGGTCAGCGAGTGGTGGCGTTCGTGAAGTGCTCCGCCGTGATCGATCCGGAAACGCTCGACGCCTATTGCCGGCAATCCGATTTGATGAACTTGAAGCGCCCGCGCGAATACGTGTTCGTGAAGGAAATACCGAAGTCCCCGGTCGGCAAGGTGCTGCGGCGCAAGTTGGTGGCCGGGGAGTACGAGCGCGCCTGAGTTGGGCGCCGTTTTTCAAGGATAGACATCTATTAAGAGAGGTTTCCATGACGACGAATTATCGTCTTTCCGCATCCGCACCCACTGACATGGACGGTTTTCGTGTCGAGATCGACGGCGATCACGAGCGCGCCGACATCATCCTCGACCGGCCGCCGTTCAACATCGTTTCCATGCCGCAGCGCGATCAGCTGCGGCGGGTTTTCGAAGCGCTCGACGAGGACCAGCGCGTGCGCATCATCGTGCTGCGCGCGGCCGGCGAGCATTTCTCGAGCGGCGGCGATATCCGGGGTTTTCTAACCGCCTCTCCGGAGCACGTATCGAAGCTCGCGTGGAATATCGCCGCCCCGGCGCGCTGCTCGAAGCCGGTGATCGCGGCGAACCGCGGCTATTGTTTCGGCGTCGGTTTCGAGCTGTCGCTCGCCTGCGATTTCCGCATCGTCACCAATACCACGCTGTACGCGCTTCCCGAGCAGAAGCTCGGGCAGATCCCGGGTTCCGGTGGTTCCGCGCGGTTGCAGAAGATGGTCGGCATCGCGCGCACCAAGGACATCGTCATGCGCTCGCGGCGCATTTCCGGCGCGCAGGCGTACGAATGGGGCGTCGCCACCCTGTGCGTCGAGGACAGCGATCTGGAAGCGAGCACGGACAAGCTGGTGGACGAGTTGCGCGCGTTTTCGCCGCTGGCGCAGCGCACGGCGAAGAAGCTGCTCAACGAGACCGAGGACGCGTTTCTCACCACGGCGATCGAAATCGAGGGACATTGCTACAGCCGCCTGCGGACATCCGATGATTTCCGCGAAGGCGTCGAAGCTTTTGTTGGAAAACGTCAACCCCGCTTCACCGGCAGTTAAGGAAGCTTCGATTGATTCAAAAACGTAGGGTGCGCCGTGTGCGCACCGATCGAAACCCTGGCGCGTGGAACGCACCCTACTCGAATTAATCAGGGTTTCCTTAATTCAAATAAAAGGTACGTGAGGAGAGAAGACCATGAAGCTCAAGAAAGCGGTAATTGCAGTTTGTGCCCTCATGGGAACGGTTGCGGTTCACGCGGCCGAGCCTATTAAAATCGGCGTGGTAACGCCGTTGTCCGGCACCTATGCGCCGATCGGTCAGCAAGTAAGGTGGGGCCTCGATCTCGCGGTTAAGGAGATCAACGCGGCCGGCGGCGTCATGGGCCGGCAGATCGAGTTGCTCTACGAAGACGAAGAAGCGAACCCCGCCGTCGCCACCCAGAAGGCGGAAAAGCTGTTCCAGGTCAGCAAGGTCGATTTCCTGACCGGTACCGTCAACTCGGGATCGACGCTCGCGGTCGGTCAGCTCGCCGAGCGCAACAACCGCCTGATCGCCACCACGGTTTCGTTCGCGGACTCGATCACCGGCGATAAATGCTCGCCCAATGTGTTCCGCGTCAACGCCCGCGCCGGCATGCAGTCGGCGGCGCTCGCCGAATGGCTCGCGAAGGAGAAACCCAAGGCGAACGTGTTCTTCATCGGCCCCGACTACGAGATGGGCCGCAGCACCGTCGCCGCTTTCAAGAAGGCGGCCGAGGCCAAGGGCGCGAAAACCGTGGGCGAGGTGTTCGCGCCGCTCGATAACAAGGATTATTCGCCGTTCTTCGGGCAGATTCGCGCCGCCAAACCGAACGTCATTTACACGTCGGTCGCGGGGAATGATACGGTGCGTCTGTTCACGCAGATGAGCGAGTACGGCGTGAATCGCAATGTCACGATCGTCGGCGCGTCGGGCACGGTGACGTCGCAGAACTTGTCGGCGATCGGCAAGGCGGCCGAAGGCTTCGTCACCGGCGTCGGTTATTCGCCCAAGCTCGACACGCCGGAGAACAAGAAATTCGTCGCCGCCTTCCAGGCGGCGTACAAGGCGCTGCCGGATCTCTACGGCGCGGATTCTTACGGCGTGCTGTATTTCTATAAAGCGGCCGCCGAGAAGGCCGGTTCCGTGGATACCGACAAAGTCCGCGGCGCCATGCGCGATCTCGAGTGGTCCACGCCGCAAGGTCGGAAAAAAATGCGCGCCGGCGACCATCAGGCCATGCAGGAAATGTACGCCGTGACGGTGCGCAACGGCCAGTTCGACATCATCGGCAAAGTAAGCGCCGAGGCGGCGGTCGGACCGGACGCCTGTACCCGGTTCTGATCTCCGTCGCGACGGGGCGCGTTCGCGCGCCCCGTCCGTTTTAATTATTAGAAGCGAGTCCCATGACCGCCCTGTTCGATAGCCTGCAATTTATTTACGCGCCTCAGATTATCAACGGACTGTCGATCGGCGTCGCCGTCATCCTGATGGCGCTCGGGCTCACCATCATTTTCGGTTTGCTCGATGTCATCAACATGTCGCACGGCGAGTTCTACGCGGCGGGCGCGTATCTGAGCGTGACGCTGCTCGGCCTGGACCTGTCGTTTTGGCTGGTTCTGGTGCTGGTGCCGGTGATACTTTTCCCGGCGGGTTTTCTCATCGAACGCTATCTCATTCAGCGGGTGTTCCATCATCGCGATCGCCATATTCTCACGTTGCTGCTGACGTTCGGGCTCGCCATCGTGCTGGAAGACGCCTACCGCCTGGTATGGGGCGCGAACCCGATGCGGCCGGAGACGCCGATCAGCGGCGCAACCGAATTCCTCGGTATTTACTTTCCGCAATATCGATTGTTTCTGATGGCATTCGGCAGCCTGCTGATCCTCGGCGTCTGGTGGGTGGTTTATAAAACGCCGGCCGGCGCGATCGTGCGCGCGGCGGCCTACGACCGGGATATGAGCGCCTCGCTCGGCGTGCCGGTGAAGGCGGTCTATGCGCTGACATTCGCTTTTGGCGTGGCGCTGGCCGGTCTCGCCGGCGTGTTGCTGGCGCCGATCTATTCGGTGTTCCCGACCATGGGCAAGGATTTCATCCTGCTCGCGTTTACGGTGGTTATCGTCGGCGGGCTCGGCAGCATCAAGGGCGCCGTCATCGCCGCGCTCCTGCTGACGCAGCTGCAATCGATTTCGTCGCTCTTCATTTCGCCCGTCTGGTCCGATCCCTTGGTGTTCGGCGTGATGGTGCTGGTGCTGATGTTCCGGCCGGCCGGGCTCTTCGGCGGATTCAAGAATGGCTGACGCCGCCGGGCGCGTAATACGCCGTACCGAATATATCCTGCTCGCGGCGACGGCGATTTTGTTCGTCGTCGGCCTGATGGCGGGCGACACGTTCTTCTTCCGTCTCGCCACGGAATCGCTGATCTTCGGCGGCCTCGCGCTGGCGGTCGACTTGTTGCTCGGAATTGTCGGCCTGCTGTCGCTCGGTCAGGCGCTCTATTTCGGTTTCGGCGCCTACGTTTCCGCATTGCTGCTGAAAGAAGTCGCGCCGTCGTTCTGGCTGGCCACGGGCGCAGTGCTGGCGGCATCGGCGGTGGTCGGCTATCTCAGCAGTTTCATCGCCCTGCGTTCGAAGGGCGTTTACTTCGCGCTGATCACGTTCGGTCTGGCGCAGGTGGCGGCCAAGACCGTCTACAACACGCGCGAGCTCGGCGCCTCGGACGGCATTATCGGCATCCCCATCGTCGTCATTGGCACGCCGTTCGGAGGTCTCGACACCGCCAATGCGCCGGTATTTTTTCTCGTCACGCTCGGCGTCATCGCGTTGCTCTACGGCTTGACGAAATATCTGCTCGCCACGCCCATGGGCGGCATTTGGCACGCCGTGCGCGCGAATGAGGCGCGTCTGCCCTTCATCGGCTTCGACACGCTCGGTCCGAAGCGCGCCGCGTTCACGCTCGCCGCGATGATCGCCGCCGTCTCGGGCGCGTTGTACCCGATGTTGCGTGGGTTCGTGTCACCGGAGCTGCTGTATTTCTCCACCTCCGGCAACGCCGTCGTCACGGTGGTTCTCGGCGGCGTCGGGACGCTTATCGGACCTCTGTTCGGTAGTGCGCTGTTGACCGGGCTGCGGTCGGTGATCGGCACATGGACCGAGCATCATCAGATTCTGATCGGGTTGATCTTCGTGGCGGTGGTGGTGCTCGCGCCGCGGGGAATCGTCGGCATCGCGATCGAGCGGGCCAAACGCCGCGCGGGGGAGCAGATATGAACGAGCCCGCCGCCTCCCCGATCCTGCGTGCGAGCGGCCTCAGCATTCATTTCGGCGCGCTGCGCGCGGTCGACGATGTCAGTTTCGACGTCCCGCGCGGCGGCATCACTTCCATCATAGGACCGAACGGCGCCGGCAAGAGCACGCTGTTCAATTTACTGAGCGGCTCGCTGAAGCCGAGTGCGGGCGCCGTGCGGTTTGACGGCACGGACATTACCGCGCTCCCGCCCGCGCGGCGGCTGCGCCGCGGCCTCGCGCGCTCGTTTCAGATCACGAATCTCTTTTTTGAATTGCCCGTGCGCGAAAATCTCCGGCTCGCCTGCCAATACTACGAGCCGAGAGTCAAGCTGTGGCTGCCGGTCGCCCGCAACACGCGCGCCGCGGATCGGACCGAGCAACTGCTCGAATCCTTCGGCCTTGGCAAGCGCGCCGCCACGCCGGCGGGCGCGCTGTCGCACGGCGAGCAGCGGCGCCTGGAAATCGCGGTGACGTTGGCGAGCCAACCGAAGTTGCTGCTGCTGGATGAGCCGACGCAGGGCATGTCGCATGGCGATACCGCCGACACCGAGAAGCTCATCGCGGCGCTGGCGCGGGATACCACCGTCCTGCTGATAGAGCACGACGTGGATCTGGTCATGGGGCTGTCGAATCGCGTCATCGTCATGGCGCAGGGCCGCAAGCTCACCGAAGGGACGCCCGCGCAAGTGCGCGGCAATGCGGAAGTGCAGGCCGCTTATTTCGGAGACAAGCCATGAGCCGAACCGAGCCGGTGCTGCGCATGCGATCGGTCGAGGTTCATTTCGGGCTGTCGCACGTGCTGCAGGGCGTCGATCTCGAAGTAAAGCCGGGCGAAGTGGTCGGTCTGTTCGGACGTAACGGCGTCGGCAAGACCACCATCGTCAAGGCGATTTCCGGATGGGTGGCTCCCTCGGCCGGCGAAATTACTTTTCGAGGCGAGCGTATCGATGGGCTCACGTCCGATCAGATTTGCCGGCGGGGCATCGGCCTCGTCCCGGAAGACCGCCGCGTGTTTCCCGGGCTGACGGTGGAGGAGAACCTGCGGCTGGGCGCGATGCAAGTGCGCGGCCGCGCCAAAGGCGAGACCAACGCGAAGCTCGCGGCGATCTACGCGCGCTTTCCGCGCCTCGCGGAGCGGCGCCGCCAGTTCGGCACCACGCTCTCCGGAGGCGAGCAGCAGATGCTCGCGATCGCGCGCGTGTTGATGGGTGCGCCCAAGCTGCTCCTGATCGACGAGCCGCTGGAGGGCCTCGCGCCGGTGATCGTCGAGGAGATTTTTGCGCTGATGACGGAACTGCGGGAGCAGGGGATTCCGCTGCTGTTGATCGAGCAGAACGTGAAGCGCGCTCTGAGCATCTGCAATCGGCATTATGCGATCGAGCGCGGGAAGGTGGTGCACCAGGGCGACTCCACGAACGCCGAAGACCGCGAGCGCCTGATTTCCCGAATCAGCGTTTGACAGCCGCGTTCGTCGAATTTGTATAACTCCGGGCGTGGATGGGCTCGCCGCGCGGCGTTTTCGATCGGCGCACGGCGCACCCTACATTGCACCATCGCGTGATTCCGGCGGACTTGGCGCTATTTAGCGTCTGTCATTGCAGCCCGACGTCGTTCATCTCGTGGTGTCGGGAAATCGAACGGATGCGATTTGTCCGGCGCGTGCGATAAACTCCCGCCATAAGTTCGGCGCGGAGGGTGCTGTATGAAAGTGGCGATATCGCCGCTCGCGGCGTTGCCGTTCGTTTTGCTGGTAGTGACCGCTTGTCAATCGACGCCGCCGCCCGTGGCCGATGGATCGCAGGCATCGGCGCCGCCGGCGCCGTCTTCCGCGCCTGGTCCAGCGGCGCCGAGGAGCCCGGTATTCTCGGAGACGGCACGCAACATCGCGAATAACTGTTTCACCTGCCACGGTCCGGACGGAAAGAGCCCCGCGGCGATCCCCGGCCTCAGCCGGCTCAGCGCGGAGCAGATCGCGGCGCGGCTGCGAAGTTTCAAGAATGGAACGGCATCCTCGACGATCATGGGCCGGCACGCCAAGGCCTACTCCAATGCGGAGATCGATGCCGTAGCGGCTTACATCGCCGGGGTGAATAAGCAAGCCAAACCATGAGCAAGCTCACCCGCAGAAAGTTCCTCAGGCTCGCGGGCGTCGGGCTGGCGAGCGGCGCGGGCGCGCTCGGCTTTTCCCGCTCCGCGAGCGCGCAAAGCGGCGCGGCGCGTATCGTCGTGATCGGCGGGGGCTTCGGCGGGGCGACGTGCGCCAACTACCTGAAGCGGCTGGACCCCGGGCTTAGCGTAACCCTGGTCGAATCGAGCAAACGATTCGTCACCTGTCCGTTCAGTAACTACGTGATCGCGGACTGGCGCACCATCAGCACGATCACGCACAACTATGCCGCGACGCAGAAGCATGGTGTTGAGGTAGTGCAGGATACGGCCATCGCGATTGACGCAATCGCCCGGCAAGTTTCGCTCAAGAGCGGAAAGCGGCTCGCCTACGACCGCCTGGTCGTTTCGCCCGGGATCGATTTCAAGTGGGGCGCGATCGAGGGTTACGACGAAGCCGCGGCGGAAGTGATGCCGCACGCGTGGAAAGCCGGACCGCAAACGCTCTTGTTGCGCAAGAAAATTCTCGGGATGCGCAACGGCGACACGTTCATTCTCGTCGCGCCGGGGAATCCGTTTCGCTGCCCGCCCGCGCCGTATGAACGCGCGAGCGTCATTGCGTATTATCTCAAGAGCTACAAACCGCGCTCGAAGATCCTGATTCTGGATTCGAAGGAGAGTTTTTCCGAGCAAGCCCTGTTCATGGACGGCTGGGACGCGCTGTATCCCGGAATGATCGAATGGGTCTCGGGTGCGCGCGGGGGTAGGGTGACATCGGTGAATACCAAGACCATGACGGTAGCAACCGAGATCGAGAAGTACCGCGGTAACGCCGTCAACGTGATTCCGCCGCAGATGGCGGGAAATATCGCCCGCGATGCCGGGCTCGTGGATGAAACCGGCTGGTGTCCGGTCGATCCGCGCACCTTCGAGTCGAAGAAACACAAAGGCATTCATGTAATAGGCGATGCGGCGAACGCCGCGCCGATGCCGAAGTCCGGTTTTGTCGCCAACAGCCAGGCGAAAATCGTCGCTTCCGCGATCACGCGGGAGCTGCGCGGCCACGCGCCGTTCGACGGCGTTTACGTCAACACGTGCTATAGCCTGCTCGCGCCCGATTACGGGATATCGATGGCGAACGTGTATCGGACGTCGGCCGACGGCATCCAGGAGGTGTCGGGCGCGGGCGGCGTCAGTCCCCGAGAGGCGAGCGCGGCTTTCCGCGCCGAGGAAGCGAAGTACGCCGCCGGCTGGTACGCCAGCATCGTGGCGGACATATGGTCGTGACGTCCCACGCGGTTCGGCGGACGGGCCAAGCGCGACGATTCGCCGACGGCCGCGTGCTGCCGCCGCCGCGCTCACGTGATAAACTGCCCCATCGATTATGGCGGCGAGGGCCGGTCCCCTTGGTGACGGGTGCCTGTGAACCCGGTCAGGTCCGGAAGGAAGCAGCCGCAGCAGTCCACCCGGGTGCCGAGGTGCGGCTGGTTCGCGCCGCCACCTGTTTTTGCAGAGGTTTGAAACCCGACCGATGAGTTATCAGGTGCTCGCACGCAAATGGCGGCCGCGCACGTTTGCGGAGCTCGTGGGACAGGCCCACGTCGTGCGTCCGCTGGTCAACGCGCTCGACCATAACCGCCTGCATCACGCCTTTCTCTTCACAGGGACGCGCGGCGTCGGCAAAACCACGCTGGCGCGTATTCTCGCCAAATCGCTCAACTGCGAGACCGGCGTAACTTCCAAACCCTGCGGTCAATGCAGCGCCTGTGTCGAGGTGGACGAGGGGCGGTTCATCGATCTCATCGAAGTCGATGCCGCGTCCCGCACGAAAGTGGAGGACACGCGCGAGCTGCTCGACAACGTGCAGTACGCGCCGTCGCGCGGCCGTTACAAGGTGTATCTCATCGACGAAGTGCACATGCTCTCGGGGCACAGCTTCAACGCGCTGTTGAAGACGCTCGAGGAGCCGCCGCCGCACGTGAAATTCCTGCTCGCGACGACCGACCCGCAGCGCTTGCCGGTGACCGTGTTGTCGCGCTGTCTGCAATTCAGCTTGAAGCGCCTCTCGGCCGAGGAAATCGCGACGCAGCTGGAAAAGATCCTGGCGGCCGAGAAGGTCGAGCACGACGCGCCTTCGGTGCGGCTGCTCGCGCGCGCCGCCGACGGCAGCATGCGCGACGGCCTGAGCCTGCTCGACCAGGCGATTGCGTTCGGCGGCGGCCGCTTGGCGGAAGCCGATGTGCGCGCCATGCTGGGGACGATCGATAACGACGCCATCGACCGGCTGCTCCGTGGCTTGGCGGAGGGCGACGCCCGCGCGCTGCTTGCCGTCGTGGCGGATGTCATCGACCATGGCGCCGATTGCGCCGCGCTGCTCGATGAGCTGTTGGTTTCGCTGCATCGCATCGCCTTGACGCAGGTGGATGCGGCGCTCGCGGACGAAAGCGAGGCCGAACGTTGGCGCGTGCACGCCGCCGCGCTCGCGGCGGAAGACGTGCAGCTTTACTACCAGATCGGCCTGATCGGCCGCCGCGATCTCGCGCTCGCGCCGGACCCGCGCACAGGGCTCGAAATGACGCTGCTCCGCATGCTGGCGTTTCGCCCGGCGAGCGCCGGCAAGGAGACGGAACGTCCCACGCCCCCGGCAAGCCGCCCGATGCCGGCCCCGTCCGTCGCGACGGCTGCGGCAAAGGCGGCAACATCAGAACCGATGCCGGCGCTTGCGGCGACGCCGCCACCGAGCCCGGCATCGGCGGCGGCTACCTCGCAAGGCATGTCGTGGGCGGAGACGGTCGGACGTTTGACGCTGAACGGCCTGCTGCGGGAGCTGGTGAACAATACCGCGCTCGAATTTATCAACGACAAGAACATCGGTCTCGTGCTCGACGAGGCGTGCGCCAAGCTGCTGAGCAAAGAGCGCGAGGGCGCGCTCAAGGCGGCGTTGGAGCAGCATTATGGTCGGCCGTTGCAGCTTACTATCCGTATTGGCGCACCGCCGGCGCCGACGCCGACGCAACAGCGGACGCAAGCGCAGAATGAGCAGCAACAGGCGGCGGTGGAAGCAGTGAACAGCGACCCGAACGTGCGCGCGCTGCGCGAGAAGTTCAACGCGCGCGTGAATCCCGACAGCATTCGTCCCGCAGGGACACGAGGGTGAGCCGGAGTTGTCGCGGATGCACTTGACGTGCATTCGCGCCGGCGAACGGGCTGGCCCAGGAGGGGCCAGCCCCGGGTTTCAAGCGAAGCAGGGATAGCGCAGCGCCGAAACAGCCGGAG
>Ga0070741_10011064_pt1 | contig 16784 bp, 17 predicted proteins | sample Coa_R1_4_FD_66440 | JGI IMG/M metagenome (GOLD analysis project Ga0070741, IMG submission 66440) | Surface soil microbial communities from Centralia Pennsylvania, which are recovering from an underground coalmine fire - Coalmine... | ecosystem: Environmental > Terrestrial > Soil > Unclassified ...
TGCCGAAGCCGCCGCCGATGTCCGGCGAGATGATCCGGATGTTCTGCTCGGGCAGCCCGGCCACGAGCGCGAAAACGGTGCGGATCGCGTGTGGAGCCTGGCTCGTCATGTAGATCGTCGCCTTGCCGGTGGCGCCATTGACGTCGGCGATGCAGCCGCACGTCTCGAGCGGCGCCGGATGGCAGCGGGGATAGAAGGTGTGGAGGCGGATCACCTTGTGGGCCTTGGCGAACGCTGCCTGGGTCGTCCCCTGGTCGCCCGACTCCCAGTGGTAGATGTGGTTGTCCTTCTGGTCCGCCTTGTCGTCGCGGATCAGCGGCGCGCCCGTCTCCTTCGCCTGCTGCGGGCTGACGACCGCGCCGAGCACCTCGTAATCGACGACGATGGCGTCCCGCGCGTCCTCGGCCTGGTAGAGCGTCTCGGCGACGACCGCCGCGACCTCCTGGCCCTGGAACCTCACCTTGTCGGTGGCGAGCACCGCCTGCGTGTCGTAGCTGAGGGTCGGCATCCAGGCGAGCTTGTGCTGCGCCAGGAGATCACCTGTGACCACGGCGATCACCCCCGGCATCGCCGAGGCGGCCGACGTGTCGACCGACTTGATCCGGGCGTGCGCGTGCGGGCTTCGCAGGATGGCCATGTGCAGCATGCCGGGCAGGTCGAAGTCGTCGAGGTAGCTGCCCTTGCCGCGCAGGAAGCGCCCGTCTTCCTTGCGCTTGATCGATTCTCCGATGCGCCCGTGCATGTGGGTCTCTGTTGCCATCATTCGCCTCCCGCGGTCGCGGCGGCTGCCGCCGGTGTGCCCGATGCCTGGACGGCGGCCTTTGCTTTCGCCGCGTGCTGGATCGCCTTGACGATGTTCATGTAGCCGGTGCAGCGGCAGATGTTTCCGCTGATCGCCCACCGGATCTGCTCTTCGCTCGGGTTGGGATTGCCCTCGAGCAGGGCGGTCGCGACCAGCATCATGCCTGGGGTGCAGAAGCCGCACTGCAGGCCATGCTCCTGGTGAAAGCCGTCCTGGACCGCCGAGAGCGCCGCGCCGGCCGCGAGACCTTCGACTGTCGTGATGCTTCGGCCGTCGGCCTGGACGGCGAGAACGGTGCACGACTTGACCGGCTCGCCATCGATCAGGACTGTGCACGCTCCGCAGCTCGTGGTGTCGCAGCCGATGTGCGTCCCGGTCAGCCGCAGGTTGGTTCGGAGAAAGTCGACGAGGAGGACGCGCGGCTCGACGTCTCCGCCGCGCTCGGCGCCGTTGATCTTCATCGAAACCTTCACGCCTTCATCTCCTTTGCGCGACCGAGCGCGGTCCGGAGACCCCGCTGGACGAACACCCTGATCACGTCCTTCTTATATGCGGCACTACCCCTGATGTCGTCCTTCGGCTCCGCGGCGTCCGCGGCGAGCCGCGCCGCCTCGGCGATGAGCTCGTCCGTGGGCTCCTGGCCGGTGAGCGCCTTCTCGGCCGCGGTGGCCTTGATGTTGGTCGCGCCGACCGCGGTCAGGCCGATCCCGGCGCGCGAGATCTTGCCGCCTCCGAGCTCGAGGTAGACGGCGGTTGCCGCCGTGGCGAAGTCGCCGACCTTCCGCTCGAGCTTGAGATAAGCGCCGCCCGCCTTGCCTTTCGGCGCCGGGATCCGGATCTCGGTGACGACCTCGTCTGGACGAAGCGCCGTGGTGAACGGGCCGGTGAAGAAGCCGTCCGCGGCGAGGACGCGCTCGGCGCCCTCCGAATGAGCCACCAGCTGCGCTCCGAGCGCCAGCATCACCGAACCCCAGTCGCCCTGCGGGTCGGCATGGCATATCGAGCCGGCGAGCGTGCCGCGGTTGCGGACCAGCGGGTCGGCGATCCAGTGCGCCGCCTCGACCATGATCGGCATCCACGACTCGAGCTCCTTGCTGCGCTCCACGTCGACGTGACGGGTGAGCGCGCCGATCGCGATATGGCCGTTGTCCTTTTTGACGCCCGACATGGCCGGAAGCCGGCCGATGTCGACGACGAGCTCTGGCCTGGCAAAGCGCAGCTTGAGCAGTGGGATCAAGCTCTGGCCGCCCGCCATGACCTTGGCGTCGTCGCCACGCTGCTTGAGGATCGAAAGCGCCTCGCCGAGGGTCGAGGGAGCGCGATAGTCGAAGGCGGCTGGAAACATATGCCTCCCTACCTCTCGAAAAGAGCACGGGGGTACAACCCGCGCGCGATGCGGGTATAGCACCCCCCATGTTGCGTTGTCAAACTCCCGGGGGGATACGATCTCTCCGTGGTGACCGAAGCCGTCAAGGCGCTCGCGCCCCAGGAGATCGCCGAACTCTGCCTCCGGCACACGCTGTACGACTGGTCGGCGCAGACGGGCCTCAACCCGCTCCCCGTGGTTTCGGCGAAGGGCGTCCACTTCCAGACCGCGGACGGCCGGCGATTCCTCGACTTCAACAGCCAGCTCATGTGCGTGAATGCGGGGCACGGCGACCCGCGGATCATCGAGGCGATCAAGAGGCAGGCGGACCAGCTTCCTTACATCAGCCCGTTCATGGCGACCGAGGTTCGGGCCCGCCTGGGGGCGAAGCTTGCCGAGCTTCTGCCGGGCGACATCGACAAGGTCTTTTTCACCCTCGGTGGCGCCGACGCCAACGAGAACGCGATCAAGATGGCGCGCGCGGTGACCGGCCGGTCGAAGATCCTGGCTCGCTACCGGTCGTACCACGGTGCGACCGGCAGCGCTGTGCTGGCGACCGGCGATCCGCGGCGCTGGGCCAACGAGGTCTCCGGCTCAGGGGTCGTCCACGTGCTCGACCCCTACCACGGCATCAAGAGGGGCTGGGACACCGCGGAGCAGGCGCTCGCGCAGCTCGAAGAGACGATCACGCTCGAGGGCCCGGAGACCATCGCCGCCTTCATCCTCGAGCCGATTACGGGGACGAACGGGATCCTCGTCCCGCCGGACGGCTACCTGGAGGGAGTGCGGGCCCTGTGCGACCGCTTCGGCATCCTGATGATCTGTGACGAGGTGATGACCGGTTTCGGGCGCACCGGGCGCTGGTTCGCCGTCGACCACTGGAACGTCGTGCCGGACATGATCACCATGGCCAAGGGACTCACCAGCAGCTACGTGCCGCTCGGCGCAGTCGGCATGCGGCCGAACGTGTACCGCCATTTCGACGACCACGTGTTCTTCGGTGGCCTGACCTACAACAGTCATCCGCTCGCGTGCGCGGCGGCTCTCGGCACGATCCAGGCGTACGAGGAGGACGACATGGTCGGCAACGCGCGGCGGATGGGCGAGGTGCTCGCCCGCCACCACCAGCGGCTCGCGGAACGTCACCCTTGCGTCGGCGCGACCCGCTCGATCGGGCTGTTCGGCGCGCTGGAGCTGGTTCGCGACCGGAAGACCATGGAGCCGCTGGCCCCTTTCAACGGCTCTTCGGCCGAGATGAAGGCGATCGCGCAGGCGCTGGTGGCGGGCGGCATGCACACTTTCGTGCGCTGGAACACGATCATGACCAACCCACCGCTGTGCATCCGCGAGGAAGAGCTCGACGAGGGTTTCGAGATCCTCGACTCGGCACTTGAGATCGGCGACCGCGCAATCGCGCGCTGACCTCGACGGCCTGCGCGATAGGCAGCTCGACAAGCTGCGTGCCGGCCTACCGGAAGTGCTCGCGACCAACGAGTTCTGGCGCCCTCGGCTCGAGGACGTGCGGGGGTGGGACGGCTTCGAGCGCCTTCCGCTGACGACCAAGGCCGACCTGCTGGCCGACCAGGCGGCGCATCCGCCGTTCGGCACCAACCTCACGTATCCGATCGATCGCTACGTTCGCATGCACCAGACGTCGGGCTCGAGCGGCGACCGGCCCCTGCGGTGGCTGGACACGGCCGAATCGTGGGACTGGTGGACGCGGGTCTGGGCCGACCACGTCTACCCCGCCGCGGGCGTCTCAGCGGGGGACCGCGTGTTCTTCGCCTTCTCGTTCGGCCCGTTCATCGGTTTCTGGAGCGCTTTCGCCGGGGCGCAGCGTCTTGGCGCGATGTGCATCTCGGGCGGCGCGATGACCAGTGAGCAAAGGCTTCGCAACATGCTCGACCTGGACGCGACCGCCCTTTTGTGCACGCCGACTTACGCGTTGCGCCTTGCCGACGTGGCGAAGGAGCTCGGCCTCGACCTCGCACATGCAGGCATCCGCCGCACGGTCCACGCCGGCGAGCCCGGCGGGAGCATCCCCGCGACGCGTGCGGCCATCGAGGCCGCCTACGGCGCGCGGGCGTTCGACCACACCGGGATGACCGAGCTCGGACCGACCGGATTCAGCTGCTCGCAGCGTGATGGGATCCACGTCGTCGAGTCGGAGTTCATCTTCGAGGTCCTCGACGAGCACGGGCGTCCCCGCGACGAGGGCGAGCTGGTGGCCACCAACCTCGGCCGGTGGGGCTCGCCTCTCATCCGCTACCGCACCGGCGACCGCGTGAAGGTGTCGCGCGAGCCTTGCTCCTGCGGCAGCCCCTTCATGAAGTTGCTGGGCGGGATCCGGGGCAGAGTCGACGACATGTTCACGGTGCGCGGCGTGAACCTCTATCCGTCCCAGGTCGAGGACATCGTGCGGCGGCACGCCGAGGTCGTCGAGTTCGTGATCGAGCACCGACGGGTCCGGCAGATGGACGAGGTCGCGCTGCTGCTCGAGGCATCACCCGGCTATTCGACCGAACGCCTCGCGGCCGACCTGCGCCAGGCGCTCGGCGTCCGCCTCGAATGCCGGATCGTGGAGCCGGGCACGCTGCCCCGCTCGGAGCTCAAGGCGAAGCGGATCCGGCGGGTCGAGGGGTGACCGCGCCGCCACGGCCGAAGGTGACTCCGGCCCATCCGCCCGAGGACCTGATGCAGCACCCCGGCCACCTGCTGCGGCGCGCGCTGCAGGAGATGAACCGGCTGTGGGCCCAGGAAGTCTCTCACTCGATCACCTCGCCCCAGTTCGCGGCGCTCAACGCCCTCTACCGGGAACCGAACCTCGACCAGCAGACGCTTGGGCGGCGCATCTCGCTGGACCGCTCGACGATGGCCGAGGTCGTGTCGCGGCTCGGCACACGAGGATTGATCACCACCGAGCGAGACTCGCGCGACGGACGGCGCAAGACGATCGCGCTCACCGCAAGAGGTGGCGCGACGCTTCAGCACCTGATCCCCAGGACCAGAGCCATGACCTCAAAGCTCGTGGGTGGGCTCGACGCGGAAGACCGGCGCGAGCTCCTGCGGCTTCTGGCCGCGATCGTCGCCGCCAACGAACGGCGGCGAGCTCGGCACGACGGCGCGAGGCGCTGACGCAGGCAGGGCGCTCCCCCTCCGATAATCAATTCCTCCGTACACAGAGCATTTCGACGATGAGGGTCTGCGCGTGACACTTCGGACGTCGGTCGGGATCATCGGTGCCGGGCCCGCGGGACTCTTCCTGTCGCATCTGCTTCACCGTGCGGGCATCGAGTCGGTGGTCCTGGAAAACCGCAGCCGGGACTACGTCGAGCGTCGCGTTCGCGCGGGCGTGCTCGAGCACGCGGCGGCCGGCCTGCTGCGCGACTCGGGCGCCGGGTCGCGCATGGACCAGGAGGGCCTGCCGCATCGGGGCGTCTACCTGCAGTTCGACGGCTCGCGACACCACCTCGATTTCGTTCGCCTCACCGGGCGCGGCATCGTCGTGTACGGGCAGCAGGAGGTAGTGAAGGACCTCATCGATGCACGCCTCGCGGCGGGAGGCGAGATCCTGTTCGAGGCCGAGGCGCACGGCGTCGAGGTGGACCGCGAGGGCGCCACGGTCACGTTCACCCATGGCGGCGCCGAAGAGCATCTCGATTGCGACTACTGCGTGGCGTGCGACGGCGCCCACGGCGTGGGCCGGAAGGCGCTGCTGGCCAGAGGCGCCCGGAGCTACGAGCGCGAATATCCGCACGCCTGGCTCGGGCTGCTCGCCCGCACGCCGCCCATCGCCGACGAGCTCGTTTACGCGTACCACGAGCGGGGCTTCGCGCTTCACAGCATGCGATCACCGGACATCAGCAGGCTCTACCTGCAGGTCGGCCGCGACGCCACGCTCGACGAGTGGCCACTGGACAGGATCTGGCCCGAGCTGCGCGCCAGGCTGGGCGAGCCGGACCTGCGGGAGGGTGAGGTGCTGGAGCTGGGGATCTCACAGATGTCGAGCTTCGTCATGGAACCGATGCAGGACGGACATCTGCTGGTGGCCGGCGACGCCGCGCACATCGTTCCGCCGACCGGCGCGAAAGGCATGAACCTGGCGCTTGCCGACGTCACGGTTCTCGCGGGCGCGCTGGCCGACCGGTACCGCACCGGCTCGACCAAACGCCTGGAGTCGTACACCACCGACTGCCTCCACAGGCTATGGAGAGCGGAGTACTTCTCGACCTTCATGACGCAGCTGCTGCACCGGCAGTCGCCCGGTGACATGTTCGAGCACCACCTCCACCTCGCCCAGCTCTCGCACGTCACGAGCTCCGACGCGGCCGCGACCGCGCTGGCCGAAAACTACACCGGCGCGGCCACCGAGGGCGTCACCCTGGGGGTCTGAAAAGTCCGCGTCAGCCGAGGGTGATGCGGTGCAGCGCTCTCACGGCGTGCTCGGTGTCGCCGTTCCGCTCGTGGGGCACGCGAAGCGCCCCCAGGAAGGCGGCGACGTCGTCCAGCCGCCACGCCAACGAGTACATTCGGATCGCCTCCGGGCTCACTCGATGACCGGTCCTGTCGCGGTAAACCCTCCAGAGGCCGGCATCGTCGCCGGCGGCGAGCCACAGATCACGCTCCGGCGGGGCCATCGCGACGGTGTCCCAGTCGACGAGAGACAGCTCTCGGCCGGCCAGCAGCAGGTTGCCGGCATGCGGCTCCCCATGCGTCACGACACGCGGGCGTGAGCCTGCCCCTTCCAGCAGCCGAGCGTGCTCCGCGCGCATGCGGGCAAGCGCTGCGGCGCTGCGGCGCAGCCACGTGCGTGCCGTCTCGCCATACGGGCCGGCGTCCCAGTGCGACTGCAGCTCTCGAAGCGCCACGTCGATCGCGGCAAGCTGCGGGTTCCCCGTGGGCCGCCGTGGAACAGAGTCCGAAGGCTTGGCCCGATGAAGCCAGGCAAGCAGCTCGACCACGCGGACGCGCTCTGATTCGGGAATCGCAAACCGGCCGAGGCGCCGCCCGTCCAGAAATGGGAACACGGCGATCGTGTACCGGTCCCCATGACGCCTGAGCGAGGCACCGGATGCGTCAGGTTCCGGCGGGACGACGAACTCGAGGCCGCCGCGCCCGAGCGCGAGCGCGGTGGAATATGAGCCGCGCAGGCCGTCGAACGCCGGCTGCCGCCCGACCCCGAACCACGGCTTGCGATCGAGGTCGTCGACGGTGACAAAACGGCGCGTGCCGGCGCCATCAGTCGCGAGCCAGTGATGGCTCCCTCCCCCAACCGGCCGGTGGCGCAGCCTCAGGTCGGAAAGCCGCCAGCCTGCCTTGAGCTCGGATTTCAGAGCCCGGGGATCGATGTCGGCCGGACGAGCTCTCACCGGCGGATCGTTGGTTTGCCGGCTATCGGGTGACGACCTCCGAGGCGATTCGGAACGCGTTGTTGGCCGCCGGGATCCCGCAATACGCCGCGGCCTGGAGCAGGACTTCTTTGATCTCGTCCGCGGTCACGCCGTTGTTGCGGGCAGCGCGCAGGTGCAGCGCCAGCTCCTCCTCACGTCCGAGCGCGACGAGCATCGCGATCGTGATGCAGCTTCGCGTGCGCCGGTCGAGTCCCGGCCGAGTCCAGATCTCCCCCCAGACGTATCGCGTCAGGAAGTCCTGGAAATCCTCCGTGAAAGGAGTGCGCGCGGCCTCCGACCGGTCCACGTGCTCGTCGCCGAGCACCTCCCGCCGCACCTTGCCGCCCGCCCGCCTCTTGTCATCGCTCATCCCCTGACTCCTTCTTGTGAAGCAGCACCGCGCGGTCGGCGATCGCCGCGGCCGCCTGGATGCCGCTCAATTCCGCGTCCGGCCCAAGGTTCGAACGCATACGTTCGACGTCGACATGCAGCCCTGAAAGCAGCCGCGCCGCCCCGTCGACGCAGCCGGCCGTGAGCCGCAACAGCTCGCCCAGCGCCGGCCACTCCGACTGCCACGCTCCCGCCGATCGCTCGTGCTCGCCGGCCATCGCGCCGAGCAGCACTCCCGCCTGAGCGACGGCGAGCGAGTAGGCGGCGCGGGCTTCGACCGCCGCGGCGGGGTTGCGCTTGTGAGGCATCGCGGTCGAGCGGCCCGGAGCGGCGACGTCCACCTCGGCCACCTCGGACTGCGCAAGCAGCGCCACGTCGAGCGCGATCTTCGCCGCCGCGCCTGCCGCCACCGCGAGGGCCGCGCCCAGCGAGGCGACGCGGCCCCGGCTCGAGTGCCACGGAAGCTCGGGCGCAAGCAGGTCGAGGCTCGTCGCGAGATCGACCACGACCTCGCGAGCCGCAAATATGCCGACCGGGCCGCCCAGCTGCACCGCCAGACCGCCGCGGCGGATCGCGACGAGCCGTCGCCGAGCGTCGTCGACACCCTCAAGCCACATCGCCGCCTTGAAGCCGAACGTGATCGGTAGCGCCGCCTGCAGCAGCGTCCGGCCGGCGATCGGCGTCTCTCGATGCTCATGAGCGAGCGTGGCGCACGTGCCACCCAGCCGGTCGAGGTCCGCGATCAACAGGTCGAGACCGTCGCGAGCGACGAGCATCATGGCCGTATCGAGCGCGTCCTGGCTCGTCGCGTCGTGGTGGACGTAAGGCGCGGCGTGCTGACCGACCGCCTTCTTCAGGGCATCGACCAGCGGAAGGACGGGCGACGCCGAACGCGCGGCCTCCCGGCCGATGCCGGCGACGTCGAACCGCATCGCGTCACACGCCTCCGCGATCCGCTCGGCCGCCCGTTCCGGGATCACGCCCGCCCGCGCATGCGCCGACGCAAGCGCCGACTCGAAGCGAAGCATCGCCGCGAGCCACGCCACGTCCGAGGTCGCTTCGGCCATCCGGGCGGTCGTGAGGCTGGGACCGAACAGGCGGTCAGATGGCAACGAAGACGGTCTCGTCCGGTCCCTGGAGATGGACGTCGAAATGCAGTCCGGCGGCGGTTTCGCGCGCGATGAGAGTGTGCCGTCGCGGCTGCTCGACATGGGCCAGAAAGGCGTCGCGCGCCAGCGCGTCCGGGTCGGCAGGAAGGTAGATGCGCGTCGCGAGCTGTCGCAAGAGCCCGCGCGCGAAGACGAGCAGGTTGAGATGCGGCGCGTGGATGCCTTCACCGTCGGTCACCGCGGCGGGCCGGCGGACCGTGAAGTGGAAAGCGCCTTCCTCGTCGGTCCTGCACCGCGCGAACTGCTCACCCTCGAACACCTCGAGAATCGCGTCGGGCACGGCGGCACCGGAGCCGTCGAACACCTGGCCTTCGATTCGCAGCGCGCCGGGCGTGCCCGGCGGCACCGCTTCGGCGTCACCGGCGAACGGCATGGCGAAGCCGAAGAAGGGTCCCACGGTCTGGGACGGCGTCGGAACCATCAGCCCTCCGCGGGCGTCGCGTCGCGGCCACGCAGCACGATGTCCCACCGGAAACCGAGAGCCCACTCGGGCACGGTCGTCTCCAGGTCCAAGCGCGACATCAAGAGGTCGCGGCCGCGCTGGTCGGGGATCGAGTTGAGGATCGGGTCGAGCGGGATGAGGGGATCGCCGGGAAAGTACATCTGCGTCACGAGCCGGCTCGAGAGCCAGGGACCGAACACGGAGAAGTGGATGTGCGCCGGCCGCCACGCGTTGGCGTGGTTCTTCCATGGGTAAGCCCCGGGCTTGACGGTCACGAATCGGTAGCGTCCCTCGTCGTCGGTCAGGCAGCGCCCAGCGCCCGTGAAGTTGGGGTCGAGCGGCGCCGGATGGTTGTCGACGGGGTCGAGGTATCGTCCGGCGGCGTTCGCCTGCCACACCTCGACGAGCGTGCGGCGAACCGGACGTCCGTCGCCGTCGAGCACTCGGCCGCTGACGATGATGCGTTCGCCAAGCGGCTCGCCGCGATGCTGCTTCGTCAGGTCGGAATCCTCGGGCTTGACGGCGATTCGACCGAAGGCCGGACCTCGTGACTCGTGAAACCAGTGGTCCGGAAGCTTGACGAGCTGCCGCCTGGGTGATCGCAGCTCCGTCGAGCGGTAATCGGGGTACAGATAGGGAGGCTCGAATTCCAGCTCGGACACCCTTGACGAGCATTATGACTTGGCTCAAACTCGGGATCGTCCGTACACGGAGCACTTTCGCCGGCTCTCGAGGGAGGGGACGACGAGGCGGCGTCGGCGGTTCTTGACACCGGTGCGGGTCGTGGTCAGCATTGGCACAACTTCGGCGGAACGAAGCGCGCCGACGTGCGCGACGGGCACAGCGCCCAGGGGAGAGAGAGGTCATGACCGAGTTCCAGGACCGCCTCAACGTGGCCATCAGCCGCAGGACCCTGCTCAAGGCGGCGGGCGCGGGCGCGCTGGGCATGAGCGCCGCGGCCCTCCTGGACGCCTGCGGTCTCGGGGCCGTCAAGGGAACCGGCTCCGGCAACTCGGGCAAGATCACGATCGGCTACGTGAGCCCACAGACCGGGCCTCTCGCCGGCTTCGCCACCGGCGACAACTACGTCATCAACGGCGTTCGCGGTTCCAGCCCGTACAAGAACGGCTTCAAGGTCGGCGGCAAGGGCTACGACGTGGAGATCGTGGTCAAGGACACGCAGTCCGACCCGAACCGCGCGTCGCAGGTTGCCCGCGAGCTGATCTTGAGCAACAGCGTCGACATCGTCCTCTGCTCCTCCACTCCCGAGGTGACGAACCCCGTCGCGGACGTGTGCGAGGCGAACGGCGTCCCCTGCGTCGCGACGATCGTGCCGTGGGAGTCGTGGTTCTTCGGTCGCGGCGGCAAGCCGGGCCAGGGCTTCAACTTCACGACGATGTTCTTTTTCGGCCTGAATGAGTTCAAAGGCTGCTTCTTCCCGATGTGGGACCGCATGAACACGAACAAGGTCGTCGCGGGCATGTACCCCAACGACGCGGACGGCAATGCGTTCCGCGGCAACTTCATACCGCTTGTCACGGGCGCCGGTTACAAGATGGTCGACGGGGGCGCGTTCACGGACGGCACCAGCGACTTCACCTCGATGATCTCCAAGTTCAAATCGAACGACTGCCAGATCTTCACCAACTGCCCGATCCCGCCCGACTTCAACACCTTCTGGAAGCAGGCGTCGCAGCAGGGCTACAAGCCCAAGCTCGCCACCGTCGCGAAAGTCCTCCTCTTCCCCGCCGACACGACCGCGCTCGGCGACCTCGTCGTGAACATCGCCACGGACTGCTGGTGGTCGCCTTTCCACCCGTACACCTCGACGCTGACAGGCCAGACCGCCAAGCAGCTCGCCGACGGGTTCGAGGCCGCGACCGGGCAGCAGTGGCTGTCGTCGCTTGGATCCGTGCACTCTCTGTTCGAGGTCGCGCACGCGGCTCTGACCGCCGTCAACGACCCGCACGACAAGACGGCGGTCGCGACAAGTCTCAAGTCGCTGAGCTACACGGGAATCAGTGGTCCCCTCGACTGGACGAAGGGACCGATGCCCGGCGTCGCGATCCAGCGGCCCGTCGGCGTGCAGTGGGTCAAGGGCACCAAGTACCCGTACAGCATGGTCGTGGTCGACAACTCGCTCAACAAGGACGTGCCCGTCAACGGGGAACTAGTACCGACCAACGCGTGACACCGGGGCCGCTGCTGGAGCTCGACCGCGTCTCGAAGAGATTCGGCAGCATCGTCGTCGCAGACGAGCTCTCGCTCGCGGTGGGTCCCGGTGACGCGCTTGGCATCGTCGGTCCTAACGGCGCGGGTAAGAGCAGCCTTTTCTCGCTGATCTCCGGAGACCTGCGACCCAACGCGGGTGAGGTGAAGTTCGACGGCCGTTCGGTGACCCGGCTCGACCCCGCCCAGCGCTGCCGGCTCGGCATCGGCCGCACCTACCAGGTGCCGCGATCCTTCGAGCACATGACGGTGTTCGAGAACGTGCTCGTCGCCGCGCACCGCGGCGCCGCACTCAGAGGCGCGGATGCGTTCGAGCTCGTCGCCGCCATCCTCGAGGAGACCGGCCTCCGCGCGGAGGCCAACCGGCCTGCGTCACGACTCGGGCTGCTGCAACGAAAGCGGCTCGAGCTCGCCCGCGCGCTCGGAGCGAAGCCTCGACTGCTGCTCCTCGACGAGGTGGCCGCCGGGCTCACCGAGCCGGAGGTCCTCCAGCTCGTCGCGATCGTCCGCGGGGTCCGCGCGCGTGGAGTCGCGGTGATCTGGGTCGAGCACGTCGTGAGGGCGCTTGTCGGCGTGGTCGAGCGCTTGATCTGTCTTGCGTCGGGCCACGTCGTGGGTGACGGCGAGCCACGCGAGGTGCTCGCGAGCCCGGCGGTGAAAGAGGTGTTCCTGGGAACCAACTACGGAGAGGTGCCGTCAAGCTGAGCGCCCTGCTCGAGGTTCATGGGCTGACCGTCCGCTACGGACAGCTCCAGGCCCTGACCGAGGTGAACCTCGCCACCGAGGCCGGCGAAGCAGTGGCGATGATCGGCGCCAACGGCGCCGGGAAGTCGACACTCTTGCGCACTCTGGCCGGCCTGCACCGGCCCGCCGCCGGAACCATTCATCTGGAAGGCCGCGACATCACGGCCATGCCGCCGCACGAGCGCGCCGCCGCCGGCATAGTGCTCGTCCCCGAGGGCCGCCGCCTGTTTCCTTCGCTGACCCTCGAGGAGAACCTTCTCGTCGGCACCACGCCGCGCCGGCGCGGGGCATGGAACCTGGCGCGCATCTACGAACTGTTTCCGTGGATGGCCGCCCGCCGCGCGATGACGACGGTTTTTCTTTCCGGCGGCGAGCAGCAGGCGGTGGCGATCGGACGCGCCCTGATGACAAACCCGCGCGTGCTGCTCCTCGACGAGCTTTCGCTCGGTCTCGCACCCACGGTGGTGCAGCGCCTGTACGACATGCTGCCGCAGCTGCTCGGCGCCGGGATGGCCGTGCTCCTGGTCGAGCAGGACGTGACCCAGGCACTGCGCGTGTCCGGCCACGTCCACTGCCTTCTCGAAGGCCGGATCACTCTCTCCGGCCGCCCCGCCGAGCTCAAGCCCGCCGACGTCGAGGCCGCCTACTTCGGCCTCGCCCACCGCGGCGGAGGCTCGGGGTAGTGGTCTGGATCAACGCCGCGGTCCAGGGCGTCCTTCTCGGCGGGCTGTACGCCCTGTTTGCATGCGGCCTGTCGTTGATATTCGGCGTCATGCGGGTCGTCAACCTCGCGCACGGGGATTTCGCGGTGCTCGCTGCCTACCTGGCCCTCGCCGTGATCGCCGCTGTCCACGTCCCCGTGCTTTGGGCGGTCCTGGTGGCGGCGCCGCTGTTCGCGCTCGTCGGCTATGCGGTGCAGCGCCTGATCATCCAGCGCAGCCTCGACATCAGCCCGCTCACGACGCTGCTCGTCACCTTCGGCCTTTCCATCGTCATCCAGAACGCGCTCCTGGAGGTTGCGTCCGCAAACAGCCAGTCCCTGCCCGCCGGGCTCCTCACGTCGGGCGCGCTCCGGGTCAGCGGCCAGCTCTCGCTCGGCTACCTGTCGCTGCTGATCTTCGGTACGGCGATCGTCGTCATCGTCGCGCTTCAGATGTTCCTGGCCCGGACGAGCATGGGACGCCAGGTACGCGCCGCGGCTGACGACCAGGAGACCGCCAGCACGCTCGGCGTCAACGTGCGCCACGTGTTCGGCATCGCGGCCGCGCTCGCGTTCGCCACCGTCGCGCTTGCAGGGGTCGCCTTCGGCATGTATTCGTCGTTCGACCCGTCGGCGGGACCGCAGCGGCTGATCTTCGCGTTCGAGGCCGTCGTCATCGGCGGGATGGGTTCGCTCTGGGGGACGCTCGCGGGCGGCGTGATCCTGGGGGTGGCCCAGGTCCTCGGCTCGCAGGTCGACGCCGGCTTCGGCGTGCTGGCGGGACACCTCGTCTTTCTCGCCGTCCTCGCCCTTCGGCCCAACGGCCTCATTCCTTCACGGAGCGTCTGATGGCGGCAGCGGCTGCGCCGGTCACCGTTCGCGTCACGCGGTCACGAAGGCCCTCGTACTGGACGGCGATCGGGGGCGCCGCCGTCCTGGCGGTGCTGGCTTCACTGCCGTACGTCGTTTACGCCAACGTCACCGACCTTCTCGTCAACTTCATCATCCTGCTCACGCTGGCAACGACCTGGAACCTGCTCGCGGGATACGCCGGGCTCGTCTCGGTCGGCCAGCAGGTCTACATCGGCGTCGGCGCCTACACCGTCCTGGTCCTGTCGGGCAGCGGGTTCTCGCCGTTTCTCGCCATCCCCCTTGCGGCCGTCGCAGCCGGACTTGCTTCGATCCCGGTCTCGCTTCTACTGCTGCACCTGCGCGGCGCCTATTTCGCGATCGCGACCTGGGTGGTTGCCGAGGCCGTGGGGCTGGCGGTGCTTCGCGTGCCATCCCTGGGCGGCGGCACCGGGGCGACGCTCGAAGGCCTCGCGGGCTTCGATCCCGCGGTCCGCGAGGCGCTGACATACTGGTCGGCGCTTGCCGTGGGCGCGGTCACGGTGGTCGGTTGCTACCTTCTCCTGCGCAGCCGGTTCGGGCTCGACCTCACCGCGATCCGCGACAACGAGGTGGGCGCCCGCAGCGTCGGCGTGCGCATCCTCTCCGCCAAGCGGATCGTGTACGTCGTGGCGGGCGCGGGGGCCGGCGCCGCCGGCGCCCTGTTGATCGTCAGCCAGCTCAATGTCCAGGCCGTTTCGATCTTCAGCGTGCAGTGGTCCGCGTACATGATCTTCGTCGCCCTGATCGGGGGCGTCGGGACGGTCGAGGGACCGATCCTCGGCACCGTCATCTTCTTCATCCTCCAGCAGTCCCTGGCCGACCGCGGCGCCTGGTATTTGATCATCGTCGGAACCATCGCGGTCGTGATGGCGATGTGGGTGCCTCGTGGGCTGTGGGGCCTGGTCGACGACAGGTTCCACGTGCGCCTCTTCCCCGTCGGCTACTGGCTCCACGGCGCGGTCACCAACCCCGGCAAATCTCCAGAAACCTAACCGCCACCCACGCCGTATCGGAGAATTGCTTAGACTGTCGGCCGTGCGCAAAACAGAGGACGCCGGCGCCACCTGGCTTGGCCTGGAAGAAGCCGCCCGCAGGCTTGACGTCCATCCCGCGACGCTCCGCGACTGGGCGGACAGGGGCCGGATCCGCGCCTTCCGCACCCCTGGCGGTCACCGCCGTTTCAGCGAGGAGGACGTGAACGCGCTCCAGGTGCAATCCACTCCCGACCTTTCGCTCCTCATGCACGCGACAGTCGGGCAGGCGCGCCTCGCGATGAACGGAGGCCGCCTGGCAGGCGAAGGCTGGTACGCGCAGTTCGACGAGGCCACCAAGGCGGGCCAGCGCCGGCTCGGCATCGACCTCGTGGAGCTGCTGGTCGCGTACCTCGGCGACCGTGACGCCGACTGGAGTCCGCAGATCACTGGGCTCGGCGAACGGTACGCGGCGCTCTCCCGGCAGGCCGGGATCTCGCTCGGCGCGTCGCTGCGCGCATTCCATCTTTTCGAAGGCCTCGTGCGCTCGAGCGTGGGCGAGCTCGCGGCGGCCCGCGTTCCGGCGCCTGCCGACCTCGACCAGAGCGCCGCCTGGTTCCTCAACGAGGTCCGCGTCGCGATGGTCGAATCACTTTCAAAGGAGGGGTGAGGTGTCTTTTCTGAACGTCGTGCTGCCGCTGGGATCTTCTCTGTTGAGCTTCGTCTTCGCGTACATGGTGTTCGACCAGTGGCTTCAGAAGAGACACAGCTTTCAGCTCGTCTGGGCCATCGGGCTTCTGTGGTACGGCATCAGCGCGGGAACCGAGTTCGCCGGCGGCGCGTTCGGCTGGAGCGAGCCCCTGTATCGCACGTGGTACCTGATCGGCGCCTTCTTCGTCGCCGCCTACCTCGGCGCGGGGACGATCTACCTTCTCTCGAAATCTCGGTTCGGATACTTCGCCGGCGTGACCGTGCTGATAGGCGGCCAGCTGTCGTTCCTCTTCAGCCATGCCAACGCGCAGGGCACGAACACTCCGCTCTATCCAGGATCACAGGAGGCGGGCACCGTCGCGTTCGCAATCGCTGCCGTCGGCGGCGTCGCCATCATCGTCGCGACCGCAGTCCGCAAACCGCTCGCCGCGCACCTCGCGATGTCGGTGCTGGTGGTCGGTTCGATCGCCGCCGCGGTCATGGTCCTGACCGCGCACCTTGCCTCGCCGGGCTGGGCGGTCGACCCCGTGACCCACGTCCCCGTCGGCTCGGCGTTCCCCGGCTACGTGCGCGTTCTCACCGGCCCGTTCAACATCGCGGGCGCCCTGTGCCTCGTTTTCGGCGCCGTGTACTCCGCCTACGTGTACATGCCAAAGCGCAAGGTGATGCGAGCCAAGATCAAGACTCCGGTGCTGGCTCAGCTCTACGGCGTCGCCGCCGTCGCCGTGAACCTCGTCGTCTCACTGCCCGGCGCCACTCGCGCGCTGGTCGAGGGAAGGCTGAACTCCAGGGTGCCCGCGACGATCCTCATCGCGATCGGCGCGTTCATCCCCGGCCTGACCAGCGGGCTGAACCGCTTCGGCATCACGTGGTCGTTCTTCCTAGGCGAGTTTCTCGGCGTGCTCTTCATCCTCGTGGGCTTCCTCGTCAGCGAGGAGATCATCCACTCGGTCCGGCTCGGCACGATCACCTGGTCGCG
>Ga0070741_10011065_pt1 | contig 16783 bp, 12 predicted proteins | sample Coa_R1_4_FD_66440 | JGI IMG/M metagenome (GOLD analysis project Ga0070741, IMG submission 66440) | Surface soil microbial communities from Centralia Pennsylvania, which are recovering from an underground coalmine fire - Coalmine... | ecosystem: Environmental > Terrestrial > Soil > Unclassified ...
GTGGTTGCCGTCCACGGTTTTCCCTTGGACTGGAACCACTGGAAGATTGACGAGTGGCCCAAGAAGATTGCCGAAATCCGTGCAGTGACGCAGAAGCCGGTCTGGGTCTCCGAGGCGGGGGCGTCGTCCTTTGGCGCCGAAGAAGTGCAGGCGTTCGGGTTGAAACGGACGGCGGAGCTGCTGCTGGGCGAAGTGGAACGCGTCCATTGGTACAGCCTGCATGATCTGCCGTCGGCGTGGACCGCTACTACGCGCCACAAGGAGGCTGAGGGCAGCGCTTACTACCGTCATTACTACATGGGGCTGCTCCGTGAAGACGGATCGCCGAAACCCGCCGTCCAGGATTTTCCGCGTGGCATGGGCATTTGCCAGTGGTTCCACTTCGAGGATCATCGCCTGGAGTCGTCGATCGAATGGTTGCGCACACTCGGCGTCCGCCATGTGCGCACCGGGATCAGTTGGGCGGATTCGTTCCGTCCTGGGGCCGAGTCCTGGTTCGACCGGCAGATGAATTCTCTCGATGAGTTTGCCGTGACCATAACATTGTGCTTCACGCCGGAGCACATGGGCGTGGAGCGGCATTACACCAGTCCGCCGCGCAATCCACAGGATTTTGCCGATTTCGCGGCATGGGCCGTGGAGCGCTACGCCTCGCCTGGCCGCCGCTTCCTGGACCAGCCGCAAACCAACAGCGCAGGGTTTTCGCAGCCACTGATGGATGTCACCGTGGGGGCGCAATAAATGGGGAAGAGGATCCTGATTACCGGGGGAGCGGGCTTCGTCGGATCGCATTTGGCCGACGCCCTGCTACGGCAGGGGCATCACGTTCGAATTTTCGACAACCTCACACCCCAGGTCCATCGCGACGGCTGGCCGGAATATCTGGCGAAAGACCTCGAGTTGGTCCGCGGCGACATGCGTGACCCCGACGATGTGCGCCGCGCCGTCACCGGCATGGAGACGATTTTTCACTTCGCGGCCGCTGTGGGCGTTGGACAGTCGATGTATGAGATTGCGCACTACATGGGCTCCAATACGCAAGGCACGGCCAACCTGCTGCAGGCCTTGCTGGATACGAAGCTCAAGATCGAGAAGCTGATCGTCGCTTCATCCATGTCCATCTATGGCGAAGGCAAGTATGAGTGCAGCCAGTGCGGCCGTGTCGCTCCTTCTCCGCGCAGCAATGAGCAATTGAAAGAAAAGCAGTGGGAAATGCTCTGCCCTGCCTGCAGCCGCCCGCTGAAGCCGATTGCCACCGACGAGTCGAAACCCTTGCAGTGCACGTCAATTTACGCCCTCAGCAAGAAGGACCAGGAGGAGATGACGCTTCTGTTCGGCCGCACCTATGGGTTGCCGGTCGTGGCGCTGCGTTACTTCAATATCTATGGCACGCGACAGGCGTTGTCGAATCCCTACACCGGAGTAGCGGCGATCTTTGCTTCGCGCCTGTTGAACCGGCGCTCGCCGCTAGTCTTCGAAGATGGGCGGCAAATGCGCGACTTCGTCAGCGTGCATGACGTCGTGCAGGCGAACCTGCTGGCTATGCAGCGCGGCGATGGCGACGGCATGGCTCTCAATGTCGGTTCCGGCCATCCCATCAGCATCGCGGATGTGGCGCAGCAGTTGACGCGCTGTCTGGGCATCACGGTTCCGACGGAAATCACCGGCAAGTACCGGGCGGGCGACATTCGGCATTGTTTTGCCGACATTTCGGCGGCCCGCCGGGTGCTGGGCTATCAGCCGCGTTACCGGTTTCAGGATGGCATCGCGGAGCTTGTGGACTGGCTGCGGTCGCAGAGCGCGGTGGACCACGCCGCGCGCATGGTGCACGAGCTGACCGCGTATGGATTGACGGCTTGAACGGAACGGCATAGACCATGCGGGTTTTAATTACAGCGGATACCGTCGGCGGCATCTGGACCTACGCCCGTGAACTTGTCACTGGCCTGGTTCGCCGCGGAGTCGAGGTAACGCTGGTCAGCTTCGGTCATATTCCCGAGCCGCGGCAATTGGTGTGGGTCGAGGCGCTGCGCAATGTTGACTTCCGTCCCACTGCTTTTCGCCTCGAATGGATGCAGGACTCGGCCGAAGACATTGAGGCCTCGTCGGAGTACCTGCTGAATGTAATTCGTGAGACCGCGCCTGACATTCTCCATCTGAACCAATTCTGCTACGGCACCCTCGATATCGATATCCCCAAGATCGTAGTAGCCCACAGCGATGTCGTGAGCTGGTGGGTTGCGGTCCACGGCAATGAACCGCCGCGTTCCGCCTGGCTTGACTGGTACCGCGAAACCGTGCAGCGCGGCCTTGATCGGGCCACGACCGTGATTGCTCCCTCGCGCTGGATGTTGTCGCAGATCGAGACGCATTACGGTCCGCGACCACAACGCGGCGTCATCTACAACGGTCGAACGCCGCAATGGTTCAATCCGCATTCCGACAAAGACGACGTGGTGCTATCTGTAGGCAGGTTGTGGGATGCGGCAAAACAAGTCTCTTTGCTGACGCAATACGACTGCGGATGGCCGGTCGTGATTGCCGGCGAGACACAGCATCCCGACGAAGCCTATCGCGGCGTCACTACAGCCAAGGTCTGCGAAGGCACCCTGGAGTTTAGGGGAAAACAGAATCCGGAAGAGCTGCGGTCACTATTTTCGCGCGCGGCAATTTACGCGGCGACGTCAAGGTACGAGCCTTTTGGACTCGCCTTAGTGGAAGCGGCCCTTTCGCGCTGCGCGATCGTGGCCAATGATATTCCTGCGTTTCGTGAGATTTGGGGTGAGACGGCCTGCTACTTCCGGACGGATGACCCGGCAAGTCTACGCGACACCATCGCGGGGTTGCGCAATGATCGGACGTCGCGGCGGCAATATGCGGAACTCGCCTATCAGCGCGCCCGGCGACGGTACACCGCCGAACGCATGGTCGATGAATACTTGGATGCTTACGTCAGTCTTACTGCCGACCGGAGCGTGGCGGCATGAGCGGCAAGCTGCAGTTCTGCATCTTTGCTCACTCGTGGCTTTCCGATTGGAACCACGGCAATGCCCATTTTCTGCGTGGGTTGGCGCGTGAGTTGGTCCGCCTGGGACACGGCGTGCGCTGTTATGAGGAGCAGGGCTCGTGGTCGCTGAGCAACCTCATGCAGGAAGGCGAAATTGCCGATCGCGCGATCGAGCAGTTCCGCCGCGAGTTCCCCGAACTGAACATCCATTTCTATCAGCAAGGGCCGGCCCTGCGGAGCGTGCTGGAGGAGGAGCTTCGTGGCACTGACGTCGTTATCGTCCATGAATGGACCGATCCTGACGTGGCCCACCAGATTCTGTTGTACCAAAAGCGGTTCGGGTTTCGCGCGCTCTTTCATGACACTCATCACCGGGCATACACCAATGCCGGCGAAATTCTGCGCTTCCCACTCGATCAATTTGACGGCGTGCTGGCGTTTGGCGACCCGATCCGTCGCATCTACCTCGACGGCTTCGGTGCACGGCGCGCCTGGACCTTCCATGAAGCCGCTGACGTGGCTCACTTCCATCCGCTCGACGCGCGACGCGAATTCGATTTGCTGTGGGTCGGCAACTGGGGCGACGAGGAGCGCACTGCGGAGCTGATGGAGTACCTGGTCGGACCGATCGCTAACATCAGCGGCTGCAAAGTTGTCGCCTACGGTGTGCGATATCCCGAGCAGGGTCGCCGTTCATTACGGGCAGCAGGGATTGAATATCGTGGCTACCTGCCCAGCCTGATGGCGCCGGAGGCGTATGCGCGCAGTGCGCTGTCGTTACACGTCCCGCGTCGTCAATACACTAACGGCCTGAGCGGCATCCCCACCATCCGCGTATTTGAGGCGCTGGCGTGTGGGGCAACCCTGGTCTGCGCTCCGTGGAACGATGTCGAGCAACTGTTTCGGCCAGGCGAAGATTACGTCGTGGCCGGCTCAGGCGGCGACATGCATGCCAGTCTGCAATGGCTGCTAAATGATGAAACTGCGCGGCGCCAGATAGGCGCCAACGGCAGAGAGAGCATCCTGCAGCGGCATACCTGCCAACACCGCGCGCAGCAGTTGGTCGAGATCTGTGAGGAACTGAATCGATGAAACTGTTTGTCTTTGGTTCCAGTTTGACTTCGTCGTATTGGAATGGAGCGGCAACTTACTATCGTGGAATCTACAAAAGCCTGGCAGAGTTGGGATTTCAGATCACCTTCGCCGAGCCTGATGCGTATGGCCGCCAGCAGCACCGTGACGCGGAGGACTTCAGCTATGCCGAGGTAATTGTCTACGATTCTCCTGGCGACATTCCGGCGCTGCTCGATCGGGCCTGTGAGGCCGACCTGGTCATCAAGCACAGCGGAATCGGAGTGGACGATGCGCTGCTGGAGCAGCGCGTACTCGAGTGTCAGTCACCCAGCACACTCGTCGCATTCTGGGACGTGGACGCTCCCGCCACCCTGGCCGAAGTAGAAGCCAATGTGCTTCACCCGTTTCGTTCGCTCATTCCGGAGTACGACTACGTCTTCACCTACGGTGGTGGACCTCCGGTAGTCAAGCACTATGAGCGGCTGGGCGCGCGCGCCTGCCATCCCATTTACAACGCGCTCGATCCCAAAACCCACTACCCGGTTGCGGCCGATGCGGAGAAGGCATGCGACCTGATTTTTGTCGGCAATCGTTTGCCCGACCGGGAACGCAGGGTTGAGGAATTCTTTCTCGCGGCAGCCGAGCAGGCGCCGGAATTCCGGTTTGCGTTGGGCGGAGAAGGCTGGGGCAATAAGGCGTTGCCGAGAAATGTTCGCTGGATTGGCCACGTGGGCACCGCCGATCACAATGCCGTGAACTGCTCGGCGCGCATTGTGCTCAACCTGAATCGCGAGTCGATGGTGAGAGTCGGTTTCTCGCCGCCCACCCGCGTTTTTGAGGCCGCAGGGGCCGGCGCTTGCCTGATCAGCGATGACTGGGAAGGCATCGAGACGTTTTTCGAGCCGGGATGCGAAATCCTGGTTGCACATAACGCGAGCGAAGTCGTCGATTTGTTGCGGACCGTGGATGCCAAGCTGGCGCGCGAGATGGGCGATGCCATGCGCCGCCGCGCCCTCATGGAACATACCTATGCGCTACGCGCGCTGCAGGTACGTGAGATCTTGCAACAGTCCGGCGCTGAAGTTTTTGCCTGGCGCAGCCGTGAGCTGCAGCATTCGGCATGAAGGAATGGAAAGGGCCACAACAATGCACTGATCCTACCCACTGACCAATAGCCATCGCATTTATGAAACTTGTCGTTTTCGGATTGTCGATCACCTCCACCTGGGGCAACGGCCACGGCACCACCTACCGTGCGCTGTTACAGGCGCTCCATGCGCGTGGCCACGAGATCGTCTTTTTCGAAAAAAATGTTGAGTGGTACGCCTCGAACCGCGACTTGCCCAAGCCTGACTTCTGTGAGGTGCGCCTATACGACCATTGGAATGAAGTCCTGCCGTCAGCTCGCAGGCAGCTCAGGGAAGCCGATGTAGCCGTTGTCGGCTCCTACTTCCCGGACAGCATGGCAGCGATCGATGAAATGATGGACGCCAACCCACCGGTCAAGGCCTTCTACGACATCGACACTCCAATCACCATCGCTGCACTGCGCGAGAAAAACGCGGCCGGATATATCGCAGCGCGGCATATTCCTGCTTTGGATATTTACTTCAGTTTTACCGGTGGTCCAATGTTGCAGGCGATCGAGAAGGATTTTGGGGCGGCCCGTGCGGTGCCGCTGTACTGCTCGTTTGACCCGCAACGGCATCACCGCACGAAACTCAACAAGAAATTCAGTTGCGAATTGAGTTACATGGGAACGTACTCGGCCGACCGGCAGCCGAAACTGGAGCAGTTCCTGTTACAGCCTGCACGGCAGCTTGCAGGAAAAAAATTCATTGTTGCGGGTTCGCAGTATCCTAAGCCCACCCGCTGGCCGAAAAACGTGCGCCACATTCCACACCTAAGCCCTCAGTGGCACCCGGAAATGTACTCGTCTTCCCGCTTCACCCTGAACCTGACGCGGCGCGATATGACGATCGCCGGTTATTCGCCCTCGGTGCGCCTTTTCGAGGCGGCGGCCTGCGGCGCCGCTATTCTCTCGGACAATTGGCCGGGCCTGGACAGCTTCTTCACCCCGGGTGATGAAATTCTCCTGCTTACGGGGACGGGGGATGTTGTGGATTATCTGACGGGCCTCACGGCGGAAGAGGCACGGCGCATCGGCCAGCGCGCGCAGGCGCGGGTGCTGCGCGAGCACACCAGTGCCATCCGGGCGGCCCAGTTCGAACGGGCTGTGGACGAGGTGCTCAGCCCGTCAAAGCTTCGACCCCCCGATTCTCCAATCTCGACCGAGGCCGAAGCCCTGTCTTTGGCAGCGGATCCGGTACCGATTCCAGCGCTGCTGAGGCAGAACTAATCTCTCTCTGCGCATCTCATTACACGAGTAAGCTCTCCAATCGTACCAACGCAAGCAGAAATTCGCCGATCACCGCTCAACTATGAGGATTTTTACATGAGAGTTGCTCTAATCTCCCCTCCGTTTCTGCCTGTTCCTCCTCCCAAATACGGCGGAACAGAATTGTTTATTGCTCAGTTGGCGGAGGGATTGAAGGCTTCTGGGGTCGATGTCGTTGTCTATACCAATGGAGAATCGACGGTTTCGGTCGAGACTCGCTGGCTTTATAAGAACAAGCAGTGGCCTCTGCGCGGTGAAATCTTCGACAATATCGAGGATTTCAACCACGCTTCATGGTCCATCCAGGACGCCGCCGCCGATTGCGACATCATTCATCTCAACAACGTGCCCGCCTTGATGTTCACGCGTTTCGTAAAAAGCAGTAAGTTTCTTTATACCGTTCATCACGTCCACGAAGATCACCTTAGCCGCCTCTACCAGTTCTTCCCGGAAGTCGAATACGTCACCATCAGCGACTTCCAGCGCGAGCATGAAGCAATGCCGCGCATGCGCACCATTCATCATGGCATCGATCTGAGCTGGTATCGGCTGCAATCGAGTAAGCGGGAATATCTCTCATTCCTGGGACGGATCGCGCCCATCAAGGGCACGCACATTGCCATCGAGATCGCGAAAAAGAGCGGCATTCCTCTCAAAATCGCTGGCGAAGTCCAACCCGTCTTCCGCGACTACTTCGAGACCAAGATCAAACCGCACATTGATGGGAAATTTATTGAGTATGTGGGAGAGGCGGACGTACAGCTCAAGAACGAGCTGCTTGGCAACTCGCTCGCCATGTTATTTCCTATTCAATGGAACGAACCCTTTGGGTTGGTTATGATCGAAGCGATGGCATGCGGCACTCCGGTGTTGGCCCTCTCCGGCGGGGCGGTCGACGAAGTGGTCAAGGACGGCATTTCCGGTTTCGTCTGCCGCTCGGCGGATGAAATGGTGGTGCGCGCCAAGAGCATCGCCGGCGTTTTCAGCCCGTCCAACATTCGTCAATATTGCCAGCAATATTTTTCGGTAGACCGAATGGCTGCCGATTACCTGGCGCTGTATCAGGAACTGGCGGGAGAGGCCAGTCCGGTCGGCAAAGAGACAGCCGGCATCCCCATGGTCGCCTGAGGAAGGAATCGCGCCGGCAAGGATGAGCACGTACTTCACAATTCCCTACGGGGAACTGGTCGAGATACCATCGCCGCACCTGGAACCGCGGCTCGCCTTCGAGACAATAGAGCCCCGCAAGGTTGATAACCTTACTCTCATCGATGGCAAGACCTTCAGTGCGACCACCGTCACCGGCGACATCTATCCCCCCGGCTCGCCCGATGTGGGTTTCTTTCACGACGACACCCGATTTCTCAGCCACCTCGAGTTGCGCATAGGTGGCCATCGCACTGTGGTGTTGTCGTCGGCGACGGAGAAGACCTTTTCTGCGCAAATCGAGTTGACCACCGGCAATATCACGCTGCGCGACTCCTTCGATCTGCCCGAAAACACGGTTCACATTCGCCGCGAGCAGTTGCTGGCGTCGGAGATTTTCTTCGACCGCATGACCTTCGAAAACTTCAACCTGACGCCGGTAGATTTCACGATCGAGATCGCTTTCGATGCCGACTTCGTCGACGTCTTCCAGGTGCGGGGAGTGGCCCGCCAGCAACACGGACAGTACTACCGGCCCATCGTCCGCGACCAGGCGATTTCGTTTTTCTATCGCGGGCTCGACGGCATCATGCGCCAAACGCTCATCAAGGTAACGCCCCAGCCGACCGAATTTCAGCAACGCGGCGTGCGCTGGGAGCTTCGCCTGGAGCCGCTGAAACGAGTGGAGCTGGAACTGTCGGTCACTCCTTATGTGGAAGGCCGCAAGTCACGCGCGCAAGTTTATGAGATGGATCATCAGCTGCGCTCGCGGCGCGCGAACTTCGCCCGCTGGGAGGGCGAATCCACCAGCTTTGAAACCGACAATGATGTCTTCGACAGCCTGCTGAAGACCGGTATCGGCGATTTTCACGCGCTGCAGATCCCCGACGGCGATCAGCACATCATCGCCGCCGGCATCCCCTGGTTCGCCACTATCTTTGGGCGCGATTCGATCATCGCAGCCTACCAGTCGCTGCCGCTCAATTCGCAGCTCGCCATCGATACCCTGCGAGTGCTGGCGCGTTATCAGGGCAAGGAATACAACGACTGGCGCGATGAAGAGCCGGGCAAGATCCTGCACGAATACCGCCAGGGCGAAATGACCCGCGACGGGGAGATGCCGTTCGGTCCGTACTACGGATCGGTCGATGCCACGCCGCTGTTCCTTGTGCTGTTGAGCGAGACCTTTAACTGGACCGCCGACGAGCAGCTGGTCGAGGAGCTTCTGCCCAACGCTTACGCCGCGCTGGAATGGATCGATAAGTATGGCGACCTCGACGATGACGGTTTTGTGGAGTACCTGCGCCGCTCACCCAAGGGGTTGGTGAACCAGGGCTGGAAGGACTCCTGGGACGCAAATATGCACCGCGACGGCAGCGTCGCCAAACCTCCCATTGCGTTGTGCGAAGTGCAAGGCTACGTTTATGACGCCAAGTTTCGGATGTCCAGCTTGCTGCGCACCTTCGGGGACGCCAAGACCGCCGACCGGTTGAAGCGCGAGGCGGCGGAGCTGGCCCGGCGCTTCGATCGTGCCTTCTGGGTGCCGGCGCGTGGCTACTATGCGATGGCGCTCGACGCGCAAAAGCGACCTCTGGAGGTGATCGCCTCCAATGCCGGACATCTGTTGTTCACGCGCATCATCAACCGCGAGCGTGCGCGCGTGGTGGCCAACCGCCTGATGCGCGACGATATGTTCAGCGGCTGGGGCTGGCGCACCATGTCGCAGGATGAGCGCGTCTTCAATCCGCTCAGCTATCACCGCGGCTCGGTGTGGCCGCACGACAACTCGCTCATCGCTCACGGCATGGCCGTGAATGACATGCGCGAAGGCGCGCTGCGCATCTTGACCTCGCTCTACCAGGCGGCCACCAAGTTCCGCGATTATCGCCTGCCCGAGCTGTTTTGCGGGGTGCAGCGGCGGGAGTACGACGAGCCCGTCCATTATCCCGTCTCCTGTTCGCCGCAGGCCTGGGCGTCAGGGGCGATTTTCCTGATTCTCGCCTCGGTGCTCGGGATTCACCCCAGCGCGCCGCGCAAGGAGCTCAATATCGTAAACCCGCAATTGCCGGACTGGCTCAGCCACCTGCGGCTGCGCAATATGCGCATCGGGCACAGCCGTGTGGGACTCGATTTCAGCCGCAGCGGCAATCGCAGCTTCTGCAACGTCGTCGACGTCGAGGGCGAAAAGTTGCTGGTGAATGTGGCGTTCAAGAAATAGCAGTCGGCACTCGGCCCCCACCCTGTGGATCTCAGGACTTCGAATTGACGCTCTGCATCGGCGCTTGAAGAATGGTTCGAGTGCCAAATGCCGATTGCTCCTTCACGCACTACAATGGACGCACGGCGCAGCATGCGCCGCGGAGGATACATGGCGCAAGTGAAGATCACGGTCCGCAACAATGGCCCGCTGCGGGTCGAAGCTCCGGAAGGCGCAATCGAGCTGGTGGACGCCGACGGAAAAGCCTACGATTTGACTGGCAAGACCGCATTTTCGCTCTGCCGTTGCGGCGGATCGGTGAACAAGCCCTTCTGCGACGGTACTCACTCGCGAATCGGTTTTCAGGGAGCCGAGCGGGCGGTCGCCGAGGTCCAGAAGCAGGAGCCACAGTAGTTTTGCTGTCTGCGCAGGGCTGCCGGAAATGCAGCCGTGCAGCAAACGGGTGACGTAATCGCGCAACCTTGCAGACACTCCGTGTTTCTATTATTGGGGAGTGTCTCAGCGCTCCATGAAATACTCACGTTTAATTCCAACGTTCCTCGTTACGGCGCTGCTAATCGCCAGCGCGCCGGCATTTGCGGCTGACGCCAACGCCAAGAGCGTTAACGTCACCGTCAGCAGCAACCCGCAATGGGTCGATACCGGTATGGACGTGCAGCCCGGCGACAAGCTGCACATCACCGCCAAAGGTACGGTGACCATGGGAAACAATACCGGTGTGACGGCTGACGGCGCCGAGCGCGGCTGGACCGACACCCTGCGCGCCTTGCTGGTTCCGGGCGCGGGGCGCGGCGCACTGGTAGGACGCATCGGCAACAGCGAGGCGGCGACTCCATTTCTGGTCGGCGCCGACAATACCGTGCAGGCGCCGATTGGCGGCCGCTTATACCTTGCCATCAACGCCGATTCCACGCAGACCCCGGAGGGCAGCTATAAGGTCCATGTCGATCGCACGGCGAGCAGCACGGCTACGACCAGCGGCGCTGCGGCCAGCCAAAGCAAGTACGATTTCCAGCCTCTGTTTGCTGAACTCGACCCCAAACTGCCGTATCGCGTAACCGACCAGCCGAATGGCGGCAATCAAGGCGACCTGGTTAATTTCGTGCTCGTGGGCACGGAGCAGCAGGTGACCAGCGCACTCAAGGCCGCCGGCTGGATGGCGGCCGACAAGACCGATAAAGAGGCGGTGTTGAGTGCGCTTATGGCGACCCTGCAGAAGAACGTCTATGTGGCCGTTCCCATGAGCATCCTTTACCTGTTCGGACGGCCGCAGGACTTCGGCTACGAGCGCGCGGAGGCGGTAATGGTCGCGACGGAGCGCAATCACTTCCGGATTTGGAAGGCGCCGTTCAGCACCCCGCAGAACCAGACCATCTGGGTGGGCGCGGGCACCCACGATGTCGGCATCGAGCGCGATCAGCGGTCGGCGAATGCCATCACGCACAAGATCGATCAGGATGTCGACAACGAGCGCGACTTCGTCGGAGCAACCTTGCAGCAGGCTGGACAAGTCGAAGCCATGTCCTACATGACACGCTCCAATCCCATCAAGTCGGCCAAGACTGCCACGGGTGGGAGCATTCAGTCCGACGGGCGCGTGCTGGTGATCGTGCTGAAAAACGCTCAGACCGCGGCCGCGCATTAGCGGGACAACGCATCCAGAAACCGGGAAAGAACAGCTGACCAATCGATCTGCCCATGACGCGAGATGGACATCCAAGCGGGCGCACCCCGATGGCAACGAGTGCGAGCCCAATCGTTAAATTCCTTAATTAAGTCTGATCAGGTTCGCCTCCATCGTTTGGGCGCTACCCTGGCCGCACTTGAAAGAGCCCAGGTTAGCCCAAAGATAGGGCCGAACCTGGGCTCGACTTGTTAATTTATCGCGAGCCGCACTGCTCAGTGGTGATGATGTGAGGACAACAGCTGAGCCTCATTCAGGTCATTGCTGTCTCCGCACCTTTCCGGGCCGCCAAGCGGGTTGTAGTCGAAGAAGTTGTGCGGGATCATCTCGAAGCCCATCCAGTGCATAAGCGTGATGCCGGTTCGACCTCCGCTGCTCATCGAATTGTCCGCATCCGTGGGCTCATGGTGGGTCGACCCGAAATACCACAGCACAATGCCATCGCCGGTCCCGCCGAGGGGTTGGTTGTTCAGGTACGACGATAGGTAAGAGCTCGGGTTATACCAGGTATAGAGCCAGTTGTTGATCCCGGAACCTGTGCCATCTTCTCCGGGATTGTCGTTGGTCAGGTCCTGGTCATGCTGCGTAAATGTCTCCTGAAAATGGCCCTGGCCCTTCCGGTCGTAGGGATAGAACTCATAGCCAATCAGGTGTCCGTAATCATTGTTCTGCGTCTGGCTCTCGACCAGCAGGCTGCTGAATTGCAGCTGGTTCCAGTCGGCCGTCTCCTCGTTGGGAACCGGGTTGAACGAGTCGGTCGCAATGTAACCGTTGGAGTCCTCCTGGTGGACGAATTGGACCACCTGGTTATCGTCGCGTCCTAAGAGCTTAGTACTCACCCGCCAAAGTCCGTTGTGAACGTGGGGCTCCGAGGTATCGTAAGGCAGGTTGTAGCCGGTCGCGCCGCTGCGGAGCGTGATGCGGCCATCCTCATGGAAGGTGTATTCGATGATGTAGTCGTAGTTGAAAGCATCGTACACCGACCAAACCACTACCTCCTGAATACGCCGCCGCGCATGGCTGCCCGGCTCCTTGCACAGCCACCCGATTCCCTCGTCGCGGCACTCCACCGCGATCTTAGGCACAGTGTCGCGAACAAAGAACGGACCGCCGTTTTGCGTGCGGAAATAGACCAGTGCGCCATTTTGTGACGGCAGGTCTTGAGCGTCCATCTGGTCGAGGCGGTCATTGCCGAACGACATGTCGTAATAGGTATGGCTGCGGTCGTCGTAAGGAACGAACATCTCTGCCATCCCAGCCCGCTTGATGATGTACTGCGGCGAGGTGTATTGCGCCCCCTGGATCGAAACGTCGACCAGCTGCGTGCCCTTCATGCCCAGATTGCGCAGGCCGAAGCGCCAGTGCGTGTTGGGATAGTCAACGCGCAGATACAAGTCATGCGTAAGAAAAATGCCGACGGCATCTTCTTCCGTTACCTGGCAGCCACTGCCGTTAATGATCATTACATCCGTTGCCGACGCCGGCGTGACAGCCAGCACGAGCAGAAGCAGGGTGACCATGGAGATCGAAAGTCCCAGGGCCATGGAGACTGTGCGCCGGGGTGCGCCTGATTGCCGCCTGGCGGAAGCTTTGAGCAGAGTGAACCGCAACGGGGATGCGTTCGAAATCTTCATAGCTTCGTAACCTCTCGTATTCAAGATTTGCTGGAAGGAAGAGCGGCCCACATCCACCGCTCGCGGAGACCAAAATCTGTTGACCGGGATAGTAGTCTTTTTTTCGCGTTTGGCAAGTGAATTCGTTGCCGATGGGTCGCGTGCAAAGCCTGCTGGCGGCCGGCGTGGTATCCAAAAAAACAAAATGCGGGTCCAGGACGGACCCGCACATCGGGATTACTGCTGGAACGTCAGCTACGGCTTCTCCGGGGCCCCCATCTCGGGAACCACGGCGCCCGGCATCACGTTTTTTAGCGGAGCGCGCAGTTGCTCCTCGCGCTCCGGATGCGGGAAGGGCTTGCGCGGCAGCATCTGGTCCCGCATGGCCGTGTTGTAGACGAAGATGGCTTCCACCACTGCAGCCTGCGCCAGGTCCTCCGGCGACAGCTCTTCGTAGACATCCATGTTCGAGTGGTGCGTGCGCGAGTCATAATCCAGCGGGTCCTGGATGAACTGGAAACCCGGAACGCCGATCCCGTCAAACGCCTCGTGATCGGTGCCGCCGGTATTCCGCATGGTCAGCGTGGTGACGCCGAGGTCCTTCAGCGGCTCGATCCATTGCTGGAAGATGGCAGCGATGGCGCCATTCCCCTGCAGATAGACGCCGCGAATTTTTCCACTGCCGTTGTCGACGTTGAAGTAGCCGGAGATCTTCTGATACTCCGCTTTCAGCTCAACCGGCCCGGCAGGTTTGCGCAGCCACTCGGGCAGCTTCATCTGGTCGGGGGCGGTGGAGAGCGGAATGTACCCGAAATGCTGCTTGACGTAGCCGTAGGAGCCGAATTCGCCTTCCTCTTCGCCGGTCCATAGCGCAGCCCGAATGGTTCGCCGCGGTTTCACTCCCAGTGTGTTGAGGATGCGCATTACTTCCATCGTAACCACGGTGCCGGCGCCGTTGTCGGTCGCGCCCGTTCCTGACGCCCACGAATCCAGATGGCCGCCTACCATCACCACTTCGTCTTTCAGCTTAGGGTCCGTGCCCGGGATCTCGGCGATCGTGTCAAAACCGTGCTCGTGGTCGCCGGTGAACTTGGTGTCGACATTCATCTCAATCGAGACCGGCACATTCGCCTTCAGCAGGCGGTACACGCGACCGTAGTTCTCTATCGCCATGACCACAATCGGCACCGGGTCCATGTCTTCGCGCTTGTAGGCTTCCCAGGCGAAACCGGCGCCGCTGTCATCGAAGAACGTTCCACCCGAGCCGCCACCGTCGCGCCCATCGCGACTTGGTACGATGACGGCAAGGGGATGCTCGTCCGCCATAAACTGGGCAACCTTGCGGCGCAGTTCCAGCCGTTTAGCGAACTCCTGCAGAAAGTCGCGATTGCGTGGCTTCAGCGGATACTCGGTCATCTTCTGCAGTTCGGCGTCGTCCAGCCGTTTCCAGAATGGCTTGTCGACCGGCTTTACCTCCCGCATCGCTCCAAAAAGCACGATTTTGCCCGCCAGCTTGCCCTTGTATTTGTCGAGGTCCTTCTCGTCCTTGACTTCCATCCACAGCGCAGGTGCCGTGACCGCGCCGCTGGTCGCCGGCGACCAGGGCGCCGCTTGCGCGATGAACACCGCCGTGTCTGGTGTCGTCATCCGCACCCAGGTATTGAGCTGCTGCCATCCCATGCCGAACTCGCCCCAGTCCTCCAGATGCGCATTGGCGCACCCCATGGCGGTGAACTGGTCGCGGGTCCACTCATTGGCCCGCTTCAAGTTCTGCGAGCCGGTGAGGCGCGGTCCAATGTCGTCGTCGAGTGCGGAGGCGTACTCCATTACATGCGAATGGCCCAGCCCCTCTTCGCGAATCCGCTGATACATATTGAGGTCCAGCGTCTCGCGTTCGGGCTGCGGCTGCTCGTACGACGGCTGGCTGGGAGCGCTGGAGTGGGATTTAGTTTTATCGGCGGCGACGAGCGGCAGGGAAAGCGTGACTGCTACAGAGAAAGCACAGATTGTGCGGTAGTGCATCGTGGCAGGCAACTCCAATCGGAAAGAAATGAACTTTGAAGGGTACCAGAAATGAGAGGCTACGCAGAGCAACGCCGGAAATCAGGGCCGAAATGCAGTTATTGCGGGGTGATTGCCAAGCGTGGGTGGTGCCCCATCCTTTCGCCATCGGATGGCGAAAGGGTGGGACGGAAGGCCGTGCGAAAGCGATGTTCTACGCCGCAGGATGGACCAACATCCAAATCCCCAGCGCCAGAATAATGCATGAGACGATTGCCCGAAATGTCTTTTGTGGAATCCTCTGCAGCATCCACTTGCCGGACAAGGTACCAATGACAACGCCAATAGTCCCCAGCGTCGCAAAGCGCCACTGCCCAACAATCGCGTGCCACTGCAACGCGGCATACACCGGCATCCGGCAAACATCGATGAGCAGTCCGATGGCTGTCGCGGTTGCCACGAATGCTGCTGGCTGGAGATGAAACCCGAGTAGCGCGGCCGAGCGGATGCCTCCCTGATTGCCCACCATCCCTCCGAACAGTCCCGACAGCGCACCCGCCACCCACGCCGTGCGCCGGCCAAACCTCATGCGCGAGGCCAGGCCGCTGATTCCCATTACGCCGGCGAAGACCAGCAACGCTCCGAGCAGGTATCCCAGAACTGCACTGCGCAACCAGATATGCAGCAACGCGCCCGTGAGACCGCCCGCGGCGCTGGTAAGGCCGAAGCTCCACAGCACGCGCCGGTCAATGTGCTGTCGGATGAAAAGAAACCGCAGCGCCGTCCCGATGAAATGCGGGATGGAAACCAGCGCGACCGCCAGCTTGGTGCCGACCCAGCTGGCCAGCAGCGGCGTCAGAATACTGCCGATGCCGAAGCCGGAAATGGCTGCGATGGCGCCGGCAATAATCCCGGCAATTGTGAGCAGCAGTACGTGGTTCACGTGGTGACGGACATTGTAGCCGTGGAGCGGCAGCTGTTGGAGCGCCACTGCAGCTGCGAATTACGCGCCCGTTCTAACTTGTCAGCCCGAGCGGAGTCGAGGGACCTGCTTTTCGCGCGCGGGGAGTGGATGCTCCGAGCCGAATTTCACCCCGTTTTGCACATCTTCCTCAGGCCGCAATCCGCGTCCCCAGCGCATAAAATAGAAGCAGGCCCATGCCGCAACCCGAGTTCGTCCATCTTCATCTCCATACCGACTACTCCATGCTCGACGGCGCCTGCGAGGTCGAGCGTCTGGTCAAACGCGTCAAGGACCTGGGTATGCCGGCGGTCGCCATGACCGACCACGGCAACATCTTCGGCGCCGTCAACTTCATGAGTGCGGCCAAAGATGCAGGCGTGAAGGCCATCCTTGGCTGCGAGCTCTATATCTGCAAGAAAGACGACCACCGCGCCTCGCCCGAGGGGGACAGCTACAACCATTTGATCGTGCTCGCGGAAAATGACCACGGCTATCGCAACCTGGTCAAGATCGTTTCCGAGGCCTCGCTGCACGGCTTTTATTACAAGCCGCGCATCAGCAAGAAATTTCTCGCCGAACACGCGCAGGGACTGATCGGCCTATCCGGATGCCTGAAAGGCGAGGTCGCCGAATCTCTCACCGAGGGAAGGCACGAAGCGGCGCGCGCGGCCGCGGCCG
>Ga0070741_10011066_pt1 | contig 16782 bp, 13 predicted proteins | sample Coa_R1_4_FD_66440 | JGI IMG/M metagenome (GOLD analysis project Ga0070741, IMG submission 66440) | Surface soil microbial communities from Centralia Pennsylvania, which are recovering from an underground coalmine fire - Coalmine... | ecosystem: Environmental > Terrestrial > Soil > Unclassified ...
TGCCTTCGGGCATTGCAGCCGTCATGCTGGCCACCATCCCGGTGTTCATGGCGCTCTCGGAGATCATCTTCCTGCGAACCCAGAGGCTCACCCTCCGCCTGGCCGTGGCACTGTTGATCGGAATTGGCGGAGTGGCAGTCCTGGTGAGCCACTCGTTGAATCTCGGCGGAGCGCCGGTTGACGGTGTGGGCGCGGTAGCACTGATTGTCGCCGCGATGAGCTGGTCGATCTCGTCTGTGCTTGCGCGCAAGCTGTCGCTGCCACCTTCTAAAGTCATGAGCTCGGGCGCACAGATGCTCGCTGGCGGAGTATTTCTAACTTTCGCAGCGGCCGCTTTCGGCGAGTTTCGCAATTTCCATCCGTCAACCGTCTCACGCGGAGTGTGGTTTGCGTTGATCTACTTGATCGTCGCGGGCTCCATCATCGGATTTACCGCCTATGTGTGGCTGATTCATCATGAGTCGCCGACCAAAGTCGGGACCTACGCGTACGTGAATCCCGTGGTGGCCGTGCTGCTTGGGTATTTCCTGGGCGGCGAAGCGCTTGGCCTGCGAACCATTCTGGGGACTTTGTTTGTGCTGGTCAGCGTACTGGTGATCACCACGACGCCGGCGAAGAAGCCGGTAGTGACTCTCCCGCTGGAAGATACGGCAGAAGTCACACGATCCTGACATTCGGCTGGGAACCCACCCAATATCAAAATCCTTCGCTTTGAGTATGTACTGTACAGGTTCCGATCTGAATGCGATGTTTTCACACTTCTTACTTTGCGGCAAAATGCAAGGGAGATTTCCCCCAGCTCTGGTAAGGTTACGAAAGTAGCAGGGAACAGGCCGACTAAAGTCATCTACTGGAGCCTTTCTCCCCCCTCTATATTCACATGTTGAAGCCCAAAGCCAGCAAGCGAGCAGCCGCAAAGGAACCCATGAAAGGCCAGCGCGTCAATAACCGGGTCAACCCCCAGGATCGACGTGTGCCCACCCGCACATGGCTTCCGAAAATGCTCTACCGGCTGACCATGCCCGGAGGCATGTTGCTGCTGATTCTAGCCCTGATGGCGCATGCCGGGCTGTTCGCCGACACGAAGACGCCTTTCGTGCGTTTTTACTCTTACTTTGTTTTTGGAATTGGCCTGCTGATCAGCGCCTACTTCAAGCGCAGCCGGCTGTTCTTCGCGATTCTCGTAGTTGTTCTGGCCGAGCGTACCCTGGGATGGCTTGCGCCCGGGTTTTTGTCGGCCAAAGTGAGCAAATCCGTCTTTGAGGCCATTGCCCTGTTGCTGCCGCTCAATTTGCTGGCACTGACCTTCATGCGCGACCGCGGCATTATTTCTCCGGCGGGCAAACAGCGGATCGCTTTTATCGCATTCCAGGTCATCGCGGTTGGAATTGTTAGCGTACCGGCCCAAGTCTACGCCGCCACGGTGCTTGACCATGCATTTATCGACCGCCATCTTGTGCAGTGGAGCAGCATCTCGCAGCCGGCATTGCTGGCCTTCATGGTAGCCGCCGTGGCAATGATTATTTCCCTGATCCGCAAATACCAGCCGGTAGAAAGCAGCCTGTTCTGGGCGCTGGTGGCTGCGTTTGTGGCCCTGCAGATTGGCAGAGGCAATCATCTTTCCAGTATTTACTTTGCCACCGGCGGATTGATTCTCATTATCGCCGTACTTGAGACCTCTCATGCCATGGCGTACCGCGACGAACTCACGCAGTTGCCCAGCCGACGCGCCCTGAACGAAACCCTGCTCAAGCTGGGAGACGCGTACTGCATCGGAATGCTGGACGTTGATAATTTCAAGAAATTCAACGACAGCTATGGACATGACGCCGGCGACCAGGCCCTGCGCATGGTGGCTTCGAAGCTGGCGACCATTGCCGGGGGCGGCAAGCCGTTCCGCTACGGAGGAGAAGAATTTACCGTCGTGTTTCCCGACAAGTCGGTGAGTGAGGCTTACACCTATCTGGACACGATGAGAAAGATGATTGAGCAATCCGTCTTTACCGTGCGCGGCAAAGACCGGCGCAGGCAGAAAAACAGCAAAGCACCGCGCAATGGCATCCGTGAGGTTGAGGTCAACGTTACCGTGAGTATTGGCGTCGCCGCTCGCGATGAGGAAAAGACCACGGCCGACCAGGTGATCCGCTCCGCCGATAAGGCGCTCTACCGCGCCAAAGCCAAAGGACGCAACCGCACGATCGCCGTCAAGCCTGCCAGCGAAGAGATGCGCATCGTCAGCATTCGATAAATCTGAGAGCGCGTCTGTGGAATAAGGACGTGTATACTTTCTTCCTTTCTCTTTGGCAAAACTCCAAAGCGTGTGCCACACGACAGCCGGCGAGACGCCGACGCTACTTCAGAGCGATCTCTTTGCCGATAATTCCTAACAACATCTCGTAAGCGCCAGCGTGGTAACATCGCTGGCTTATGGCCTCTATCCCCAGCAGCATGCGCGCTGTGCAGCTTCGCGCTTATGACGGCAAGCCGGAGAGTGTGGCGGTCGTGCACATGCCTGTGCCGCGTCCCGGTGCGGGAGAGGTGCTGGTGCACATTGCCGCGACGCCGCTGAATCCTTCCGATGAGGCGTTTACGCGCGGACTCTATGGCTTCAAGAAGCCACTGCCTGCAATTCCAGGATTTGAAGGCAGCGGCACAGTCATAGAAGCAGGCGGCGGAATGATGGCTGCGTTCCTGAAAGGGAAGCGAGTGGCGTGCCACGCCGCCGATCCGAAGATTGCCGGCGGCACGTGGGCGGAATACCTGGTGACCCCGGCAAGCGCCGCCGTACCGCTGCGCAAAGAAGTGGACATGGAACAGGGCGCGACCATGCTGGTCAATCCCATGACGGCTTGGGCGCTGGTGGAAGCCGCGCGACAGGGGAAACATCCGGCAATTGTTCAGACTGCGGCGGCGGGCGCCCTGGGACGAATGGTCCTGCGGCTGGCGCGGAGATTTTCTATTCCTGTGATCAACGTCGTGCGCCGCGCCGAGCAAGTGGAACTTCTGCGCGGATTGAGCGCCGAGCACATTCTTAACAGCAGCGACCAGGATTTTGACATCAAACTTCGCGAGCTCTGCCGGCAACTGAAGGCAAGCATCGGCTTCGATGCCGTAGCCGGCGAGACGACATTACGCGTGCTGCGCGCGCAACCTAAAGGAAGCCGCATGTTGGTGTACGGCGCGCTGACGCTGACGCCATGCCAGGTGGATCCGGGGTCGCTCATCTTTGAGGGCAAACGCCTCGAAGGTTTTTGGCTGAGCGGCTGGCTGCGCGGCAAAAGCCTGCTCACCAAATTCAGAATTTCGCAGCAGGTGCAGAAGCTGCTCTCTAACGAGTTGAAGACCGAGTTTCAGGCACGGTTCCCACTGGAAGAGGCTGCGCGCGCCTTGCAGCAGTATGCGGCAAATATGACGGCAGGGAAAATCCTTTTGGTTCCGTAGTAGAAAAGAATTCACCACGGAGACACGGAGGCACGGAGAAAAGTGTTTGTTTCCTTCTGTCTTATTGGTTAAACAGTTTCCCGAATATTAAATTAGTTACTGGGTACTGAGTACGGAGTACTGTTCCTAGGCTTTTCCCCGCATCTTGGCGGCCCACCAGCGCACCCCGACAAACAGGAAGCGCCAATCGTGGAAGAATTCAGGCGCTTTGCGCTCGAAGGCGTGTCCGATGAATTGCAGCGCCCATCCGAACAGGAACAGGGCCAGCGCGTAGACCCATAGCCAATGGACAAAAATAGCGGCTACGAACACCGCCAGGGAGAGGACGATGGTAGGAATTCCGAAGGTGTGGCACATCCGGTTTATGGGATGCTGATGGCTGCTGGCATACTGCGCGATCCATTGCTCGTTGGTGCGTCCACCCAGCATAGATGAAAATTATACTCCTGGCAGGCGAGCCACTAGAAGGGTTTGGCCCTGTTGGCATCCTTGCAGTAATACTCGGTTTGGGGATTGAACGTGCATGCCAACAGAGCCAAGCTGTTTCATGACTCCAAGCCAGTTATGAAAGAGCTTCTAAGCGTCTTTCTTGCTAAAATTTACTTGTGGTAGCGCTTCTCACTGAACGCAGGATCGACAAGCGTCCTGACCGGGTGACATTGCAGGGGCGCATACTTTTTCTGACTGAAGATCCCCAGCTTATCAAGAAACAGCTTGCCGGCTGGGACCTGCCCTGGGACACGCGCAATCCCGCCAACAATCCTAAACTGCGCGACGATATTTCTACCGACGAGATCACCCCGGCGCATTATTGTTTTTATTTTGACCAGACCCTGGGCGAGATTCCCTATTTAGGATTGAAGTGCGGCAACGAAGTTCCTATTGGCCGTGGGGATGTGAAGCGCGGCGGGTTTGTGGCTTCGGTGAGCGGCAAGCGGCGGGGCAAAGGCTCCAGCCGCGAGCAGTCGCCTTACGCGGAGATGTGCGCCGGCATCCAACTTGTGATTGCGGAAAACATTGAGCGCATCTACAAGCAGAATTGCCAGAACCTGGGCGTGCTTACTTCGACCAACTTTTTCCTGATCGATAAAATCCGCGCCGGCACCGAGGTCCTGCTCAGCGAATTTACCCAGGGCGAAGATGAGATCACGCGCCAGGTGATCGAATACGGCGGCCTGTTTCCCTTTAATGTGGCTCGCATGCAAAAGAAGGTCTTTTTGCCCTCCATCACAACCGGCAAGCGGGCCATGACATTGGCAGAGAAGATATTTGCCCGCCACATGATCGATGGAAACGGAGGAGTAGGCGTGCCTTACGTGAAGCCCGGCGATACCGGGTTTGCTCGCACCGACCTGCGCTTCAGCCATGAATACGTGACCCCCATGGCGGCAATTTTCTATGAGCAATACGTAGGCAAAGATGTACCGGTCAATGATGCGGCGTCGGTGATCTTCTTCCGCGACCATCTTACGTTTCTCGATGAAGTGATCTCGGAAGAGAAAAAGAAGATGGGCCTGCTCGATCTCGCTACGCAGCTCAAGCTGAAGCAAACGGCCTTTGCCGAGTTGCAGGGCATCAAGTTGCACGGGGAGTTGAAAGACCGCAAGGGGTCGGAGGGCATATGCCACTCCGTAATTGCGGAAAGTTACGCATTGCCGGGGCAGTTGAACGTCGGCTCTGATTCGCACACACCTCATGTCGGAGCTGTGGGATGCGTTGCCTTCGGCATTGGCACTACGGACGTCTTCAACTCCTGGATCACGAAAGATGTGCGCGTGAAAGTTCCCGAGTCCGTTAAGGTGATTATCCGCGGCAAACGCCGGCCGAATGTAACAGCTAAAGATTACATTCTGGCGCTGCTGGCCATGGATTACATCCGGAGCGGCAAAGCGCTGGCCAAGGTGATGGAATATTCCGGCGAAGCCATCGAAGCGCTCGGGGTGGATGAGCGCGCCACCATGACCAATATGGCGGCAGAGATCGGCGGGTTCACCGGCATTGTTGCTCCTGACGCCCAGGTGGTGGACTTTCTGGCTGAGCGCCGCGGGCTGGATCGCGCCGACGTGAACGCCATGATGGAAGGCCTGTTCAGCGATCCCGATGCCCAGTACGCCCATGTGATCGAGCTGAACGCGGATGAGATCTATCCCATGGTGGCGACGCCGGGTGACCCGGGTAATGGAAAGTTCGTTCGCGACCTGCAGACGCCCGTTCCGGTGGAAATTGCCTATGGCGGCACCTGCACAGCCGGCAAGAACGAAGACATGGATATGTACGCCACAGTTTTGCGCGACGCGCTGCAACAGGGAAAGCATGTGGCTAGCTCCTGCAAATTTTATATCCAGTTCGGGTCGCAGGAGACGCGCGAGTATTGCGTGCGCAAAGGCTATCTGGAAATCTTCACGCAGGCAGGGGCCATTGTCATCGAGCCCAGTTGCGGCGCCTGCATCAATGCTGGTCCAGGGGTTTCAACCCGTCCCGATCAGGTGGTCATCAGCGCGCAGAATCGTAACTTTCCCGGACGCAGCGGGCCCGGGCAGATGTATTTGGCCAGTCCTCTGACTGTGGCCGCAAGCGCTGTGGCGGGCTACATTGTCGAGTATGAGCCAGCCCAGCAACTGCAGGCAGCATAGGCTAAAGCGGTATAACAGCAATGAATTTTCGGTAGTAGTACAGTTTGGAATACGCTCCGCGGGAAGGCGAGACGCGGTTGCTACTCAAATTGAACAGTCCCGAATTTCTCAGAATGACCGCAAATAAATGTAAAAAACCGCTGGTTCGGCTGTTAAAACCAGCCATTCGCTATTAAGATTTGCAGCATTTTAGCCCGGACAGCTACAATAACTGTTTAAGTTTGGCGAAGTTATCCTCACAGTCAACTGGAGAAGGACTGAATTTATGGCATACGTAATTGCAGAACCGTGCATTGGAACCAAGGATATGGCATGCGTGGACGCGTGCCCGGTGGATTGCATCCACCCGAAGAAAGATTCGCCCAAGAACTCTGACGAAAAAATGCTCTACATCGACCCCGTAGAGTGCATCGATTGCGGGGCATGCGTGCCGGTGTGCCCGGTGTCGGCCATCTTTGCCGCTGACGATCTTCCGGAAAAATGGAAGAATTACACCGAGATCAACGCCAAGTATTTCGGCCGGTAAAGCAAGTCCCCGGTATTGGTTGGACGCCATGCATTTTTTTAAAGACGTGCAGCCTCGGTTGCGCGTTTTGTATTAGAGCAGACAAAACAAAAAACTTTCGCCGCGGATGAACGCAGATGAACGCAGATTTCAATCTTAAACGTTAGAAACAGTTACCCAATTCCGCAATTACCCGAGTACTCAATTCTTCAATGACTCAACGATTCGATGGCCCAATGATTCAATTCTGTGCAAATAAGTCCTACAATCAGAATTGACATGCTGAAGCAGTCTGAGGCCATCGTGTTACGCAGCTATCCCTTGCGCGAGGCTGATTTGCTGGTCAGCTTCTTTACCCGCCAGGAAGGCAAGCTGCGCGGGGTGGCGCGGGCGGCCAAGAAATCGAAGAAGCGCTTCGGCGGGTCGCTGGAGCCGCTGACCCGCGTGACCTTATATTACGAGGACCGCGCCGGCAACGATCTGGCCCGCCTCGACAGCTGCGACGTTCTGGGGTCGCCTCTAGCGGAAGAAGTGGACTATCCCCGGGCCATCGGCCTGGCGCACGTGGCCGAGATGCTGGAGGAACTGCTGCCCGACCGCGAGCCCAACGATTCCATCTTCCGCCTGGCGAACTCGGTGCTGGTGAATCTGCGGGCCAAAGCGATATGGATGCCGCTTACTTATTTCGATCTCTGGATGGTGCGGCTCATCGGCCTGCTTCCCGATCTGCGCTCCTGCATCGCTTGCGGAAGCACGCTGAACGGACATGCGGCATACTTTCATCCGCTGGCCGACGGGCTGGCCTGCGTCAAAGACAAGCGCCTGGCCTCGCACGAGATGTCGCCGGAATCGCGCGCCTTGGCGGCAGAAATCTTTCGCGCCCCTGTAGAAAATTTTGCCGGCAACGCCTGGCCGCGCTCCCGCGCCGCCGACCTCCGCAAGTTTCTGGCCCAGTGCGTTGAGCGGCATGTGGAAAAGAAGCTGGTTACGTTTAGTATGCTGGAAAAGATTGAATAAGCATTCAGCACTCAGCCCATGGAAAACAGCAATTAGCAGTTAGCACTTAGCATTTAGCCCATCTGACATTCGTCGAGTGCAAAAAAAGCAGACTCTCATTTACACTGACTAAGTGCCAAATGCATAATTTGACGGATGTCATCCTGAGCGAGGGCGAATGCCCGAGTCGAAGGACCTCGAGGATGTCCCAATATTATTCGTCGTTTCGGGGCATTCCTGGAATCACAGTGGGCTTTTAGCTAAAGGCTAAAGGCTAAGAGCTAAAAGCTAAAAGCTACCAAATGCCAACTGCCAATCGCAATCTGACATTCCAAGAACTCATCCTGCGGCTGCAGAGCTTCTGGGCCGAGCGCGGATGCGTGCTACAGCAGCCCTACGACGTTGAAGTCGGGGCGGGCACGATGGCGCCGGAAACGTTCCTGCGCGTCCTTGGCCCCAAGCCCTATAAGGTGGCTTACGTGCAGCCATCGCGCCGTCCGGCTGACGGGCGCTACGGCGAGAACCCTAACCGCCTCTATAAGCACAGCCAGTTGCAGGTGATCCTGAAACCGCCGCCGGAAAATGTGCAGGAGCTTTACCTGGAATCGCTGGCCGCCATCGGTATCGATCTCAGCAAGCACGACATCAAGTTCGAAGAAGATAACTGGGAAGCGCCCACCCTTGGCGCATGGGGCATTGGCTGGCAGGTGATGCTCGATGGACTCGAGATCACGCAGTTTACTTATTTCCAGCAGTGCGGGGGCATGGATCTCGATCCTATCTCGGCCGAGTTGACCTACGGACTAGAACGCATTGCGGCTTTCCTTCAGGACGCCGATAGCATTTACGACATCGTATGGGCGCGTGATCCGCAGACCGGCAAACCGGTGACCTATGGCGATGTGCGGCTGGCGGAAGAGTTGCAGTTTTCGATTTATAACTTTGAACGCGCCGATGTGGAGAAGGCCTGGAAGCATTTGGAACTGTACGAGGCCGAGTGCAAATCGCTGATTGATGAGTTTGCTGCACGTGTGGCGCAGCCATCCCCGGCTGTGCCGGCAAGAGAAATCAGCCGGTTTCCATTATTGGCTGCTTTTGATCTATGCCTGAAGTGCTCGCATTTATTCAACATTCTTGATTCGCGCGGCGCAATTTCCGTGACTGAGCGCGTTGGTGTGATTGCGCGCATTCGGAATCTGGCAGTGGGATTGGCGAAGGCTTACATGGCTCAGCAAAATATTGCAGGGGAGGAGAAAGCTGTTACTTCAGGGGCTTAAAGGCCCGGTTTCTTAAGAGCATTTGCGCTACGGGTGATGAAGATGCAGAAAAACATTTTTTCTGTGCTCTCCGCTTTTGCAAAGCTGTTTGGAAGATAGGCGATAAACGATGCCCGACTTTTTATTGGAAATTGGCTGTGAAGAGATTCCCGCGCGCATGATTCATGACCAGGAGATCATCCTGGGCGCACGCGTTGCCAAACTGCTGCGTGATCAGTGCTTTCTTGCGGCAACTGCGATTGTCCCTACATTTTCCACGCCTCGCAGGCTCACAGTTTTTGCAAAAGGAATTGCCGCATCGCAGCCCGATGTGGAAGAGCGGGTGACCGGACCTTCGGTGAAGATCGCCTATAAGGATGGAAACCCCACACCGGCGGCGGAAGCCTTTGCCAAGAAGGTTGGGGTTGATATCTCCAAGCTGGAGAAGATCAGCAATCCCAAGGGGGAATATCTCGCAGCCACGGTTATTCGCCGCGGCCGTGAGGTTGGGGAAGTGCTGAGTGAACTGTTGCCGAAAGAAATCTCGGCGCTTAACTGGCCCAAGAACATGTATTGGCGCGCCGGCAAGCCGGAGAGATTTGTGCGTCCTATCCGGTGGATTCTGGCATTGCTCGATAGTGAAGTTATCCCCCTCGAGTTTGCCGGCATAAAAGCAGGCAGCGAATCGCGCGGCCACAGGCTGTTTGGCAATGGAGTAAAAATAGACACGGCGGCGGCTTACAAGAGCGCACTGAAGAAAGCCCACGTCATCGCCGATCGCAACGAGCGCGAGCTGCAGATTCGCAAGGCCCTGGACGCTACAACCCGAACCATCCCTGGCGCGCGCTGGCGTGAAGACAAAGATTTGCTGGATACAGTCGTCAATCTTACCGAATGGCCTTCGGTCATCCTGGGCAGCTTTGACCGCCAATTTCTCTCGTTGCCCGAGGAAGTGCTGGTCACGGTGATGCGCGACCACCAGAAATATTTCGCGGTCGAAGACGCAAGCGGCAAACTGTTACCCCATTTTCTTACCGTCCTAAATACGGAAGGCGATCCCGATGGCCTGATTCGCCACGGCAATGAGCGCGTGCTGCGGGCGCGCTTCAACGACGCGCGTTTCTTCTGGGATACCGACCAGAAGACCCCATTAACGGACCGCGCTGAAATGCTGAAAGCAGTTACATTTCAAAAAGATTTGGGCAGCTATCATGCGAAAGCGGACCGCACGGAAAAACTAGCCGGGCATCTAGCATCATCGCTGGCCAGCGCTGGTTTCAAAATTGATCAGGATGCGGTACGTCAAGCGACAATTTTAGCTAAGACCGACCTGACCACAGAGTTAGTGAAAGAATTTACGGAATTACAGGGGATCATTGGAGGCTTGTACGCTCGGGCGCAAGGGTTGCGTCAAGCCGTGGCTGATTCCATCTATGATCAATATAAACCTTCCTCTATGGAGGACTCTGTTCCACGCACCGTCGAAGGCGCCGTACTTTCTATCGCCGACAAGGCGGATGCCATTGCGGGAATGTTTGCCCTTGGACTAGCGCCGTCAGGCTCGAAGGATCCGTTTGCCCTGCGACGGCAGGCGAACGGAATTATCAAGATCATTGCCGAACACAAACTGCTACCCATCAAGATTCATGCATTGATGGCAGAGGCGCGCGCGCGTTATAACGACAGCGAAGCAGAGAGAAAATTTACTCAGAGCCTTGAGGCGTACTCGCAGTCCATCAGCAGCTTCTTCCACGAGCGACTGGAGTTTTATCTGCGCGAAGCACGCGGTTTTATCTATGACCTGGTCAATGCGGTGCTTGCCGCCGGATACGATGACGTAGTGGATGCGCTCGCCCGCGCCGAAGCGCTGGCAGGCGTGCGCGAAAGCAAGGATTTCGAAGCTATCTCGATTTCGTTCAAGCGCGTGAAAAATATCCTGCGGCAGGCAAGGGAATCGAACTTTGCTATCGGTGACGCGCCCAATCCAGCGCTGCTGCAAGATGACGCCGAGCGCACGTTGCTGAATCAGGCTTTGCAGATCGCCTCCTCGGCGGAAAAGCAGCGCAAAGCCGGCGACTACCGCTCGGCGCTGGCAGAGATCTCTAAAATCCGGCCGGCCCTCGACAGCTTCTTCGATAAAGTGATGGTCATGGTCGAAGACGAAAAACTCCGCGCCAATCGCCTGGCTTTACTGCAAAAATTGCTGGCGGATTTTTCGACCATCGCCGATTTCTCTGAGATCGTGTCGGAGAAGAAGGGGTAGGGTACTTTCCATACTCTTAACGGGATGCGCTCCGCTTCACTGCGCACGCCTGCGGCAGCAAGGAATTGTTATTTTCAGCGACTTACGGCACGACTGAACGAACTCGTGCCCTCATACAAAGCTTTGGCAAGTCTCCACTCGAGGATGAGTTTTTCCGCAACCTGCCAAGTCCCTCGACTCCGCCGCGAAACGCCGCTCCGCTCGGAAGGGCAAAGTTATAGTCCGACTCGCTCAAAACCTCAGGGCGCCCAGGCCTTTCGTGTTTTTTGCGAAGGTTGGGTCTTTTGCAATGCCCGAAAATCCACGAGAATCCGCGGCCAAACTGAAGCTGGACAATCAAAATTGCTGTTTCAATATTTGAAATATTAAATTCAAATTGTGGAGCATCGTTATTTTCTATTGGCTTTTTGGGTTGGCGCTTACTAGAGTAAGAGTTTTCGCATCCTACTCTGGATGTGAGGAGGGCATCCCATGAGCAGCCGGGCTGTTACCAAAACGATAACCCTGAAAAAGCCGATATCCGCCGCGCCCAAGCGCTATGTTTATTTTTTTGGCGCAGGCAAAGCCGACGGCAACAAAGATATGAAGGCTGAGCTGGGCGGCAAGGGCGCTGGCTTGGCGGAGATGACTAATGCCGGTCTTCCCGTGCCCCCAGGTTTTACCATCGCTACCGAAGCCTGTCGTGAGTTTCTGCGCAATGGCAACAAGGTGTCAACAGAATCCGACCGCCAGATGCGCGAGGCCCTGGCGCGGCTGGAGGCGTTGGAGGGCCGCAAGCTGGGCGCGGGCGAGCATCCGTTATTGGTGAGTGTTCGCTCAGGCGCACAGGCTTCCATGCCGGGAATGATGGATACGATTCTTAACCTGGGGCTCAATGACAGCAGCGCCGAGGCGCTGGCCAGGCGCAGCAACAATCCGCGCTTTGCCTATGATTCCTATCGGCGGCTCATCCACATGTTTGGCGACATCGTGCTTGAGGTCCCCAAGCGGCATTTCGACGAGGTATTTGACGATCACAAAAAACGCCGGGGGGCGAAGCTCGATACCGATCTTGATGCCAAGGCGTTGAAAGAGATCGTCGAGGAGTATAAGAAAGTCGTTCGCCAACATGCCGGCCGGGATTTTCCGCAATCTCCGCTGGAGCAGCTCACCATGGCGCGCGACGCTGTTTTCCGCTCCTGGAACAATGACCGCGCGCGCCACTACCGGCGCATGAACCAGATCTCTGACGACATGGGCACCGCCGCCAGCGTGCAGTGCATGGTCTTCGGCAACCTGGGGGAGACCAGCGGCACGGGCGTGGGCTTTACCCGCAACCCTTCGACCGGCGCAAAAGAGTTTTACGGCGAGTACCTGATGAATGCGCAGGGCGAAGACGTGGTCGCCGGCATTCGCACGCCGCTGCATATCTCTGAGCTGGACCGCACCATGCCGGGCATCTACCAGCAACTGCGCGAGATTACCTCGCGCCTGGAAAAGCATTACCGCGATATGCAGGATTTTGAATTCACCGTGATGGAAGGCAAGCTCTACATGCTGCAGACGCGCAATGGCAAGCGCACCGGGCGCGCGGGCGTGCGCATCGCGCTCGACATGGTGGAAGAGGGACTGATTACGAAAGAGGAGGCCATCTTCCGGGTCGAGCCCAATCAGCTTTATGAATTCCTGCTGCCGCGCCTCGATGAAACCAACGCCAAGGTGCATGAGATCACGCGTGGCCTTCCAGCCTCGCCGGGAGCAGCGGTGGGGCAAATTGTTTTTACCGCTGACGATGCCGTGAAGAAGGTGAACGGCACCAAGAAATTGGCGGTGATCCTGGTGCGGGCCGAGACCACGCCGGAAGATATCCATGGAATGGAAGTCGCGGCTGGCATCCTGACCTCGCGCGGAGGCATGACCAGCCATGCAGCGGTGGTCACCCGCGGCATGGGGAAGTGCTGCGTCGTAGGCGCGGGTGAAATTCATGTAGACGAAAAGCTGCGCGAAATCCGGGTCCGCAACCATGTCTTGAAAGAGGGCGATTGGATCTCGCTTGACGGCTCTACCGGCCGGGTGCTGAAGGGAAAACTCAATACCGTGCCGGCTTCGCCCGACGATCCTGAACTGAAAGAATTTTTGTCGTGGGCCGAACCCTTCCGCACCATGAAGGTCCGCGCCAATGCCGATATTCCGCGCGATGCTATCCAGGCGCTGGCTTTTGGGGCAGAAGGCATTGGCCTGTGCCGCACCGAGCACATGTTCTTTGCCGAAGACCGCATTCCCCATATGCGGGCGATGATCCTGGCGACCACCGAACCCGAGCGGCGCAAAGCGTTGCGCAAGCTGCTACCTATGCAACGCAGCGATTTTATCGGGATATTCCGCGCCATGGCGGGGTTGCCGGTGACCATTCGTCTGCTCGATCCGCCATTGCATGAATTTCTGCCGCGCCGTGAAGACCTGATGGTCGAGGTGGCGCTGCTGGAGCAAAGCAATCCGCGCTCGCCCAAGCTGGCCGAGCGGCGCAATTTGCTGGCCCGCGTGGAAGAGCTGCATGAGTTCAATCCTATGATGGGCCATCGCGGCTGCCGCCTGGGCATCACCTATCCTGAAATTTCCGAGATGCAGGCGCGCGCCATCTTTGAAGCGGCGGTTGCGGTAGCCAAAGAAAAGATCAAAGTCTCGCCCGAGGTCATGATCCCGCTCATTGGTGGTCCGAAAGAGATGGCCAACCAGAAGAAGATCGTGCAGCAGGCGGCGGAAGAGGTATTTGCAGAAGCAAAGTTGCGCGTGCCCTACATGGTGGGCAGCATGATTGAGCTGCCGCGCGCCGCTCTCATCGCCGATGATATTGCCCATGTCGCCGAATTTTTCTCATTCGGCACCAACGACCTCACCCAGCTTACCTATGGCTTCTCTCGCGACGATATCAATCGCTTTCTGCCATCGTATGTGGAGCGAGGAATCGTCAAGCAAGATCCCTTTGGCGCGCTTGACCGTAAAGGCGTGGGCCGGCTGGTGCGCATGGCGACCGAGCTGGGCCGGCATGCGAATCCTAAACTCAAGGTTGGAGTCTGCGGCGAGCACGGCGGAGAACCCTCTTCTATTGAGTTCTTCTATTCCGTTGGATTGGATTATGTTTCCTGCTCGCCCTTCCGCGTGCTGACCGCCCGCCTGGCGGCCGCCCAGGCCGCGGCCAAGGAAAAACTGGGATACGAGGGGGGCAGGACGAAATGAAAATCGCCGTTATGGAAACGAAATCCTGAGTTCGTTCACTAGCGGGTATACATCTGGAATAAGGCTTTTTATTGGGGGAGAGTATCCCAGTATTCATCCTTGTGCGTGAGCGGCATTTTGTAACTAAATTGCGGAATCGTCAATGGATCATCGGTACATGCCCACCTATGTCCGGTCGGACGGTGAACGCGGCATTCATACCTTGGTCGCTGTTGGCGCGGTTGATATCTGTCATTGTCAGGACAACTGATCTAAAGCAGCGGAAAATGTTTTATGCCCGTGCCCCTGCAAAACAACGCTAGAGCATTTTTAGAGTTAACGTAGATTTTTTCCGCAACCGCTGGAGCGGTCTCTGACAACTTGCCGCAGAATAATTTAAACGTTAAGGATGATGCAATCTAAAGATCTTAAAATGTCTGATCAAGCCTCGGTCCGATTGTCCTGGTGTCATCCGCTTGCAATTCCGCAATGGACGCGTTAGTCTGCCTAGATTGCCAATCGAAGGAGGAGAATTCTGTGGCGCTTAAGCTTACGACACGCAACGAGAATGGAGTCACAGTCGTCCTGTGCAACGGCCGGATTGTTTTCGGCGAAGAGTCTTCGCAATTGCGTGACCAGATCAAATCTCTTTTGACGCAGTCCAAAAAAATCGTGTTGAACCTGGGCGGGGTCAGCTACATTGACAGCGGTGGCCTGGGGATTCTGGTGGCGCTTTATACTTCTGCCCGCTCCAGCGGTGGAGACATCAAGCTGGCCAACCTCACGCAACGCGTGGGCGACATCCTGCAAATCACAAAGCTCTCAACCATTTTCGAGGTGTACGAGGGCGAGCAGAAGGCGATCAGCGCGTTTTCCTAAACACGAACTCAAAAAATGCTTAGCGGGGATTTCCAGAAACCTGCGGCTGCTCCGGAGACTTTTTCACAACCTCAAGGTTGCGTTGCCGGGCCGGACTTTCGCCCAGGAAGAATCTTATTTTTTCCAGCAGCGCGGGGAACAGGTCTTCTTTTTGCAGGCAGGCGGCGACGTCGCGGCCGCCATCCACCGGGCCGTAGCCGGTGACGATGATGACCGGAGTTTGTGGGCTTTTGTCATGGATTTTTTTTGCCAGCTCCAGGCCATTCATGCCTTCCATACGGAAGTCTGTGACCAGGATGTCGAAATTTTCCTGATCAAATTTTTCCAGCGCTTCGGCCGCGTTATAGGCCGAGACCGCGCGATAGCCCTGCATTTCCAGGATTTCGCAGCTTAGACGCGCCAATACCTCATGGTCGTCAACAAAAAGGATTGCTTTCATGGGGCCTCCGTGCGGAATGCAAAACCGATTGCGGCCACCCGCTCGCGAGGGAACGAAGCGCACTGCTCAGGATGGCTTGTCCTTTAGCTTTGTTTCCACTGAGAGGTGAAAAGATGCCTGTGAAGACGAATATAGTTGGCGAGTCAACAGCAACCGCGGAGAGACGCGGAGGCGCGGAGAAGTCAAGTGCATGAATCTAAAATGTTTCGGACCTGAGAGCGGAAATACACAGCCATCTCAGGCCTGGACGCTATGATGGATTGAGACCTTTTGACCGCTCCCGGACGCCCCGCATATACTGACATTACTGCTTTTTACAATGGCCCACGCATGATTTTGGGCGGTTAGCTCAGTTGGTTAGAGCGCCTGCCTTACAAGCAGGAGGTCGCAGGTTCGAGTCCTGCACTGCCCACCAATCAACTTGTTCAGATTCAGCAGTTACAGGCATTGCCTCACTTTCAGCAGGAGGCAGCAGTTTGTTACTGTGCCCAGAATTGTGCCCACTCAGTTGATGCATGGCGTTCGTCACAGCGGATTCTGAGGGGTGCACGTAACGCATAGAAACCGAAATATTAGAGTGACCAGCGATGCGAGCGAGCGTCCACGCATCGCAACCGGATTCTCCCAGTCGGGTTAGAAACGTGTGGCGTGCTGAGTAGATCACGAACGGTCTTACCTTGCTGTCTTTGATGGCCTTGCAGTGGCGTTTCTTGGGGGTAGATTGCTCCCAGTGCCCACTCTTCGTCTGTGACGGCCATACCCAGCCATTCAACTCCTGCCGGGGCCACTCCTTTGAGAAGAAGGAATGACTCAGCACCACAACGCCAAATTGTGATTGGGCCAGAGCCTGATCGATGGCTCTCCTTAGGCTATCGCCCACCTTCAGTGTGGTTTCGTCATACCAGACTGTCAGTCCTGATTTTCGCAAGAGCTTCCGCCAGTGGGCGAACGAACTCGCCTTTGTCCTCACTCGCATGAGAAATGAATACGTCCCATCGCTTGCCTAGAGCAGCCGCGTACGCCTTCCATGTCCTCCGTTCAATTGTGTTATCCGACTGGTGATTTCATCTAAGGCGGAAGCAAGTGTGTCGCCAATGGCCCTCCCAGGCGCGACGTGCTCCGGGTCTCCGGTCGTCCCGCAACAAATTGCACAGGTGCCCATCTTTAGCTTGAAC
>Ga0070741_10011067_pt1 | contig 16781 bp, 17 predicted proteins | sample Coa_R1_4_FD_66440 | JGI IMG/M metagenome (GOLD analysis project Ga0070741, IMG submission 66440) | Surface soil microbial communities from Centralia Pennsylvania, which are recovering from an underground coalmine fire - Coalmine... | ecosystem: Environmental > Terrestrial > Soil > Unclassified ...
CCAACGTCTTCGTCCTGTCCTGGGAGAACAACACGCCGAGCGAGGCGGCCGGCAAGATGATGACCGACGACGGGCACAAGCGCGGCTTCTTCGTCGCCCAGAACTACGTGACCGGCAAGGAGCACGTCGCCGGCGCGAAGACCTACTTCAAGGGGCAGGTGGTCGGCGAGGCCTATCCGAACCGCACCACCATGGATTTCGCGGCCGAGATTTCACAGATCGGCGCGGCGAATCCCGATGCCGTCTACGTCTTCATGCCGGGAGCGCAGGGCATCGCGTTCGTCAAGCAATATGCGAGCGCCGGGCTCGCCGATCGCATCCCGCTCTACTCGGGTTCGTGGCTCGCCGACGAGCACAGCTTCAGCGCCCTCGGCGACGTCGCCCTGAAAACGCACCTGGCCGCGAACTGGTTCGTCGGGCTCGACAACCCGCAGAACAAGGCGTTCATCGCGGCCTTCCGCAAGGAGTACGGCCGCAACCCGGTGTTCTACGCCGCCTTCGTGTACGACTCCATCATGCTGCTCGACAGCGCGGTGCGCGAGGTGAACGGCAACATCCAGGACAAGGACAAGCTGCGCGCGGCGCTGCGCAAGGCGGATTTCAAGTCCACGCGCGGCGATTTCCGCTTCAACACCAACCAGTTCCCGATCCAGAACTTCTATTCGGCGAAAGTCGTGAAGGCCGGCGCCGGCTACCAGCACGAGGTGACCGGGACGGTGTTCCGCAACCATGCGGACCGCTTCGCCGCCGAGTGCAAGATGAAATAGCGCCCGGCGCGCCGCCCCGGCCGATTCACACGCCGAGGTGGCGGCGCCAGACCGAGGAATCGCCGCGCAGCGCGCCGGAGTCGCCGCTCCAGACGACCCTGCCTTTCTCCAGGATGTAGTGCCGGTCGGAGACGTCGGCGAGCGCGCCGACGTCCTTGTCGATCAGCAGGATCGACTGGCCCGCTTCCTTCAGGCGCCCGATGCAGCGCCAGATCTCGCGGCGCAGAAGCGGCGCCAGGCCTTCGGTCGCCTCGTCGAGGATCAGGAGCCGCGGGTTGGTCATGAGGGCGCGGCCGATGGCGAGCATCTGCTGCTCGCCGCCGGAAAGCTGGTTGCCGAAATGCCGCCGCCGCTCGAACAGGCGCGGGAAAAGCTCGTAGATCGCGGCCTCGCTCCACGGATGCGGCGCCTTGCGGCGATTGGCCGACGTCGCGACGAGGTTCTCGCGGACCGTCAGCGTCGGGAAGACGCGCCGGCCCTCGGGAACGAGGGCGATCCCGCGCCGCGCGATCTCGTGCGGCGCAAGGGCGGCGATGTCGTCTCCGTCGAAGCGGATGGCGCCGCCGCGCGCGCGGCAGAAGCCCATGATGCAATGCACGGTCGTCGTCTTCCCCATGCCGTTGCGGCCGAGGAGGCTGACCACCTGGCCTGCGCCGACCGAGAGCGCGACGCCGAAAAGCACCTCCTTCGCGTCGTAGCCCGCCCGCACGCCGTCCAGTTGCAGCATCGTCAGCCGGCCCCCATCGCGAAATCCTCGCCCAGGTAGGCTTCGCGCACCTGCGTGTTCCCCTGAACCTCGCGCGGACTGCCGGAGGCGATCACCTGTCCGCCGGCGAGCACGGTGATGCGATCGGCAATGGCGAACACCACCTGCATGTCGTGCTCGATCAGCAGGATGGTGTAGCTCTTCTTGAGCCCGAGCAGCAGCTGCTGGAAGTCCCGCGACTCCTCCGGCCCCATGCCGGCGGTCGGCTCATCGAGAAGCAGCAGCCTCGGCCGGCGCACGAGCGCCATCGCGATTTCCAGCTGGCGGTGCTCGCCGTGCGAAAGCTCGCCGGCGGGATCGCTCCATCTCGACTCGAGCCCGACCTGGCGCAAGGCCTCGCGCGCCAGCGTGTTGAGACCCTCGTCCGCCTCAGCCGGCTTCCAGAACGCGTAGCTGTGCGAAAGCCGGCCTTGGGCCGCGATGGCGACGTTTTCGAGCGTGGAAAAATCCTTGAAGATGCTGGTGACCTGGAACACGCGGGCGAGGCCGCGCGCGGCTCTCCGATAGGGCGGCATGCGCGTGACGTCCAGGCCGCCCAGGACGATGCGGCCCGCGGAGGGCAGGATCTCCCCCGAGAGCTGGGCCACCAGCGTGGTCTTTCCCGCGCCGTTCGGTCCGATCACGGCGTGCGTTTCACCGGCCGCGAGCTCGAGATCGATGGCGTCGTTGGCGGTGACGCCCCCGAAGCGCTTCGTGAGCCCCTGCACTTCGAGCAGCGGCAGGGGCCTAGCGCTCATGCTTGCCGGCGAGGAGCGCATGGATGCCGCCCTTGTGCAGCAGGATGACGAGCAGCATCAGGGGACCGAAGATCGCCATCCAGTGCTTCGTCAGGGAGGACAGGATCTCTTCGAGGACGATGAACGCCGCGGCCCCGATCGGAGCGCCCGCAATGCTTCCGAGCCCGCCCAGGATGATCATGATGAGCAGGTCGCCCGAGAGCTCCCAGTGAAACAGGCGTGGGCTCGCGAACGCATTGAGGTTGGCATCGAGGGCGCCGCCGAGCCCCGCGAGGGCGCCGGCGAGGACGAACGCGACGAGCTTGTAGCGGTAGGTGTCGAAGCCGAGCGACTGCATGCGGCGCTCGTTGTCCTTGATGCCGCGCAGGACGCGGCCGAACCTCGAACGCACGACGCGGGAGCAGGCGAAAAGCACGGCGAGGAAGATCGCCGCGACGACGTAAAAGAAGAGGACCGGCTTGTCGAGGTTGAGCACGCCAAGGCTGTTGCGGGCGGCGAGCCTGACGCCGTCGTCGCCGCCGAACCGGGCCGAGCCCACCGCGACGTAGTACAGCATCTGGGCGAAGGCGAGCGTGATCATGATGAAGTAGACGCCGGAGGTCCTGAGGGCCAGAGCGCCGATCAGCAGCGCTCCGAGAGCGGCAGCCAGGATCGCCGCCGGCCAGACCACCCAAGCGGAGCCGACGCCGTGCAGGCCGAGCGCCGCGACGCTGTAGGCGCCCAGCCCTACGAAGGCGGCGTGGCCGAAGCTCACGAGGCCGGTGTAGCCGACGAGCAGGTTCAGGCTCGTGGCGAGGATGGCGAACACGAAAATCCGCGTCACCAGGCGGATGTAGAACACTTCGCCGGTCAACGGCACCGCCAGCAGCGCAAGCAGGCAAAGGGCGAGCAGCCATTGCGCGCCGCGCTTCGGCACGAGGGACCTAGCCACGGGCCGCGGGGAAGAGGCCTTGCGGCCGCCAAAGGAGCGTCGCGGCCATGAGGATGTAGATCGCCATGGATGCCAGCGCCGGCCCGAGCGCGTAGCCGAACCAGGCGGGGAGGAGAAAGCGGCCCATGGTGTCGACGAGCCCCACCAGGAGCGCCGCGACGAACGCGCCGCGGATGGAGCCGATGCCGCCGATGATCACCACGACGAAAGCGACGATCAGCATCGGCTCGCCGATCCCGACCTGCACGGCGAGCAAGGGACCGGTGATGACGCCGGCGAAGCCGGCGAGCGCCGCGCCGAGGGCGAACGTGAACGAGAAGAGCAGCCCGATGTTCACCCCCAGTCCCTGCACCATCCGCCGATCCGCCGCGCCGGCGCGGATCAGCATGCCGAGCCGGGTGTGCGCCACGAGCAGATACAGCGCGAGCGCGACGAGAAGGCCGAAGGCCGTCACGGCAAGCCGCAGCACGGGGTATTGCACTCCGGAAAGCAGCCGCACCGATCCGGAAAGGAGCGCCGGCGTCGGGATGAACTGCGGCTCCGTGCCCCAGATCGAGGCGGCCACCTCGTTGAAGAAGAAGATCAGGCTGAAGGTGCCGAGGACCTGGTCGAGGTGATCGCGCGCGTACAGGCGGCGGATTGCGATCGCCTCCACTGCGAGCGCCAGCAGAACGCAGGTGGCCACGCTCAGAGCGAGCCCGACGACGAAGGATCCGCTCCACTGGATGAGGCTTGCGGCGAAGAATGCGCCGAGCATGTAGAACGAGCCGTGCGCGAGATTGATGAAGTTCATGATGCCGAAGACGAGCGTCAGGCCGGCCGCCATCAGGAACAGCATCACGCCGAGCTGAAGCCCGTTGAGGAGCTGCTCGACGACGAGAGCCGCGGTCATCGACTAGGCTGCGGCAAGCCGTTCCGACATGCGTTCAGCGATCATGATCGTGGTGAGATTCGTGTTCGCGCGCGGGATCGTCGGCATGATCGACGCGTCGATCACTCGCAGCTGCGCGACCTTGCGCACGCGGCAGTCTGCATCGACCACGGCGTTCGCGTCCTCCTTGGCTCCCATGCGGCAGGTGCCGACCGGGTGGTAGAACGCCGTGGCGCGCTCCCGCAGCCAGGCATGGAGCGCCTCGTCGCCGGCGAGGATGTCGTCGATCGACGGGCCGGGCGTGATGACGTTCCGCACGAGCCAGCTCCGCAGCGCGCCCGGGCCATCCATGGCAACGGCGGCGGCGCCGGCGCGCACGCGATTCGCCAGCGAGATGCGGTTGAGCGCGCGTATCCTCTCGGAATAGCTCGTCAAGAAGATCTCGTTGGTCACCGCGCGCAGCTCCGGCGCGGCATAGACTTCCCGGGCGAGGCGCACGGCGGCCGCCAGGCGCAAGAGATCGCGAGGGTCTGACAGAAGATTGAAGTTGACGTGCGGCTCGCTCATCGGGTCCGCCGAGGCGAGGGACACGCGCCCGAGCGAATACGGCTTGTACACGCAGGCCACCAGGGCGCCCAGCTGTCCGCCCAGGGCATGCCAGGAGGCCTTGTTCGTGACCGAGACGTACATGTCATGGCGCGCGCAGCCCGGCAGCCCGGAGTCATAGCGCAACGCCGCGTTGGGCGCCGCGCGGAGCGCGCGGGGCTGGCGGCCGACGCCTTTCAAATGGCAACCCACCGAGACGGCCGGGTGGTCCTGGAGATTGCCGCCCACTGCCGGCAGATCCGCGATCACCTCGAGCCCGAGCTTCTTCAGGTCCTCCGCGGGACCGATGCCGCTCCGCATGAGCACCGCGGGGGAATGCAGCGCGCCGGCCGAGACGATGATTTCTCGACCTTTCACGAGATGCGACCCAGTCGCGGCGCGCACGGAGACGCCCACCGCACGAGAGCCCTCGAAGAGGATCTTCTCGACGTAGCAATCCGGCTGCAGGACGAAGTTGCGGCGCGCGCGGACCTCGCGGGTGAGGTATCCCATGGCTGCGGAGATGCGCTGCGCCGGCGTGCTGCTGATCGGGACGCGGCAGACGCCGTTCGCCGGCGGACCGTTCATGTCGTCGACGAATGCCCAGCCGCGGCTCTCCAGATGACGCGCGACGGCCTGGCAGAATCCGGGCCACTCGTCCCTGCGGTGCCGCCGAATCGCGATGGGGCCTGCCGTGCCGTGGCGCTCGCCGTGAAAGTCGAGGTCCGACTCGAGCTTGCGGTAGTGCGGCAGCACGTCATCCCAGCTCCATCCCGTCGCTCCGGCCGCCACCCATTCCTCGAAGTCGCCCGGCAATCCGCGCAGCGCGATCATGGCGTTGACCGCCGAGCCGCCGCCGACGATGCGTCCCTGCTCGTATCGCCGGCCGGGGTCCGCGCGATCCGGCGCTTCGCGGAAATGCACGCGCAGGTCGGGCCAGAAGAACTCCGGCTTGAAGAATGCCGAGTAGTACGTGTCGCGGATCTCGGGCGGCTCCTCGCCCGGCGGACTGTCCGGTCCCGCCTCGAGCAGCAGCACGCGCTTGCCGGGGTTCTCGCTAAGGCGCCCGGCGAGCACCGCGCCGGCGGATCCCGCGCCCACAATGACGTAGTCGAACTCCTCGGTAGGCATGCGCAGGCGACTATAGCCGACATCGGTCGGCGTTGGAACGCGCGCGGCGCGGATTTGCTTGCATATCTATTTGCATTTTCAACTAAAGCCGCGTCTAATACCCCGCCATGGCCCGCTCCACCGGAAAGAAGCAGCTCGCCGTCGTGCCCCGCGTGCGCGCCGTGGAGGCGCGCACCGGCCAGGAGGCCATCCCGTACCTGCTGCGCCAGGTCGCCGAGCGTCTCGGGCGCAGCCTGAACGAAGCGCTCAAGCCCTTCGACCAGACGCCGAGCGTGTACCGGGTGCTGATCGCGCTCACGCGGAGAAACCCGGCTCGCATCACCGAGCTCGCGGAGCTCACGCTCCTCGAGCTCTCGACGCTGAGCCGGACCGTCGATCGCATGCAGACCGACGGCCTGGTGAAGCGCGCTTCCGGCAGCGACGATGCCCGCACCGTCCTGGTTTCCCTCACGCCGGCCGGGCGCGATTTCCTCGAACGCATCCTGCCCGCGGTCTCCGCGCAGTACGAATGGGCGATCCACGACGTGCGCGGACCGGACCTCGAGGTCATGCGCGCGGTGCTGAAGGCGATGCTGCGCAACCTGAGGGTCTCGCCGATCAAGTGACGGAGGCATAGTGGAGCAGGCGAAGAAGATCTGGATGGACGGCCGCCTCGTGGACTGGGCGGACGCCAAGGTGCACTTCATCAGCAACAGCCTGCAGTACGGCTTCTCCGTGTTCGAGGGAATCCGCGCTTACCCCACGAACGCGGGCCCGGCGGTGTTCCGGCTCGACGCGCACATCGAGCGGCTGTTCAACTCCGCCAAGATCATCGGGCTCGACATTCCCTACGAGCGGCAGGCGGTGATCGAGGCGTGCTGCGCAACGGTGCGCGCCAACGAGTTCGACAAGTGCTACATCCGGCCGGTCGCGTATATCGGCTACGGCGGCATGGGGCTCGACTATCGCGAATGCAAGGTCAACCTTTCCATCGCGGTCTGGTTCTGGGGCGAATACCTGGGAGAGGGCAAGCTCGAGAAGGGCATCCGCATCAAGACCTCCTCATACACCCGCCACCACATCAACGCCAACATGACGAAGGCGAAGGCGGGCGGCAACTACATGCTTTTCCAGATGGCGCGCACCGAGGCGCTGCGCCAGGGATACGACGAAGCCCTGCTGCTCGATCCGCAGGGGCATGTCGCGGAAGGATCGGTGGAGAACATCTTCCTGGTGCGCGCGGGCGAGCTCGTCACGCCGCCGCTCACCTACATCCTGGAAGGCATCACGCGCGATTCGATCATCCGGCTCGCGAAAGCCGAGGGCCTCACGGTGCGCGAGGAATTGTTCTCCCGCGATTCGGTCTACGTGGCGGACGAGGTGTTCTTCGTCGGCACCGGCGCCGAAGTCACGCCGGTCGTAAGCGTCGACGACCGGGACATCGCGCACGGCAAGCCGGGCGCGATCACGCGCCGCCTGCAGAAGCTCTATTTCGAGACCGTGCATGGGCGCAACCCGGCCTTTGCGAAGTGGCTGACGCCCGTCCGCGCGTGAAGCGGTTCAGCGCCGAGTTGCCGTACCGCTCCCAGCGCTCCCCGGTCCACGCCCGTAACGTCGTCGCGACCTCGCAGCCGCTCGCGGCGCAGGCGGGTCTGCACGCGCTGTCGCGCGGCGGCAATGCGGTCGACGCGGCGCTCGCGAGCGCCATCGCCCTCACGGTGGTCGAGCCCACGGCCAACGGGATCGGCAGCGACGCCTTCGCCATCCTCTGGGATGGATCGGCGCTGCATGGGTTGAACGCGTCGGGCCGCTCGCCCGCGGCGTGGTCGCCCGAACGCTTCGCCGGAATGAAGAGCATGCCGGCCCGCGGCTGGGACAGCGTGACCGTCCCGGGAGCGGTATCCGCGTGGGTCGCATTGAGCGAGCGCTTCGGCAAGCTGCCATTGGAGGCGCTCTTCGAGCCGGCCATCCGTTACGCGGAGCGCGGCTTTCCGGTGAGCCCGTTGATCGCGCAGCTTTGGGCCCGCATAGCGGCGAAATACCGCGGGCAGCCGGGGTTCGACGAGGCATTTCTTCCGGGGGGACGTGCGCCGCAGCCCGGCGAGCGTTTCAGCTTTCCCGCGCTCGCCGGCTCGCTGAAGAAAATCGCGGAGACGAAAGGCCGCGCGTTGTACGACGGCGCGCTTGGAGAGGCGATGATCGACCATTGCGCCAGGAACGGCGGCGCGATGACCCTGGACGATCTGAGGGAGCACCGCGTCGACTGGTGCGGAACGCTCGCCCAGGACTTTGCGGACGTTTCCGTGCACGAAATACCGCCCAACGGCCAGGGCATCGCGACCCTCATGGCGCTCGGCATCCTGAAGGAGCGCGCCCTGGAGCGCTATCCCGTGGACAGCGCGGAAGCGATCCATCTGCAGATCGAGGCCATCAAGCTTGCTTTCGCCGATCTCGCCGCGTTCGTGGCCGATCCCGCGGCGATGGGCGTCGGCGCGGCGTCGCTTATGGATCCCGGCTATCTGGCGGCGCGGGCGCGCTCGATCGATCCGGACCGGGCAGGCGATTTCAAATGCGGCGCTCCGCGCCAGGGCGGCACGGTCTATCTCGCCGCGGCGGACGAAGCCGGCATGATGGTGTCGTACATCCAGTCGAACTACGAGGGCTTCGGCTCGGGCGTCGTCGTGCCGGGCACCGGGATCAGCCTGCAAAATCGCGGCTGGGGTTTCTCGCTCGAGCGCGGGCATCCCAATGAAGTGGCCCCGCGCAAGCGTCCATTGCACACGATCATTCCCGGTTTCGCCATGGCGGCAGACCGGCCTGCCATGAGCTTCGGCCTGATGGGCGGCCCGATGCAGGCCCAGGGCCATGTGCAGCTCGTGACCCGCATGGCGCTGTACGGGCAGAACCCGCAGGCGGCTTCCGATGCGCCGCGCTGGCAATTCCTGCAGGGCCGCAAGGTATCGGTGGAGGCAGAGATGCCGGAGGCGGTGGTCCGCGCTCTGGAGCGCAAAGGCCACCTCATCCAGAAGGAGCCCCCGGAAGCGGCGTTCGCTTTCGGCGGCGCGCAGATCATCGCGCGGACGGACGAGGGCTACGTCGCCGGATCGGATCATCGCAAGGACGGCGCAGCCGTCGGCTTTTAGCGAGGCCGCACATGAGCATGCCGAAAGAGGAATGCATGGCCCGCGTCGCGAAAGCGCGCGCCCTGATGCGCCGCGACGGGCTCGACGGCCTCGTCGTGACCGACCCGGTCAGCTTCTATTACTTCAGCGGGCAGAAAGCCGGCGCCGGAGGGATCGGCCGCCCGATGGCCTTCGTCCTGCCCCTCGAGGGCGAGCCGGCGGTCATCGACTGGAGCGGCCCGGGGCTCTTTGCACGGCTGTACAACAGGCCTTATCCCACCTGGGTCGAAGATCGGCGCATCTACCCCGAAGTCCCGTTCACGCACGATCGCGCCGTCGACTGGGGCATCCGCGATGCGCTCGCGCAGCGCGGCCTCGCCGAAGGGACGCTCGGCATCGAGCTTGGAAACGAGCCGCGCCTCGGCCTCGGTCTGAACGACTTCGAGCGCCTGCGAAAGGATCTGCCGAAAGCCCGTTGGGTCGATTCGAGCCCGGTGCTCTGGGGTTGCCGGATGGCGAAGTCCGATTGGGAGGTCGGCCGGCTGAAGAAGGCCTGCGAGATCGGCGGAAAGGCCTTTGCGCGGGTGCTCGGCGAGCTGCGTACCGGCATCAAGCAGGCGGAGATCCAGACCAGGGTGGTGCAGTACTACATCGAGCTGGGCGCCGATCTGGATTCCGGGCCGCCGCTGGTGCTCGGCGCCACCGGGCCCGGCGGCGCGTTCCAGAAGGGCGACATCCTCTATCTGGATGGCGGATGCAGCGTCAACGGCTACAAGATGGACTTCACGCGCCGCGCCGTGTTCGGTGCGCCCTCCGACCGGCAAAGGACCGAGCATGAGCGGATGTGGGAAATCACGCTGCAGCTGATCGAGCGCATGAAACCGGGTGTCGCGACGGCCGAGCTCTTCGAGTTCTCCCAATCGCTGCTCGCAAAGACCGGATGGCACAACTATTCCGACCACCCGTCCAAGAGAATCGGTCATGGCATCGGCCTGGTGACCGAACCGCCCTATCTGAACGCGTTCGACGAGCACGTGCTCGAAGCGGGCATGAGCATCACGCCAGAGCCCAAGATCGAGACCGTCGAGGGGCTGCTGAACGCCGAGGAGCATGTCATCGTCCGCGACGGCGGCGGCGAAATCATCTCCGGATTTCCCGGCTCCGGGCTGCACCGGGTGCCGTGAGCGTCCTGCTCCTCAACCAGGGCGACATCGCCGCGATTGCCCCGGGCTGCCGCGAGATCGTTTCGCTCGTCGAGGAGACCTACAGGATGCAGGCGGGCGGAGGCGTCGAAGTCCCGGCGAAGATCGGCGTCTACCCCCACGGCTCCCAGAGCTTCCTGCATGCCATGCCGGCCTGGGTCGGCGGCCAGCGCGCGCTCGGGCTCAAGTGGGTCTCGTTCTTCCCGCAGAACGCCTCGCGCGGGAAGGCGGTCTCGAGCGGACTCGTGGTGCTCAACGATCCGGAGAGCGGCTTGCCGCTGGCGATCCTCGAGGGCATGTGGATCACGTATGCCCGCACCGCGGCGTGCGCGGCGGTGGCGGCGCGCGCGCTTGCGGCAGGCGCGCCGCGACGGCTTGGGCTGGTGGGCTGCGGGGGCCTCGCGCGCTGGTCGCTGCGCATGATCGGTGCCGTGGTGCCCACCATCAAGGAGGTCTTCGTTGCTTCGACTCGCCGCGAGACGCGCGAGGCGTTCTGCGCTGCCATGAGACGGGAAGGGGATTGGTCCCTCCGCGCCGTCGATGACGTGCGCGGCGCGGTCGAGGGGATGGACGTCGTGGTCTCGTCGGTTCCGAAGCTGGAGGTCCATCCGGTGTCCGCCCGCTGGTGGGCCAAGGGCGCGGTCTTCATCCCGCTCGACGTGACCGGCGCCTGGGACGACGCGGTCTATTCCACGGCCGACCGGATCGTCTGCGATGGCGCGGAGAACCTGCGCAAGGCCTTCGAGCGCTATCGTCCGGATCTCTCGCTCGATCCGGCGCGCCTCGTCTCGCTCCAGGACATCGCGCTGGGCAAGGCGAGCGGCCGGCGCGGCGCGGACGATCGCGTGCTGGCGTTCGTCACCGGCATCGCGAGCGTCGACATGGCGCTCGCTGCCGAGCTCTACCGCCGCGCATTGCAGCAGGGTCGCGGTCAGCCGTTCGACTTCGGTCCATTCACAGAAAGCACATGACATGACGAAGCCACTTTCCGCAACGCTGCTCGCGGCCGTCCTGCTCGCCGCCGCGCATGGCGCTTCGGCGCAGTATCCCGTGAAGCCGATTCGGATCGTCCTGCCGTATCCGCCGGGAGGCGGCGGCGACGTGGTCCTGCGCACTTTGCAGCCCGGCGTGGAAAAGCGGCTGGGACAGAACCTGATCGTGGATTACCGTCCCGGGGCCGCCGGGAACATCGGCATGGGCGAGGTCGCAAAGGCCGAGCCCGACGGGTACACGCTGGTGGTCGGCCCGACCAACAACTTCGTCATCAACCAGTATCTCTTCAAGTCGATGGGCTTCGATCCGCTGAGCGCCTTCGTACCGGTGTCGATGCTGGTGGAGAACCCCTATCTCGTCACCGTCAGCTCGGGCGTGCCCGGGAATTCCTTCGCCGAGTTCGCCGCTTATGCGAAAGCAAATCCCGGCAAGCTCAATTTCGGCTCTCCCGGCAACGCGACCGTTCCTCACTTGTCCGGCCTGATGCTCTCGGATTACCTCAACGCCGGCATGGTGCATGTCCCGTACAAGGGCTCCCAGCCGGGGCTGCAGGCGCTGATGACCAACGAAGTGCAGATGTTCATCGCGAGCTACGGCATCGTCATCGGCGCGCTCAAGACCGGCAAGGCGAAGGCGCTCGCGGTCTCCGGCAACGAGCGGCTGAAGCCCTTGCCCGACGTCCCGACCGCGTCGGAAGTCGGCATCCCCGACGGCGTGCTCTACAGCAACTGGTGGGCGCTCGCCGGCCCGCGCGGCATGGACGGCGCCATCGTCAGCCGCCTCGCGGAGGAATTCCGCGCCGCGGCGGCGGATCCGGCCATCCAGGCCAAGTTCGTGGACCAGGGTGCCATCGTGATCACGAACAGTCCCGCGCAGGCGAGGGAACGCATGGGGGCCGAGGCGCGGGTGTGGAAGTCCGTCGTGGAAAAGGCCGGGCTCAAGCCTGCCGATTGAATGCCGGTGCTGATAAGGTCACGACCATGAAGAAGCTGCTGCGGCCCTGGCCCGAGGGTTTCGCCGCCCGGCCGACGCTCACGCTCTGCGTCAACGTGCGCAAGGAGGATTTCGTGCCGAGCTGCGGGCGCCGCGGCTCGCTCGAGCTCCGGCCGCAGCTCGAGGCCGGGCTGCGCGAGCGCGGCATGGCCGTCGAGTTCCAGACGATCGCCTGCCTCGGCCTATGCGACAAGGGTCCGAACGCGCGCCTTGCGCCGAGCAATTCCTGGTTCCACGCCATCGGCCCGAACGATGTTCCCGAGCTCCTCGACGTGCTCGAGTCGGAGCTCGCCAAGCTGGAAGTTTCCCGATAAGGAGAGATCTGCAATGGCACTCACCCAGACCCAGCCCGAAGCGATGAGCCGCGACGCCTTCCTCAAGGCGATGGTCACGCGCCTGGACGGCAAGCGGCATTCCGACTACCCGTTCGTGAAGGCCGTGGCGGCCGGGACGGCGAGCCGCGAGCAGATCGGCTTCCTCGGCATCGTGTTCTACCACTTCACCAAGGTGACGCCGCAGGTGCTCTCGACCATCCATTCGCGCTGCGACGACCGCCGCATCCGCCGCCGCATCATGGACACGCTGATCGACGAGGACACGGAGCTGCGCTGCGGCAGCAAGGGGCACGACGCGCTCGCCATGGACTTCGCGACGCGCTTTACCGGCTGGACCGAGGACGAGGTCGAGAAGTTCGACCGGCCGCGCTGGCTGAAGGACATGGTCGACTACCGCTTCAAGGTCGCGCGCGATATGCCGGTGGTGATCGCGCTCGGCAACTCCGGCATCGCGAGCGAGTCGCACGCCCCCGAGATGTGCCGCCTCATCAGCGACGGCCTGCGCGAGCACTACGGCGTGAAGGACGACGACCAGGAATCGTGGATCGTCCACATCGAGGGCGACGAGGACCACAGCGAGACCGCCTTCAAGGTCGTGCTCGACAACTGCAAGAGCGCGGAGCTGCAGCAGATGATGCTCTGGTGCATCGACGAGTACACGCGCCACTGGGGCAACTTCTGGCGCGCGTGCGAAAAAGGCTCGGTACCGATCCGGAAGCGGTAAGGCTCCGTGCTTTTTTCAGAAGATCAGGGCGTTTGGGACTTGCGGGCTGACAATCCGTTTTGTCTGGCTAGCTGCACTGCTGTATCTCCACCGTGACGTGGGCTAGCTCTTCGTGGATGCTGAGCCCGCGCTTTACGCGCTCGGGGGTGATGCCAGGGTCGTGGGTGACCAGGCTCACGATGCAGGCATATCGCGCCTTTGCGACACGCCAGAGATGAAGATCGGCAATCTTCGTTGAGTGGGTGTCGTCGAGGTCTTCGATGACCTGCCCGATCTCTGCAGCGACTGGATGATCCATTTCCCGATCAAGCAAGACTCGGCCACTGTCGCGAAGCAGTCCCCATGCCCAGCGGGACACGAGACCTGCGCCGACGATTCCCATGATCGGGTCCAGCCAGTTCCAGCCGAAGAACATTCCGCCTATCAGCGCTGCGATGGCGAGGACTGACGTCGCTGCGTCTGCCATGACGTGCAGGTAGGCAGACCTGAGGTTCAGATCGTGGTGATGGTGACTTCCCCCATGGGCATGGCCATGGTCATGATCGTGAGGAGGGTGTGCGCGGCCAAGAATCAGGGCGCAGACAATGTTCACGATGAGCCCGACGACTGCGACCGCGATGGCTTCCGGGAAGTGAATCATCCGGGGCGCGAAGATTCGTTCGATTGAAGCGAAAGCCATCGCAGCCGCCACGCCCATGAGAAAGAGCGCGCTCGTATAACCCGCGAGAACTTCAATTTTCCAGGTGCCGAAGGCAAATCGGGAATCATGGGCATAGTGGCGCGCGGCCGCATAAGCGAACGCGCTGAGGCCGATGGCGAGAGCATGCGAGCTCATGTGCCAACCGTCCGCCAGGAGCGCCATCGAGTTGAACCACCAGCCCGCCCAGATCTCGACCACCATCATTGCAGCGGTTATCCACATCACCAACTTGGTGCCGCGCTCGGCAGCGTGGCTGCCGGCGTCAAAAACGTGGCTATGGGTCCAGGGGCTCAAATCGTGCGTATGCATAGAAATCCAAGGGTGGGACTGCACTCAGCGGGTTCGCGATTCTAGGCGCCCGGTTCATGTTTTCCCTACTTGGCGAAATCGCCAAACGTCCCTGACGTCTAGCGGCTGTAGTCGCGCCTTCCTGGAGCATTGCGCTTGAGGTCGGCCTCGACGTCGGCACGGCTCTTCTCGTAGACGATCTCGCGCCCGCGGATGGAGCCGACGTAGGCGAGCCCGGTGCGCGTGGGCTTGAGCTCGCAGCGCATGCTGTGGACGCCCTCGCCGATCACGACCTCGATGCACTCGGCGCGCTTGCTGAGCACCACGACGTCGATGTGCTGGCCGGTCTCGGTGCGCACCCTGATCTTCTCAATGTTCATGCGATTTTCTCCAGCGCCTGGCGGATCTCGGCGGCGCCGCCGGGGCGCACGAGGCGCGCGACTTCGTTGCCGTCCTTGAGGAAGACGAGGGTCGGCCAGAGCTTCACCCGGAAGGCGCGGCCGAGGCGCCGGCCGCTCGCGTCGGCGATCTTCAGGTGGCGCAGGCCGGGGCGGCCGGCGAGCGCCTCGGCGATGAGCGGCTGCGCGCGGCGGCAGAAGCCGCAGCTCGGGCTGCCGAACTCGAGGAGGGTGGGGCCGGCGAGCGCCGCCACCTCCGCGCGCGTCGGCTCCGTCTCCGCGTAGGCCGTGGTCATTTCTTGCACGGGTAGCGCTTGCTGAGCGCCTCCTCGACGAGCCCGGAGGCGCCGAGCGCGCGCTTGGAAGGATTCTGGTCGAGGTAGCGCAGCACGGTGGCCTGGGCTTCCTTCGCGCTCGCGCCGTTCGGCACGGCGAAGCACCAGTTGAGCTTGGTCGGGCCGAGGCCGTTGTTCGCGTCGGCGATGCCCGCGATGTAGCCGCTCGCCTGCGCCCGCAGGAATGGATCCTGGTCCACCAGCATCTCGTAGAGCCGCTGGCCGGTGAGGAAGTTCTCGGCCTGGGCGGGCGTCACGAGGGCGAGCAGCGCCAGGAGCATGCCGCGCCTCATTGCAGCAGGCCGAGCTCGGCCGCCTTGATCTGGAGCGCGAGCACGCGCGAGTAGATGCGCGACTGCGCGAAGCTTCCGGCGATGAACCAGAGCCCGGGCTGCGCGGTGCGCGCGAACATGTTGCGCAGCTCCTGGCCGGGGCCGTAGCCCCAGATCGGGCCGACGCGCTCCGCGACCGCGGCGCCGAAGAGCTTGGCGACGAGGTGCTCCTGGCCCTTGTATCCGGTGGCGAGCACGACGAGGTCCGCGCCCTCGAGGTGCTTCTCCAGCTCGGACACCGGGCCGAAGCCGATCTTGCCCTCGACGATGAGGTCCGAGCAGCCGACGTTGAAGTAGTAGCCGCCGCCCCGCGTGAGGTACTTGAACTGCCAGCCGGTGCCGTCCTCGCCGTCGTCCAGGCGGAAGCCCTTCTTGGCGAGCGCCTCGAGGAGCGGGCGGTCGAGCTCTTTCGAATGCGCGGTGGCGAGCTGGTGGCTGCGCTTCGCGAGCGCGAGCGGAACCGACGTCGTGATGAGGTCGCAGTCCTCGAGCGGCGGCCCTTCGCTGTACAGGCTGTAGACGAGCTGCGCGCTCGGCTCGATGTTGACCACGAGCGTCGGGCTCCTCTGCAGCAGCGTCACCGAGGCGCCGCTCGAGTGCAGGTCCTGCGCGATGTCGTGGCCGCTGTTCCCGGTGCCCACCACGACCGCTTTCTTGCCGGTCCAGTTCTCGCCGTCGACGTATTGGCTCGAATGCAGCACTTTCCCGGAAAAATTCTTCAAGGACGGGAGATCGGGAAGGTTCGGAATCCCGCTGACCCCGGTCGCGAGCACGACGTGGCGGGGCCGCAGCGTTCGCCGGGTGCCGTCCGGGCGCCGCAGCGCGACGGTCCAGCGCTTCTCCTTCTCGTCGTAGGCGCCGCCCTCGAATTCGGTCCCGGTCCAGTAGTTGAGCTCGAGCGCCTCGACGTAGGCCTCGAACCAGCCGGCGAGCTTGTCCTTGGGGATGTAGACCGGGAAGCTCGGCGGAAACGGCAGGTAGGGCAGGTGGTTGACGTGCACCTGGTTGTGCAGCGTGAGCGCGTGGTAGCGCTTGCGCCAGTTGTCGCCGATGCGCGGCCAGCGGTCCACGATCAGCGTGTCCACCTGCATCTGGCGCAGCCGCGCGGCGATCGACAGCCCGGCCTGGCCGCCGCCCACCACGAGCACCACCGGATCGCGACCCGCGTATTCGGCGTCGGCCTTGCGCAGGTCGAGCCAGTTCGGGCCGCCGAAGTCGCGCGAGTACGACTGCCCGACCGGGCGCAGCTTGCCGACGCGCTCCTCGTGGCCCTTGATCTCGTCGAGCGCGGTGTGGAAGGTCCAGGCCTTGAGCGCGCCGCCCTCGCTCTCGGGAAGCAGGCGCAGCACGCCGCTGCAGCGTCCGATGCCCGTCTCGAAGCCGAAGAGCGCCTCGAGCGCGCTCGTTCCGGCGCGCTTCGCGTAGCGCGGCGGGGTGCGCTCGGGGTCGACTTTGAAATGCCTCGGCTTTGCTTTTCCGGCGGAGAAAGCCAATTCCTTCGTCAAACCATCCTTGCCGCTTACCGTCGTGATGCGCCAGGTGAGCGCGAGCAGGTCGCGCCAGTGGCTGTCGTCGAGGAAGAGGCTCGCGAG
>Ga0070741_10011068_pt1 | contig 16781 bp, 16 predicted proteins | sample Coa_R1_4_FD_66440 | JGI IMG/M metagenome (GOLD analysis project Ga0070741, IMG submission 66440) | Surface soil microbial communities from Centralia Pennsylvania, which are recovering from an underground coalmine fire - Coalmine... | ecosystem: Environmental > Terrestrial > Soil > Unclassified ...
ATGGGCGGCGACGTGTCGTCCTTCGTGCCGCCGGCGGTCGCCAGGCGACTCGCCGGGAAGTTCCCGCGCTGACCGCGGCACGACGCCTTCCACGACCGGAGAATCGAATGCATCTCGCCTCGCGCCTCATTGCTGCCGCCATGTTTGCTGCCGCCGCGATTCTGCCGGCAGCCGCCGCCGACCTCGATCCGCAGAACACGCTCTACATGGACCTCAGCTACGGGCGGGTGGTGATCAAGTTGCGGCCGGACCTCGCACCCAACCACGTCGCGCAGGTGAAGGCGCTGGTGAAGCAGCACTATTACGACAACACGCCGTTCTTCCGGGTGATCGACGGCTTCATGGCGCAGGGCGGCGACCCGACCGGCACCGGCGGCGGCGATTCGGACATGCCCAACCTCAAGGCCGAGTTCTCGAAGACGGCGCGCTTCACCCGCGGCATGGTGGGCGCCGCCCGCACCGACGATCCCGATTCGGCCAATTCGCAGTTCTTCATCATGTTCGGAGAGGCCCCCTGGCTCGACGGCCAGTACACGATCTGGGGCGAGGTGGTGAGCGGCATGGAATTCGTCGACAGGATCAAGCGGGGCGAACCGCCGGACGACCCCGACAGGATCGTGAAGATGCGGCTTGCCGCGGATGCCAACTAGGGAGACGGAAAATGGCCGAGATCAAGGACCCCGAAAACACCCTCATCCTCGAGACGACGAAGGGGCAGGTGACGATCGCGCTCCGCCCGGACCTCGCGCCGGGGCACGTCAAGCGGATCAAGGAACTGGCCCGCCAGGGCTTCTACGACGGCACGCCGTTCCACCGCGTCATCGATGGATTCATGGCGCAGGGCGGCGATCCGACCGGCACCGGCACCGGCGGCTCGGGCAAGAAGCTGAAGGCCGAGTTCAGCCGCGAGCCGCACGTGCGCGGCGTCGCCTCGATGGCGCGCGCGCAGAACCCCGATTCGGCCGACAGCCAGTTCTTCCTCTGCTTCGCCGATGCCCGCTTCCTCGACGGCCAGTACACGGTCTGGGGACAGGTCATCGCGGGGATGGAGAACGTCGACAAGCTGAAGCGCGGCGAGCCGGTGCGGGATCCCGACCGGATCGTGTCGATGAAGGTCGCCGCCGACGCTGCCTAAGGCCGCGGAAAGGGTGATAGTGTCGCCGCGCAACCTTGAAAAGGCGACAAGCCATGACCGATAGAAGCGGCGAGATGCGGCGCGAGGACGAGATGCGTCCGCGCCGGCGCGACCATAGCGGCGCCTGGGTGGGCGCCGTCGTCCTCATCGCGGTCGGGGTCATCTTTCTCCTCCGCAACTGGGGCATGCCGCTCCCGGACAACTGGTGGGCGCTGTTCCTGCTCATCCCCGCGGCGGGCGCGGCGACTGCCGCGTGGCGGGCCTACAATGCCTACGGCGAGGTGAACGGCGCGGTGGCGGGGCCGCTGCTCGGCGCGGCGATCCTGGTCGCGCTCGCCGTAATCTTCCTGCTCGACGTCAATATCGACTGGCAGATGGTCTGGCCGGTGATTCTCATCGTCATCGGCGTCGGGCTTCTTCTCCGCAACTACCGGCGGAGGTAGCGTCCGGCCGAACCTGGCGGCCGCGCAGGGTTGGTATGCGCGTCGACCTTTTCGATTTCGACCTGCCCGAGGAGCGGATCGCGCTCCGGCCGGCGCGGCCGCGGGAGGCGGCGCGGATGCTGGTGGTGCGGCCGGGCAAAGGCCTGGAGGACCGCCACGTCCGCGATCTTCCCGGCCTGCTCCGGAAAGGCGATGCGCTGGTCGTCAACGATACCAAGGTGATCGCCGCCGAACTGCATGGCGAGCGCCGGCGCGGCGACGGCACGGCGCGGGTTTCGGTCAACCTCCTCAAACGCCTCGACGGATCGCGCTGGCTGGCGCTGGCGCGACCGGCAAAGCGGCTCGCCGCGGGCGACCGCGTCCGCTTCGGCCAGACGGTCGACAATGCCTGCCTCGCCGCGGGCATCGCCGCCGAGGTGGAGGAGCGCGGCGACAGCGGCGAGGTGCGCCTCCGCTTCGACCTCTCCGGCGCCTATCTCGACGAGGCGATCGCCGCCATCGGGCACATGCCGCTGCCGCCCTATATCGCCGGCAGGCGCGAGGAGGACGAAGCCGACCGGCGCGACTACCAGACGATCTTCGCGCGGGCCGAGGGCGCGGTGGCGGCGCCGACCGCCGGCCTCCATTTCAGCGATGCGCTGCTTGCCCGCCTGGCCGCGGCGGGCGTGACGCGGCACGCGGTGACGCTCCACGTCGGCGCGGGGACGTTCCTGCCGGTGAAGGCGGACGACACCGCGGCGCACCGCATGCATGCCGAGTGGGGCGCGCTCGATGCGGCGACCGCGGACGCGCTCAACGCGACGCGGGCGCGGGGCGGCCGAATCGTTGCGGTCGGGACCACCTCGCTCCGCCTCCTCGAAACCGCCGCCGGCGAGGACGGGCGCCTGCGGCCGTTCACCGGCGAGACGTCGATCTTCATCACGCCGGGCTACCGCTTCCGCGCGGTCGATGGGCTGATGACCAACTTCCACCTGCCGCGCTCGACTCTGTTCATGCTGGTCGCGGCGTTCTCCGGGCTCGAGACGATGCGGGCTGCCTATGCCCACGCCATCGCCAACGGCTACCGGTTCTATTCGTATGGCGACGCCTGCCTGTTGTGGCCGGAAGGGCGGTAGATGCGTTTCTCGCGACCAAGCCAACCCACTGCCCGTCATCCCCGCGGAAGCGGGGACCTAGTATCCGCGAGGGTGAAGGATCGTGCGCCCGGCCGGGCGTGCCCTGCTTCCCGGCGTCTCGGTTACTGGGTCCCCGCTTTCGCGGGGATGACATGCAGCGATGCGGGGATGACAGGGTGTGATTGGACGACAGGTGGTGCGGCCGCATGAGCGGCGGGTTTGCCTTCCGGGTTGAGGCGACCGACGGGGCCGCGCGCCGCGGCCTCATCTCGCTGCCGCGGGGGACGATCCGCACGCCCGCCTTCATGCCGGTCGGCACCGCCGGCACCGTCAAGGCGATGCACGCCGAGACGGTGCGCGCGCTCGGCGCCGACATCATCCTCGGCAACACCTACCACCTGATGCTGCGGCCGGGGGCGGAGCGGGTCGCCGCGCTCGGCGGCCTCCACGCCTTCGCCAACTGGCCGCATCCGATCCTCACCGATTCCGGCGGCTTCCAGGTGATGTCGCTGGCGAAGCTGAGGGAGATCGACGAGGAAGGCGTGCGCTTCCAGTCGCATATCGACGGGGCGCGCTTCGCGCTCTCGCCCGAGCGCTCGCTGGAAATCCAGGACCTGCTCGACGCCGACATCCGCATGCAGCTCGACGAATGCGTCGCCCTGCCAGCCGCCCCGGCCGAGATCGAGCGGGCGATGCTCCTCTCGCTTCGCTGGGCGGAGCGGTCGAAGGCGGCCTTCGGCGCGAAGCCGGGAAGGGCGCTCTTCGGCATCGTGCAGGGCGGCGACCGGCCGGCGATGCGCCTCCGCTCGGCGGAGGCGCTGACGGCGATCGGCTTCGACGGCTACGCGATGGGCGGGCTTGCCGTCGGCGAGCCGCAGGCGGTGATGCTGGAAATGCTCTCGACCACGGTTCCGGCGCTGCCGGCGGAGAGGCCGCGCTACCTGATGGGGGTCGGGACGCCCGAGGACATTCTCCGCTCGGTGCAGCGCGGCATCGACATGTTCGACTGCGTGATGCCGACGCGCGCCGGCCGGCACGGCCTTGCCTATACCCGCTTCGGCAAGATCAACCTCAAGAACGCCCGCCATGCCGACGACCCGCGGCCGCTCGATCCCGAGGCCGACTGGCCGGCGGCGCGCGACTATTCCCGCGCCTACCTGCACCACCTGGTGAAGTCGGGCGAGATTCTCGGCGCGATGCTGCTGAGCGAGAACAACATCGCCTACTACCAGCGCCTGATGGCGGAGATACGGAGCGCGATCTCGGCCGGACGGCTCGCCGACTTTGCCGCTGCAACCGAGGAAGCCTGGGCGCGGGGCGACCTGCCGCCCCGCTGACGGCCGCCGTCAGATCGTCGGCGAATTGTCCTCGAGAAGGACGCAGCCGTTGATCTTCCAGGTGCCGTCCGGCTGGCGCTGCATCGTATAGAGCGCGACATAGCTCTTGCCGTCGGGGCCGGTGAGGAAGACCTTCATCGTCGGGCCGACCGGTGTGTCCGCGACCGGGCCGAAGGTTACCGATTGCGGCCGGTAGACCGGCTGGTAGGCGTTCCTGACCATCGCCATGAACTGCTCGGGGCTCGGGAATATCCCCTTGATGGTCGGCGAGGCGTAGCTGTAGGCGGCAGCGCCGTCGTCGTGCTGGAAGGCATCGAGCTGGCTCGCAATGATGCTCTTGAAGGCCTCCTGATCGGCGGCAGCAACGTCGCCGGCGCGGGCAAGGCCGCCAAGGCTCAGAATCACCGCGACGGCGGACAGGAAGCGCAGGATCGCGTTCATGACGTCCCTCCCGGTTGGGGTTCGCACGAGGTACGGACGCGGCGGCGGAAAGGTTTCAGCCGGCCGCGATTCTAGGGCGAAGGCGGGATGGCGGGAAGGCGGGCGCCGGGAATGTCCATTGACCCCCCCGAGGGGCGCCGATAGGTTCCGCCCGCCCTGCCGATCCCGGTTGTGCGAGCGCGTAGCTCAGGTGGTAGAGCAGGTGACTTTTAATCACCAGGTCTCGGGTTCGAGCCCCGACGCGCTCACCAAAATCCTCAAAGGCTCGCGGACAGGACGCGCGACCTCCGGCCGATCCAGACGATGACCGTTCGCCCCGATCAGCCGCACGTCGGGCGCTGAGCCTCCCAATCGTTTTGCCGTGTGATCAATTCTGCACAGTTGTCGACCTCCGCAGGGGCATAGGTTGATGGGGCGGGAACAGTTTCCCCTCTGATCCCAAGTTTCCTGATGCGGCCGAGGCCGGCTTCTCACGGGTGGCGCGTTTCACGGAGGAAGACATGATCGACAAGGATCGAGTCCTCGGACCTGCGAAAATGCTGAAAGGCAGGGTGCGGAACGCAGTCGGCGGCCTGAAGGACGCGATCAAAGCAAGATAGGCATCACGGCGGAATCCTCTCTCTCGTGACGGAGCGAGCGACGGTTCGCGCTTCAGGCATCCATGCCGGGGTCCTCCCCCCCCCTCGACGTCCGGCACGGGACCCCGGCCGGCACATACCGGCTGGGGGCTACTTTGATCGAGGTCATCCAACCATGAATCGCAGCGTGCTCTATCTGGTGATCGGTGTGCTTGCCGTGATCGCTTTGGGCCTGGGCTATCAATTCTACCAACAGCAGCAGAGGACCAGCGGCATACAGATCGACGTGGGCAAAGGCGGCATTTCCATCGAAACAAAATAGTGCGGCATTTCAGGAAGCACCCTCTGCCGGGATCCGGAGTTCACACTCGCATGCGAGGCGGCAACATTCGGCTCAGCGCCGAAAACGGGAGATAGGTCATGTCCATCGGACTCATTCTTATCATCATCCTTGTCATCTTCTTCCTGGGTGGCTTCAGCGGCCGCTTTGGCGGGTACGGCTACGGGTTCGGTCACGGCGGCGTTGGCGTGATTGGCGTCGTCCTGATCATTCTCGTGGTTCTCGTTCTCATGGGTCGGATCTGATCTGAACGACGAAATGTCGAGCGCAGCCGGCTAACGATCATTCCCTTCGTGACCTCGGCCATGGGCGTGATCGCGGGGCGACGTGCGCCGCCTCGGTCTCGCGCCCGACCGCCGTTCCGGCTAGCCTGCCCGAAGAGGCGGGGAGGGACGGCGATGCCGGACGAGGCGAGGATTGCGGCGCTGCCGCGGCGCGAGCTGACGATGCCGGACGGCGCGGTGCTCAGCCTCATCGACACAGGCTCGGGCCGGCCGTTCCTCATCCTGCCCTCGTGGTCGAACAGCGCGGCGCAGTACCATCACCAGGTCGCCGAGTTCGCCCGCGACCATCGCGTCATCGCGGTCGACGTGCGCGCCGGCGGCCTTTCCGCGAAGGTCGATTACGGACTGCGCATCAGCCGCTTCTCCGCCGACCTCCGGGAAATCATCGGGCAGCTCGACCTCGCGGACGTGATCCTGATGGGGCACTCGATGGGCTGCTCGATCATCTGGAGCTATCTCGACCTCTACGGGCCGGCGGACGTGGCGGCGCTTGTCCTCGTCGACCAGGCGCCGACGCAGCTGATCCAGCCGCAATGGACCCATGCCGAGGCGCTCGCCTATGGCGCCACGCAGACGCCGCAGGACATTTTCGACTTCGCCGCCCGCTTTGCCGCGCCGAACGGGGTCGAGTGGACCTGGGAGCGGTACAAGCCGCTCTTCACCGCGACCTTCCCGCTCGCCGAATACGAATGGGCGGTGCGCGAATGCCTGAAGATGCCGCGGCAGCTCGCGGCGAAGCTCTTCCTCGACCACGCCATGCGCGACTGGCGCGACGTGATTTCCCGCATCCGCCTGCCGTCGCTGGTGGTCGGGGCGGAGAAGAGCGTCTTCCCGGTCGAATCGCAGCGCTGGATCGCCAGCCAGATCCCGGGCGCGCGGCTGGAAATCTTCTCCGAGCGCGACGGCGGCTCGCACTTCATGTGCTTCGAGAATCCGGTCCGGTTCAACGCGATCGTCCGCGATTTTCTGGAGCGTGCCGTGAGGGCGCCGGCGCGACGCTGATCCGCAGCGGCGGTCTTATTCTCCCGCCACGCCCGATCCAACGCATGATCGAGGCATGGCCCACAACTACAGCGTGTGAAGCGGTTGTCGGCCCCGCAATCGTCTCAGATCACTACTATTTGATCTGACTGCGATTTTTTGAATCGAATAGGCGGGAAAACCCAAGTCCGCTGCAACCCAATCTTAAGAAGCTGCATGTCAGCTTTCTGCAACCGGACGGACGAAACCGACCGGGAGCCGGAGATCGTGGCTGTGCCAACCGGTTCAGAAGCCGCCAAGACGCTCTGCTTCGTGGTCGACGACGAGCCGGCTATCGGCCACTTCATGAGCATTGCGTTGAAGAATCGCGGCGTCGAGACCCGCGTCTTCACCAGCGCGCCGGAATTGGCGCAGGGGCTCGGAAAGGGCCTGCCGGGCCTCATCTTCCTCGACGTCACGCTCGGCACGTCGGACGCAATCGAGGCGATCCGCGCGCTTGCCGCCAAAGGCTATGGCGGGGCGGTCCAGTTGATGAGCGGCCGCGACATCCATCTCCTCGAGGAAGTTCGCCGGGTAGGGGAGCGGCATCGCCTGAGGATGCTCCCCGTCCTGCAGAAACCGTTCCGCGTCGAGGCCGTCTACCGGGTTCTCGACGGCGAGAAGCTCTTTGCCGAGACGCCCCGGCTGGCCGCCGATGCCCGCAGCGACAGGGCGCGGCCGCCGGCCCGCGCGCCGCGGATTTCGCTCGCCGATGCGCTCCGCTCGCAGTGGCTGGAACTCTGGTACCAGCCCAAGCTCGACCTCCGGCGGCGGCGCGTCATCGGTGCCGAAGGACTGGCCAGGGTGCGCCATCCCGAGTTCGGGATGCTGCTGCCGGGGAGCTTCATTCCGGGCGCCAGCGTCGACGACCTGGTGTCGCTTTCCGAATACGCGCTCCATGCGGCGCTCGAGGACGCCCGCGAGTTCGCGGCCGCCGGGCACCCCCTCCAGTTCGCGATCAATGTGCCGGTAGAGGCGCTCCTCCGCCTGCCGATCCCGCAGATCGTCCGCGAGCACCGGATGTCGGATGAGCGCTGGAGTGGGATCGTCCTCGAAGTCACCGAGGACCAGATCATCCGCGACATCGCATCGGCCCACGAAATCGCGACGCAGCTCCGCATCTACCATATCTCGCTTGCCATCGACGATTTCGGCCGGGGCTATTCCTCGCTCGCCCGCCTGAAGGAGCTGCCTTTCGCGGAACTGAAGCTCGACCAGAGCTTCGTCAGCGATTGCGGGACCGACCCTACCAACGCCGCGCTCTGCCGGACCGCGGTCGAGCTTGCCCACCGCTTCGGCAGCCTGGCGGTGGCGGAGGGCATCGAAACGCCGTCGGACCTCGCCGCGATCGCGCGCCTCGGCTGCGATCTCGCGCAGGGCTTTATCTTCGCCCATGCGATGCCGAAGGAGTTCCTGCTCGCCCGGCTGATGGCCGACGGCGGCGACGGGGGTTTCGGCGCGCCGATCGGGGCGCTCGGCGGCGCGGCCGAGGGCGCGCGCTACCGGCAATCCGCCTAGGCTGCGACATCCTCGCAATAAGGTGACTCTGGCGGCGGTCCGCCGCGACCTATACGTATCGCGCCCGACTACGGGGCTCGCGGTCGCGGATGGTGGCATGGACGTAACCTATGGCGGGGCGCTGCTGGCGGGGCTGCTCTCCTTCGTCAGCCCCTGCGTACTGCCGCTCGTGCCGCCCTATCTCTGCTACCTGGCGGGCGTCAGCCTCGACCAGCTGACCGGGGAGGCGGTCGAGGCGGTGGCGCGCCGGAAGATCGTCCTCTCGGCACTTACCTTCGTCCTCGGTTTCTCGACCGTCTTCATCCTTCTCGGCGCCGGGGCGAGCGCGCTCGGGACGCTGGTGCGCACCCACCTCGATATTCTGGGGATCGCCGCCGGCATCCTCATCATCGTCATGGGACTGCACTTTCTCGGCGTCTTCCGCATCGGCCTCCTCTACCGCGAGGCGCGGATGAGCACGCACGGCCATCCCGCCGGACCGCTCGGCTCCTATTTCGTCGGACTCGCCTTCGCCATCGGCTGGACTCCGTGCATCGGGCCGGTGCTGGCGACCATCCTGGTGGTCGCGGGCGGGGAGCAGACCGTGGCCGAGGGGGCCGGCCTGCTCGCGGTCTATTCCTTCGGCCTCGGCCTGCCGTTCCTCGCCGCCGGGCTCTTCGCCGGCGCCTTCATGGGCTTCATGCAGCGCTTCCGCCGTCATTTCGTCCAGGTCGAACGGGCCATGGGGGCGTTGCTGATCGTCACCGGCATCCTGTTCATTACCGGCCAGATCACGGCGATTTCGTTCTGGCTGCTCGACCTTTTTCCCGGTCTCGCCCGCCTCGGTTAGCCAAAGAGCGCTCGCCGGGCCTCCGAATCATCGCAATCTGGGGCAACATCGCGGCGCGAAAGCGGGAAGAAGAGCCATGCCGAAACGTACCTGCCTCGCCATCATCCTTGCCGCCGGGGAAGGCACGCGGATGCGTTCCGCCACGCCGAAGGTGCTCCACCCGGTCGGCGGCCTGCCGATGCTCGGGCACGTCCTGAGGACGGCGAAGGCGGTCGGGGCGAGCAGGATCGCGGTGGTCGCGCGCGTCGGCGCCTCGGGCGATGCGGTGGCCGCCTTCGTGAAGGCCCAATCCCCCGATGCCGTCGTCTATCGGCAGAACCCCTCCGACCCGGCCGACAGCGGAACCGGCAAGGCGGTGCTCGCCGCGCGGAAGGAATTCGGGCGCGGCTACAGCGATATTCTCGTCCTCTACGGCGACACGCCGCTGGTCACGGGCGAGACGCTTGCCGCCATGCGCGAGCGCCTGGCGAGGAAGACCGACGTCGTGGTGATGGGCTTTCGCCCGGCCGACCCGACCGGCTACGGCCGGCTCATCACCAACGGAAGGCAGCTTCTCGCGATCCGCGAGGAGAAGGACGCGGCGCCGGGCGAGCGCGGCATCGGCTTCTGCAACGCCGGGGTCATGGCGTTTCAGGGCGAGGGCGTGCCGGCGCTCCTGAAGAAGATCGGCAACGCCAATGCCAAGGGCGAGTACTACCTCACCGACCTCGTCGAGATCGCCAACCGCGCCGGCAAGAGCGTCGAGGCGGTCGAGGCCGACGCGCGCGAGGTCGCAGGCGTCAACACGCGGCTCGAACTGTCGGCCGTTGAGGGGACTTTCCAGGAGCGCGCCCGGCGCGCCGCGATGGCGAACGGCGTCACCATGCTCGCGCCGAAGACGGTGTTCTTCAGCTACGACACGCGGCTCGGCGAGGACGTCGTGATCGAGCCGAACGTGTTCTTCGGGCCGGGCGTCAGCGTCGAGGGCGGCGTCACCATCCGGGCCTTCTCGCACATCGAGGGCGCAACGGTCGCCCGCGGCGCGGTGATCGGCCCCTTCGCGCGGCTCCGTCCCGGCTCGGAAATCGGGGCCAATGCGCGGATCGGCAATTTCGTCGAGACCAAGGCGGCGGTGATCGACAAGGGCGCCAAGGTCAACCACCTCACCTATATCGGCGACGCCCATATCGGCGCCGAGACGAACATCGGGGCGGGCACGATCACCTGCAATTACGACGGCTACGGAAAGTACCGGACAGAGATCGGCGCGAATGCCTTCATCGGCTCGAACTCGGCGCTGGTTGCGCCGGTGACGATCGGGAAGGGCGCCTACGTCGCCTCGGGCAGCGTCATCACCATGAACGTTCCGCCCGATGCGCTCGCCGTGGCGCGCGGCCGGCAGGCGGTGAAGAAAGGCTGGGCCGAGGCCTTTCGGCGGCGGAAGGGCGGCGGCAAGGGCAAGCACTGACCTCGTCACCGGGACCACCAGGGACGCGTCCTTCGAGGCTCGCTTCGCTCGCACCTCAGGATGACGAGCGGGTGCTTTTTACGCAGGTGGACCCGAACGGAATTTCGCTCCGAAATTTACCGTTAACGCATCAATAAGATGACCGGCCGCACATATCCCTGCGAAAGAGAATGTGACTTCGCCTGCGCCGGCCCGGCGGGCTAAACCGGCCGGCGGGAATCGGGGAGAAGCGGCCATGTGCGGAATCGTCGGCATCCTGGGTTCGACCCCGGTCGCGCCGCTCCTCGTCGACGCGCTGAAGCGGCTGGAATACCGCGGCTACGATTCTGCCGGCATCGCAACGCTCGAGAACGGGCACCTGACGCGCCGCCGCGCCGAAGGAAAGCTGCGCAACCTCGAAGAAAAGCTGGCGCGCACGCCGCTCTCCGGCCATTCCGGCATCGGCCATACCCGCTGGGCGACCCACGGCGCGCCGACCGAGATCAACGCGCATCCGCATGCCACCGAGAAGCTGGCGCTCGTCCACAACGGCATTATCGAGAATTTCCGCGAGCTGAAGTCCGAACTGCAGGACGAAGGCACCGTCTTCGCGACCGAGACCGACACGGAAGTGATCGCCCACCTCATCACCCGCGCGATGAAGCAGGGCCTGTCGCCGGTGGAAGCGGTCGAGGAGACGCTCGGGCGCCTGGAAGGCGCCTTCGCGCTCGCCATCCTCTTCGAGGGCGAGGACGACCTGATGATCGGCGCCCGCCGCGGCAGCCCGCTCGCCATCGGCCACGGCGACGGCGAGATGTATTTCGGCTCGGACGCGGTGGCGCTCGCTCCGTTCACCGACACGATCACCTACCTCGAGGACGGCGACTGGGCGGTGCTCACCCGCGGCGGCGCCTATATCCGGGACGAAAAGGGCAACCTCGTCGAACGGCAGAAGGTGAAGACCCTCGCCACGGCATTCCTCGTCGACAAGGGCAACCACCGCCATTTTATGGCGAAGGAAATCTACGAGCAGCCCGAGGTCGTCGGCCACACGCTCGCCCACTACATGGATTTCGCGGCGAGCAAATCGGCGCTGCCGGCGGACGTGGGGATCAGCTTCGGCTCGCTCGACCGCCTGTCGATCACCGCCTGCGGCACGGCCTTCTACGCCGGCCTCGTTGCCAAGTACTGGTTCGAGCGCTTCGCCCGCCTGCCGGTCGACATCGACATCGCCAGCGAGTTCCGCTACCGCGAGCAGCCGCTCGCGCCGAAGGGCCTGTCGATCGTGGTCTCGCAATCGGGCGAGACCGCCGACACGCTCGCTTCGCTGCGCTACGCCAAGAGCCAGGGCCAGAAGGTCGCCGCGGTGGTCAACGTCACCACCTCGACGATCGCCCGCGAGGCGGACTTTCTCCTGCCGACGCTCGCCGGTCCCGAAATCGGCGTCGCCTCGACCAAGGCGTTCACCTCGCAGCTGGCGGTTCTCGCCGGTCTCGCGGTCGCCGCCGGCAAGGCACGCGGCATCCTTTCCAACGCCGACGAGGAGAAGCTGGTGCGCGCGCTCAGCGAGGTGCCGCGCTTCATGAGCCAGGCGCTCCGCCTCGAGCCGCAGATCGAGAAGCTCGCCCGCGAACTCGCCCGCGTCCGCCACATCCTCTATCTCGGCCGCGGCACCAGCTACCCGATTGCGCTGGAAGGGGCGCTGAAGCTGAAGGAGATTTCCTACATCCACGCCGAGGGCTACGCGGCGGGCGAACTGAAGCACGGGCCGATCGCGCTCATCGACAAGCAGATGCCGGTGGTGGTGATCGCGCCCTATGACCGCGTCTTCGACAAGACGGTGTCGAACATGCAGGAGGTCGCCGCGCGCGGCGGCAAGATCATCCTCATCACCGACCCGAAGGGCGAGGCGGCGGCCTCGATCAGCGCGCTCGAAACGCTGATCCTGCCCGAGATGCCGGCGACGATCACGCCGCTCGTCTATGCGATCCCGGTGCAGCTGCTGGCCTACCACACTGCCGTTTTCTTGGGCACCGACGTCGATCAACCGCGGAATCTGGCCAAGTCCGTCACGGTCGAATGAAAATCGGGACGGGCGTCAAAGCCCTTCTCAAACCCGGTTCGTTCCATAGATAATGAGGGACGCGCCTGCTTCGCTTCGGAATGCGGGACCGGGGACAGGGAAATGACGGACGCCCAAGACCCGATAGCGCCACCGCCGCCGGAGGAAGAACCCGGCCGGCGCAACTTCATGTACCGGCTGCGGAACTATTTCCTGACCGGCCTCGTCATCGCGGTGCCGCTGTTCCTCACCGTCTATCTGACCTGGGCGTTCATCGTCTGGATCGACAGCTACGTCACGCCGCTGATCCCGCCGCAATACACGCCCGACGCCTTCCTGCCGTTCCACGTGCCGGGCTTCGGCGTGATGGTGGCGCTGGTCTTCATCACCCTGCTCGGGTTCCTCACCGCCAACCTCGTCGGCCGGCGGCTGGTGGCGTGGGGCGAGTCGATCCTTGCCCGGGTGCCGCTGATGCGGAACCTCTACAAGGGCCTGAAGCAGGTGGTCGAACGCGCCGTCTCGACCGGCAACAAGCCGTTCCAGACCGTCGGCCTCATCGAATATCCGCGCCAGGGCCTGTGGTCGGTGGTCTTTGTGATGAACCGGCCGCGCGGCGAACTGAAGCGGAACATCGCGCCGGACGGCGAGGAAATCCTCAGCGTTTTCGTGCCGACGACGCCGACCGCGCTCACCGGCTACGTGGTTCTCGTGCCGCGCTCCAAATGCGTCATCCTCGACATGCCGGCGGAAGACGCGCTGAAGCTCATCATCTCGGCCGGCCTGGTGGCGCCGGAAAGCGAATCCGATCCCGATCCGCTCGGCCGGCCCGTCCGCATCGAGGAACTGCAGCGCCGCCTGCGGCTGCCCGGCGAGACGACGACTACCCGGCGCGGATCAGCCTGATCGCCTCGTTGCGGCCGAATATGTAGAGAAGGAGGCGAAGCGCCTCGCCGCGCGCGGTCCTGAGGTTAGGGTCGCGCTCGACAATGAGGCGCGCATCGTCGCGGGCCGCTTCCATCAGCATCGCCTGATGCTCGGGGCGCGCGATGCGGAAACCGGGCAGGCCCGACTGGCGCGTGCCGAGGATCTCGCCGCCGCCCCGCAGGCGCAGGTCCTCCTCGGCAATGACAAATCCGTCCTCGGTCTCGCGCATGATCCGCATGCGGTCGCGCGCCACCTCGCCGAGCGGGCCCTTGTAGAGGAGGACGCAGACGGAGGCCCGGTCGCTCCGCCCAACGCGCCCGCGGAGCTGGTGCAGCTGGGCGAGGCCGAAACGTTCGGCATGCTCGATGACGATGATGGTCGCATCCGGCACGTCGACGCCCACCTCGACGACGGTGGTGGCGACGAGTACGCGGATTTCGCCGGACTGGAAGCGGGCCATCTCGCGGTCGCGCTCGGCCGGCTTCATGCGGCCGTGGACGAGGCCGACGCGCGGACCAAGCTCCTGCTTCAGGGCGGCGAAACGCTCCTCGGCGGCGGCGAGGTCGAGGCCGTCCGCCTCCTCGACGAGCGGGCAGATCCAGTAGGCCTTGGCGCCGCTTGACGTGGCGGCGCGGATGCGGTCGACCACCTCGCCGATCCGCTCGAGCGGGACGACACTGGTCTGGATCGGCCGACGCCCGGCCGGCTTCTCGGTCAGCCGCGAGACGTCCATGTCGCCGTAGTAGCTCAGCAGCAGCGTGCGCGGGATCGGCGTCGCGGTCATCACCAGGACGTCGGTCGCGCCGCCCTTGGCAGTCAGCGCCAGGCGCTGGTGGACCCCGAAGCGGTGCTGCTCGTCGACGACGACAAGCGCGAGGTCTGGGAACTCGACGCCCGACTGGAAGAGCGCGTGGGTGCCGAGGAGCAGGTCGATCGTCCCGCCGGCGAGGTCGGTGAGGATATTCTCGCGCTCGCGGCCCTTCTCGCGGCCGGTGAGCACGGCGATGCGGATGCCGGCGGCATCGGCGAGCGGTGCGATGGTGCGGGCATGCTGGCGGACGAGCAGCTCGGTCGGTGCCATGATCGCTGCCTGGGCGCCGGCCTCGATCACGGTGACCGCCGCAAGCAGCGCCACCACCGTCTTGCCCGAGCCGACATCGCCCTGGAGCAGGCGGAGCATGCGCTCCGGCCTGCCGAGGTCGGCATCGATCTCAGCAAGCGCATCCCACTGGCTGCGGGTGAGCCGAAAGGGAAGGGCGGCGAGCACTTGGGCCCGCAACGCGCCGGTACCGCGCCGCGCCTTGCCGGTGTGCCGGCGCTGGTGGGCGCGGAGAAGCGCCAGCGCGAGCTGGCTCGCCAGCATCTCGTCGAAGGCGAGCCGCGTGATGTGCGGGCTTTGCGGCTCGAGGTCGCCGTCGGTTTCCGGCCGGTGGGCACGGATCAAGGAGGGCGTGAACGCCATCCAGTCCCGCCCGCGCACCAGGTCGGGCAGAAGCCATTCCGGAAATGTCGGCAGCTCGGCGAGGGCCTCGCCGATCGCCTTCACCAGCGTCTTCCGCGAGAGCCCGGCGGTCATCGGATAGACCGGCTCGATCTTGGGCAGGTCGGCGAAATCGGCTTCGCTGACGATATGGTCCGGGTGGACCATCGACGGCCGCCCGTTGAACCATTCCATGCGGCCGCTGACGTAGCGGGTCGCGCCGACGGGAAGCTGCTTGTCCAGCCAGGCGTCGACGGCGTGGAAGAAGGTGAGGGCAATCTCGCCGGTATCGTCGTGGGCGAAGACCCGGTAGGGGATGCGCTTGTTGCCACGCGGCGGCTTCTGGTGCCGGTCGACGCGCACCTTCAGCGTCACGATCGCGCCTTCCGGCGAGAGCGCGATGCCCGGCTGGCTGCGCCGGTCGATCAGCCCGACCGGCAGATGGAAGAGGAGGTCGATGATGCGGGGGACGTCTTCCTCGTCCTCGCCGCTCCCGACCAGACGGCCCATCGTCTCGGCGATCTTGGGCCCGACGCCGGCGAGGCTGGTGATCGGCCGGAAGAGCGGGTTGAGGATGTCGGGACGCATGGAGTTTACAGTCTAACCGCGACCGCCGTCGGCGGACCAGTTTTCCGCGCGATGCCGCATCCCTGCCTGTCATCCCCGCGAAAGCGGGGAACCAGTATCCGCAGGCGGAGCCGTAAGAAGCGGTGAGGAGCGGGCGGGCTTCCTTCCAAACGTTTCGGTTACTGGGTCCCCGCTTTCGCGGGGATGACAGGCAGTGCGGTTCGCCGCGGCTGAGCGACTTTCTGGCAGCAGCCGAGAACCGGACCCTGACATTCCCGCGCGGCGACGCTATATCAGCCGCGCAGAGCGACGAGCCGAATCCGGCCCGGCGCCGGTTGGCTATTGCGGCAGCCGCATGGAACCGACGGAACACAGCCTCGAAGTCAGACGGAAGCGCATCCGGTTCCGCGCCTGGCACCGGGGCATGCGCGAGGTCGACCTGCTGCTCGGCCGCTACGCCGATGCCTGCATCGAGGGGATGGACGAGGCGGGCGTGGCGGGGTTCGAGGCGCTCCTCAACGTGCCGGACCCGGATCTCCTCGGCTGGATCACCGGCGAATGCGCGGTCCCGCCGGAGAGCGACGGTCCGGTTCTGCGACGCATCATCGCGTTTCACAGCGGCACCTGACATGGCGGAACTGGAAAAAACGGAACTGCGGGCGCGGCTTTCCTTCGCGCGGGTCTTCGGGCGCGAGGGCGGGGCGACGCTGGCCAACGTGCCGGACGGCCTCGCCGGGCGGGTGCTCGCCGACCTTGTCGGGGAGAAGCACCCGCGCCTCCTGTTCGTGGCGCGCGACGGCCAGCGCCTTGCCGAAATCCGCCGCTCGCTCGAATTCTTCGCGCCGCAGATCGAGCGGCTCGAGTTCCCGGCCTGGGACTGTCTTCCCTACGACCGCTCCTCGCCGCATTCCCGCGTGCTGGCGGACCGGATGGCGACGCTGGCGCGCCTGCTTGCCGAGCCGCGCAATCCGCAGATCGTTCTGACCACGGTCAACGCCGCCCTGCAGCGGGTGCCGGAGCGGAAATTCGTCGAGGCGGGCTCGATGAGCGCGGCTCCGGGCAACCGCTTCCCGATGGACCGGCTGATCGAGTGGCTCTCCGGCAACGGTTTCTCGCGCACGACCACGGTGCGCGAGCCGGGGGAGTTCGCCGTCCGTGGCGGCATTCTCGACCTCTTCGCAACCGGCGCCGAGGAGCCGGTCCGGCTCGACTTCTTCGGCGATACGCTGGAAACGATCCGCAGCTTCGACGCCGACAGCCAGCGCACGATCGCATCCAGGCC
>Ga0070741_10011069_pt1 | contig 16780 bp, 13 predicted proteins | sample Coa_R1_4_FD_66440 | JGI IMG/M metagenome (GOLD analysis project Ga0070741, IMG submission 66440) | Surface soil microbial communities from Centralia Pennsylvania, which are recovering from an underground coalmine fire - Coalmine... | ecosystem: Environmental > Terrestrial > Soil > Unclassified ...
CGTCTCTTCCGTGATCGCGTGGTCGACACGGGCGCGACCGCGTCGCAGAGTGTCACGGCGATTCGGACCGCGGGCGGCGTCGGCGCCGGCCTCTGGATTCCCTTCAATTACGAAGGCCGCGATGTCCTCGACCTCGGCGTCTCGGGTCTCTGGGGCAATGGCATCGGCCGCTACGGCACGGGCCAGTTGCTCGACGCGACGACTCGCGCCGATGGCAAGATCGTTCCGATTCGCAACGCGCAGGGCCTCGTCTCCATCGAGGCGCACCCGACGAAGCAGCTCGACATCTTCCTCTACGGCGGCTCCGAGTACGAGTACCGCATGGTGACGTACACGAGCGCCGGCAAAGCGGTGGGCTATGGTGCGCCGACCGCGAACAACTCGGGTTGCGACAAGGAATACCTGCCGACCGGCACGCCGAGCGCCGGATTTGGCGCGGGCTCGCCCGGCTCCGCGTGCACCGGTGATACGCGCGCCTTGTGGGAAGGGACGATCGGCTTCTGGTACAGCTTCTACCGTGGTGCGTTTGGTCGCTTCGCTTGGGGCACCGAGTATCACTACGTGAGCAAGAACACGTGGGTTGGCGCCGACGGCAACATGCCGCAGGCGATCGATCCGATGGTCTATACATCGTTCCGCTACTACATCCCGTGATCGCCGCTCCGCGGCTCGTCGAGCAGCACACTACGCTGCTCGACTGGTCGGTTCGCCTCCGGGGGGCAACCCCAACTACGCCCCCCGGACCCCCCTAAATGCCGCGTCCCGGATCGGCGCTCGCTTCTAAAATGCGAAACGAGCGCCGAGCACCGGCGCCAGGTTGTCCTTGTGATAGTACGGCGTGCCGGGGCCGTGAGGAATGGCGATCGCCAGACCGCCGCTCACTTGGGAATACTCGATACCGGCATACGCGTCGACGCGCTTCGTCAAGCGATGGTCCGCGTACCCTGCCACCTCGTTGAGCGTACCAGCGCACGAGCTGCGAAATCCCTTCGCGGGCGAGCACGTTGAGGGCCGGCGAAAATCGTTCTGCAGCTGGTTGTAGTATGCGACCGTGAAGTCGGTCTTACTGTCGTACGTGAACTTGGCGCCGGTCCACCAGATATTCAAAATCTTCGGCGAGTCGAGATTGTCATCTTCGACGCCGCTCAGGAGATACCCACCGCCGGCGGATGCCCCAACGCCCAGCGGATGCTTCGGGTTCGTCTGCCAGACATACTCGTAGCCGCCATAGATCTTGAAGAGGTCCAACGCGTACTTGGCCGCGATCATCATGGCCGTGTTGTCGGTTACGATCCCATACACGGTGTTCGTCGTGGCGATCACGTTGGTGCCGCCGGTGACGGGATTCGTGTTGATACTGTTCGTCGTCGACTGATAGGGCTGCGTTTTACTCTGCGGGCCTAGCAGCGGATTCAGCACGCTGATCGCGTCGTTGTATCGCTGCCAAACCGCGTCGACGAAGAACGTCCCGAATGATCCGCCCAGGTTGAATCCATACGCATCGTTGTGCGGCTGCTCCGGTGTGCAGTCGGCCGCGGTCCACGTGGCGGACGCGGCATAGCAACCGCCGGAGCCATCCGCGAAGCGGTACATCGCGGCCGCATGCACGTGCTCATAGGTGAAACGATACTTGAACGCGTTGTCCCACCGCGCGTCCTGCGTATCCCCGGCGCCGGCCATCGTGCCGTTATACCCGATGTACGAGAATGCATAGCCGCCGCCGGCGGGATCGTATTGCAGCATTGCGTCGGTCCCGAGCGCTCGCTGCCGCCCGAAGGTCACGGTGCCGAAACGGGTCGAGGATATCCCGCCGTAGAACTCGTCGTTGAAGGTCTGACCCTCGCGCGAGCCGTCGATCGTGGCCGAGTAGCTGCCGCGAGGGAGTCCCGCGTTCGCGGCCATCGTCGCCGGCGCGTTGGCGAACACGCCCGATTGCGGATTGATGCCGGTCGAGGCGTTGAAGACCGCGAACCACCCCCGCAGGACCTCTTCTCGGCCTCTGATCCCAAATCCGGTCTGCTGCAGGTTGTTCGGCGCGATGAGCCACTGTGGGTGATTGCCGTTGCGGTTCACCAGCGCTTCGCCTTCGTAGTTGTACGCGTTCTCGGGCATGCCGTGACTGACCCAGCCCACGCCGACGTCGTACGCGCCGTAGAGCGTGATGCCGTTCCATGTCAGCGGGCAATCGGTGGCGAAGAAGTCCTGCGCGTTCTTACAGGGAGTTTGGGCCCCGGCATTCACGGCAACCAAAGTCATGATTCCGACAAGCAACGACCTCACGTTCCCTCTTAAGGCGTGTGTTGGGAACGTAAGGTAACCTAGAGGAACTCACGGCAACTACCGGCGCGCTTTGCGCGCGATCATGATCTCGGTGGCTTTGATGACCGCGAGCGCGTCAGCGCCCGGTGATAAACCGAGTCTCTCCGCTGACGCTTTCGTGATGACCGCAACGAGCTCCTGGGGGGCAAGATCGATAGCGACTTCGACCATGAGCCCATCCGAGCGAACCGTACGAACCTGGCCGCGCAACTGATTGCGAGCGCTCAAATCGATGCCGCCCGTCGCATCGGCCGGCGCCGAGAGAATCGCGGCCCGCGGAAAGAGCCATCGCCGACCATGTCGGACGGTCGGCAGCTTCCCTTCGCGGGCCAAGAGCTGCACGCGTTTGACGTGCATGTGCAGCAGATCGGCCACCTGGCGGGCAGTCAGGAGATCATCGGGCATGCCAAGCACAATAAATGGTTATGTCCCCATGCCAAGCGCTCGCGTACCGCGTGGTTCGCGCGCCGCTTAACATGGGGCACCGTGACACTGACGATCTTCTCACTGAGCGTCGCCGCCGGCTCCGCGATCGCGGGTTTGCTCGGCGCCCTCACGGGACTCGGCGGGGGCGTGCTGCTCGTGCCGCTCCTGACGCTCGGGTTCGGCGTCGATGTACGCTATGCCGCCGGCGCCTCCCTCGTCTCGGTGATCGCGACATCGTCCGGCGCCGCCGCGACCTATGTGCGCGATGGACTGACCAACATTCGCATCGGCATTCTGCTCGAGGTCGCGACGACAACCGGCGCCATTGGCGGAGCCCTCCTGGCGGCGCACCTCTCGACGCACGTGATCGCGGTCGTGTTCGGCATCGTGCTCCTCTACTCCGCGCTGGGCACCCTCGCGCCGGACGTGAGCGGCGACATCGTCAGCGATCCGCTCGCGGTCCGGCTCCGCCTGACGGCGCGGGGCTACGGCGTTCGCCGCGTCCGACTCGGCTTCGCCGTCATGACCGTCGCGGGCGTGCTGTCCGGTCTCCTCGGCATCGGATCCGGCGCGCTGAAAGTGCTGGCCATGGACCGGGTCATGCGACTGCCGTTCAAGGTCTCGACGACGACCAGCAACTTCATGATCGGCGTCACCGCGGCGGCCAGCGCCGGCATCTACCTCCGCCACGGCTACATCAACCCGCCGCTGGTCTGGCCGGTGATGCTCGGCGTGCTGGCGGGCGCGATGGTCGGCGCGCGCGTGCTGCGCCGGGCGCCGGTCGCCGGCTTGCGGCGATTGTTCACCGCGGTCGTGGTCGTCCTCGCCGTCGAGATGATCGCGAGGGGCTGGCGATGAACACGCTCGAGCGAACCGTGAGCCTCGGGCTGCGCGCCGGCGTGACGCTGTCCGCTCTCGTGGTCGGCCTGGGTGGCGTCGCCTATCTCGCCACGTATGGCGGTCAGCCGCCGGTGTTCGTCGAGCCACCGGCGGCGATGCGCAGTGTCGCCGGCATTGTCAGGGGTGTGCTGGGTGGCCAGAGCGAGCGGATCATCGCCCTGGGCATCTTGCTCCTGATCGCGACGCCGGTCCTCCGGGTCGCGCTGCTCGTGGTCGCGTTCATCCGTGAGCGCGACGTGCTCTACGTGGGACTGAGCGCGCTCGTGCTGACCGTGCTGCTCGTCAGCCTCGTGTGAGCATGGACACGAAGGCGCGTACCGCCGCGGAGCGGTGGTTCCGCACCGTGAGGCGCCGGAGCGGCCGAGTGATCTCGAGGTCCGTCAGCTCGAGCACCACGAGGCGCCGGAGCGCGAGCATGTCCTCGATCGCCGCGCGCGAGACGATGGAGATCCCGAGGCCGGCCGCGACGATGCGCTTGATGGCCTCGACGCTATCCGCGTCGAGCGTCCGCTGCGGGACGATGGCCCGCGACGCCAGCGCGGTGAGGACGAACTGTCGCGTGCCGGATCCCGGCTCGCGGAGGACAATGAGCTCCTGCGCCAGCGCCCCGGTCTCGATAGGCGACTGCGGCGCGAGCGGGTGCGATGGCGCCGCGATGACGACCAATTCATCCTCGCGCCAGGACGCCACCTGGAGTCGCGGATCGTCGGGAACGGACGCCTCGATCAGGCCGATGTCGATCTCGCGCTCGAGCAGCGCGCGGGCGACGGCGCGCGAGGGGGCCGTGTGCAGCGACACCTCGACCGCGGGGTGCCGGGTATGGAAGCGCTGGAGCAGCGCCGGCAGCAGGTATGTCGCGATGGTCGGACTCGCGCCGATGCGGAGGACGCCGCCCCCGATCCCGCGGATCGCGTTCAAGGATTCGTCCGCCGCGCGCGCCTCCGCGAGGATCGTGCGGGCGTGGGCCAGAAGCACGCGACCCGGCTCCGTCAAGCGAACACCGGTCGCCCCGCGCTCGACGAGCGCGACACCGGCTCGGCGCTCCAGATCGCGCATGCTCTTCGACACGGCCGGCTGCGTCAAGCCCAGTTGGGCCGCGGCGCGCGTGAAGCTCTCCTGGTGCGCGACGGCCACGAAGACGCGGAGAAGGCGAAAGCTGAAGCCCATAACCAGATGGAATGTCGAGATAACCCCAATACCAACTGTTCACCACAACCGTAGCTATGTAAGCTACGAGTCGACGATGCCGCAAGCAGGGAAACCATGGTTCGCTTCGCCCTCCGCCAGCCGTACACCGTAGCCGTCCTCTGCGGCGTGCTGCTGCTCATGGCCATCCTATCCGGGGTGCGCATGGCCGTGGACATCTTTCCCCTCATCGATATTCCGGTCGTCGCGGTGGTGTGGACGTACCCCGGCATGCTGCCCCAGGATATGGAGAGCCGGGTCATGTTGCTCTCCGAGCGCGGCCTCTCCTCGACGGTGAACGGCATCTCGCGCATCGAATCCCAGTCCGAGTACGGCGTCGGCCTGGAGAAAGTCTTCTTTCAGCCCGGCACCAACATCGCCACGGCGATCGCGCAGATCGTGGCGTCATCGCAGACGGCGATCAAGGCGATGCCACCGGGTATCACGCCGCCGTACGTCATTCAGTCGAACGCGTCCAACGTGCCGGTCGCGCAGCTGACGCTGTCGTCGGAGACCATGTCCGAGCAGAACATCGCGGACTACGGACAGAACTTCATCCGCCTGCGTCTCTTCACCATCCCCGGGCTCGCCACACCGCAGCCCTACGGCGGGAAGATTCGCGAAGTCACCGTGGATGTCGACCCGAAGATGCTGAATAGCGCCGGTCTCTCGGCGCAGGATGTGCTCACCGCGTTGCAGCAGTCGAACATCATCCTGCCGGCCGGCACCGCCCGGATCGGCACGCGCGAATACGACGTGGCGATGAACTCGAGTCCGTCCAGCGTCGCGGCGTTCAACGACATCCCGATCAAGGTCGTGAATGGCGCGCTGGTGCGGATCGGGGACGTGGCGCGGGTGCGGGACGGGTACGCCGAGCAGACCAACATTGTGCGGGTCGATGGCCGGCGCGCCGCCTATCTGACGATCCTCAAGAAGGCCGATGCGTCGACGCTGTTCGTCGTCGAGGCCGCGCGCGCGCTCATTCCGGAGATCAAGAAGGTCGCGCCGCGCGGTCTCGAGGTGCGCTTGGACTTCGACCAATCGCGTTTCGTCCGCGCCGCGATCAGCGGCGTCCTCCACGAGGGCCTCACGTCGGCGGCGCTCGTCGCCCTCATGATCCTGGCGTTTCTCGGCAGCTGGCGCAGCGTGCTCATCGCCTGCATCTCGATTCCGCTGGCCATGGCGACGGCGGTCATCGGCCTCAACGCGACCAACAATTCGTTCAACATCATGACGCTGGGCGGGCTGTCGCTGTCGATCGGCCTCCTGGTCGACAACGCCATCGTTACGGTGGAGAACGTGCACCGCAATCGCGCTATGGGGAAGCCGCTGACGGTGGCGATTCTCGATGCACTGCAACAGATCGCGACGCCGGTCATCGTGGCGACCCTCGCGGTGTGCGTCGTGTTCTTCCCCGTCGTGCTCCTGGAGGGACCGGCGCGATTCCTGTTCATCCCGATCGCGCTTGCCGTCGTGATCGCGATGCTCGCGTCGTATTGGCTCTCGCGCACTCTCGTGCCCGTGCTGTGCCGAATGCTCTTGGGCGGCGAGGCGGTCCACGACCCGGAGGGAATCGATACGGGTAACGGCGTCGCGCATCCTCCGCCGGGCGGGGGTTTCTGGCACTGGTTCAATAACGAGCGCGACCGCCGCTTCGCGAAGTTCCAGCGCGCCTACGGCAGGGCACTGACGGTCTTGATCCGGCACCGGCTCTTCACGCTGGTGACGTTCGGGATCATTACCGTGGCGAGCCTGGGACTCTTTCCCGTCATCGGGCAGGACTTCTTCCCGTCAACCGATGCCGGGCTCATGAAGCTGCACTTTCGCGCGCCGTCGGGGACGCGCATTGAGCACACCGAGCAGATGGTGGCCCAAGTGGAGCAGCAGATCAGAGCGATCGTGCCGGCCGATGAGCTGACCACGATCAACTCGACCATCGGTATTCCCGGATCGCTCAACCTGGCCTTCGTTCCCACGAACAACGCGACCGGCATGGATGCCGAAATCCTGGTGGCGTTGAACGAGCATCACCACCCGACGGCGGGGTATGTGCAGAGAATTCGGGAGACGCTGACCGCGAAGTTTCCCGGGTCCACCGTGTATTTTCAGACGGCCGACATTGTAGGGCAGGTGCTGAATTTCGGCTTACCCGCGCCTATCGATGTGCAGATCGTCTATCCTCACCTCGATCGCTCCTACGCCATCGCGCGGACGCTCCGCGACCGGATGCGGGAAGTCCCCGGGGCCGCCGACGTGACCATCAAACAAGTGCTGGATTATCCGACCCTCCATGTCGACGTCGACCGGCAACGAGCGGCGGAGCTCGGACTGACGCAGCGTGACGCGGCCAGCAGCATGCTCATATCGCTGGCCTCCAGTGGCCTCGTGTCGCCCTCGTATTTCGTCAATCCGGCGAATCAGGTGAGCTATCTCGTGGCGGTCGAGGTGCCGCTGCCCCGGATGAGCTCGACGCAAGACGTGTTGAACACACCCGTGACATCGGCGGGCCATCTCACGCAGACTCTGCCGCCATGGGCGACAACGAACCCCATGCCACGCGCGCCGGCGCAAACGCTCGAGAACATCGCGAACATGACGACCACGTCGGCTCCCGCGGAAATCGATCACTATACCGTGGAACGCGTCATGGATGTGCTGGCGAACGTGGAGGGACGCGACCTGGGAACCGTGGTGGCCGGGGTCCGGAAGCAGGTCGCCAGCCTCGGCGAGCTGCCCCCGGGGATGTCGATTACCGTGCGGGGCCAGGGTGAGGTCATGAACAATGCCTTCAGCAGCCTCGCGCTCGGGTTCGTGGTCGCGGTCTGTCTAGTGTTTGCGCTGATGGCGGTGCTCTTTCAGTCTTGGATCGATCCCTTGATCATCATGGGAGCGGTGCCTGGTGCGATTGTCGGCATTCTCTGGATGCTCGTGGCCACCCACACGACGATCAACATCGAATCTTTGCTGGGCGCGATCATGGCCGTGGGCATCGCGGTCGCGAATTCGATCCTCGTCGTCAGCTTCGCCAACGACCAACGCGTCGAGCACAGCCTCGAGCCCGAACAGGCCGCGATCGAGGCCGGCAAGGTGCGCCTCCGCCCGGTGCTCATGACCGCCGGAGCGATGGTGCTGGGCATGCTCCCCATGGCCATCGGCGCGGGCGAGGGTGGTGAGCAGAATGCGCCCTTGGGCCGCGCGGTGATCGGCGGTTTGTTGATGGCGACCGTCGTCACCTTGTTGGTGGTGCCCGTGCTCTATAGTGTGCTCGCCCGGAAAATGCCGGGGGCCTATCGCGTCGTTCGGCGCTTCGAAACCGAAGCCCAGGGACTTGAATATCATGAGTAGGTTGCACATGGGGGGCGTGGCGCTCGTCGTGGTGACGCTGGGCATCGTCGTGCTGCTGACCGCCGAGCACCGCACCTCGCTGTCCAAAGAATCCGGACAGCGCGTGGCCGCGGTCGACGCCGGCCCGCGCGTGCAACTCGTCTCCGTCGAGGCCGGCGGTGGCAATCGCAATCTCGTCCTGACGGGTGAATCTCGTCCTTTCCTCGCGGTCACCCTGTACTCCAAGGTGAGCGGCTATCTGACCGACGTGCGGGTCGACAAAGGTGACCGCGTACACAAGGGCCAGGTGCTCGCCGTGGTCGAGTCGCCCGAGACCGACGCGGCGTTCGCATCCGCGGAGGCCGATGCGAAGAACAAGCGCATCATCGCCGACCGCGACGCGCAGCTCATCAACCGCAAGCTGATCGCGCCGGAGGAGGCCGAGACGGCCGAGTCGGATGCCGCGCAGGCCGAGGCCCACGCCAAGGCGCTCGAGACGCTCAAGGGGTACGAAGTGCTCAAGGCGCCATTCGACGGTGTCATCACCGCGCGATACGCCGATCCCGGCGCGCTCATGCAGAACGCGCAGACGTCGCAGACGAGCGCGCTCCCGGTGGTCGCCGTGGGGCAGATCGACTCGCTCCGCGTCTTCGTGTACGTCGATCAAGCGAATGCGGGCGACGTGCGGCGGGGCTCACCCGTTATTCTCGATGACCCCTCTCGCCCGGGCCAACCGATCCATACGCGCGTGAGCCGGTATACGGGCGAGCTGGACCCAGAGACGCGGACGCTGCTCGCGGAGATCGACGTGCCGAATCCCAAGCACGATCTGGTCGCGGGCAGTATCGTGCAAGCGACCCTGGAGGTCCACTCGGCGCCATACGAGCGGGTGCCCGCCGAGGCAGTCTTTGCCAGGGGGCTCGAGAACTTCGTGGCCACCGTCACGGCCGACAATCGCGTGGCGTTCCGCCAGGTGCACGTCGTCGACAACGACGGGCAAACGGTGCGACTCGCTCCCGGCGATCTCCATCCGGGCGATCGGGTGGCGCTCAACCTTGGTGACGCGGTTCCCGACGGCCAACGGGTGCAGCCGCTCGGAGAACCCGCTGCGTAAGCTCCTCTTCTTGTGCGGCTGGCCGGTCGGCCTGCTCGCGCAACCGCAGCCCCTGTCGCTGACGCTGGATAGCGCGGTGGCGCTCGGCACTCGCGGTGCGACCGCGGTGCTCCAGGCGCGCGACGTCGCGCGTCTGGGTGGTGCGCTCGTGCTCGAACGCTACGCGCAGTTCTTACCCGATCTCCGAACCGGCGGCCTGTTCGACGAGTATAGTGGCAATGTGCTGCTGAGTCAGCGCGACATCCATCCGACGGACACTCGCTTCCGCGAGCTCGGCTACCACGCCTCCTCCAGTCTCAATCTCTTCAACGGCTTCGCCGACGTCGCGGGTGTCAAAGCGGCGCTGGCGACCCGATCGGCCGCGGACCTGACAGTGACTCGCGCCGAGCAGACCATCGCGCTCGACGTCGCCCAGTCATTTCTCGGGGTCACACTGGATCAGCAGCTGGTCGCGATCGCCACGCAGAATGTGACCGCGTCGCAGCTCCGGGTGGAACAGCTGCAGGAATTGGTGCGGGTCGGCAAGCGACCGCCCGCGGATCTCTATCGACAACAGGCGCAAGCGGCGGCCGATCAGTCGACGCTGGAGGACGCGCGCAACCGGGTCCAATCCGACGAAGTTGGCTTGTTGGAGCGGATCCGGCAGGACCCCCATGTGCCGGTCCAATTGATCGAGCCGGTGGCCGACACCGGTCTTCTCGGAGCGCATTACTCGGACATCGACGGTCTGGTGCGCGAGGCCACCACGCGGCGGGCCGATCTCCAGGCCGCGGATGCCGACGTGACCGCCAACCGGGCCGACATCACACGCGCGCGCGCCGGATACCTACCGCGGCTCGACCTCGGCGCTAGCGTATTCAGCTTGGGCCGGTTCTTCGACTACGCGGCCACCAACGGCAGCTCCCTCCTGACGACGCCGCAAACGCCGCTCGTCGACCAGATCGGGCACAATCTCACCGGTGAAGTGTGGCTCGGCCTCAACTGGTACGTCTTCGATCAATTCCGGACGCGACTGTCCGTGGAGCGGGCCAAGGTCAGCTACGACGCATCGCAGTACGTGGACCAGGATCTCCGGCTCAGTGTCGCGGGCGACGTCGTCCGCGCGATCGCCGATTATCGGACGGCGGTCAATCAGTTCAACGCGTCGCGCGCCGGACTGGACGCGGCGCAGCAAGCGTACGACCTCGTCAATGGGCGATTCCAGGTGGGGTTCGCCAGTATCGTCGACGTGACGACCGCCCAGACGGCGCTCGTGCAGGCCCAGTCGCTTCGCGCGCAAGCGATGGTCAATCTGGCACTGCGAAAAAAAGCCGTCGGGTACGCCCTAGGGCTGGACCCGACGGCTGCTTTACCGCAGTAGGAGATTTTACTTCGAAGCGGTTTGGATCTGGCTCAGGCGCTGGTCGAGAATCGAGACGATGCTCTCCGGCAGCGGCGCATAGTCGAGACCCGGCGCCGACTTCTCGCCGTCGTGCAGCGCCCACTTCACGAAGTCGATGAGCTTCTTGCCTTTCGCGGCGTCGGCGAACGTCTTCGGAATGAGCAGGTACGTGAACGACGAGATCGGATACGCATCCGCGCCCGCCGCATTCACGATCGAGACGCGGAAGTCCGTCGTGGCCGGGAGCTTGGCACCGACCGCGGCGGCCGTCACGGACTGGACCGACGGCTCGATGAACTTGCCGGCCGCGTTCTGCATCGACGCATACGGCAGCTTGTTCTGGCGCGCGTAGACCAGCTCGACGTAACCAATCGCGTACGGCGTCTGCTTGACCTGACCGGCGACGCCTTCGTTGCCCTTGCCACCGATACCAACGGGCCACTGGATCTCTTTGCCCTTGCCGGGAGCCTTTGCCCAGTCGGGGCTCACGGATGAGAGGTAGTCGGTGAAAATGTAGGTCGTGCCGCTGCCATCCGAGCGATGCACGACGAGGATGTCGTTCGACGGCAGCTTGACGCCGGGGTTGAGCGCCGCGATCGGCGCCGCGTTCCACTTCACGATCGTGCCGTTGAAGATCTTCGCCAGCACATCGCCGTTCAGTCGGAGCGCCTTGTCGACGCCCGGCAGGCTGTACGTGATCACGACCGCGCCCATCACCGTTGGCACGTGCAGCACGGGCGTCTTGAGCTTGGCCTGCTCATCATCGCTCATCGGCGCATCAGACGCGCCGAAGTCGACCGTGCCCTCGGTCAGCTGGCGAATGCCGCCGCCGGAGCCGATCGACTGATAGTTGATTTTGACGCCCGTCTTCGCCGCATAGTCGGCGAACCATTTCGAGTAGATGGGATACGGAAACGTCGCTCCCGCTCCCGTCAAATCGGCACCTTGCGCGGCCGCTACGCTCGCGGCCGCAGCGAGCAGCACGCCGGCTAGACGAATCGACACTTGTGTCTCCGTGGAAGAAGTGCCAGCAACTTAGGTGTGGCAGTCTCCCTTGCGGCGTAACGCGTTAGTCACGCGGATGGAAAGAATGCTGATACGGTCGTGCCGCGACCGGGTTGGCTCTCCGCCTTCACCGATCCGCCATGTGCCTCAACGAGATGGCGGACGATGGCCAGTCCCAGGCCCGTCCCGCCTTCATCCCGCGAGCGCGCGCGATCCGCGCGGTAGAATCGCTCGAAGATGCGCGGCAGGTGTTCGGCCGCGATGCCGACTCCGGTATCGCGCACGCCGACCCAGACGCCGTTCTCCTCGAGGCTTGTGAAGACGGTCACCTGGCCGCTCGTGGTGTGCCGGATCGCGTTCTCGGCCAAGTTGCTCAGCACCTGCCGCAGCGCCGTGGGATCGGCGTACGCTTCGCTCGCGTTCTCGGGGATCTCGTACTCGAGCGCGACACCTTTCTCATCGGCAACCGACTTCGCTCTCGCCGTCGCATCGAGCGCCACGGCCGCGACACCGACCATCTGCGGATTGGGGACCCAGCCGCCGGATTCGATGCGGCTCAGATCCAGGAGATCATCGACGATCCGCTGCATGCGCCTCGTGTTCGTCAGGATCGTCTCGGCGAACTGTCTGCGTTGAGGCGCCGGCAAGGTATCGTCTTGGAGTGTCTCGGCGAATCCACCGACCACGGTCAATGGTGTTTTGAGCTCATGCGAGACGTTGGCCACGAAATCGCGGCGAACAGTTTCGAGGCGACGTGTGGGCGTGAGATCGAGCAGCGCCAATACGGCGCCGCCACGAGCGAGAGGCCGCGCCGCCAATGCCAGATTGCGGCCATCGATAAATGTCTCGACAGACTCCGTGGCGGCGCCAGCGACCGCCGCGGCGACCGCCTCACGCAACACCCGCTCACGCGGGAGACGATCGAGCGTGAACGGTACCTTATCACGTACCCTGAGCAGACGACGGCCGATGGCATTGATGCGCACGACACGAGATCGCGCGTCGATGGCCAAGACGCCTTCATTCAGCGAGTCGAGCAACGCGGTGAGCAACGACTCTTCTTCTTCGAGCGCGGACACTCGTCCCTGCAGCTGCTCGGCCAATCGCGTGACGGCGTTCGAGAGATCGCCAACCTCACCGGGTGCGCCGAGGGCGGGGCGACGCGAGAGGTCGCCGGCGGCCAACGCGCGGGCCACGTCGCGCAGCTCGATGATGGGTCGGGTGACCGCCCGCGCGAACAAGAACGCGATCGCGGCGGCGATCGCGAGCGTGAAGAACCCGATGAAATAGACGTCGTCACGGGCCTCGCGTACGAGGGCTTGGGTCGTGACGTCCGCTATGCGAGCATTGAGCCGGTATTCAATGACCCCCACCACGCACGCCACTAGGACGCTGACGATGATCAGCGATCCTAGCAGCAGACGTTGAGTGAGGCGCAACTACGCCGTGCGCGTGTGCCCCGCCTTGAGCCGGTACCCAAAGCCGCGAACGGTCTCGATCAGATCGCCAGCGGCGCCGAGCTTCGTGCGCAACCGCTGGATGTGCATGTCGACGGTGCGCGTCTGGATATCCGGGGCGGCGTCCCACACGGTCTCGAGCAGGTGACCCCGCGCTTGCACCCGCCCGCGACGCTCGGCGAGCGTCAGGAGCAGCTTGAATTCCGTGGGCGTGAGATCGATGTCAGTGCCTTCGACGCTCACGCGATGCGCCGCGCGGTCGATGTGAATCGGTCCGATGGCGAGGACATCGTTCGTCCCCCCGCCGGCCGCGCCGACCCGGCGCAGAATCGCGCCGACGCGCAGCACGAGCTCCTGGGGGCTGAAGGGCTTCGTGAGGTAGTCATCCGCGCCGAGCGACAACCCACGAATGCGATCCGGCTCATCCTTGCGCGCGGTGAGCATCAGTATCGCGACCTCGCGAGTGCCATCGTCACCGCGGAGCTGCTCCATGACATCGAAGCCGGAGAGCCCTGGCAGCATGAGATCCAGCACCACGAGCGCTGGACGTTCTTGCCGGGCGAGTCCCAACGCATCGTAGCCGTTGGCCGCCGTGGAAACACGATATCCTGATTTCGCCAGATGGTAGGCGACCAGGGCCACGATATCCGGCTCGTCATCGACGACCAGGACTCGTTCGCTGCTAGGCGGCGCGATCATACTCTCCGAACCGTTCGGTGACCTGTGGCGAAGCGCCCGTAACACACGAGGAGCTTGTCGTTCTGGGGACTGAAGCGACAGTTGCATCGCAGTCACAATATTGTCACTTAGAAAACTTGCCCACGCTGGCTCATCGGTCAACTGCCCGGCTAGCTTTTCTGATGGTGTCACTCCAAGCGTACGTCAATGGCGCCGCCGTCAACGTTTCACCTGGTGGAACCGCACTGGACGCGGTTCGCGCGGCCGATCCGTCCGCGGCTGAGGCGGTGACGCGACAGGAAATGGTCATTACTGACAGCCGGGGATTGCCGACCACACCAGAGACCCCGGTGCGTTGGGGTTCGATTTTCCGGTTGATCCCCGCCCGGCCGCGTTAACGTGGTAACACGGGATTGGCTGCGCCGATTGCCCAAAGCTGAACTCCACTGCCATCTCGATGGCTCGTTGCGCCCGTCCACGCTTCTGGAGCTGACACGGGAATACGGCGTGCCGATTGCGGCAGGCGACGCCGAAGGCGTGCGGCGCCACATGCGAGTGGAGCACGCGCACAATCTCGAAGACTACCTCGCGCGATTCGCGACGACGGTCAGCGTCCTCCAAACCGCCGCCGCCGTTGAACGGGTGGCCTACGAGCTGGTCGAAGATGCCGCCCACGATGGGGTGCGCTACATCGAGGTCCGAAACGCCCCGATCCTCAACACGCGCGCCGGCCTTTCGCTGGTCGAAGTCGTCGAGGCGATGCAGCGCGGACTGAAGCGCGGCGAGCAAGTCCACGGCGTCATTGCGCGGCTCATCTTGATCGCGCTGCGACATATGCCACCCGCGATCTCGATGGAAATCGCCGAGTTGGCCGCGGCATTCCGAGGCAGTAGTGTCGTCGCATTTGATCTCGCGGGGGCCGAAATGGGTTATCCCGCTCGCGATCATGCCGCGGCGTTCCTCTACGCGCGGGAACGTGACTTGGCGTGCACGTGTCACGCGGGGGAAGGGGACGGCCCGCTCTCTGTCCGTGAGGCCGTCCACCTCTGCGGCGCGCACCGGATCGGTCATGCGACGCATCTGATCGAGGATCTGTCGCTCACCGAGTACGTGAACGATCGCCGGATCCCGCTCGAGATCTGTCTCACGAGTAATGTCCAGACGCGCGCCGCGACGTCCTACGCCGAGCATCCGCTGCGGCGGTATGTCGATTTGGGCATGAGTGTCGTGCTCAATACCGACAATCGATTGATGAGCGACACGACGCTCACCGACGAGTACGCGCATGCGGCGAATGACGCCGGACTGACGACCGACGAGCTGTGCGCCATCGCGCTCAACGGATTTGAATCTTCGTTCCTGCCGTGGGCTGAGCGACAGGCGCTCGTCGCACGGATGCGTGCGGAGATCGCGACGTTGTGAGTACGGAGGCCGCCGCCGCCGCCGCTTTACGCACGTGTTGGAATGCGACGTCTCCCTCAATTGGCATCGTGCTCGGCTCAGGGCTCAGTGGTCTGGCCTCGCACATCGAGTATGCGAAACGCGTCCCATTTTCTGAGCTACCGGGATTGCCCGCTCATCCGGGTGCTTTCGTGTATGGGTTGCTGTGCAGCCGTGAGGTCGTCGCGGTCGCAGGTCGTATCCATCTCTACGAAGATCTCGACCCGGCCATCCCAATTGAAATCCTCGCGGCGCTCGGTGTGCGTGTATTGATCCTCACCAACGCGGCTGGCGGCATACGGTCTGACTTGACGCCGGGCACATTCATGTTGATCACCGATCACCTGGACCTCACGGGGCGTCCTCCGTTAGTCGGCCAGGCATCACCGAGATATGACGCTCAGTTGGCGACGCGTATGCGCGAAGCGGCGACCGTATCCCGCATGACGTTGGCGGAGGGAGTCTATGCTGCCATGCTGGGCCCATCGTACGAAACGGCGGCCGAGATTCGCATGCTGGCGACACTCGGTGCCGATGCCGTAGGCATGTCGACCGTCCCGGAGGCGATCGTTGCCGCGTCGCTGGGAATGAGAGTCGTCGCGGTGAGTTGCATTACCAACCATGCGGCCGGCATGAGCCCAGAGACGCTGAGCCATAGCGAAGTACTCGATGTCACATCGCGAGTCGGGCCGCGATTCGAGCGACTTATTCGCCGTTTCGTCGACCGACTATGAAGTCATGCACAAACTGACCCGCTGCCTCGACGGCCGCGTCCAGTGATGCGCCAAGCGCGAGCTTGGCCGCGATCCCGGCGGAAAGGCGGCACCCCGTCCCGTGGGTCTTCACGTTGACCCGTGCGCGCCTGAAAAACCTCACGCCGGACTTGTCGCACAGCACGTCGGTGGCGATGTCACCGTCGAGATGCCCGCCTTTGACGAGCACCGCGCGAGCGCCGCGGCGCTGCAGCGCGAGCGCCGCGACCGCCATATCATCAATAGTGCGCACGGGAGCCCCAGTCAGCGCCTCGGCCTCGCCCAAATTGGGCGTGACCAGGTCAGCCAACGGCACCAGCCGCTCGAGGATGACTGGCGTCAGATCGCCGTCGGCGAGCGGGTGGCCGCTCCCCGCGATGGTGACCGGATCCAGCACGTACGGCCGCAGCCCACGCTTCTCGATGGCTTCCGCCACGGTCTCGACGATCGCCGCGTTGCCAAGCATACCGGTCTTGACCGCGCCGACATGATCGGTAGCCTCGATCTGAGCTCGGACCAAGCCGGGATCCACGGCTGACCACGCGATGACGCCATGCCCGTTCTGCGCGGTGATGGCCGTGATGGCCGTCGCGCCGCTCACGCCGAAATGCGCGAACGTCGCCAGGTCTGCCTGAATGCCGGCCCCGGCGCTAGAATCCGATCCAGCAATGGTCAGAACTCGTGAGTGCATAACGCGTTGAAAATACTAAGCTTAGCGCGGGACATGCGCCGACGGAAGGCGCGCGAGCGCTCCGGCCGGTTCGTGGCCGAGGGCGTTCGCACGGTCGAAGAGCTGCTC
>Ga0070741_10011070_pt1 | contig 16779 bp, 14 predicted proteins | sample Coa_R1_4_FD_66440 | JGI IMG/M metagenome (GOLD analysis project Ga0070741, IMG submission 66440) | Surface soil microbial communities from Centralia Pennsylvania, which are recovering from an underground coalmine fire - Coalmine... | ecosystem: Environmental > Terrestrial > Soil > Unclassified ...
GGCGCGCTAGAGACTGCAACCGCGGCCCGAGGCCCATTTATATTAGATGTCCGGATTGACGCGGCGTGTCTAGCGCCATCGATGGCACGAAACCGCGGCTTGCGCGCGCAAGGCATTGGAACGGTGAGCGCGAGCCAGGATGTCTCATTCCCCAGCAGGCCGTAGCCGTTTCTGCTGAAGTCTTTATGGAAGCGAATACTTTTGCTACTTCAGCGTTCATTGCGGTGCCGCAACAAACGGCTTATGACTATTTGTGCCGGCTCAAAAACTTAGACGAATGGACGCTGGGCAGCCGCATGAAGGAGCAGGTAGATGAGGATACGTGGATCGGGACGGCGTCCGGCTATCAGCGAACCCTGTACTATCACGTCCGAAGATTAGAAAACCCGCGATTCCGTGGCATTGAATGGCAGTGCGGCTATGAGTATCAGAAGTATTTCAAGTCTTATCCCGTGCTGCTGTTCCCGCCAGACTACGTGGAGCCTGGCAGCACGGAATCAGGCGTCTATTTTCACTGGGTCAGCGTGATCGATCCAGTTCAGCGGACGCCTATGATCATGCAGGGCATACAGACTGTTCACAATTCAGAAGCTCGCTCGCTTAAAGCTGTATTGGAGCGGCGTGCCGGATTGACTGAAGCGGCGCAAGGTCTGTATCGTATTGAAGCGGACACCATCTATATCAACGCTCCTATTGAGATGGCCGCTGAATTTATGGGCGATTTGCGGACGATGGAGACCTGGTCGCACCTGCTGAAACCCGCGGGCAGTATTGAGCGCGAACGCGGCGTCTTTCTGGATGAATACGGTCAAACAGTCGAAGTCACGCTCCGGACCAATCAGTTGGAAGATTACTATCTGGTGGAGCAGGATTATTTTCATCCGCAGCACAATTCGATGCAGCGGTCGCCCACATTTCTGATTCCACTGCCATATGCGTTCGGCGATGCTTCCGCGCCTGGAATTCTGCTGCATAGAATCACATTCTGGAAAAACGGAGCGGCTCAACGGCACGGGAAACTCACGATAGACGATTTTGGAGCCGAGAATATGAACATTAAGCGTTTGCTGGAGGCAAAAGCGGGTAATCTTGCCACCTTCGCGCTCGGGAAGAGCTACGTTCCCGTCGCGCGTGCCGCTGGTGCGAAGTAGCCAAGGACGATGCCGCCCGATATCTTTTCACCGGAGTTTGGGCAGAATCCGTATCCGTTTTACCGGGCCATGCGTGATGAGTTTCCGTTGTATTTTCATTCCGGAGCGAAGGCATACGTTCTCAGCCGTTATGAAGATGTTCATCTGGCTCTGACCAACCCGGAATTCACGACACAAAGCTATGCCGGGCAAATTGAGCCGTTGCTTGGCGTCACGGTAGTGCAACTCGACGGAAGCGAACATGCGAGACAGCGACGATTACTAGCCGCGCCCTTTCGGGCCGACCGGTTTCGCGCTGCATTCGGCCCTGCAATTCGCGAAATCGCCGAACGATTAAGCAAGGGCTTCGCGGCTGTGCCCACTGTGGAATTGGTGAGCGAGTTCGTGACACCGTTTTCTGTTGCGGCTCTTGCTACGGTGGTGGGGCTGCCGCAATCGGATTTGGGTTTGTTTCGATCCTGGTACACTGCGCTGCTTCGGTTCGGCGTCAATCTGATCGGCGATCCAGAGGTGACGCGCGCGGGTTTTGCGGCAAGAGATGAACTCTCGGCATATCTGCGATTACTAGTAAAGCGTCTGACAGGATCGACTGGACAAGGATTGCTCTCGATGCTGGCGGAGGCGGAAGTGGAAGGGCAGCGGCTGACGGGTGAAGAGATTGTGCATTTTGCGATGCTGATGATCTTCGCGGGAGGCGAGACGGTCGAAAAATCGCTGGCGACGTTCGTTCGAAATCTGGTGGCGCATCCCGATCAAATGGCCGCGCTACGGGCCGATTGGACATTGTTCGATCAAGCTCTGGCTGAATCGCTTCGATTCACTGCTCCCACGCATATGGTGCCGCGCCGGACTCGCAGCGAAGTGTCCGTGAGTGGAGGCAGTATTCCCGCCGAATCAGAAGTGATCTGCTTCCTGGGTTCGGCCAACCGCGACGAACGGCGCTTCGCAAACCCGGATAGATTCGACATATTTCGCGATGATCTACACCCGGAGAGCGCGTTCAATAATGCGGCACGCCATGCGGCGTTCGGCATGGGCCGTCACTTCTGTCTAGGTGCAATGATGGCGCGGATCGAAATAGAAATGGCGACGCAGCAACTGCTGGCGCGAAGCGGCGATATCGCTTTCAGTGGCAGCGTGCCTGCGGATCGGGGACTTTTTTTGCGTGGGCCAGCCACCCTGCCGCTTCGCTTCGGCTCACGAACTGATTGCATTGGAGAGACTCATGCTGCTTCGCTGCAAAACCGCAGTTAATGCTTCGGCTGAGACCGTGTTTGCCTGCGTGGACGAACCTGAACACATTGTTCAGTGGGTGGAGGGCGCTGTTGAACATAAGTACGTCAGCGAGCGAAATTCAGCTAATCCGGTGGGTCAGCGTTTCCTGCAAAAGCTGCGCATGGGCAAGTCGATTAAAGAATTCGATGGAGAAATCATCGCGTGGGAATCGCCTACGCATTTCGGGCTGCACATTCCTGCGCCCGCCTACTCAAGCGAAGCGCATTTCCGCATAGCGCCAAATGGGCCAAACCAATCGACAGTCGATTACTCCATCGATATTACGCTGCACAAAAAGTGGGTTCGCTTGCTGAGTCCTTTTATGCGCTTTCCTCTGACCCTATTTGTGCGGAAACAGATTGGCAGACTCAAGTCCTATGCTGAGAAAGTGCAAGCGGCACAGGAGGCGCGCTGATGGAGAAGTCCGTCGTGTCGCCCGCAACATCGCTGCGGCTCCTTCGTGCAGGCGATAGCTGGATCTACGCAGTCGCTGGAAGTTTGGCGGCGCCCGGGGCGGGAGCACTGGAGTTGAACGGAGAAATTGCTGTTTCGATCGTTGAGGACAGGCTGGCCGGGCGTGCGGATTGGATGACTATTCTGTTCTCCCAGCGATTTGAAATAACACAACGGGACGGTTCGCGACAGCCTATGCCAGCGCCTGAATGGATGTTCTCGTTTATTCAGGACTCGACAACGCGGGACCTGTCGATTGTTGCTGACAATATGACGAAAGACGGGACTGCCCGGATTGCAAAAGAACCACAAGTGTTTTATCCGGGAACGTGGTCATTGCAGACTGCTTATAACAATAGATTGGAATTCAATAACGGCGACGAGGTGAAAAACACGCTGACGGTATTCGACTGCGAGCAGGTTGACACAGAAGCCGGCTCATTCGTTTCGTGGGTAGCAACCATTAGCAGTCAGAGTGCGGGGACGGGCCTGATTGAGGGAAAGGACTGGTGGACGCCTGATCTTGGCGCGCCGGCACAGTTTTCGACGAGCTCTACAATGCCCGAGGGATCCCGCATGCGTTTTGTCGCGACTCTGCGCAGCAGCAACGTGCGGTAACAGTGGCGCCCGAGTCATCTGTTGAACGAGGAAAGAGCGGCAGACGGCACAATCGATGGCTGGCAATAGGTGTACTGCTGCTGATTGCTCTCATTGGTATATTTTTCTGGCGCATCCGTACGTCGCCGCGCAACCGGATTTATCATCCTCCGAACGATACGATCGCGATCCCGAACGACGCATCATCCATCGCCGGCGGCAAACATTTGGTGGAGGCGGTAGCCGTCTGTACCATCTGCCACGGAATGAATCTGGGCGGCAAGCTCGCATTTCAGGATGCGTTTCTGGGCCGCGGCTACACCTCTAACCTGACCAGTGGGCGTGGCGGCGTCGGCAGAACCTACACGAATGCAGATTGGATTCGGAGCATTCGCTACGGCGTGCGGCCGGACGGGCACGGAATTCCGTTTATGCCGTCGGATTACTTCAACAAACTCACGGATGCGGACACGGGCGCGATTATCGCGTATCTGAAAAGCCTTCCTCCGGTGGATAACGAAAGGACCAGGGTCGAAATCAACCTGCCGGCTCGCGTTCTTATCGATCTTGGCGTGTTGGGGGACCTTGTGCGGGCGGCAAAAATCAATTTCCGTGCGGCGCGTCCGCAGCCGCCGGGCAATCCAGGAGAGTATCTTGTCGAGGTTGGAGGCTGCACATTCTGCCATGGGGCCAATTTGACGGGCGGCCAGGGACCAGAGCCTGGTGCGCCGCGCGGCACGAATCTCACGGCAGGTGGTCCGCTGTCGCACTGGACATTTTCGGATTTCAAAACCACGATGCGTGGCGGTGTTGATCCGCGCGGACATGCGATCGATCCGAAATTCATGCCTTGGCTCGCTTACAGAAATATGACCGATCGGGAGCTCGAGGCAGTATGGCGTTATCTGCGATCGGTGCCGGCCGAGCAGAAGTGACGAGTTGTCCGTGCTCTTCGCTATGCTGCAAATGATGCAGCGCAAGGTCATCATTTTCGGAGGAGGCGGGCAACTCGGGGTCGAGTTGTGCCGTGAGTTCGGAGGCCGCAACTGGACAGTCCATAAGTTCGAACGTCATATGTTGGATATCAGTGACGCTGCCGGTGTTGAACAGGCTGTGGGTAGACTCGATCCGAATGTTGTTGTTAATGCTGCGGCTTACAATCAGGTCGACATCGCCGAACGGGAACCGCTAGCCGCCTATCAATCCAACGCCTTGGCGGTGCGAAACCTGGCCATGGCGTGCCGGCAAAGCGATGCGCAGTTGGTGCACTACTCCACTGACTATGTTTTTGACGGGACCAAGGGCAGCCCCTATGTGGAAACGGACATCACTCATCCGCTAGGTGCTTATGCGGTGTCCAAACTCGCCGGTGAGTTGTACGCACAGGCTTATCTCGATAATCCGCTCATTATCCGCGTTTCCGGTGTGTTTGGTCCGGGCGGCATGTTTACGCCGAGAGGCAACTTTGTTGAATTGATGTTGCGGCTGGCTAAGAGTGGCAATCCCATTCGTGTCGTAGAAGATCACGTAGCGTCACCTACCTATGCTCCTGCCATTGCGTCCCGTACCGTGGATATGGTGGAAAAGCGTCTCGCAGGCCTATTTCATATGGGCGGTGGAGAAGCGATCTCGTGGTATGCCTACGCCAAAATGATTTTTGAAATTGCGAAAGTCGCGCCGCAGCTGCAGCCGACGGATGAACGCGAATATCGAACAGCGGCGCGCAGGCCAAAGTGCTCGGCGCTATCGAACGCCAAACTGGAAGCGGCCGGCATTAAGGCCATGCCGCCGCTGCGTGAGGCCGTCGCGGATTATTTTCACGCGCGCGAACACGCTACTGCACATCGTTCGGTGTAGCGTAATAGCCGTTGCGCGCCTGAACCCGATAATCGGAGTTGTCTACCTTGATGTCGATGCGGCGAAATGTTCCATCGCGCTTCGAATTCGTCGATTCGTAACCGATTGAATACTGGTTCCGCAATTCATCCTGAATCTGCTTAAAGACTTCGCTGAGGGGATGCTTGTTGTTGACCGTGAACACGTGTCCGCCGGTCTCTTCCGACATCTTGCGAAGATAACCTTCGCCGCCGCCCCCGCCGATCATAAATCCGCCGCCGGAATAGAATGCGCGGTCGACATAGTAGATGCTGTAAATAATCGCGTCGGCTTTTTGCGCCGCCTCTACGGCCTTTTGGAGGTTGTAGGTACTGCCCTGATCTTCACCGTCGGTGATGAGGATCATGGCTTTTCTTCCCACCTCGCTTTTCAGCTTTTCGTCGGAGGCTAGATAGACAGCGTCGTACAGAAGCGTGCCCTTCGGCGACCCGATCGTGGGCACCGGACCCTGATTGACTGGGCCGCCGCCAAGCATGGGCGTTATACCGTCCCCGCGCAGATCACGGAGAGCAGACGTCAGAAGGCGCGGCGAATTCGTGTAGTCCTGGAGCAACTCAGTGTCTTTGCCAAACGAGATCAAAAATGCTTCGTCTTTTTGGCGGATCACGTTTGAGAAGAAGGCAGAAGCCGCATCGCGCTCAATGTCGATAAGCCTTGTCTGGCTGGCGCTGATATCGATGAGCAGGCCCAAGGTTAGCGGCAGATCGGTTTCGCGAGAGAAGCGCTGAATCGTTTGCTGCTTGTTATCTTCGAAAACCGTGAAGTCATTCTTCTCCAGATTGGGAATCAGCGCGCCGCCCTTTTTTGCATGTACTGTGAAGAGGATATTGACCAGCTCGACATCCACTTTGATAGTGGGAGTCTGTGGTGCCGCTGTTTGAGCTTGCGGGGGACCAGATTGGGCGTCTTGCGCGGCGTATACCGCCGGCCCAAACAGATAAGGGAGCGCTAGTGTTGCGAATGCAGCCCAACGAACGAAACTAGCCATATTCCTAACGTGTCCTAACTGCGCACGACGGTGTCGAACATCCTGTGCGCTCCTGGCTACGATTATCATCTAAATTCAATAAGGGGCCGCAATTCCACCCACCCTTTTTGTCTTCATGCGCGCAGCTACCATTCACCTTCGAAAAGCCGATCCAGTCATGGCAGCGATCATCAAGCGGGTAGGGCCGTGCCAGATTGTGGCGCGAGAGCCAACCTTCGAGACGTTGGCTCGTTCGATCACGTTCCAGCAGCTTAATGGCAAAGCGGCCGGCACCATTTTCGGCCGCCTTCGCAAAGCCGTGGGACGCCGGTTTACGGCAACAGCTTTCTTGAAACTCGCGCTGGAAGAGCTACGAGCATGCGGGTTGTCCCGCCAGAAAATTGCTTCCCTAACGGATTTGGCCGAGCGGGTAAAGCGGCGCGAGATCCAATTTCACAGGCTGCACACTTTAGAGGATGAACAGATCATTTCCATGCTTTCGCAGGTACGTGGTGTCGGCATTTGGACCGTGCAGATGTTTTTAATTTTCGCGCTGCAACGGCCGAACGTGATGCCGCTGGCCGACCTTGGCATTCGCAATGCAGTCCGCAAAGCCTACAACTTGCAGGAGCTGCCTAAACCCGCCGAACTTGCCGCGCTCTCAGAGAAATGGATTCCTTACTGTTCCATCGCGAGCTGGTATTTGTGGCGAAGCTTGGACGGTCCTGCGGGGATCTAAGTTAGACGCCCGGCAACGCCCGCCCGGAGGCTTGGCAAATTCCGTTCTGCCGACCAAGCACCGTGGGGGCTGCCAGGCGAACCCGTATAGACGCCCGGCAACGCCCGCCCGGAGGCTTGCAAATTCCGTTCTGCCGACCAAGCACCGTGGGGGCGGCTAGGCGAACCGGTCAAATTTTTGCGGGTAGCGGCGGAAGCGGCCTTGCGGGTTTAAATACAAGAACTCCGAGCGGCGGAATCGTTAACGACATTGATGCCGGCCGGCCATGAGACACGCTTGGTTCCGCGTTTACGCGACCACCGTTGCCCGTATTGCTGCCGCCGAAGATCTCGGCATCGGAATTGAAGATCTCTAGATACTCGCCTGGTTCGGGCACGCCAATTCGATAGCCTTTGTGCGGCGCGGGCGTGAAGTTGCATATGACGACAACGAACTCTTCGCGGCGATGGCCGTAACGTATGAACGAAATAATCGAGTTTTCACTATCGTGAAAATCGATCCATTCGAAACCCCAGCCTTGAAAATCGATTTCGTAGAGCGCGGGCTGCGACTTATACATTTCGTTCAAGGCGGCGCAGAAAGTCTGGAACTTGCGATGAATGTCGAACTGAAGCAGCCACCATTGCACGTCTGCTTCTGAATTCCATTCCGAAGTTTGCCCGATTTCGGAACCCATGAAGAGCAACTTTTTGCCAGGGTGCGTGTACATATAGCTCATGAAGGCGCGAGCGTTGGCAAAGCGCTGCCACTCGTCGCCCGGCATTTTGTCCAATAGCGCCCGTTTGCCGTAGACAACCTCGTCGTGCGAAATGGGCAACACAAAATTTTCCGTGAACGCGTAGATCATGCTGAACGTGATGTCGTTCTGGTGATACTTGCGATAGATGGGATCGCGTTCGAAGTAATGCAGCATGTCGTGCATCCAGCCCATGTTCCACTTCATGGTGAATCCGAGGCCATTTAGATACACCGGGCGCGAAACGCCGGTGAATGCGGTGGATTCTTCGGCGACCGTGATGGCTCCGGGAACCTGATGGATCACTTCGTTCGCTTTTCGCAAGAACGAAATGGCTTCCAGATTCTCATTGCCGCCGTACATATTGGGGACCCACTCGCCCGGTTTGCGTGAATAATCCAGGTACAGCATGGAAGCAACGGCGTCCACGCGCAAACCATCGATGTGATACTTCTTCAGCCAGAACAAGGCGTTTGAAATAAGAAAGGAGCGGACCTCATTGCGTCCGAAGTTAAAAATGAGAGTGCCCCAATCGCGATGTTCACCGAGGCGCGGATCTTCATGTTCGTAGAGGGCCGTTCCGTCGAAATAACCAAGGCCGTGAGCATCTTTCGGAAAATGCGCCGGAACCCAATCCATGATGACGCCGATGCCCGCTTGATGGCAGCGATCGATGAAATACATAAAATCCGTCGGCTCGCCAAAGCGCGATGTCGGCGCGAAGTAGCCAGTTACCTGATAGCCCCATGACGGCGAGTAAGGATGTTCGGCAATGGGCATCAGCTCGATATGGGTGTAGCCCATGCGTTTTACGTACTCGACTAGTTTGTCAGCGAGGTCGCGATAGGAGAGCTGCCGGTGCTCTTCCTTGCGCATCCAGGAACCGAGATGAACCTCATAGAACGCGACCGGACTGTCGAGAATCTTTGTATTTCCACGACGCTCCATCCAACGGTGGTCGCGCCATTCATAGCAATCGAGATCTGCTACCAGGGAAGCGGATTTTGGAGGAGTCTCCATCCAGAAGCCGTAGGGGTCAGCCTTCATTTGGCTATAGCCACGGAAGCGCGATTTCACCGCGTACTTATAGGGAGTACCGACTCCGACGCCGGGAATAAAGATCTCCCAGACCCCTCCGCTGCGTAAGCGCATAGCGTGCCGGCGTGTGTCCCAATCGTTAAAGTTGCCAACAACGCTGACGACAATCGCGTTCGGAGCCCAAACGGCAAAACGCGTTCCGCTGACGCCTTCCACTGTTACTAAGTGAGCGCCGAACGAATTGTAGCCTTCATAGTTGGTGCCTTCCGACGTCAGGTGCAGATCGAAGTCGCTCAGCACTGGCGGAAAACGGTAGGAATCTTCCGCTTCGGCGACGTGCTCTTGATAATCGGTGATACGGAACCGATAAGCGGAAGGCTGCGCGGTGAGATGCGCCACATAGAAGCCCGCTGGATGGATACGTTCCATCGGTTTGGCAGAGCCGGCCATGAGAACTTCAGCCCGCTGTGCTTGTGGGAGGAAAGCACGAATTTCCCATTCGCCTTTGCTGCCTTCGACCGCGTGTGGGCCAAGTACGGCAAACGCGTCGCCGTGATAGCCGCCTGAAATCGCTTCCAATTCCTGGTCTGTCATCGCACGTTTATTATGTCGAAGAGGGACTATATGCTGATTCGCCGGGAGTAATGCCATCAACAGCAAACTGGATAACCATCTTCAGCAATTTATCCTCGATCTTCCCAAGGCCGAGCTCCATCTCCACCTTGAAGGTTCGGTTGAACCGGAAACCATTCATGAACTGAATCCCTCGCTATCGTTGGATGCCATTCGGACGAATCTTCATTACAGTGACTTTGCTGGTTTCTTGAAAGCGTACGTATGGGTAACCAGGAACTTGAACACGCCGGATGCTTACGCGTTGGCCGCCCGCCGATTGTTACAAAAATTGAAAGCGCAGAATATTCAGTACGCAGAAATTACGGTTTCCGCCGGAGTCATACTGTGGAAACAACAAAATCTGGAGCAAATTTTCGAAGCGATCCGGACGGTGGCGGCGCAGCAGGAGAGTGTGCGCGTTGCCTGGATTTTCGATGCGATCCGCCAGTTCGGAGCACGAGACGCCACCCGTGTTTTCGAGATCGCAAAAGAACTGCGCAGCGATGGCGTGGTCGCGATCGGAATTGGAGGCGACGAAGCTCGCGGACCCGCTGCATGGTTCGAAAACCTATATAGGTCAGCAAAGGACGCGGGGCTTGGCCTGACGTGTCATGCGGGTGAAATGACCGGCCCTGAAAGCGTATGGCAGGCGATTCAAATTGGCTCACAAAGGATCGGTCATGGAATTCGTGCGATTGACGACCCCAAGTTGCTGGCTTTCTTGTGCGAACGCGACATTCCTCTCGAAATCTGTCCTTCCAGCAACGTGTGTACGGGTGCAGCGCCCAGCCTCCGCCAACATCCGTTGCGTAGGCTTTGGGACGCCGGCGTGCCGATCGTGCTGGGAACCGACGATCCAGCGCTTTTCTTCACAGATTTATTGCACGAGTATATGCTCGCCGCCCAGATATTTGGCTTTACGCGTGACGAATTGCAACAACTCGCAGCGAACAGCTTGCACTATCGATTTGCGCGGTGATTGTCCTAGGTATAACCAAGTTGCTCACAAAGTTCGTAGACCCACTCGTGCTGCAACGCGATCATTGGGCCCACTATAACGGCGCGAGCGAAGTGAGGCGCTCGTCGGTGTGTGTGGCTTCTCCGCAGGTGGATATCCGACAGCCTTAACGGGAAACATTTCGAAGACGGTAAGCAGGGAAGCAGCGACCCGAAGCGTTCGCGGCCGGATTTATTGAATTTTGGCTTATCCAGTATTAAATTCGAGAAGCCGGGCAGTATTCGCTATATTCCCTAGCCGTTCTAAAACTCTTACTCCTGTTACTTGCAGCACTGGCATTCAAGCCTTGGCGGTGGTAGCTTGTCTGCCATCGGAGGACGCTGTGCGATTCGTGTGGATCGGCATTGCGGTTTTGCTTGCTTTTGTTGGAATTTGCTGGATACAGATGTCAGGCTACTTCAGCGGATTGTGAAGCAGGTGTGAAGGACTGAAATCAGAAGATATTCAAAGGCTTCGCACCTGCAAAAAGGGAATAGCCGACGCGAACGCCGCGACTTGGCGGTACTTTCGTGTTGGTACGAATGGCCCTAACGGACGCTGCGCTTGGTGGACATTTCGTCTTGTCCCCAGCGGTCTAATAGGAGTAGAGTAGGCCAGATGGCGCTCTCCAATACCGTTGGGACGTGCCATAGCAAGAAAGGATTTACATCTATATGGCGAACATCCAACCGAATCGGTATAGTTTGCAAAGCAGCGATGGAAAAACGAAGGTGGATTATGAAACCTCCAGCTTCATTGGTCAACCGACGCTGAATCTCACCCAGGGCGGAGGCCCGATCCGGCACTTCTCGGGCTCGCAAATCCGCGCTATTTCGACGGAGATCGGGACGCTAGTCAGCGTGACAACTCAAATCAGCATCGACACGGGCTCTACTTCATTTAGCGTTTTGATTCCGGCAATCTCATTGACTGGTATCGGAGACCAGGAGAAGTTTCAAACGGAAGCGATTGTTACTACTCATTCGGGTCCGAACTCGGTCCCCCCGACGGGCGTACATGAGAAGTACCAGTTCATCAATTTGGCCGGCACCGCGAGTTTTGTGTTCAGCTTGGTGGCGCCTCTGACCGAATCACTTTCCAAGACAGCCGGCTAGGCTAAAAGCTGTCCCGCCCCACAGCGTTGAACGAACACCGAATCACCGTTGCTCGTCAGCGACGACGAGTTCTCCGGCCAACTCCAACAACATCTGACGCAGATCTTCTAGCAATTCGGCGTGACTCTTAGTGGCTGAAAGGGGATATTTCAACACGCCAGCCGGCGTAAACTGTGCGCCCGCCGTGTTTCGGACGAGAGCCATCAATTTGAAAGGGTCGATTTTGGACTGCTGGTGAAATTTTATATTCGCGATGCCCTGACGGCGGTCAATGGACTCGACGCCCGTTTGCGCGGCAAGACTCTTCAGCAACGAAAACTTAACGAGATTGGCAACCTCTTCCGGGATTGGACCGTATCGATCCGCAAGCTCGTCCTGCAAGCGCTTGGCTTGCTCCTCATCCTTCACGTCGGCAATGCGCTTGTATGAGCGAAGGCGCTGGGTCTCATCACCGATATAGTCCGACGGGATGCGGATGTCGATTCCGAGATTCAGAGTCGCATGGATCTCAAGCGGGACTTCTTCGCCCTTCAATTCCTTGACAGTTTCTTCGAGCAGCCGAACATAGGTGTCATAACCGACCGCCTCAATGTGACCATGCTGCTCGCCTCCGAGCAGATTACCGGCGCCGCGAAGCTCCAGATCGAGCGCGGCAATCTTGAAGCCCGCGCCGAGGTCGCTGAATTCTTTCAGAGCAGCCAAGCGCTTCCGCGCCACTTCGCTCAATTGCGTGTCTGCGGGAATTAAAAGATAAGCGTATGCACGCCGATTCGAGCGACCGACGCGGCCACGCAACTGGTATAGCTCGCTGAGACCATACCGTTCGGCGTTCTCGATGATGATCGTGTTGGCGAGCGGAATATCCAGGCCATTCTCGACGATCGTGGTGCAGACAAACACATCGTATTCGTGCCGCATGAATCCGAGTAGCACTTTCTCTAATTCGGTTTCGCCCATCTGTCCGTGCCCTACGCCGATCCGGCAATCCGGCAAGAGTTCCTGAATGAATGCCGCACGCATGAAGATAGTGTCTACGCGATTGTGAACGAAATACACTTGGCCTTGGCGCGCGAGTTCCTGCTCGATTGCCGATTTGATCAGATCGCGATTGAAATGGGCGACTACTGTGTTGATCGATAACCGATCTTTGGGAGCTGTTTCGATTACCGACATGTCGCGCAGACCGAGTAGCGACATGTGGAGGGTGCGGGGAATGGGCGTGGCACTCATTGTCAGAACGTCGACGTTCTGCTTCATCTGCTTCAGCCGTTCCTTGTGACGTACGCCGAAGCGCTGCTCTTCATCCACGATCAAGAGCCCAAGATCCTGGAACTGAACGTCTTTCGAAAGTAGCCGATGCGTGCCGATCAAGATGTCGACCTTGCCCGCGGCAAGATCTTCCAGGACGGCTTTGATCTCTTTCGCGGTGCGGAAGCGGCTCACTAGTTCGACGCGGACTGGAAAAGAAGCAAATCGACGCCGGAATGTTTCGTAGTGCTGAAAAGAGAGCACCGTGGTTGGCGCGAGAATAGCAACCTGCTTTCCGTCGCCCAGGGCTTTGAAGGCGGACCGCATGGCCACTTCAGTCTTGCCGAACCCTACATCTCCGCAGAGCAGGCGATCCATGGGCTGTGGGCTTTCCATGTCCGCTTTGATGTGTTTGACGGCTTGAACCTGGTCCTTGGTAGGAGCGTACTCGAATGCATCTTCAAACTCGCGCTGCCAGTTGCCGTCGGCTGAAAATGAGAAGCCTTTGCTCATCCGGCGCTGGGCGTACAGCTTCAAGAGCTCATCGGCCATGTCGCGCATTTTGGCTTTGACGCGCGATTTGGTTTTTTCCCAGGTGACTCCGCCGAGCCGGTCAAGATGGGGCTTGGCTTCTCCCGCTCCTCGATATTTCTGTACGAGATCCAGCCGGGTCAGCGGAACGTACAATTTCGAATCGCCCGCGTATTCGAGCAACATGAAATCGCCTTTTTGGTCGCCCTGGACGATTTCACGAATGCCCAAAAATTGGCCGACGCCGTGAGTTGTATGTACAACGAAGTCACCAGGCTTGAGGTCGGCAACATCGGCGGCAAAAGCGGCCAAGCTGGACTTAGTGGGTTGGCGAGCAATCAGGTCGGAAGTCTCAAAGAGATCTTCGGAACCGAGAATCGCGAGGTGTGAATCGACGAGAACAGCGCCGCGACGAACACAGCCTTTTATCAAGTAGGCGCTGGCGACAGAGCCAGCATGATAGGCACGTTCCACTATGGACGGGCGAGCGCCGGAGCCGAAATCAAGACCTAGCTGAAAAGGGACAGCATATTCTTGCAGCACATCAGCAAGACGCTCCACTTCGCCAGTAGATGCAGCGAACAATGCGACGCGATTTCCAGCTTCGATCAGATTGCGGGCTTCGGCGACTGCTACAGGCATATTGCCTTGGAACGTGAGTGAAGGCCGGGTGGGGATGTGCCAGGTATGGGATGGCGTTTCAAGCGGCCCCGAAATGACTTCCAGTTCTTGAAACGCGATAGTTACTCGTTTGCCGATTGCTGCCTGAAGTTCTTCCCAGCGCAAGAAATTCTTTTCGGGTTCGATCAGCGCCGGACGATCGGGCTTGTCGAGACGCTGCCAAAGACGATCCGCGGCAGACTGGATCGCACCCGGTTCGTCAAGGATCACCGTTGCATCTTGATTCAGCGAAAACAGATTGTGCGTGCGTGGACGCACGAGTGGAACCAAATATTCCCAGCCGGGAAAGATTTCGCCTGGGTTTGAAAGTTCCAGATCGACGCTTTCAGCGGCCTCGGCAAGTTGGCGAAGAAGCGCTGGCGAGCGGGGATATTCGGCCAACGGAAGTAACGTTGTCAAGTTAACTTTTAAGATGGAACGTTGCGATTCGACATCGAATTGCCTGACCGATTCGATAAGGTCTCCAAAAAGCTCGATTCGTACGGGACGAGACGATTCCGCGGGGAAGACGTCAAGAATGCCGCCGCGAACCGAGTATTCGCCAACCATTTCGACAGGTTCGCGCCGCTCATAACCGATGCTTTCGAGATGTTGAATCAGATCTTCGAGCGGAATTTCCTCACCGACACGCAGTGTGAGCGCGAGTTGCCGGTAAAATGCGCCCGCTTCGGTGCGCAGCAACGCCGAGGCAACCGGAACAACGGTGATGGGCACGCGTTGCGCGGAAAGTCGCCAAAGTCCGACGGCTCGCGCCTCCGCAATTTCGTTGTGCGGCGACAAACGTTGATGGGGCAATACATCGAGCACCGGAATGAGCTGCGGCTTAGGAAGATTCTGCCCTTCAAGCAAAAGATCGAAAAAGACTTCAGCTGATTCCAGCAGCGTCTCCGCTTGCTTATTCCCGTCGACCAGAACAAAGAGGGGTTTTTCTGTCGCTTGATACAGCAGAACAAGGTAGAGCGCCTTGGCCGTATTAACTAGGCCCGATAGAGAAAACGGACCGGTTTCGCTACGGGTGAGAGCCTGAAGCAGCGATTGAAATGCAGGCTGCCGGGACGCCGATTGAAGAAGCTCGCGTGTGGCGGGGTGAGTCACTGCTGAACGTTTGCGGGATTCGCGCTTGGAGCGGCAAGTCCGGCCCGATGATTAGTGAGTATTTTTTCGGCGATGTCGGTGGTCGAATAGCCCGGCTCAAGGGAAAGAGCCAATACCTGTCCCCCCGCGGCCTCTACTTCCTCGCGTCCGGCGATGAAATGCGCCCAATCCGCGCCTTTTACCAGTACGTCTGGTAAAACCGCGGCGATCAGTTCGCGCGGGGTATCCTCGTCGAACAAGACGACGGCGTCAACGGCTTCGAGATGCAAGGCTAGTTCCGCGCGGGATTGTTCGCTAAAGAAGGGACGCAAAGGGCCCTTCAAGCGCTGAACACTCAAATCTGTGTTCAAAGCGAGAACGAGAACATCACCTAGCGATCGCGCGCGTTCAAGCAGGCGAATGTGGCCAGGGTGAAGGATATCGTAGCAACCGTTGGTAAAAACGACTTTCTTTCCCTGTGCTTTCCACTCCTGGCGTTTATCAATCAGTTCTTCGCGCGTGAAATACTCGGCCACAGCAGGTTCCAACAGTTAGGTTCGCATGCGCCCTCTCCTGCGCGGCTTCGTCGCGCAGGATTTTTCGGAAAGCGCTAGGCGTGACTAGTCACGGCGTCGGCAACCTGCGGCTTACTTACAATTTTCCAAGGGGCAAAAGGATTATTCACGCCATCGAGCGCCGCGGCCAACTGGGGGAAATGCCGCTTCAGAATCCCGGTCATGGTGGCATTCCGAATCCACTGAATGCCTTCTTCCGTGTAGGTTTCCGGACGGTAATCGTCGGTGAAAAAGCGATCGCTATTCAGACGGCGGGAGGCCATCAGGATAAAGATGCGGAACGCAGTTTCGCTAAAGCCAAAGCCGTCGGGAAGCGGCTCCGCGTAAAGGCCCACCATCAAATCGACCATCTCCAGGTTGCCGTTATACATCTGGCGGATCTCTTCGGCGAGAGCCTGGTCGCCCCCGGTAAGCTCCTCAAAAGTTTTTACGGGCTCTTTACGAAGGAGTCGGCGAAATTGGTTGTAGCGCGGAACACCACGTTCACGATCGCGCAGAATCTCAATTGAGGCAAGATCGATGACCGTGCCATCCGTCTTGGTGAGTTTTTGCAAGCCTATCGGATAGTTGTGCAGCCGGACAGCGCCTGGATTTGAGATACCGAAGGAATAAAACAGGTCGACAGGCGCAAACTTCTCAAAGACCGCACGGCCTTTGTGAAGAGCCACGTCTGCGAGTTGATACGTGGCAAGTTGCGCGCCAGTGACCGCCGAGTGAAAGACGAATGTATCCGGAATAAGGGGGTGCATCCGATAGACGGCGACGAATTCTTCCGTCAGGGAATAGGGCGCTGTGAAATGGTTGGTGTGCGAGCCGATGATGCCACCGAGGAGTTCGTCGTCGTTGGTGAAAGTAAGAACGTCCTGCACGTTTTCAGGAACGATTCCGAACCAGTTTGTGTGCATGGCCAACTTTACGGTAGGGTGCGGAACGATGGCTGGCGTCCACTCGACTGTATGAATCTTCGCGAGTACTGCTGTATTGATGAGACGCGCCTTTTGGAAGAGTTGCTCGTCAATCCAGTCGGAGTGCTTCTGCTTCAGCATGGCGCAGATCGCGTTGTGTTCCAGCGCGAATAAGCCGTGGAGCAT
>Ga0070741_10011071_pt1 | contig 16778 bp, 9 predicted proteins | sample Coa_R1_4_FD_66440 | JGI IMG/M metagenome (GOLD analysis project Ga0070741, IMG submission 66440) | Surface soil microbial communities from Centralia Pennsylvania, which are recovering from an underground coalmine fire - Coalmine... | ecosystem: Environmental > Terrestrial > Soil > Unclassified ...
CGGATCGGTTTTGCCGATTCCGAATAATTGGCTCTCAAGTAATCGAGTCGATAAAAGCGCGGCCGCAATTCCTATAACGACGCCAGCAAAGGTGATTGCCAGTCCTTCAGACAAGAATGTTCTCAAGACCTGAACCTGCTGCGCGCCGAGAGCCATTCGGATTCCGATCTCTCGTGTCTGCCCAGAGACAACAAACGACATCACACCGTAAATTCCGATGGCCGACAGAATCAATGCCAATGATGCGAATATCCCAAGCAATACGGCGCTGAATCTAGTTCGAGAAGTTGCTTCCGCAACGCGCTCGTGCATTGTCATTACGTCGTATACAGGCAGGTCGCGGTCGAGCGACAAAACCGTCTGACGAATTGCAGATACAATAGAAACTGGATCTGTTGCCGTTCGTACGATAAGAAAAGGTGCATATTCCGTCGGCTGCAAATAACAAACGTAAATATCGGGCGTTACCGCTTCGTCGACTTTGCCATATTTGACGTCGCCAGCTATTCCGACGATCTCGGTCCAATCGTCCGTTGGTCCTCGGCCAATTCCTAAACGTATGCGCTTGCCAAGTGGATTCTCCGACGGCCAAAATTGTTTGACTGCTGTTTCGTTTATGATTGCCACTGATTGCGAGTTCGCATTATCGTGATTATCAAAACTTCGACCGCTAATTAACGGTATTCGCAGGGTCTTGAAATAGTCAGGGCCAACTGATAACAGTCCAACCAGCGGCCGTTCTGCGCCGGAAGGCAGCATCCAATCTTGAATGTCCATCGTAGTTCGACTGATTGCGCTGGAAAGTGGAGTTGCGGTAGCGACGCTGGCTGAACTTACCCCAGGAAGCGCTTCGGTTCGATTTATCAGTTGCTGATTAAACGCCGCCTCATTGTACGGACTGTAGGATCTCGGTAAATCTATTTTTAACGTCAACAGATTGTCTGCGTTAAATCCAGCGGGTGATGATTGCAGTCGCATAAAGCTGCGAATCATCAGTCCCGCGCAAGTCAACAGGACCAGCGATAGGGCGATCTCCGCCACGACCAAGACATTTCTGGAGTTTATCTGTCGCAGGATGCTGGATCTGTGTCCTGCGCTGGTCCTGCTATCTTTTAGAGCTTCGGTAACATCTGACCTCGACGCCTGGAATGCCGGAATTAATCCGAATAATAATCCTGTCGCAACGGCCAAGCCGAAATTGAACGCGAGAACCTGAATATCGAGATGCGCGGCCGAAAAGTTCAGCGTCTGTATGTCTTTCGCTCGAAATGCCGGGTTGCTCGTTGGCTTTACCAGAGCAAGAAGGCTTGTGCCGATCTTCGCGACAAAAAGTCCGGCGGAGCCTCCGATGATCGCCAGCAACACGCTTTCTGTTAGTAACTGTCTGATTAGTGTTCCTCGTGAGGCTCCTAAAGCAAGTCGTACCGCAATCTCTTTCTGGCGTTTCGCAGCGCGAGCCATCAACAGATTCGCTATGTTTACACATGCGATTAAAAGCACGAATCCAACCGCGCCAAGCAAAATCAGAAGAGACGACTTTATTGTCGGGTCTAAATAGGCGTCGCCAAGCGGCGCAATAACCAACTCATCAGGAGTCGCGCCAGCTCTTTTTGTAAGCGACTCCATGATTTTCTTCGCAACCACAGGCATTGCAGCCTGCGCTTGAGACTGGTTGACACCGGGTTTAAGGCGCGCGATGACTTCGTGCCAGTGGGCGAAGGGCTGGTTGAGTCGCCCGGGACTCATCATTACAGGCACCATCATCATTGGAGCCCAGACATCGACTACGCCGGATTGCCCCTTGAAGCTTTCTGGCAAAATGCCAATGACCGTCAAAGTTGTCTTTTCCAGCGTGATGGTTTTTCCGATCACCCCAGGATCGGCCCCGAAATGACGTTGCCAGAGCCCGTATCCCAGCAACACAACCGGATGCGCACCGGGCGTACTGTCTTCGTCGGCCACGAATGTTCTGCCAACAACCGGGTTGATTCCAAGCATCGGAAAATAGCTGGCGGAGACAAATTCCGTAATGACTCGTTCGGGCTTGTCCGTACCTGTGATCACGTATGCGTATTGTGCGTAAGCGGCCACCTGATCGAACACATCATTCTGATCACGCAAGGCCTCGAATTTGGGATAAGACCAGTAGGAAACGCGCTGCAAATCGCCATTGCGTTGCTTCACTTGTCGGAAAACAGCCATCAACCGTTCAGGTTCCTTGTATGGCAATGGCCGCAAAATAACGGCATTGACAATGCTGAAGATGGAAGTGTTCGCGCCGATACCAAGAGCCAGTGATAACACCGCGATGGCAGTAAATGCGGGGCTCTTTAACAGAACGCGAAATCCGTATTTCAAATCGCGAAGCAACGTGTCCATCCCGTCTCCTTATTCGTAACGCAGAGCTTCCATTGGATCCTGTTTTGAAGCGCGATGCGCTGGTATGAATCCGGCCAGTAGTCCCACTGCGCCCAATCCCGCTATCGCCATCGCAATCGTCAGCGGATCGGTCGGTTTCAATCCGAATAACATCGATTGGGCAAACCTCGCTGTAAGGCAGGATAAAATCGTTCCGACTGCCAAGCCGATGCCCAGCAAGATTCCGGCATCGCCTAATACCATCCTGATTATGCGCACTCTGTCCGCGCCGAGCGCCATTCTGATCCCAATCTCGTTTCGCCGCTGTGCAACCGAGTAAGAGATGACTCCGTACAGTCCGACTACCGCCAGAATAACCGCCAGGAAGCCGAAGAAGCCGGAAAGTGTCGCCATCAATCGCTCTTGAAGCAGTCCTTCTGTGATCTGGGTCTTGAATTCAATGAAATCCACGTTAATCAGCGGACTGGCTCCTGCTACAGTTTGCTTTACGGAGTTTGTTAATTTGTCGGTTGGCAAATTTGAAGCGATCATAAAATTGGCGGTTTCTCTCCGCTTCGTTTTGTCCTGTGATTGGGCAAGAAAAATTATCGAGTGAAAATCCTCGCGAAGGTTTAAATATTTCGAATTTCCGACTAGTCCGATTATCTCGAATGTTGTGTCAGGAATCCCAGTATCGCCAACCACGGTGAACCGTGTGCCTATTGGGTTCTTACCGTCAAGAAGCTCCTTCGCGAAAGCTTCATTAACGATAGCTACCTGTTGAGAATTCACTGTATCGCTTTGGTCGAAATCACGTCCAGCAAGGATAGGAGTTCCGACGGTCTTAAAATACCCGGGCGTAATGCTGTTGACGTCAGGTTCACCCCTTTTCGCTGGATTGGCCCCTTCTATCGATACTTCTGTGTTCCAACCACCGCCAGTCAGCGGAATTTCTAACATTTCGGCCGCCGATGAAACGCCTGGCACAGCGCGGATGTGCTCTAACAAATCCTGTTTATAGTCCTGACGTTTCTCTCTGGGGATTTTCAACTGTGAAAGATCGACCGAGGCCACGAGGATGCCGTCTTGTTTAAGACCAGCGTCGACATTCACTATGTTCTGCAGCGTTCGCACAAACAGAAGCGCGCCGACCAGCAATGTCAGCGACAGTGCGACTTGAGTCACAACCAGAATGCGTCGCAAGCTGAATCGGCCTTGAGCGGCGGTCAAACCGCGGCCGGAAGATTTCAGAACATCAGCAGGCGACATCTGTGTTGCGCGCAACGCCGGGGTTAATCCGAAAAGGAGAGTTGTCAAAACCGCAAGACCCGCCATAAAGCCCAATAGCCGCCAGTCCATGGTCAGATCAACAAATAACTTATCCCCCGTTGTGCTGATAAACGAGACCAGAAACTGGCTGAGCGATTGCGCAAGAATTCCTCCAAGAAACGCGCCTAAAAGAGCCAGCAACAGACTCTCTGTCAACAGTTGACGAATCAAACGGAATCGCGATGCGCCCAGCGAGAGACGAATTGCAATCTCGCGCTCGCGCGAGTTGGCACGCGCGAGCATCAGGTTTGCAAGATTAGCGCAGGCGATTAACAGCACGAGCCCGGCGATGCCCAACAGAATGAAAAGCGAATCCTGGTAATCATCCCGAAGGTTAGATACACCTGATCCGGCCGGGAACGCTCCCAGCCTGAATTTCACATAGACCTCTCTTCTTTTTGCGTCGTAGACTGGTGGAATCGTCTCTTGAAATATGCCAGGGGAGATTGAATCCATTTGCGCGGCTGCCTGCTGCAGTGTTACTCCGGGTTTCAACCGACCCATAGCCGTCAGCCACCAGGCTTGCGGCTTATCCAAACGGTTATAATCACGATTCATGACATCTTCGGAAGCTATGGGAATCGCCACATCGAAGTTATGGCCGATTTCCAAACCGTAGAAACTTGCGGGGGCAACTCCGATAATTTCGAAAGGATGTCCATTTAACGTTACCGTCTTTCCGATAATATTCGGGGTACTGCCAAATTCGCGTTGCCAGAACTCGTGGCTAATTACCGCCAAATTTGGTCCACCGCGACGATCGTCAGCGGTGGTGAAAACGCGACCGATGAATGGGCTGACCCCCAATACATTGAAGTAATCTCCGCTGACAAACAGACCGCGCGCATTCCGTATCTGACCACCTTGAGCCAGATTAAAGTCGTTTTCCGCCCACGCAAACATTCCGGTAAACGAAGTTTGTTGAGTGCGTATTCGTTCCCACTGCGCCGTGGTGAGCTCAGAATGCGATGTACTGAAGTTTCCAGATCTGCCGTGATAATTCACGATTCTGACCTCGGTTAACTCCTGGGGATTTTTAATCGGAAGCGACCGAAGCCTGATCGAATCCAGCAACTGGAAAATCGCAGTGTTTGCTCCGATTCCAAGCGCGAGCGAAATCACCGCGACAGCGGTAAAAATACGATGCTTGCGCAACGTGCGGAGCCCGTATCGAATATCTTGCAGGATTGTTCCCATTTTATTCTTCCCCAGTCTTCTATTCGTATCGCAATAGCGACTTACGTGTCATCGCGACGCCCTGCCAATGCTGAGGCGCCCGATTATGGGAATTTTCTTCCCACAACTGACCTTCAACTTAAAGAAATCGTTTCCAATATATTCACCGCCTATTCATTTAATCGTTCATTATTCGTAACGGAGCGCGAGCATTGGATCAATCCGCGAGGCTCGTCTAGCCGGTAAATAGCTGGCCAGCGTGATCACCGTCAGTAATACCAATACAGCCGCGATGATGGTGAAAGGATCTGCGGTGCTCAGGCCGAACATGTAACTGGAAACAAAACGCGCCGCTCCAAGAGCGGCGGGCACACCAATCAGCACACCAATCGCCGTAAGAAGAAGCGACTGTCGCAATACCAGCCAGACAACGCCTTTGGCTTGCGCTCCAAGGGCGATACGAATCCCCATCTCTTTTGTGCGGCGGACGACGCTGTAAGACATGATTCCGTATAGACCAATCGAAGCGAGCAATAGCGCAAACAGGCTGAAGAAGCTGGAAAGGTGAGCTATGAAGCGCTCCATTACCAGCGATTGATCAACCAGGTTCTCCATCGTCCGGACATCCAGCAATTGAGCATCCCTGTCGATTTCTTTGACTGTCCGCTGAACTGTTGCAGCGGCGACAAGCGGATCCACTACTGTACGCAACTGATAGGTTCCTGCGTAGCTCTTAAACGATGGATGATTGAAAGTAAGAAAATAAGGTATGTAGAAAGCGGGTTCGATCTTTTCTCGCAGGTTATCATATTTTGCATCCGTGGCGACGCCGACCACCTCCAAAGTTACCTCATTTTTTTGACCGGTCGTGAATGTTTTACCGATCGGCTCTTCATCCTTGAAAAAAGTGCGAGCGAAAGTCTGATTAATTACTACGGGTATAGCTTTGTTTTGAATATCCGTCACCGGGATCGAATCGTCTTTCCAGTCGAAATCGCGGCCCATTAACACCGGAATCGCCATGGTTTCGAAGAATCTGGGCCCGACAGCCAATGTGCGGCATTCCATATTTTCGTCTATTTGCGGCGTGTACCCCGGGACGCTTATCTTCGAACTCCATCCGTTTCCACTATGGAGACTGAAGCTGGAAAGGCTTGCAGATCGCGCTCCTGGTAGAGCGTCCAGCCCCATTAAGATTTTCCTTGCCAGATCCGCTCTTTGTTCAGGCTTATAACCTGGCTTTACGTCAACAGAAAAGAGGAGGACATTACGGATATCGAAACCGGTATCAATGTTTCGCAAATTTTCCAGACTGCGAACAAACAGGCCAGCGCCTATGAGTAAAAATAGTGATAGCGCAACCTGAGTAACAACCAGCAATTTGTCCAATGCGATGCGTGATCCACCTATTCGGACATTTGATGAGGAGTCCTTCAAGGATGTAACCAGATCCAGTCTCGTCATTCGTATGGCTGGAGCTAGACCGAAGAAGATACCGGTCAGCAAGGAGACCGCAATTGTGAACCCTAAAACTCGGGGGTCCGGCTTCAGATCAATCGATATTACGTTGCGATTATCCGAGACATAAGTTAGCAGCAGTCTTACAGCCCATTGCGAAAACATCAACCCTAATGCGCCACCCAGCACCGCGAGCAGAATGCTTTCAGTCAGTAGTTGACGGATCAGACGGAAGCGGCCGGCGCCGATTGATAGCCGTACTGCGATCTCCTTCTGTCGCGCAGCCGCGCGCACGAGCAGCAGATTGGCAACATTCGCGCAGGCAATCAACAGGACCAGTCCAACCACCGTCATCAAGATCCACAGAGCCTTTAAATATTGAGCTCGCGAATATGAAAATCCGGGACCGACTCTCTGCAACTCTAGCCGTTGGCTAAAAAACTTGCGTCGCTCAGTCGGCGTCCATTTTGCCTGTCTCGGACCGGCTATGTCCGTCAGCATCTGCTGAAATATGCCATCCATCTCTGTTTGAGCCTGTTGGACCGTTACACCAGGCTTCAGGCGACCGATCACGCGCAGCCACCAGGACGTGGTATTGCTCATTAATCCGCTACTATAACCACTCGAGAATTGTGTGACTGTCCATAACGGGTACCAAATATCAGGGGAGGCGCCCAATTCGACACCCGTAAAGGCAGGCGGAGCCACCCCTACGATGCTGAACGGAATATCGTTAAGAACAATCGCTTTGCCGATGACGTCTGGATTTGAACCGAATCTTCGTTTCCAAAAGTTATAACTAACGACGGCCACAGTGGAAGGATTATTTGCGCGGTCATCATCTGAGGTGAGGACTCGGCCCAAAACAGGATTGACACCCAGCATGTTAAAATAATTGCCTGTCACTTTTTCGGCCTGAACTAGATCTGACTGTCCGTTCTGTCCCTCGTCCGCAACCGTCATATGCAACCGGTTAGCGCCGCCTGTGGCCACCACATCTTCGAAAACTTTTTTATCATTACGGAATCTTTCGTAGAGAGGATATGAAAAGCTCAATAGCGGGCGGCTGCTATCACGAATAGTGAAAAGAGCTAGCTGGTCTGGATTATTAACCGGAAGCGCTTTTAACATAATCGCATTGATCATGGTAAATATCGCTGTATTTGCGCCGATTCCCAGGGCCAGCGACAGCAGAGCAATAAAAGTGAATACCGGGCTTCGCCGCAGCATGCGCAGTCCGTATTTCAGGTCCTGCCAAAAGGTTTCCACGCGCAACACCTCCTTATTTCGAAGACGAATTCATTTGTGACAAGGCTTCGGCAAATATGCTCTGTACATCGCTCAATTTGGTTGTCTCGTCATTGTTGTAGCCCATCAGGCGATGCTGGTATTTCTTATCTTTTGTTCGGTTTTCGATGATCACCCTGACAACCTCAAGCGCAGGTCGTCTGTGATGGAATGCTCCGGCCAGTTCTGTAGTAGCCTCTTCCATCGCACAGTAAATGCTCCAGGTTTTATCGGTAGGCCTGCATTGTCGGTTATCGTTACGATTCCAATTTGATTCGATGGAAAGAATCGCGGCCGCGCGCTTCACGATCTCACGATCCAGATCAGATGGCGTTATTTCTTTCGCATTATCGATTTTGAATTGGACGGTCTTATCTGAAATCGAGAAGTCTGTAACCGGAAACCATCCGTCATCGGTTCTGATCAGACCGGCGCCTTTGTCGTACAATTCGATCTCGATACCGTCCGCTCCGTCGGTGAATTGCATCACACCCGACCAGGCCATTGATGGGTAAACGCCTTTGCGGAACACACCGGTAGTTATTCCCTCAACGCGAGAAATCGTCAGGACAGGATTTCCATCCATATTCTGATCACACGACCCGCGCCAGACTTTGCCGACCGGATTGAGCTTGCAGAGATGGATACCGGGCTTGCCATCGTCGATGAGGGTTGCTGAGTTGTCTCCTCGTCTTGCAAAGCAAACGGCGCTCGACAAAAAAGACAGCAGGACGATGGCAATCGAAAAAGTGCGTCTCATTGACCAACTCCTTTCGTCGGATTATTGACTCGAGCCAGACTTTCAGTAAACAAACTCTGCACCTCCGAGAATTTAGTTGCAGGATCGTTGTTATAGCCCTTGAGGGGATTGCCTGGGTTTCGCGTTGATCCTCGTTCCCTGATAACCTGCCTTACCAGATCGAAAGCGGGCCGGCGGTCGTGAACTACTCCGGTTAATTCCAGAGTAGCCTGATAGAGGGCGCAACCGATGCTCCAGCTTGTCGCTGTCGCCTCGCAATCTCCTCCGTCTTTGCGATTCCAAACCGCTTCAGAAGAAAGAATAGCCGCGGCGCGCTTTAAGATTTCACCATCCAGATCGGAAGGCGGAAGCGTGTGAGACATATCGAATTTGAATTGCAGCGATTTTGCTGAAACGGAGAAATCAGAAACCGAATACCATCCGAATTCGCCTCTCAATATTCCCGTTCCTTTGTCGTAGAGTTCGATCTCGATAAAACTGGGCGCGGTGGCGCCTTTGATCACGCCCGACCATACCATAGTTGGTTCAACGCCTTTGCGCCATATTCCTGTTGTTATCCCTTCGGCACGAGTAAGGCTCAGAATGGGATCACTGTTTAAGATATGACCGCACGAGCCGCGCCATATTTTGTCGACTGGCGTGAGAGTGCAGTTATGAATGTCAGCCTGGTCAACGACGCCGGCAATCAACGCTTGCCCTTTGGCCGGCCTAACAGCCGCGGATTGAGCAAAACCTATCGCGGCAAACAAAAGAATTGATAGAACTATTGGAATCTTGTAAACGCGCTTCATTTGCCTATTCCTTTCGATCACGTCTATTGATTTAGAGACAAAGCTCTCCCCTGCAGATTTTGCAACCTGCTGAATAGAGCTTCGACTATCTTTGTGAATTTGCCGCTTGCTTATCGGCTGTATTTATTGATCGCCGGAAAATCCTGAATCGCGAAGTCTTATGATTTGATCCAGGTCGAGGTTATAACCGTGATTCTTCATTTTCTGAATGAACGATGCGCTGACGCCATGATCGCGCAATCGAATTAGTTCGCTGGTCGAAACATTTTCGACGCCGACGTTCTTCAGGTCTTGAATGTAACTGGCTGAAACCCCGTGATCGCGCATTCGGACAAGTTGTTCAAGATCGAGATTCTTGTATCCAAGCCAGCTCAAAGCGTTAATGTAATCAGTCGATACTCCGTGGTCTCTGATCCGGACCAGTTCTTCGACTGTAGGATGGCTATAACCGGCCGCCTGTACTTCTTTTACATAGTCGGAACTGATGCCATGATCTCTAACGCGAACGTATTCTTCAGCTGACAATTGACTGTAACCGAGCTCGTTAAGTTCCTTAATGTAGTTGGGTCCGACGCCGTGATCGCGCAATCGCACCAGGCTTCCGACTGATTTCAGATGGAATCCCATGCTGCCCATCTCTTTCAGATAATCGAGACTGACCCCATGCGTGCCAGTTCTGACAAGCTGATCGATTGATGGTTGATCGTAACCTTGCGATCTCAGTTCATCGGCGAATGCCAGGCTGACGTTGTGAACTGTCATAGAGAACTGCTGCTCTTCGGTCGGCGCTTCGTATCCGCGTTGGCGCAATGCGCTGGCAAAGCTGGGATTAGGTGTGAAGGTAAAATGACCGGATCCCTCGCCATTTTTGAACCAGCCTTCGCAATTCAGCGATCCGGCATCGCGAACAACTTGGAACTGTACTGCTCCGCCATTAGACATCATCTGAGCCTGGCTGAGACCACGAAATTGATTCAACTCAACGTTTGATGAGGTGCCCCAGTGATTGCCGTCAATCGTATCCTGCCGCAATTCCAGGCGAGCGCGATCAAGTCCCGGACGATAGTCAATCAACCATTGACCGGAGAAAGAGGTCTGCCCTTTTGCCGCAGGAACGTGGAAACCAAAGACGACCGTGAGCGCCAATCCGACTACGACAAAGAAGCTATTCATATTCAGATAATTCTTAATGGTTAATGCTTTCATATTGTCCCCTTTATCAAGCGCTTAGAGAATCGCTTAAAAGATGCCAGCCTCGCTTAATTTGATTAACTGCTCTACGCGCAGATCCCTGAATCCGTGATTCGCCGCCTTCCTGATGAATTCGGGCGTCACGCCATGGATGCCCAGTCTAACCAGCTCTCTCGGGCGAAGGTTTGAGTAACCGGCCTCCTTCAACCCTTTGATATATTCGGGGGTAATCCCGTGGATTGACATGTCAACTAAATCTTCGGAGGAAAGATTCGTGTATCCTTCATCCTCAAACCGTTTTATGAGCTGTGGAGTGATTCCGTGTATGCTGAACGCCACCAACTGATCTAACGTCAGGTTATAGCCTAAATCTCTCATAGCCTTAACGTATGTTGACGTAATGCCGTGAATTGTCAGTTTTGACAGCTGGCCGGCAGAGAGATTGTCGTAACCCAAAGCTTTCATTTCTTTGATGAATTGAGGACTGACCCCATGGATGCTCATTGCGACCAGATCGTCTACAGACAGATTATCGTATCCCGCGTTCTTCAACTCTTTTATAGATTGAGCATTTACCCCGTGAATGGACAGGTTGACCAATTCGTCTGAGGTCAGGTTCTTATACCCTGCTTCGCTTAATCCGCGTATATAGTCAGCATTTACACCGTGGACGGCCAGCCGGTTCAGTTCCCTGGGCGTCAGCTTGGTGAACCCTAAAGCTCGAAGCTGGCTGACGTATTCCGAGGTTACACCGACATTACGAAGATTGATCAATTCCCTGACGGAGAGTTTCCCACCATTGGCTTCATTCATTGCTCTGATGAATTCCGGCGTCACGCCGCTATTTTTCAGAGCTATCAATTCATCAACGGTAAGATTAGTGTATCCCGCGGCGGCCAGTTCATCGATGAAATCTCCGTGCTGAGCGGTTCCATTGTTTTGCGGTCTCCCCGATTCAGTCGCAGGCGTTGTGATAGTGGGCTCGGTCTGCTGAACTGTTGCGTCTTCAATTTTTTTCTTTGCCGGCGTTGTAGCAGGCCTCGACGAAGTTGCCGAGGAATCGACAATTTTCGCCGTGTTTGCGCTCTTCACCTCGACAGCGGCGATTTCTTTTATCTTGTTGGTAATAGTAGCTGTATGAGCGCTCGCAAGCAGTGCAAACACTGTCATGCCCGCAACCAGACCAGCAATCCAGTTGGCTAAACTACGCGATGCCGGTGCCGGAGAGCCAATCAATCTTTGAATGCGCCGCAACAACGTGCCGCCATTTGCTCCCATCGCCAGACCGGGTCCGGCCGCGCGGAGTTGTTCCAGATCCGCAAGCGCCCTTGCATAAACCAGCACATCACCGCAGACCGACACAGCCAGATCGTCGCAGCAATGCTCTCGCTCTTCTCGAACCTGTTGCGAAGCCCACCACACGGCGGGGTGATAGAACAGCAGCGTCTCTACAGTTGTTTGCAGAATATTGACCAGATAATCATAGCGGCGAATGTGCGCGAGTTCGTGCACCAGCAACGCTTCCAGTTGCTGAGTGGACAATCCCATCAAACTGCTGGCAGGCAGCAGTATCATCGGCTTCAACCAACCAATCACGGTCGGGACTTCGACGAGCAGAGACTGACAGACTACTACCGGTCTTGAAATGCGAATCTGGGCGCATATTTCATCCACACGCTCCTGCAGCCAGGGTTCGGTCGTGTTGGTTTCCGATTGACGCATTTTACGCATCATTGCAAGACCGCCGATGAATCTCAGAGATAAAGCAAATACTCCGACTGCCCAAATGGCCACGAACCAGGGCATAAGATAGATCAATCGATCTTTTACGGATTGAAGCAGCGAAGTAGTCGGTGCTTGCGCAGGTCCAGCACCGGTCTCGGGCAATATGCCTTCTGATCGAATCGCTTGTGTTGGCTGGCCGGAGGTTTCAGCAATGTCTGAGGCAACCATCGGCGGCGACTTGACGCTAAATGGCAGCTCAACCGGTTGCGCATAATACGATATGGCGGTTGCGACCGGCAGAGCCAGCATCAAAAACAATGCACCGCAGGCCGCGACATACCTCGCGTTGGCCGAAGCGTTCTTCAGGAAAATATTTGCGCTGGAAAGAATCATCGCCACCAGCGTTCCCTGCCAGATAAAATGTATCAGTGCCCATCCGACAGCCTGAAACAAGGGCTTAGAAAAGAGGGATTCGACAAATGTCATTTGGAACCTCGTTCAAATGTGTCCAGCAGTTCTCGAATCTTTGTTAACTCTTCCGCGGACGCGCGTTTTGTGGCAAGAGCCTGCATAACAAGGTTGCTGGCAGAGCCATCAAAAGCGCGATCCAGCAGATCGCCGACTAATTGACGCTGCGTCTGTTCCTGGGGCATCACCGCGCGGTAGATGTGGGCGCGTTGGTCTTCGTCTCTGCTGACCAGTCCCTTGTCAGTCATAATCTGCATCATCTTCAATACCGTTGTGTATCCGGAAGTTTTCGTTTCGCTGATCGCATCGTGAACCTCGCGCACTGTGCTGGGTCCGCGCTGCCACAACACTCGCAAGATCTCAAGTTCGGCGTCAGTCGGCCGCGGTAAATTTTGTTTCATCATGCTATTGAATCCATATAAGAATAATTCACAGGAATCTTATACTACGAATGTTTTCGTAATGTCAACGAAAATCTTCGTAGTTCGGCCAGAATTCTCAGAAACTCTTTCGAAAACAGGCAAATGCATTAGGTTCTTGATCATTACTTCGTTCAGAGACCAAAGTCCATTGACGTGGAAATCAACTGCTGTTCCATCTAATGGTTTGGTCTAAAGCGAATAGTCTTAGAGACTTACAATCCCTGAGCGGAGTTCTTGTACCGCCGAGGTGCCCGTTATTGGGAAAGCCACTTCCCAAATGTGGCGCAGACATTCAGTCTGCGCTGGCCAGAAAGCGCGAGTTAAAGAAGGGTCGAAAAGATCGGATTAGAAAAATTCCGACGAGCGCAGACTGATGTCTGCGCCACAGTTATCTGCTCTGTGAGCGTATCCACTTAACTGCCGCTTCAACCGCTGTATCTTTATCAGTTCCGTATAACGACCAATCTGTTTTGACCTGAATGTCGGGCGGGATTTTGCTGTCGTATGTTTTTCCAGTCCTGTCTGCGTCAATCGAGACGGTCAGGTTGAGCATCGCGCCATCGCTCAAATTGAATTGATCATTGGCGGTCGGTAGCCCTCGTGTCGGCATCCCCAGAAATTCGGTTTTATTACGTCCGCGAAACGCTACAACGACCGCCTCGCCGGAGCTGGCAGTAAAGTTATCAGTCAGTACCGCAACCGGCAGGTTAGAGTTTTTTAGCACGTAGGGAGCGGGTACTTTGGTTATGACATTTCCGCCTTCAATCGATTGTCCGTTTTTATATGCCCACTTTTCTGTCTCGCTGGCCCCGACAAAACCGCCGATTTCACCTTCACCGAGAATGGGCCCAATGCCGGCCAGCATCGGCCACATATTTCCGCCGCCATTAAGTCTGAGATCCACTATCCAACCGATCAACGAGTTTTGGTCAAATTGTCGAATTAACGTCTGCACTTGCTCGGCATATCTGATCATCATTTCCTCCGCCTTCTTTGGGTCGGTAAGGCTTGAGCCAAAAGCAGGCAGTTCTATCAATCCAACATTTCCCGCAACCATTCGGCCCGTGATGGGCAAGTTAAAGTCGTATTCAGCAAATACCAGGGATACCTTTCTTGGCTCATCATTTCCGCTTTTCAATGTTAATTCAACAGCCTTCGGGTTTTGTTTCTGCGCGGCATCCATCATCTGGAAATAATCATCGTTTACCAGAGGTTTGCCATTTATCTCGAGGACTCGGTCCTTCAGGTGAACCGGGGCGCGACTGGCGGAACCATTCGGATAAATGGCCACTATCACTCCTTCTTTAACCAAAAGCCCAGGATCACCGCTGTTTTTACCTTCTCCAAACGCCTTAAGTTCTTCGGGAGTAAACAAGCCGCTGTGATGATCTCCAAGTCGCTTTAATGCGTCACGAATTGCAGGATAGGTGTCGGCGGGAGTTTTGGCGCTACCGGCTTTTTCAACCGTCAAACGACGAAACTCTGCCCAGTTGGTTTCGCGTTTGACAGAGTTTTTTTGAATGATGTCCAGAGCGCTGTTCAGATAATTCCGGGCCTCTGGAGAAAGTTCGCTCGAACCACTGCTCTGAGCCAGGACAGTCGGCAATTGCAGGACCACCAATACGATGGCGCTTACAAGAAGAAGAGCAATTCGGATTGGACGCATCAGCTCCTCCGTTATTTGCCAGTATTATCCCACTGTTGATATGGATACTACGGATTTTTGCAAGCGTTCGGATTTGCTGTGTATTCTGCCTGGTCCAAATGATATTGCGGCACTATTATACGCTTCCCTCGAGGGTAGTATTCTATGGTTTGGCGCCCCTGGTCAGTGTCAATATAGATTTTAGCTGTTTTGTCCGTGTTCCCCTGGTTGATTGAGCGGCCGGCGATTCGCTGACCGTCTCGGAGACCGGCCTTGAACGCCGGGCCATCATCTTTCACACCGATAACAATCTTCTTCGCCATTGATGCGTCATAATCGAAGCCCAGGTCAAAGATCGGCATTTCATCCATGGAGAGTTTGACCATTGAACATTCCCCAAGCCACGCTCCATTTGGAAACGTGAGCATTCCATGCTGTTTCACGGCCTGTTCCAGTTGACGCCGCGCGTCGGCTGAAATGTATTTCCCAATCGTCTCGAGAATTCGATCGAGCGTCAATGGTTTGTCGGCTTCGGCGACCACATCGCGCATCACGTTATCCAAAGACTTTTTATTGCCGGATTCTTTGCGAATCTCTCCGTCCAGCCACATCCCAATAATGCGGCCGCGCACATAGTCACTATTCGAATCCTGGAACTTGCTAAGATCGCCGTTGACGCCGTCTAAATACGACGCAAGCGTCGCCCAGCCTGCTCGATAAACCAGAAGCTGCGCGTAGTATTCGGTAAAGCCCTCGTGGAACCAATCGATCTCTTTCCTTTTTCCGGTCTCGATTCCCATACGACGTACATTCCACGAGTGGAATGCCTCGTGCGCATAGAGAGCCAGATGGTCTGAAGATCGTTCTTTTCGTGATAAGTAAAGCCAGAAAGCGTTCGTGTATCCAGAACCTTCAACACTGCCGCTATCGCGATCATATGCGTTAACGGCGATCAGAAAATAAGGGAAATTATCGTCGCGCCAAAAAGCGCGTTCCATGGCGATGACCTTTTGCAGGTCAGAGATTAACTGATCATCACTGAATTCCCATTGACTGCGAATTGCAAGGACGGCGGCCCGCTGACCAATTTGAAATTTATGAATGCGGAAATCTCCCGCGGCAAAGAGGGCCTCGCTAACCTGTATCCATCGTCCGGAATACGATTGCACACGGTCATCCGCGCCATTGCTGGTTCCAAAGCTGGTCGCTAGCGACCAATCTTTCGGAAGATTCTGCCAGTCGAAATTGACTTTAACAAGAGACTGACTATCCAGTTTCGGAGAGACGAGACTGTTGGCGCCGAAAATCTCTAAGTATTCCGGCATCACAACCGGGTGAAACTGGTTCGGACCGACCAGCGGGCCGGTCCAGTCTTTGACCAGATCGTAGCCAAGAACAACCGGCTGATTCGGCTTGTAATGAATCGTTTTGTTGTCCGGCGATTCACTATCCGCAACCGTTGTATCGGTGGATAATCCGCGCAGATTATTCAGGGCCCTGAAAGTTTGGCCAGCGGACTGCGTCGGCAATTTGATCTCTTCTGTCCCCAGATCATTGCCCTGAAATGCAAGTGTCACATGAAGCACCGCGCCCGCTGAGGTAACTTCAGGTTGAAAAGCATATGTCAAAGTTCTGGAGATAACGGCGTTTTGTCTGGCCGCGCTGGTTGATGCTGACCCTGACAGCAATGCCACCGTAAAATATAAGATAAAACATAAATACAGGCTCGACCGGCCGCGCAACGATTTCATCAGGCCCTCCCGCCATTTTGGTAAATTTCTTTTCGGAGCTCTTTGCACCAGATGCCAGAATTGCTGAAGAATTGATAACAGCGCAAGCAATATGCCAATCCTCTAATAACCCACTAACTTGCGTAGATCCAGCAGCTTGTCGCATATTTCAATCCGATTCAATAGCCTGACAGGTGCCCGCATCTGGGAAGATGTTTTCCCAAATGTGCCGGTGGAAATTTGCGTTCGTTTTTCCCTGTCCGTAGCAAATTAAAATGACCGCTTTTCGTAGCAAATGAAATGTCCGGTTGTTAACACCAAAGCTACCACTGAAATTGCATGCAATTCAACAATGGCAGCAGCTTCACTTGCTTGAAGAGGGGAGCGTCAGCTCCCCTTAGTTGATCCATAGCCGAAGCGAGGACTCTGTCAAGGACG
>Ga0070741_10011072_pt1 | contig 16778 bp, 18 predicted proteins | sample Coa_R1_4_FD_66440 | JGI IMG/M metagenome (GOLD analysis project Ga0070741, IMG submission 66440) | Surface soil microbial communities from Centralia Pennsylvania, which are recovering from an underground coalmine fire - Coalmine... | ecosystem: Environmental > Terrestrial > Soil > Unclassified ...
TGGAGAAGCGAGCTGATCACGAGGTCCTCCTCGATGGAGGACCTGCTGGCCCAGGCGCGCCGCGTGGCCGCCTCCGACGCAAGCGTGTGCATCTTCGGCCAGAGCGGCACGGGCAAGGAGCTGCTTGCCCGGGCGATCCACCGCGCAAGCCCGCGCTCGGGGGCGCCGTTTGTGGCGGTGAACTGCGGGGCGATCCCGGAGGGGCTGCTCGAATCGGAGCTCTTTGGCCACAAGAAGGGCTCCTTCACCGGGGCGGTGGCCGACCGCCGGGGGCTCTTCCAGGCGGCGCAGGGGGGCACGCTCTTCCTGGACGAGGTGGGCGACATGCCCCTGCCGCTGCAGGTGAAGCTGCTGCGGGCCCTTGAGGAGAGGAAGGTGCGCCCGGTGGGCTCGCACGAGAGCCACGACGTGGACGTGCGCGTGATCGCGGCGACCCACAGGAAGCTCGAGGAGAGGATCGCCTCGGGGGAGTTTCGCGAGGACCTCTACTACCGGCTGAACGTGGTGAAGCTCTACATCCCGGCCCTTGCCGAGCGCCGGGAGGACATTCCGCTGCTTGCCAACCACTTTCTTGCGCGCCTGGCCGAGCGCTACCGGCGCGGCAGCCTCGCCTTCTCGCCCGAGGCGATGCAGCTGCTGGTGTCGGCGCCCTGGCCGGGCAACGTGCGCCAGCTCCTGAACGTGATCGAGCAGGCGGTGGCGCTCGCCGCCACCGAGGTCATCCCCGAATCGCTCGTTCGCCAGGCGCTCGACGTCGCCGACACGGCGCTCACTCCCCTGGACGAGGCGCGCAAGGCGTTCGAGAGGGACTACCTGGTGCGAATCCTCAAGATCACCGGGGGCAACGTGACCAAGGCGGCGCGCCTGGCGGGGCGCAACCGCACCGAGTTCTACCGCCTGCTCGAGCGCCACTCGCTCGAGCCCGGGATGTTCAAGGGTTCGCAGAAGGAGAAGGAAAAAGCCAAGGAGGCCGCATGACGCGTCTTTTCGTCTTTCTTTTCACCGCAGCTCTGGGATGCAATGCGTTCGCGCAATCCACGACCGGATCGAACGCGCCCGCGCCGAGCGTGACGGCGCAAGCGCAGAACCTCAAGCCCGACGAGCTGGTGAAGAAGGTGACCGACGACGTGCTCTCGTCCATCAAGAGCGACAAGCAGCTCGCCGCCGGCGACAAGGAGAAGGCGCTGCAGCTCGCCGAGCAGAAGGTGCTGCCGCTCATCGACTTCGACGAGGCCACGCGCCTCGCGGTCGGCCGCGCGTGGAAGGAGGCGAGCAAGGAGCAGCAGCAGCAGCTCGTCGAGCAGTTCCGCCGCATGCTGGTGCGCACCTATTCCAACGCCCTCGGGCGCTACGAGGGCCAGACGATGAAGGTGCTGCCCTCGCACTACAAGCCCGAGGACACCGACGTCACGGTGCGCAACCAGTACATCCGCCCCGGCCAGCGGCCGGTGCAGCTCGACTACTCGATGCACAAGACCGACGAGGGCTGGAAGATCTACGACATCGTCGTGGAAGGCGTGAGCCTCGTCCTCACCTACCGCTCCGAATTCGACGCGGTGGTGAAGCAGAAGGGCATCGACGGGCTCATCAAGGCGCTCGCGCAGAAGAACACGCCCGCACCGGTCGGCGCCGCGAAGTGATGCGGCTCGCAGCCGCCGGCCTGTGCATGGCGCTCGGGCCGCTGGCGGCGCACGCCGAAAGCCTGGACGCCTACAAGGCGGACGTCGCGCGCCATATCCACCGCGCCAGCCGCGGCGAAACATTCGACGGCGCGGCGCCTCCGCTGCTCAAGTCGGTCGTCGTCCTTTCCGTAACGATCGAGGCGAGCGGCAGGGCCCGTGCGCGGGTCGTGCGCTCGAACGGCTTCCGCTCGCTCGACGCGAAGGCCCTGCGCAGCGTGCGGCGCGCCTCGCCGCTGCCTCGCTGGAGCGCGGCCGGCGGACGGCCGGTCCATTACTACGAGACCTGGCTTTTTCGCAAGGACGGGCGCTTCCAGATCCGCTCGATCGCGCCGCCGCAGGCAAGCGCCTAGCGGCCGGGCCGATTCCCGCATAATCCGGGCGCATGGATCCGGCCGGATCGCCGTCCCGGGCGCCGAGCATCCGCCGGCGCCTTGCCACGCTCGTCATCGCGAGCGCGGTTCCCGCCGTCTTGCTGACCGCCTGGCTGCTCGCCCTGGACTACGAGGGCGACCGGCAGACCGTCGAGCACGACTCCATCGCCACGGCGCGCGCCATGGTGCACGCGGTGGACCGCGAGCTCGTCAGCCTCACGCTCGCCGCGCAAGTCCTGAGCACCTCGCCGCACCTGCAGACGGGGAACCTGCGCGCGTTCCACGCCCAGGCGCTCGAGCTCGTCCATCGCGACGTCGCCGTGAACGTGGCGCTGAGCGACCGGGACGGGCGCCAGCTCCTCAACACGCTGCGGCCTTACGGCGATCCGCTGCCCAGGCGCAGCAACGCGTTCCACCTGGGCGCGGTGTTCGAGGACGGGCGTGCGGCCATCTCCCATCTCAACACCGGCTCCGTCGGCGGAACTGCGGCGATCGCCGTGGACGTGCCGGTGCTGCGCGCGGGCAAGGTTGTGTACTCGCTCGCGCTGGTGCAGCGGCCGCCGCGCTTCCTTGCGCTGCTCCAGGAGCAGCGGCTGCCGCAGGGCTGGATCGGCGCGGTGTTCGACACGACCGGCACCATCGTGGCGCGCACCGCCGAGCACGAGCGCTTCCTCGGCAAGCCGGGCGCGCCGGACCTCGTGCGGCGCATGCACGAGGTGGAGGAGGGCGCGGTGGAAACCCTCTCCCTCGAAGGCATCCCCGTCCTGTCCGCGTTCAGCCGCTCGGCCACGACGCGCTGGGCCGTCGCCATCGGCATTCCGCGGCGCGCGCTCGTCGCGAGCCTGTTCGAGTCGATCTGGCTCGCCGCGGCGGCGGCGGTGTTCACGCTCACGCTGAGCTTCGGCCTGGTGTGGTATCTCGGCGGCCGCATCGCGCAGTCCATCCGCGCGCTGGCCGAGCCCGCCTCGCGCATCGGGCTGAAGGAGGAAATCGTGGTGCCGCCGCTCGGATTGCGCGAGGCCGATGAAGTCGGGCAGGCGCTCGTGCGCGCCTCGCGCATGATCGCGAACGCGGAGCATCGCGCGCACCACGACGGCCTCACCGGCCTCGCGAACCGCGTGCTCTTCGAGGAGCTCGCCTCCAGGCAGGTCGAGCTCGCCCGGCGCGAGGAGAAGCCGCTCTCGGTGCTTTTCGTCGACCTCGACGGCTTCAAGAAAGTGAACGACACCTTCGGCCACGACTACGGCGACAAGCTCCTTTGCGCCGTGGCCGAGCGCCTTACGAAAGCCGTGCGCGGCTCCGACGTCGCCGCGCGCCTGGGCGGCGACGAGTTCGCCGTGCTCCTCGTTCATGCCGATGCTCCGGCGGCGGCGGCGGTCGCCGGCAAGCTGGTCGAGGAGATCTCGGCACCGTACCCGATCGACCATCACCGGCTCGAGGTCTCGGCGAGCATCGGCATCGCGACCTTCCCCGGGTCCGGCGACTCGGCCGAGGAGCTCCTCAAGCGCGCCGACGAGGCGATGTACGCGGCGAAGACGGGCGGCAAGCGCGGCTACCGCGCTGCGTAAGGCAGTTATGTAAGCAACTTGCCTTTCTGAATTGCCTATCAAAGCGACCATAGATTGCGCTTTGTCCGCGGCCGGAGAAACGGTACCTTGAACGGCCGGACTAAAAGATAAAACCCGGTGAACAGGGGAGACGTGCGGGTTTTCGAGCGGCTGCGCGCCTTGAGGACCTTCGAGAAGCAGCACCTCGGCTTTCTCAGGACCATAGAGGACCACGACCTGGTACGCGAGATCGGCTTCCATCAGGCCGAGGGCAAGCCTTTGACCCTGAAGCAGCTCTTCCTCCTCGACGTCGGGTCGGTCGCCACCGTGCAGCGCCGCCTGCGGCGCCTCAAGCAGCTCGGGATCGTGCACCAGCATCGTTCCGCGCTCGACGGCCGCGCGGTCGAGCTCACGCTGACGCCGAAATGCCTCAAGCTCTTCGAGAAGTACGAGCCCCTGCTGCGCTTTCCCGCAAGAGGCGAGCGCCGCTCCTAGCTTGCGTTCGTGCCCAGCAGCTCGCCGTACCGGGCAAAAGCGGCCAGCACCTTTCCGCTCGCGACAAACTCAACGGCACGCCGGTCGTGCTGGCAGCGCTGCTGCTGGATCGCGCCGAGGCGGCGCAGCCTGCGCAGACGACGCTGGACGGTGGCGACCGAGCCGAGATCGAGCAGGAAGAGCTGCTTCTGCGCGAGCGGCCGGCCGGTGAGCTGGTGGTAGCCGATCTCGCAGAGCAGGTCGCGGTCCTGCACGGTACGGCAGAAATCCAGGTGCCGCCTCTCGAACTCCCGCAGGGTCCGTAGCGCGCCGAGGCCGCGCAGCGCCGCGGCATGCCTGTGCCGGCTGAAGTGGAAATGCGAATCGTGCGCCACGGGATCAGTCTCGCGCTGCGCGCCCGCGGCTCATTGACGCAGCGCAAGCGACAGGGAAAAACTTAGCCTGGTCGATCCGCGGCGGCGTGCCGGTGCTTGGCGTCGGCGCCGGCAAGCAGCGATGCGTACCGGGAATAGGCCTTGTACATCTTCGGTGCCAGGGTGAGCTGCATGACGCGGCCGTCCTCGCCGGACTTGGTCGTGACGACGGCGCCCGCTTCGCGCAACTTCTTCAGCCGGCGCTGGACCGTCGCGACCGAGGCGAGGCCCAGTAGATAGAGCCCCTTCATCGTGAGCGGCCTACCGCGCTCTTGGTGAAAGCCGATTCCTCGATCAACCGGTAATCCGTGACCGTCTGCAGGCGATGCAGATGCTCGTCCTTGTAGGCGCGGACGGCGCGCATCTTTGTCCTATTTTGCGTGGGGTTAACAGTCTCTGACAAAGTGAATTAGGCGCCACTTTTGACGTGCTTTATGACCTAGATCAATCGTGGTGTTGCGACATCCGCTTCAATGCGTCGACAGGGGGCGAGTGGGGGACACAGTGGGCAAATTGATTGAAGCGCATTCAAACGTTCTGAGGTCCGCAATTCTTGAGGCGGGCTTTCGATGGATCCCCTCGCCGCGCTGCCTCGCCGCGTTTCTCCTGTTGGGCGCATTCGGCTGCGGCGTGCCAGACACGCCCTCGGGCCCGCCGTTGAAGCTCACGATCGCAGAAGCGTCGCAGCCGGTATTTGCGCTGGTTTACGTCGCTGACGCCAGGGGTTTCCTGAAGGAGGCCGGGCTTGATGTGACCTTCAATTCGTTCAGCCTGGGGCGCGATGCGCTGACCAGCGTGCTTGAGGGCAAATCCGACCTGGCGACGGTCTACGAGACTCCGGTAACGCAAAGGATCTACGAGGGCAGGGACCTCGCGATCGTGTCGATGCTCCACACGTCGGCCCGGAACCAAGGGGTTCTCGCGAGACGCGACCGCGGAATATCAGGTCCCGCCGATCTCAAGGGAAAGAAGATTGGCTTGAGCCTTGGCTCTGGCCAAGAGTACGTACTGTCCGTTCTCCTCGCGACCGAGGGTGTTCCGCCCGAAAGCGTCACCAAAGTGCAGGTTGAGCCCGACCAGTACGAGAAGTTGTTGCTCGGAGGCGGCATCGACGCCGTGCTGGTTTTCAATCCTCTTCAATTCAGCCTGGGTCGGGCGTTGGGCGAGCGCGCGGTGATGCTCTACAGCGACGCCTACACAGAGGCTTCTATGTTGGTCGGCATGCGGGAGATTGTCGCCGGCAAGCGCGAAACGATGACACGGTTGTTAAAGGCACTGGTTAAGGCGCAGGACTTCGTCGATCGCAACAGGGACGAGGCCATCCGCATCGTAGCGGCGAGGCTTGCCGGCCGGTTCGAGGAAGCCTTCATCCGCGAGGGATGGAACGATTTCGCTCCCGCAGCGAAGCTGGACAACGTGCTGCTTACGACCATGACCCTGGAAGCCCAATGGATGAAGGACTCGGGGAAATTTTCCGGGCCCACGCCGGATTTCCGCAAGGCGATCTTCGTCGATTACATGATGGCGGTGAGGCCTGGCGCCGTCACCGTCCAGACAGCCGAGACAGCGAGGTAGCGCGTGAGGCTAGGCTACAAAATCCTTTTGCCGCAAGCGCTGATGATCTTGCTGCTCCTGATTGCCAGCGCGGCACTACTTCGGGACCTCAAGCAGCAGGAGGAGGGCTTGCGCGCGACCAGCCAGCGCCTTGAGCGGGATACCCGTCTCGCGGGTCTGGTGAAGGACGTGCACACGGAAACCGCGGTGGAGGTCCTGTCATACCGGATCGATAAGAAAGCCCGCCGAATCGAGGCGACGCTATCGGCAGACCGGGAAGCGGAAAATGCGCTAAAGCGTTATGCAGTCGACGTCACCGATCCGCTGCAACATGCGCTTATGGACGCGGTCGTCGAATCGCGCGACCGCATCCGTCGCAGCAGGCTCGCCTTGATCCAAGCTATCGACGCGGGCAAAGAAGGCGAGATCCAGGCTGCTTTCGACCGCTGGCGCATCCACCGGCGGTTGCTCGATGCCAGCCTGAACGACTGGTCGGCGCTCAGCCTGTATCGGTTCGCTTCCGCGAGCGAAGAGGCGATTCGCGGGAGGGCGGCGATTGTCCGGCTCCTTCTTTACGGCGTCGCGCTGGCGATTGCCATCGCGGCAGCGGCTTTTTTCTATGTGCGCCTCACCGTCAGCCGTCCTCTGGGGATGCTGGTGAACGGGATCGCGTCTTTTGGCGGCGGCAAGCTCGGCGTTCGCATTGACCCGCGCATCCAAGATTCGAGCGACGAGGTCGGCCAGATGGCGAAGGCCTTCAACAAGATGGCATTGGACATCGAAGACCTGAACCGCGGACTCGAGCTTCGCGTGCATGAGCGCACGGCCCAGCTTGAGGCGGCGAACAAGGAACTCGAGTCTTTCGCGTACTCGGTGTCGCATGACCTGCGCGCGCCGCTGCGCACCATAGACGGGTTTTCGAAGATTCTCGAGGAAGATTATTCCGAAAAGGTCGACGAGGAAGGCAGAGATTCGCTGCGCCGAGTGCGCGCAGCGGCACAGAAGATGGGGCATCTCATCGACGACATCCTGAAGCTCTCACGGTTGTCGCGCTCGGATATGACCTATGAGCAAGTGGATCTAGGCGCGCTCGCTGATTCGATCGTGGCGGAGCTCAGGTCGACCGAATCCACCCGGCGAGTGACATATCGCGTCGCTCCCGGGCTCGTCGCGCGCGGAGACAAGACGCTCATAAGGATATTGCTCGAAAACCTGCTCGCGAATTCCTGGAAGTTCACATCCAAGCATTCCACGGCGCAGATCGAGGTCGGCGCCGCGCAGAAAGAGGGCGAATTGGCCTACTTCGTGCGCGACGACGGTGCCGGTTTCGACATGGCCCACGTGGGCGCCCTGTTCGCGCCGTTTCAGCGCCTCCATGGCATGAGCGAGTTCCCGGGGACTGGGATCGGCCTCGCCACTGTTCGGCGCGTCGTCCAGAGGCACGGGGGCCGCTGCTGGGCCGAAGGCGAAGTCGAAAAAGGCGCGACCTTCTATTTCACCTTGGGTGCGCAAGAACCCACGCTGCGCCTGCAACAAACACAACACCCTCCACACGAGCGCGAAGCTTTGCCCGCCTGACAACCTGCTAACGGAGACCACAATGAACGAAGGAACGATACTTTTGGTGGAAGACAACCCCGACGACGAGAAACTCACGCTTCGGGCCCTCAAGAAGAACAATATAGCTAACCCGGTGAAAGTGGTGCGCGACGGCCAGGAGGCGCTGGACTATCTCTTCGCGCCAAATTCAAAGCTTCCGTCGGTCGTGCTCCTCGATCTCAAGCTTCCCAAGATCGGCGGCCTCGAGGTTCTGAAGAGGCTGCGTGCCGATGCGGCACGGAAGGTGGTTCCGGTCGTGATCCTGACTTCCTCCAAGGAAGAGTCGGATCTCCTCGGCGGCTATTCGCTCGGGGCCAACAGCTATATCCGCAAGCCGGTGGACTTCGGGCAATTCTCCGAAGCAGTGCGCCAGCTCGGCATGTACTGGCTAGTGCTCAACGAGGCGCCGCCGCAAGACGGCCTGCGCGCTGCGCAAGCGAAGGCCTGATGTGAAGCCCGGGTCGCCACTTCGCGCGCTAATCGTCGAGGATTCGCCCGACGATGCGGCGCTGCTCGTGCGTGAGCTCCGCAGGAGCGGCTACGAGGTGGTCTCGGAACGCGTGGAGACGGCGGCGGCGATGCGCGCTGCGCTGAAAGACAGGGCCTGGGACTTCATCTTCTCGGACTATATGATCCCGGGCTTCGGCGGAAAGGAAGCCCTGAAGATTGCGAAGGAGCGCGACAGGGATCTGCCGTTCGTCATCGTTTCCGGCAAGGTAGGCGAAGAGGAGTTGGTCGAAGTCATGAAGTCCGGCGCCTCGGACTTCCTCATGAAGGGCAACCTCGGCCGCCTGGGCTCCGTTGTCAACCGGGAGCTGAACGATGCAGCCGCGCGCCGCGGCGTGCGGCAGGCGCAATTCCAGTGGAAAGCCGCATTCGACTCGGTGCAGGACGCGATCTTCTTCCACGACGCCGATTATCGGGTGGTGCGTGCGAACCTGGCCTATGCAGCGCTCGGGAAAATGCCGATCAAGGAGGTGATCGGAAAGCGCTACTGGGAAGTGTTTCCGAGGCGCGACGGGCCTCTGCCGGGGTGCGCTGGCGCCACGGTGGAGCAACGCCAGGGAGGAAAGGAAGAGGAATTCACGCTGCCCGGCGGCGAGTGCTATTCGTCTCGCTCGTTCTCGGTGAAGAACGACCAAGGTGAATACATCTATTCGCTGCACGTACTGCAGGACATTACCGAGCGCAACCGCGTCCGGGAGGCCGTGGAAGCGAGCGAGCGCCGCTTCCGCTCGCTGATCGAAAATGCGTCCGATCTGCTGGTGGTCGCGGACGCGCGGGGCACGGTCACTTACATCAGCCCCTCCATCCGCGCGGTGGGCGGGTACGCAGTCGAAGAGATGCTCGGCAAGAGCTATCTCGACTTCATGCATCCGCACGATCTGCCCGCCGCGCGCTCTAGCCTGTCGGACCTCCTGCGCGAGCCCGGGGGCGTACACGCGACCGAGTACCGGTTCCGGCGCAAGGACGGCGAATGGGGGGTGCTGCAGTCGATTGCGCGCAACTCGCTTGCCGACCCGGCCGTGCGCGGGATCGTGATCAACTCACGCGATGTTACCGAGCAGAAGCGCTCGGAACGCGCGCTGAGGCTCTTCCGCACGCTGATAGAGCATGCCGGCGACGCGATCGAGGTGGTCGATCCTGAGACATTACGGTTCCTCGACTTCAACCAGGCGGCCTGCCGCTCGCTCGGCTACAGCCGGGAAGAACTGCTGTCGATGCGCGCTTCCGATATCGATCCCAACCTTGATGCTTCCGCCAGGGCAAGCGTCGATGCACGCTTGCGCGAGTCGAAATCTGCAGTTTTCGAGACCGTCCACCGCAGGAAGGACGGCTCGACCTTTCCGGTCGAGGTCAGCATACAGCGCGTCGAGCTGGATCGCGCCTACCACCTCGTCAACGCCCGTGACATTACCGAACGCAAGCGCAGCCAGGCGGCCCTCGAGCGCAGCGAGCGCCATTTCCGCAAGTTGATCGAGGGCGCCGGGGATGCCTTCTTCGTGCTCGATGAAGCAGGGCGGATCGTCTATCGCAGCCCGACAGGGAAGCGCCTGACGGGCTGGGACGATGAAGACGTATTGGGAAAGAGCATTACGGACTACGTTACGCCGGAGTTGCTACCGCTGGCGCGTAAAGTGTTGGCGGAGACGCTGCGCAATCCCGGCAAAAACGGCCAGCGTAGAAGTACGCCTGCTGCGCAAGGACGGCGTGGCTCTGGATGCGGAGGCCACGGGAAGAAATCTCCTCGCCGACCCGGATGTAGGCGGCATCGTGGTCACCGCGCGCGACATTACTGAGCGCAAAAAGGCGGAAGCAGTCCTGCATAGAGTCAACCGGGCGTTGCGTACGCTTAGCGCCGGCAACGAAGCGCTCGTGCGCGCCCGCGATGAAACCGCGCTGCTCACCGACATGATGCGCATCCTGCACGACGTTGGGGGATACGAGATCGCCTTCGTCAGCTACGCGCTGAACGATGCGGCTTTCTCGATTGACCGGAAAGCATCGGCGGGCATCGATCTCGACGCGCTTGCAAAAATCCAGGCGAGCTGGGGCGACAACGGTTTCGGGCAGTCCATGAGCGCCCGCGCCATACGCCTTGGCCGAACGCAGATAGTGCGCGATCCGGTATCCGATCCTGGCCACGCGGCCTGGCGCGACCTTCTGCAGACGAGAAACATCCGGTCATTGTTGGGTTTGCCGCTGCGTCTGGCGATCGGGGAGCAGCCTTTCGGCGCGATCGGCATCGCGGCCACTGCTGCGGACGCGTTCGATCTAGACGAGTTGAAGCTATTGGAGGAACTCGCCGGGGATCTTGGCTATGGCATTTCCAATTTGCGAAACGAGCATGCCCGCCGCCTGGCGACGGAGAAGCTGCAGCGCGGCCTTGAAGGCATCATTGGCGCCATTGGTGCGACCATGGAGTCGCGCGACCCGTATACGGCGGGGCATCAGCGCCGCGTGGCGACGCTCGCGGCGGCGATCGCAAAGGAGATGGGTCTCCCGGAGCAGCGTGTCGAGGGCGTCCATTTCGGCGCACTGATCCACGATCTTGGCAAGATCCAGGTTCCGGCCGAAATTCTCTCCAAGCCGACCAAGCTGACCAAGCTGGAGTTCGAGCTGATCAAGACGCACCCGCAGGCAGGCTACGACATCGTCAAGGGGATCGAATTTCCATGGCCAGTTGCGCAGATGGTGCATCAGCATCATGAGCGCCTCGACGGCTCCGGCTATCCGCAGGGCCTCAAGGGCGATGCGATCGCGCTCGAGGCCCGGATTCTCGCCGTCGCTGATGTCATCGAAGCGATGGCTTCGCACCGACCGTATCGGCCCGGGCTTGGCATCGACGTCGCGTTGAAGGAAATCACGGACAAGCGCGGGACTTGGTTCGATCCCGCGGCCGTGGACGCCTGCCTGAGGCTCTTCCGGGAGCAGGGCTACTCCCTCGAGAGGCCGTGACCCGGATTGCGTTGGCTTGAGATGGATCAACGACGGCCGGCGCCAATGCTTAATCCTTTTGTACGATGAAGACTCTTAGCCAGGATCTGATTACGCGCTTCCGGCAGTTGCCGATGCGGTACCCATGGCTGCGTTGGGCGGCGCTTGCTCTAGGGCTGGGTTTCTCCGTCGGCGTCACGTATTACTTCCACGTCCAAGTGCAGCAGGAGGCCTATTCCAGGGTCCAGGCCGAGGCGATCGGCATGGCCGATGCAGTGGAATCGCGCATCCGCGCCTACAGCGATGTGCTGTTTGCATTGCGCGGCTTCTTCAACGCTTCGGATAACGTCACGCGGGACGATTTCCACCAGTTCGCCGAGGCGCTGTCGCTGAACGAACGCTATCCGGGCGTCACGAACATTTCGCTGGCTGTCCGCGTTCCGCACGCCCGCAAGCTGGAATACGAGCGCGCAGTGCGCGCCGAGACGAGCCCGTTGGTCAAGGATTTGCCGCCATTCGCGATCAAGCCGCCCGGCGAGCGCGCGGAGTATGCCGTCCTCAGCTTCATCGAGCCGATGGGCAAGAACCTCCCGGCGTGGGGGCTCGATCTCAACGCCGACCCGATTCGCCGGGCGGCCATGGATCACGCGCGCGATTCGGGGCAGCTGGCGTCGACGACCGGCGTCACGCTGCTAAGAGACAGCAATTCCAGCATCAGCAGCACGCTGCTCCGCCTTGCGTTGTATCGCGGCGGCAGCGTGCCTCAGTCCGTTGAAGAGCGCAGGCGGCTGTATTGGGGCATGGCCGGCTCGACAGTGCGTATCAGCGAGATGATCGCGGCCACGCTGCCCAAGGACACGTTGTCTCGCGTGCACGTGCAAGTGCATGACATGGGCACGGGATCGGTCATTGAGGCGGGCGAAGGAACGCTGCTCTACGACAGCGCGGCGCCGGAAGGCGGAGCGCCCGCGCAAACGCCGCACGAATTCTCCGAATATAGGGCCGATCATCTCGTGAGCGTCGCCGACCACGCATGGCGGGTGCGCGTCACGCCGCGGGAGGACCCAGTCGACGTCCTCGACAAGATCGGAACCGGCGCGACGCTGATTGCCTTGCTGGCGGCAACCGTCCTGCTTTTCTGGCTCGTGAGCTCCATTGCGACGTCCGAGTCGCGCGCCGTCGAGCTCGCGCGCTCGAACGTCGCGCTGAAGGCCCTCAGCGAATCCAACCAGATCGCCGCGGCGGTGATCCGGAACTCCGAGGAGGGCGTCATGGTGGTCGCGGCGGACCTCACCATCAGGGCGGTGAATCCGGCCTTCGAGAAGATCACCGGGTTCGCCGCGTCGGCGGCGATCGGCAAGACGCCACGGATCCTCTTTTCCGGCCGCCACGACGACGCTTTCTTCGAGCAGATGCATCGCGAGCTCGACCTGCACGGCACCTGGCGCGGAGAGATCTGGAACCGGCGGCGCAGCGGCGAGCACTATCCGCAACAGACTTCGCTCAGCGCATTGCGCGCGTCCGACGGCAGCATTGCGCACTATGCCGCGGTTTTTCACGACCGGACCGCCGAATACGAGGCCGAAGCGAAGCTGCGCGAGCTCTCGTCGGTGGACGGGCTGACCGGCATCGCCAACCGGCGCATTTTCGATGAGACGCTGGCGACGGAATGGGCGCGCGCGCTGCGCGAGGCGCGGCCGTTGTCGCTGCTCATGGCGGACATTGACCACTTCAAGGCCTACAACGATTTCAACGGGCACCTCGCCGGCGACGGCTGCCTGAAGGAGGTGGCCGCCACGATCGCCGCGACGGTGCGGCGCGCGGGCGACCTGGCTGCCCGCTACGGTGGCGAGGAATTTGCGGTCATCCTGCCGGCCAGCGACGCTGCGGCCGCGGCGGCGATGGCGGAGAAGATCCGCGCGAGCGTCGCCGCCCTCGAGGTGCCGCACGGTGGCTCGCCCGTGGCCCCGGTCGTCACCCTCAGCATCGGCGCCGCGACGCTTGTCCCGGCCCGGGCGTCGCAAGCGGCGGGCCTGATCGCCGCCGCAGACGCGGCGCTTTACGCAGCCAAGCACGCAGGGCGCAACCGGGTCGTTTGCCGGACTGGGGAGATCCCAGCCGCGAGAGCGGCATGATCGCGAAGCCCCTTTGGGCGCAGTGGCTGAGGACCGCCGTTGTTGCGCTGGTCACCGCGCTGCTTGGCGGCCTGCTCGCGGCGACGCTCTATTGGACCTATTTCGATCCGCGCTGGATCACCTTCCTCGGCGGCGTGCTGTTTGCGGCCGTGCTTTCGGCGGCCAGCCAGATGTCGCGCGCGGAGTCGCGCGCGGCGCGCAGCGCGGCCGAAGCGGGGCGGCTCCAGGTGCGCCTCGACGAGGAAACCGCGCTGCGCCGCAAGGCCGAGGCAGCTTTGCGCATGGCCGAGGAGCAGCTCAGCGTGCTGCAGGGCGCAGTCGAAGCCGCGACACCGAACGCGGCCGACGATGCGCTCGTCGTCGAGTCCCTGACGGAAGGGAAGGGCTGGGAAGACCCGCGCGCGAAGCTCGCCGAGGCGCTGCGTCAGGACCAGTTTCTTCTGCTGCAGCAGCGGATCGAGCCGCTCAGCGGTTCCGCGGAGGCGATGTACGAGATCCTGCTGCGGCTTCGCGAGGAAGAGGACAACCTGCTGCCGCCGGGCGGGTTTTTCCCGGTGGCCGAGCGCTATGGAATGATGGAGTCGCTGGACCGATGGGTGGTGACGCACCTCATGAAGCGCTGCGGAGAGCGCCGGCTCGGCGAGCGCGGCTGGAAGCCGCCGGTCTACTGCGTCAACCTGTCGAGCGCAGCCGTCCTCAGCCCGGACTTCGCGCAGTTCGTGCGCGACGAGATCCAGGCACGCAATTTCGACGGCGGGCGGCTGTGCCTCGAGATCGCGGAGCCCGAGCTGATCGCGAGGCCGAACGACGTGCGCCGGCTGGTCGCCACGCTCAAGCCCGCGGGCTGCCGGTTCACCGCGGATGCCTTCGGCAGCAGCAAGGCCTCGTTCGCGCCGCTGCGCGGCCTCGCGCTGGACTTCCTCAAGATCGATGGCGTGATCGTCCAGAACCTGCTTCGCAATCCCGCGGAGCTCGCGCGTGCTCGAACGATCGCCGCGGTGTGCCGCAAGATCGGAGTACGAACCATCGCGGAGTTCGTCGAGGACGAGGCGACGCGCGCCAAGCTCGCCGAGATCGGCGTGGATTACGTGCAGGGGTTCGGCGTCGCCCGGCCGGAACCCTGGGGTATTGCGCAGTCTGTTGATTCATGTCAACTCGCTCGCGCTGCGGCGTGATGCAATGGCGCATGGATACCGAAAAAGACGTGATCGAGATCGTAGACGCCCTCTGTGACCTGTTGCAGCGCGTGCACTTCGATGCGCGCGACCAGCAGCAGTACGCGCCTGAAAGCGGCAAGGAGACCATCCCGGACCAGCTGCACCGCATCCGGATGCTCACCATGCAGCTGAGGACGCTGCTCGCGCGCCACGCTGCGACGGCCTAGCGCCGCAGCTGCTGCTTCACCAGCGCGAGGAGCTCCTTCGGCACGACCGGCTTGGAGAGCAGCGGATAGCCGAGCGTCTTCAGCGCCAGCTCTTCGTCGGCCTCGTGGGCGGTGACGTAGATGAGCGGCAGGCGCGCAAGCTGCGGATCGTCGCGCAGCGCGGCGGCGAAGTCGATGCCGCTCGCCCCGGGAAGGTTGATGTCGGCGAGGACGAGCGCCGGCCGCCGCTTCGCCACGCTCGCGCGCGCAGACTCCGCGCTCTCCGCGGTTGCGACCTCGTAGCCCGCGCCGGAAAGCAGGCGCTCCAGGAGCGCCCGCATGTCGGGGTCGTCGTCCATCACGAGGATCAGCGGCTTGGCGCTCATGGAGGGAGCGTAGCGGGGCAAAGCCCCCCGGGCTTGATGCAGGTCAACCCCGTTGTTGCGCTGCATGAGAGGCTGGCGTCATGACTACGGCCACCGTTTCGAGGACGTCGGTCGCGCTCGGCAAGGACCGGCGCGAGTACATCGAGAACAGGACCTTCGACGAGATCAAGGTCGGCGACAGCGCGAGCCTGCAGCGCACGCTCGGCACCAAGGACATCCAGCTCTTCGCGGTGATGTCGGGGGACGTGAACCCGGCCCACGTGGACGCCGAGTACGCCGCGAGCAGCATGTTCCGCGAGGTGATCGCGCACGGCATGTGGGGCGGGGCGCTCATCTCGACGGTGCTCGGCACGATCTATCCCGGGCCGGGCACGGTGTACATCGACCAGACGCTGCACTTCTCGCGGCCGGTGACGATCGGCGACACGATCACGGTCACCGTGACGGTGAAGGAGAAGTTCGAGCGCACGCGCCACGTGATCCTCGACTGCACCTGCACCAACCAGGAGGGGCGCGTGGTCATCCGCGGCACGGCCGAGGTGCTCGCCCCGGCGGAGAAGGTCCGCCGCCGCCGCACGAAGATGCCGGAGGTGCGGCTGCACGACACGGCGGCGCGCTACCAGAAGCTGATCGACCTCACCAAGGGCTGCGCGCCGATCACGATGGCGGTGGTGCATCCCTGCGACGCGCAGTCCCTCGGCGGCGCGCTCTCGGCGACCGAGGCGGGGCTCATCAAGCCGATCCTCATCGGCCCGCGCGCGAAGATGCTCGCGGTCGCGAAGGAGCTCGGGGTGGACCTCTCTTCCTACGAGCTGGTGGACGTCGAGCACAGCCACGCCGCCGCTGCGAAAGGGGTGGAGCTCGTGCGCGCCGGAAGAGCGGACGCGCTGATGAAGGGCAGCCTGCATACCGACGAGCTCATGGGCGAGGTGGTGGCGAGCAGCACCGGCTTGCGCACCGCGCGGCGCATCTCGCACGTCTTTTTCATGGACGTGCCGGCGTATCCGAAGCCGCTCCTCATCACCGACGCCGCGGTCAACGTCGAGCCCGACCTCGATGCGAAGGTTGACATCATCCAGAACGCGATCGACCTTGCGCTCGCGCTGAACATCATCGAGCCGAAGGTGGCGATCCTCGCGGCGGTGGAGACCGTCAACTCCAAGATGCGCGCGACGATCGACGCCGCGGCGCTCTGCAAGATGGCCGAGCGCGGCCAGATCCGCGGCGGCATCGTCGACGGGCCGCTCGCCTTCGACAACGCGGTGTCGTTCATCGCCGCCAAGACCAAGGGCATCACCTCCGCGGTCGCCGGGCAGGCGGACATCCTCGTCGTGCCCGACCTCGAGGCGGGCAACATGATCGCGAAGCAGCTCGAGTACCTCGCCGACGCGGCGAGCGCCGGCATCGTGCTCGGCGCGCGCGTGCCGATCGTGCTCACCAGCCGCGCCGACCACGTCCCGGCGCGCGTCGCCTCCTGCGCCATCGCGCTGCTTCTCGCGCACAGGAAGGCAGGCGCCGCGTGACCGAAGCAGTCCTCGTCCTCAACGCCGGCTCGGCGACCCTCAAGTACGCCCTGTACTCCGAGTCGCTCGAATGCCTCGCGCGCGGGCTGGAGGAGGGCGCCAGCCACGATGTGATGCTGGCGAGGATTCTTTCTGACGTGGAAGCGAAGAAAATGCGGATCGCCGCCGCCGGCCACCGCGTCGTGCACGGCGGCGACAAATATGCGCTGCCGGTCCTTCTCGATGCTTCGGTGATGCAGGAGCTGGAGGCGCTGTGCCCGCTCGCGCCGCTG
>Ga0070741_10011073_pt1 | contig 16777 bp, 12 predicted proteins | sample Coa_R1_4_FD_66440 | JGI IMG/M metagenome (GOLD analysis project Ga0070741, IMG submission 66440) | Surface soil microbial communities from Centralia Pennsylvania, which are recovering from an underground coalmine fire - Coalmine... | ecosystem: Environmental > Terrestrial > Soil > Unclassified ...
CACCACCGAGACCGTCGAACTGCGCACCTCGGGCACGCCGACCGACGGCGTGTACCTCACCCGTCTGAAGTCCGAGGGCATCGACGCCTTCGACTTCCACCCCCAGCCCACCATCGCCCCCAAGCTCATGTCGCTGCCGGTGGTGAGCGAGCACGTGTCGTCGGCCTCGGTCGATCCCCTCTCCGGTATCGCCATAACCATCACCGGCGACGTGGACGCCAACCTGCGCAAGCGCCTCGACGCGTGCGGGGAGACGGTGGACGCCTGGATGTTCACCGGGACCCGCTCCATCCAGAGCACCACCAGCCCCACGGCGACCATCCAGTCGACCACCTTCGACACCTGGTTCGCGCCCCAGTTGGGCGGCCTGTTCGTGGGTGACCACCTGGTGTCGAAGAGCACCTTCGGTCCGGTCAGCTACACGCTCGACGCCACCACCAACATCGGTGGACTGAAGCCGGGACCGGCATGAACGTCAAGCGGATGCCCGCCATCACCGTGGGCGCGCTGGTGGTCGCCAGCGTGGTGGCGCGCCTCGCCCTCCCCCACCCGGCTCCGGCCGCCACCCTGTTCCGGGCCCTGCTGGCTGGGTGCGCCAACGCCTTGCTGGCCGCCGGCCTGGTGCTCGTGCACCGCAGCGCCCGGGTGGTGAACTTCGCCCAGGCCGCCCTCGGCGCCATCGCCGCCTATCTCACCTTCGTGCTGGTGCAATTGCTCGGCGTGCCCTTCGTGGCCGCCGTGCCCATCACCATCGTCGTGGGCGCCGCCACCGGGCTGGTGGTCGACGCCCTGTTCGTGCAGCGCTTCTTCCACTCGCCCCGCTTGGTGCTGACCGTGGTCACCATCGTCGTGGCCCAGTTGATCGGCGTGCCCCGCGGCTACGTGAACGGCATCCCGGGCATCAGCGCCGCCCTGCGCACGGTGAAGGGGCGGGCCGCAGTAGACGCCGGCACCATGCGCCTCCCGCTGGCCGGCCTGCACTTCCGCCTGTTCCCCGACACCTTCGGCTTCGCCGCTGTCTTCACCATCGTCGCCACCGCCGCGGCGCTGGGCGCCCTGGCTCTGTTCCTCCGCGCCAGCCGGGTGGGAACGGCGGTGCGGGGCACGGCGGCCAACGCCGAGCGGGCGGTGTCGCTGGGGATCAACGTGCGGCTGCTGTCGTCCGCCGTGTGGGCCATCGCCGGCGCGCTGTCCGGTCTGGCGATGCTGTTCCGAGGCATGAACAGCACGGCCGGCTTCGGCGATGTCGCCCTGTTCGCCCCTGAACTCCTCATCCCCGCGTTGGCCGGTGCCGTTCTGGCCCGCATGCGCAGCCTGCCCGTCGCCGTGGCCGGCGCCGTGGGCGTCACCATCCTCCAGCGCATGATCGCCTGGTCGTACCCCAACAGCGCGGTAGTCGACGTGGCCGTGCTCCTGGTCGTGTTCGGGGGCCTGCTCGCCCAGGGCAACCGGTCAGGTCGCAGCGAGGACGGTCGCTCGCAGTCATGGGATGCCACCAAGGAGATCCGGCCCGTCCCCAAGGAGCTGGCCCGGGTGCCGGGTGTGCGCCGGGCCCGCTGGGGCCTCACCGCCGTGGCCGTGGTGGCGGTTCTGGTGTTCCCCTTCGCCAGCTCCGACGCCCAGGCCAACCTGGGCAGCGTCATCTTCATCCGGGCGCTGGTCGCCCTCTCGCTCGTGGTGCTCACTGGTTGGGCCGGTCAGGTGTCACTGGGGCAGTTCGCCTTCGTGGCCGTGGCCGCCCTGGTGGGCGGGCACCTCACCGCCGTCACCGGCGTGAGCTTCTGGCTCGCCCTCCCGTTGGTGACCGCGCTGGGCGCGGGGCTGGCCGTGGTGGTGGGCCTGCCCGCCCTACGGGTGCGGGGCGCCTACCTGGCCGTCACCAGCTTCCTGTTCGCCGTGGCCGTGCAGTCGGTGGTGTTCAGTGGGTTCTTCAAGCGCTTCGGGCCCGAGCGCGTGTACCGGCCCCAGTTTCTCTTCGTGTCCTTCGCATCCGAGCGCAACTACTACTTCCTGTGCCTGGCCTTCGTGGTGGCCGCCGCCTGGATGGTGAGCCGACTGCGGGCCAGCCGGCCCGGGCGGGTGCTGATCGCCCTGCGGGAGAACGAGCCCGGCGTGCAGTCGTTCGGCATCCCCGCAGCGCGCACCCGGCTGTCCGCCTTCGCCTTGTCAGGGGCATTGGCGTCGGTGGCGGGGATGCTGTTCGTCCACCACCAACGGGCCCTGGACCAGACATCGTTCCCCGCCACCGCGTCCATCGAGATGTTCGTGATGGCCATGATCGGCGGCATCTCGTCGGTCCCGGGAGCGCTGCTGGGCGCCGCCTACCTGGGCATCGCCAACCTGGTGATCCCCAATGCCCTGCTGCGCAACGTGGCCACCAGCGGCGGCCTGCTCGCCCTCCTCGTGTTCGCCCCGGGCGGGCTGGCGGGGATTGCTGCATCCGTGCGCGACAGCGGCTTGCGCATCGTGGCCACCCGCAGGGGCATCGCCGCGCCAAGCCTGTTCGCCGACGGTGACTACGAAGCCATGGTGGCCCGCCGGGCGCCGCTGGTGGACCCCCTGCCCTATCGCGGCCTGGAGGCCATCCCCCCCGAGCGCCGCTACACGCGGGCGTCGGTCTTCCACGGAGGCGCAGCCTGATGACGATGCAACTGGATCGGCCCGAGCTGGCGCCCGTGGAGGCCCCGGCCCGGGTGCGTTTCACGCTGAACTGGCGGTCGATCAAGAACGACCTCTCCGGCATACGCACCCTCAAGGCCACCAAGTACGGCCTCACCCCCATCGTCGTGCTGACGTTCGTGCAGTTCGCCCAGAGCTTCGACACGTCCATCTTCGACCTGCTGCGGCCCGACATCCGGCGCGATCTCGACATCTCCATCGCCACCCTCGGCTACATCACCACCATCACCGGGTTCGTCGGCCTCTTGATCGCGCCTCTTGTGGGGTACCTGGCCGACCGGCGCAACCGGGTGCGGATGATGAGCATCAGCACGCTGGTGTCGGGTGTGTTCGCGCTGTTCACCGCGCAAGCCCGGACCGTGGGTCAGGTGTTCGGCGCCCGCACCGCCGACAACGTGAGCGAGGACTTCGGCACCGCGCCGCTGGCCCTGCTGACGTACGACTACTACCCGGTGGAGGCCCGGGGAAAGATGGTCGCCTTCACCTCCACGGTGGGCAAGCTGCTGGGCTTCACCATCGGGCCGCTGGTTGGCGGGTTGGCCGTATTGGGCGGATGGCGCCTGCCGTTCTACCTGGCCGGGCCGCTGCTGCTGGCCGCTGGCGTGCTGGCTCTGCGCACGTTGCGCGAGCCCATACGCGGCTACTGGGAACGCAAGCACTTGGGCGCGGGCGAAGAGGTTGCGTCCGAGCCCGACCCGCCCGTGGGCATGGGCGAGGCGGTGCGTTCGGTGCTCGCCATCCGCACGCTCCGGCGCTTCGTTGTGGCCCACGCCGTGGGCGCCATCTTCACGCCTGCCTTCGCCTTCCTGATGACCTTCTACCTGGCCGACCACTTCCGCCTCAACGCCTTCCAGCGTTCGCTGGTACAGATCCCGTCCGGCGTGGTGTCGATGATTGGCGTGATCGTGGGCGGCGCCTTGGCCGACGTGCTCGTGCGCTACCGCCCCAGCCGCCTGCTGCTCCTGAACGGCTTGCTCGGCCTGGCCGGAGCGGTATCCGTGCTGGTGCAGGTGCTGGCGCCGAGCGTGTGGTTGCTCATCGGATCGCGCGTGGTGTTCGCCTTCCTCGGCGGCCTGGTGGCGCCGGCCAGCACCGTGGTGTTCGCTCACGTCCTGCCCCCGCGCCTGCGGGGCTTTGGCGTGTCCGTGGTCTTCCTGCCCATCGCATTCGTGGGCAACCTGGGGCCTTCGTTGGCCGGCCAGGTCGAAGCGTCCTACGGACTGCGAGGCGGGATGCTGTTCCTCTTCCCGCTCACCCTCATCGGGCCGCTCATCGCCCTGTCAGCGGCCAAGTTCTTCGAAGTCGACATGCGCGCCGCCCTCGCCTCGGCCATGGCCAAGGAGGAGTACCGCCGGGCCAAAGCCGCGGGCGCCACCAAGCTGCTCGTTTGCAAAGACGTGGACGTCTCCTACGGCAGCGTGCAAGTGCTGTTCAACGTCGACCTGGTGGTGGAAGAGGGCGAGATCGTGGCCCTGCTCGGCACCAACGGAGCAGGCAAGTCCACCATCCTGCGCGCCGTCGCCGGGACCCAGGAGGCGTCCAACGGCGCCGTCCTGTTCGACGGCCGCGACATCACCCACCTGCCACCCCACGAGATCAGCAGGCTGGGCGTGGTGTCCATGCCGGGCGGCAAGGGCACCTTCCCCGGCCTCACCGTGGGCGAGAATCTCGACCTGGCCCTGTGGAACTGCCCAGCGGCCGAACAGGAAGCCCGGCGCCAGCGCCTCTTCGAACTCTTCCCCGTGTTGCGCGACCGGCTGGACCAGGACGCCGCGCTGCTCTCCGGGGGCGAGCAGCAGATGGTGGCGCTGGGCCAGGCCTTCCTGGCCCAGCCCCGGCTGCTGATGATCGACGAATTGTCCTTGGGGCTGGCCCCCGCCGTGGTGGCCAGCCTGCTCGACGCGGTGCGGGCCGTGCGGGACCAGGGGACCACCGTGATCCTGGTCGAGCAGTCGGTCAACGTGGCCCTCACCGTGGCCGAGCGGGCCGTGTTCATGGAGAAGGGCGAAGTGAAGTTCGAAGGGCCTACCGCCGACCTGCTGGCCCGGCCCGACCTCATGCGGGCCGTGTACGTCAAGGGCGCGAGGGCGTCACACTCGTCGCCGCCTGGGCCACGGCCGGCCGCCGGCCCGGGATCGGGCCGGGCCGTGCTGGAGGCGGCCCACCTGGGCAAGTCATACGGGGGCAAGCGTGTGCTGGACGACGTGTCGTTCAGCCTCACCGAAGGCAGCGCCCTCGGCTTCATCGGCCCCAACGGGGCAGGCAAGACCACGCTGTTCGACCTGCTGTCCGGCTACCAGTCACCGGACGCCGGCACCATCACCCTCGAAGGGGTGGACATCACCAACCTGTCCCCCGATGGGAGGGCCCGGGCCAAGCTCATCCGCCGCTTCCAGGACGCCCGGTTGTTCCCCTCGCTCACCGTCTTCGAGACGTTGTGCGTGGCCCTCGACGCCACCCTCGACATCCGCAACACCATGGTCATCGCCACCCAGGCCCCGCCCGTGCGCCGCAGCGAGCGGCGGGTGCGACTGGCCGCTGACCGGTTGGTGGAGCTGTTCGAGTTGGGGACCTACCGGGACAAGTTCGTGGCCGATCTCTCCACCGGCCTGCGCCGGGTGGTCGACCTGGCCTGCGTGCTGGCGGCCGAGCCCAAGGTGTTGCTCCTCGACGAGCCCTCGTCCGGCATCGCCCAGGCCGAGGCGGAGACGCTCGGGCCGATGCTGCGGCGGGTACGGCACGAGACCGGGTGCAGCCTGCTCATCATCGAGCACGACGTACTCCTCATCCGGGCGGTGGCCGACGAGTTGGTCGGGCTCGTGCAGGGATCGATCATCGTGCAGGGGGCGGCCGACGACGTGCTCGGCCACCCCACCATCGTGGCCGCCTATCTGGGCGACGACCAGGCCACCATCGAGCGCCAGGGGGAGGCCCGATGAAGGGCGTGGCCGCCTTGTTTGCGGTTGCCGTGCTGGGAGGTGCGTGCACCCAGTCCGCTCGCCTGACCACGGTCGCCGGTGCCGAGGTGAAGGTGCGGGCCGACCTGTTGCCCACCGAGTTGGCCGGCCTGGCCGTCACCCCCGAGGACATCACGAAGCAGGCGAAAGAGGCGGGCGGCCACTCGTACTTCACCGACAGTCGACTGTGGGCGCTGCGCTCCGGTACCCGGCTGCGGGCCACCTTGCAGGTGGGCCACCTCACCGCAGATGCCTTCGCCTCCCGCACGCCCGACGACGTGCTCGCCTTCGAGCGCCAGATCGTGAACCAGATCGGCCAGGCCGAGCCCCGGTTGCGCGTCCTGGGCTCCCGGCGCGTGTATGTGACCTCGGGGAGCGAGCAACCGCTGTACATCTGGTTCACGGGTTCGGAGTTGTTCATCCTGTCCATGGCCAAGGACTACGGCGAGCCGCGCGGCCTGCTGCGCCAAGCCTTGGAGCTGCGACCGTGAGGGGGCGCGCCGCGTGGGCCGCCGCCGTGGTGATCTTCAGCCTGCCGCTGGCCGCCTGCACAGGCAGCACCGACAATTCCCTGTCGGCCAAGCAGCGGTCCGACTTCCTCGATGCGTCCGTCCACGCGCCCCGGCAGTTCGTGTTCCAGCGGGAGTTGGGCGGCGCCCGCTCCGAGGTACGGGGCGCGGTGGCGGACGACTACCGCTACCAGGCGGAGGTGGCGGCGGGAGGCGCGCTGCTCTACCGCGAGGTCGTGGTGGACGACCGCCGTTTCGTGAAGCTCGACAAGCCCGTCGCCGACGTGGTGGCCGGGGCATGGGTGGCCGACGCGTCCGGCGCGCCCGGTGAGTTCGCCCGCCGGGCCGTTGGCCCACTGAGCGGTGGCGCCGTGCTCGACGCCGTGCGGGCGTTGGAGGCGGGGCCCGACGCCGAGCTGTTCAAGACCGCGGTGAAGACCGCCCGGCGGTATGACCCCAAGTCGTCGGACTACGTGAAGCGCAACGACAAGTTCCCGCCCCACTCCGAGGACGGCGTTCGCTACGACGCCCTACCTGGCGCCTACCAGCCCGACCTGCTCTTCCGCCAGGGCATCCCGCCCAACCTGGAACAGCGGCTGCGGGCCGCCTTTCTCTACGCCTCGTTCTGGTTCAAGGACGGCAGAATCACGCGCATCGAGACCCTCTTCGACATCGACGTCAAGCGGGTAGCCCAGGACATGCGCAGCGCCTTGGACGTGCAGGCCAAGGCCACCGGGGGGCGGCTCGACCCGTCGACGCTGCCACCCACCCCGGGGCCCTACCGCGAGACGTACACGTTCCAGTATCCGAAGGACCCTCCGGTGGTGACGCCGCCCGCGGCCACGGCCACGGTGCGCCTGCCCGGCTCCTGAGCGCTCAGGAGCCGAAGCGCGCCACCAGCGCCTCCACCCGGTGTACGAACGCCTCCCGGTGGCGGCGGTCGAACTCGTCCCAGGTCGCGAGCGTGTGCGGGTCGGTCACCCGGTCGACGAACAGCACGCCGTCGAGATGGTCAAGCTCGTGCTGGAAGGTACCGGCCGACAGTCCTTCCACCACCCGGTCGATGGGGGCGCCGTGGCGGTCGAGGGCGCGGACGCGCACCCGCACCCGGCGGGCCACTACCCCGCGCAGGTCGGGGACGCTGAGGCAGCCCTCGTAGTTGTCGAAGACCTCGTCGGTCAGCAGTTCCAGTTCGGGGTTCACTAACACGGTCAATGGGATGCGGGGCTTGTACGGGTAGCGGGGGTTGTCGCCCACCTCGATGACGCACACGCGCACGGGCTCACCGATCTGGTTGGCGGCCAACCCCGCGCCGCAGGCCGCCCGCATGGTGTCGATGAGGTCGTCGATGAGCGACTGCACCCACGCCGCGCCAACCTCCTGGGGCGGCACCGGGCGAGCCGGTTGGCGCAGCACCGGATGGCCGATGCGGACGATCTCCCTGACGGTCACGGAACCACCCTCCCACCGCGAACGACGGCATGGCACAAGTTGCGCCCCAGCCAGTAGACGAGTTCGACGGGCTCGGCCGCGTCCCACACGGCCAGGTCGGCCATGGCCCCGGCGGCCAGCACGCCCAGGTCGGCGCGGCCGAGCGCCCGGGCGGCGTTGCCCGTGGCGCCCGCCAGCGCTTCGCCTGGCGCCAGGCCGAAGAGGCGGCAGGCCATGTGCATGGCGATGGGAAGCGAGAGCACGGGCGACGTGCCGGGGTTGGCGTCGGTGGCTACGGCCATGGGGACACCCGCGGCCCGCAAGGCAGCCACGGGCGGGCGGGCCGGGTCGGCCAGCATGTAAGCGGCGCCGGGAAGCAGGACGGCCACGGTGCCGGACCGGGCCAGGGCGGCCACGCCAGCCTCACCGGTGTGCTCCAGGTGGTCGGCCGACAGGGCGCCGAAGCGGGCGGCCAGGTCGGCGGCTCCGAGGTCGCTCAGTTGGTCGGCGTGGACCTTGACCGGCAGGTCGGCAGCCCGGGCGGCAGCCAGCACCCGGCCCGACTGCTCCGGCGTGAAAGCCCCGTGGTCGCAGAACACGTCCACCGCGTCGGCCAGCCCGGTCTGGGCCACGGCCGGGAGCATGACCTGGCACACGTGGTCGACGTAGCCATCGGCCCGGCCCTCCCACTCGGGGGGCACGGTGTGGGCGCCGAGGAAGGTGGTCATCACCCGCACGCCGCTCGACCGGCCCAACGCCCGGGCCACCCGCAGCATGGCCAGTTCGGTGTCGAGGTCGAGGCCGTAGCCCGACTTGATCTCCACTGTGGTGACCCCGCCCGCCGCCAACACAGCCAGCCGGGCCGACGCGGCGTCGAACAGCTCCTGTTCGGTGGCTGCTCGGGTCGCCCGCACGGTGGCCAGGATCCCGCCGCCACCCGCGGCCAACTCGGCGTAGGTCGTCCCCGCGAGGCGCTGTTCGTACTCGTGGGCCCGGTGGCCGCCGAACACGAGGTGCGTATGGCAGTCGATCAGGCCGGGAGTCACCAGCCTGCCGTCCACGTCGAGCACGTCGGCGGCATCGCTATGAGGCAGATCGGCCCGCGCGCCGGCGAAGGCAATGCGGTCACCTCTGACGGCAACGGCCCCGTCATCCGTCATACCGGGCAGCCGGGCGCCCACCACCAGCAGGTCCCACGTCGACCTCATGGGTCGGCCACCGCGGCGATGGCAGCATGCAACGCCGCGGCCGTATCGATGGCCACATGGCGGCCGGCACTGACGACCCGGCGCCCACCCACCACCACCTCGCCCACGTCGGCCGGGGCCGCCGCGAACACCACGTGGGCCGCCGCTCGACGGGGGTCGAAGCCCGCCAGCCGGGGCGAGTCGAGGGACAGGACCACGAAGTCGGCGGGGGCGCCGGGAGCAAGCACGCCGCCCCCCGTGGCCGCGCCCAGCAGGGCGGCGGGAGCGTGAGCGCCCCGCCGACCCGTCACCAACCGCTCGTCCAACTCCACCGCTCGGGCCTCCTCGAACAGGTCGACCACCGCCTGGCTGTCGGAGCCCAGGGCCAACGGGCACCCGGCACCGCCCAGGGCGGCGGCAGGGCCCACCCCATCGGCCAGGTCCCGCTCGGTGGTGGGGCACAAGCACACGGTCGTGCCCGACCGGCCCAAGCGGGCGATGTCGTCCGGCGTTACGTGGGTGGCGTGCACGGCGGTCGAGCGCGGCCCCAGCATCCCGGCCGACTCGGCCAGCTGGGTGGGCGCGTAGCCGGTGGCGGCCAGGCACGCCTCGTTCTCGGCCGGCTGCTCGGACAGGTGGAAGTGCAAAGGGACGGCCCGCTCGGCCGCCCACGACGCCACCGCCGCCATCGACGCGGTGTCGACGGCGCGCACGCTGTGCACGGCCGCGCCTACCACCACGTCGGGATGGCGGGCAGCAACGAGCGACGCCCGAGCCGCCCACCGGTCCACGTCGCCATCGGAAAACCGTTGCTGCACAAGGCTGAGCGGCTCGTTGGCAAAACCCGCTCGCAGGTAACAGGTATCGAGCAACACCAGGCGCACGCCCACGGCCCGGGCCGCTTCGACCACGGCATCGTCCATCCCACCGGGGTGGTGGAGGTAGTGGAACTCGTGGACGGTGGTGATGCCCGCCTCGGCCATCTCCGCGAAGCAGGCGGTGGCCAGGGCCAGATAGGTGGACGGGTCGAGGCGGGCGGCCACGGTGTACATCTGGTCCCGCCACGACCAGAAGTCCGCGCCACCGGCGCGCCCTCGCAACGCCCGGTGAAAGGCGTGCGAGTGGGCGTTCACCAGGCCGGGCAGCACCAACCCGGCCACCCGCTCGGCGCCGGGCGGCGCCGGCCCGACGCGCACGTCAGCAAAAACGCCGTCCACTGCTTCGAGCACCACACCGGCCGTCGCTTCGGCACCGCCCAGCCACGCCCACTCCGCGTACCACACGGTCATGGCATCGGGATCTGCACGCCGCGTTCACGCGCCACCCGGCGCGCGTCGTCGTAGCCGGCGTCGAGGTGGCGCATCACCCCGGTGCCCGGATCGTTGGACAGCACGCGAGCCAGCTTTTCGGCGGCCAGGTCGGAACCGTCGGCCACGGCCACCACGCCGGCGTGGATGGACCGCCCGATGCCCACGCCGCCGCCGTGGTGGATGCTCACCCACGACGCCCCGCTGGCCGTGTTGAGCAAGGCGTTGAGCAGCGGCCAGTCGGCGATGGCGTCGCTACCATCGGCCATGGCCTCCGTCTCCCGGTAGGGCGACGCCACCGACCCCGCGTCCAAGTGGTCCCGGCCAATAACGATGGGCGCAGAGACCCGGCCCGACGCCACCAGTTCGTTGAAGCGCAGGCCCATGCGGTCGCGCTCGCCGTAGCCCAGCCAACAGATGCGGGCAGGCAGGCCCTGGAACCGCACCCGCTCCCCTGCCATGCGCACCCAGCGGACCAAGGGCTCGTTGTCCGGGAACTCGGCCAGCACCGCGGCGTCAGTGGCGGCGATGTCGGCCGGATCGCCGGACAGGGCCACCCACCGGAACGGTCCCTTCCCTTCGCAGAACAACGGGCGGATGTACGCGGGGATGAAGCCGGGGTAGTCGAAGGCCCGATGGAAGCCGGCGTGGCGCGCCTCAGCCCGCAGGCTGTTGCCGTAGTCGAAAACTTCAGCGCCCTTGTCCAGGAAAGCCACCATGCCCGCGCAGTGCTCGGCCATGCTCTGGCGCGACCGCTTGGCGTACGACTCCGGGTCGCGCCGGCGCAACTCGTCGGCTTCCTCGACGGCGAGACCGGTGGGCACGTACGACAGCGGGTCGTGGGCCGACGTTTGGTCGGTGACGATGTCGACGGCCACGTCCGACGCGGCCAGCCGGGGCACCACGTCGGCGGCGTTGCCCAGCAATCCCACCGACAGCGGGCGCCCCTCGGCTTGGGCGGCGGCCAGCCGGGCGAGCGCGTCGTCCACGTCATCCGTGGCTTCGTCGAGGTACTCGTCGTGCAGGCGCCGCTCGATGCGGCGGGGGTCGACCTCCACGCACAGGGCCACGCCGTCGTTCATGGTGACGGCCAACGGTTGAGCGCCACCCATGCCGCCCAGCCCGGCCGTGAGCGTGAGCGTGCCTCGCAACGAACCACCGAATCGTCGCGAGGCAATGGTGGCGAAGCACTCGTACGTCCCCTGCAAGATGCCTTGGGTGCCGATGTAGATCCACGAGCCCGCGGTCATCTGCCCGTACATGGTGAGGCCCAGGTCTTCGAGGCGGCGGAACTCGTCCCAGTCGGCCCAGTCTGGAACCAGGTTGCTGTTGGCGATAAGGACGCGGGGCGCCCACTCGTGGGTGCGGAACACGCCGACGGGTTTGCCCGACTGCACCAGCAAGGTCTCGTCCGCCGCCAGCTGCTGCAAGGTGGCCACGATGGCGTCGAAGGCGGCCCAGCTGCGAGCGGCCCGGCCGGTACCGCCGTAGACGACAAGGTCGTCGGGCCGCTCTGCCACCTCGGGATCGAGATTGTTCATCAACATGCGCAGGGCCGCCTCCTGGGGCCAGCCCTGGCACCGCAACGTCGTTCCCCGGGGCGCCCGAACAGGGCGGGCACCGTCACTCCAGTTCGGGCTCATGCCAGCCCTCCTATGGCTCGTTCAGCGGCGTCGACCACGGCGCCGCTCTCCACCAGTTCCTCAGCTTGGGCCAGCTCAGGCGCCAGGTAGCGGTCGGGCCCGGGGCCGTCGATGCGCGACCGCACCAGGGCCAGGACGGCAGCCGTCCCCAAAGCCGGCATCAGCGGGGCCCGCAGGTCGATGGCTCGGGTGGCGGCCACCAATTCCACAGCCAGAATGCGCGCCAGGTTGGTAAGGACGACGCGCAATTTGCGAGCGGCCGCCCACCCCATGGACACGTGGTCTTCTTGCATGGCCGACGTGGGCAGCGAGTCGACGCTGGCCGGCGCGGCCAGGCGCCGGTTCTCGGCCACGAGGGCAGCCGCCGTGTAGTGGGCGATCATGAGGCCCGAGTCCACGCCGGGGTCGTGGGCCAGAAAGGCGGGCAGGCCGTGCGACCGGGCCACATCGAGCATCCGGTCGATGCGCCGCTCGGCGATGGCGCCCACCTCGGCCGCGGCGACGGCCAGGAAGTCACACGCCAACCCGAGAGGAGCGCCGTGGAAGTTGCCATTGGACTCGACCCGCCCATCGGGCAGCACCACCGGGTTGTCGATGGCCGACGCCGACTCGCGCGCCGCCACCTCGGACGCGAACGTCAGCGTGTCGCGCGCCGCGCCCGCGACTTGGGGGGCGCAGCGTACCGAGTAGGCGTCCTGCACGCGCGGGTCGTCGTGCCGGTGCGAAGCCACGATTTCGGACCCGTCGAGCAGGCGCCTGATGTTGGCGGCGCTGGCCACCTGGCCCGGGTGGGGCCGCAACTGCTGCAACGCTTCATCGAACACCCGGTCGGTGCCCAGCAGCCCTTCCACGGTGAGGGCGGCGGTGATATCGGCCGTGCGCAGCAGGCGCAGGGCGTCGTCGCACGCCAGGACCAGCATGCCCAGCATCCCGTCCGTGCCGTTGATGAGCGACAACCCCTCCTTGGCCGCCAGCGTGATGGGCGCCGGCGCCGGCGTCGTCCCTTCACCGATGAGAGCCAAGGCCACGTGGGCCAGCGGGGCCAGGTCGCCGCTGCATCCCAGCGAGCCGTGCTCCGGCACCATCGGGGTGATGCCGGCGTTGAGCAGGCCGATGAGCGCTTCCGCCACCAGCGGCCGGGCGCCGGTATAGCCCGTGGCCAACGTGCGGGCCCGCAGCAGCATCATGGCCCGCACCACCTCCCGCTCCACCGGCGGCCCCATGCCCGCGGCGTGCGAGCGCACCACCGCGTGCTGGAGGTTCACGCGCGAGCCGGGCGGGATGTGTCGCGTTGCGAGCGCTCCGAAGCCGGTGGACACGCCATAGACCGGGCGGTTCCCCGCGGCCAGCTCGTCGACCAGCGCCCGGCTGCGCTCCATGGCCGCCCGGCCTTCGTCGCTGAGGGCCACCGTTGCGTCGTGGCGGGCCACGGCCACCACGTCCGCCGGCTCTATGGGCGCCGGGCCCAGGGTCACCACGGACGCACGCTCGGCTGCCATCCGATCATTGAGCCCCCGCCCCGTCTCGCCGCACAAGGACCCCACGCCGAACCCGTCTGGCATTTGAGACTGGCCCTAGGCTCCCGGCTATGAGCGAAGGCGGGTTGGTGCGGTCGGCGGAGCGAGCCCTCGATGTCCTGCTCTACCTGGCCGGCCGGGCGCGTCCCGTGCCCGCCATGACCATCGCCCGGGAGTGCGGGCTGCCCCGGTCGAGCACCTACCACCTCCTGAAGGCCATGGCCCGCCGGGACTTCGTGACCCACTTCCCGGTCGACAAGACGTGGGGCCTGGGCGTGGCCGCATTCGAGATCGGCTCGGCCTACCTCCGCAGCGACCCGCTGGAACGGTTGGCCCGGCCCATCGTCACCCGGCTGGCCGCCGACATGGGCGAGACCGTTCACCTGGCAGTGCTGCACGGCGCCGAGGTCGTCTACCTCGACAAGCGCCAGCCCACCCGCAACCGCCTGCCGCTGGTGAGTGAGGTCGGCGTGCGCCTCCCCGCCCACCTGACCGCCGTGGGCAAAGCCATGCTGATGATGCTGGACGACGCCCAAGTGCGGGCTCTGTACCCCGCCGGCCTCCCCATGGTGAACCGCACCGGCCGGGGCCCGCGGTCCCGGCAGGACCTGTTGCGCGAGCTGGCCGCCCAGCGCGGCGCCGGTTGCGCGGTGGAGGAGAGCCAGACCACCACAGGCATCGCGTGCATCGCCGCTCCCGTCCTCGACCGCACGGGCCGGCCTCAAGCGGCCATCGGGGTGTCGTTCGTGTCGGGTGAGCATGGGCCCCGACAGCGTGCCCGCATCACGGCCACGACTCAGGCCGCCGCCCGCGAGCTGTCGGCCGTGCTGGGGTGGCGGCACGGACCCAGCGGCCCCAGCGGCCCCACCCCCGTCCTCGCCTCGTGATTTGCGTCGCGCCTCATCCGCCATCTCAACGGCTCTGAAGGCAAGCGCTCGCCCGTACCCTCACCGGACGTACGACGCAGGTCAGCTACGCCCGCGTGACGACGCGGGCAGGCGTACCGACTGGAGTGCACCGATGTCCCTCATGCGCTGCTCGGCCAGTTCCTCGGCGGCCCGATGGGTGGAGACGCCTTGCACCCGCGCCCGCTGGAGCACGTCGGTCACCCGACCCCGCAGGGCGGCGATCTGGTCGGCCACCGACTCCGGCGTGCCGCCCGACAGTTCGGACGCCAGCTGGATGATGCCGCCGGCATTGGCCACGAAGTCGGGCACGTACACGATGTCGCGCTGGCGCAGCAGCTCGCCGCACGCGGCGTCGGCCAACTGGTTGTTGGCCGCGCCGGCCACCGCCGCGCAGCGCAGGGCGGGAATCGACTGCTGGTCGAGCAGTCCACCCAGTGCACACGGCGACAGCACGTCTACCTCGGCCGACAACGCCGCGTCGGGCGACAGGGCGGTGACCGGCAGGCGCTGCACCAGGTCAGCAACAGCGGCCGTATGCACGTCCGCCACCCGCACCACCGCGCCCGCCTGCACGAGCAGTTCGGCCAGCCGGCCGCCGACCTTGCCCACGCCCAGCACGCACACGGAGCGGCCGTCCAGGACCGGGCTTCCGAACTGGGCCTCGACCGCGGCCTCAATGGCCGCGAACACGCCCTTGGCGGTCGACCCGCTGGGATCACCCGAGCCACCCAGGCCGGTAGCCAGGCCCGTGACCCACCGGGTCTCGCGCGCCACCATGGCCATGTCCGCCTCGGTGGTGCCCACGTCCTCGGCCGTGACGTACCGGCCGCCCAATGCCTCGACGTGGCGACCGAACGCTCGCAGCAAGCGCTCGCTGCGCAGCTTGGCCGGGTCGCCGTTGATGACCGCCTTCCCGCCGCCCAGGTCGAGCCCGGCCATGGCTGCCTTGTAAGTCATGCCCTTGGCCAGATGGAGGGCGTCGGCCATGGCCGCGGCCCGGCTGGGATAGGACTGGAACCGCAAGCCGCCCAGGGCGGGACCAAGCACAGTGGAGTGCACGGCGATGACACCCTCGAGCCCGCTGGCCGGGTCGCTGATCAGCACCACCTGCTCGCAGTCGGACGCGCTCTCGAGCACTGACTCGGCGTCCTGGCCCCACACGTCCACGGTCGTGGTGCGACGGCCCGTATTCAATTTGTCTCCTCCACGGTCGGGGTGACGCCGGTCGCGTCAGCCACGGCTTGCACGATCGACACATCCCCCACCGCCGCCACCACCAGGTTTTCGGCGGCCACGTGGCGGGCGAAAGCATCGGCGGCCGCCGCAGGCGTGACCTTCGCGATGGCCGCTCGAAGACCGTCGTCGTAACCGTCGGGCAGGCCCTGGGTGACGTTACGGACGATGGCACCGGCGACGGCCCGGGCCGACCGGTACGTGGTCGGGGCGGCGCGCACCAGGCTCTCGGCCGCCCGGGCCACTTCGTCGGCGCTCAGCCCGGCGGCCACGGCCGCCATCTCCCGCCCGATGGCAGCCACCGATGCCCCGGCGGCGTCGAGTTGCACCGACGTGGTGACCGCCAACTGAGTGGCCCCTCCGCCGTGGTCGATGCTGGCGCGCACGCCGTACGTGACACCGAGTTCCTCGCGCAGCAGCATGTTCAGGCGCGACGAGAAGTACCCGCCGAGGCAGTGCGTGGCCACCTCCAGCGCGGCCCGGTCGGCCAGCGGTGCGGGTGGGCCGGCGTGGCCCATCCGGATGGCGGCTTGCACCGAACCTGGTGCGTCGACCACCACCGCCCGCCGACCGCTCGCGGGAGAGGCATCGGGCACAGGCCCGGTCGAAGGCGTAGCCGGGGTCTCCCAGCCACCGAGGGTTGCGCCGAGCAGGGCCTCCACGTCGACGCCGGTCAGGTCGCCCACCAGCACGAGGGTGGCCGTCGCCGGCGCTGCCTGGCCGGCCCAGAACGCCCGCACGCCATCGGGATCGAGGGCGGCGACGGACTGTTGCGAACCGCCGATCCCCGTGGCCCGGCGAGTGCCGGGCTGGAAGCACGCGGCGCCAAAGGCGTCGGTCACCCGTTGTTCGGGATACCGGCGTTGCACGGCCAGCTCGTCGGCCCGTTTGCGGATGAGCCGTTCGATGTCGCCTTCGGCCAAGCGGCTGCTGGTGACCAGCTCACCCAGGAGGTCGGCGCCCCGCCGCAGGCGGGAAGCGGGAACGCTGAGGGACAGGATCAGCCCGTCCCACATGACTGCCGCAGCCAGATTGGCGCCGATGGATTCCACCGTCTCCGCCAGATCGTCGGCCGAGCGCGCATGTGTGGCTTCCGTGAGGGCACGGGCGGCGATCAACGCAGTGCCCTCGCGGCCCGGCGGATCCCGCCGGGCACCGGCGCCGGTGACCAGATGCAGCTCGATCACGGGCCGGTCGGGCAGGTCGCACACGAGCACCGTGAGGTCGTTGGCCAACGCCGTCCGACGCAGGGCGGGGAACGACCACGAGGCGGGCTTGGCCTGGGCCGGCCGGGGGAGCAACTGCACGGTCATGCGCATTCCCGGGTGGGGTGGTAGGTGAGGGCGACCGCAGGTTGGTCAGCCACGTGGTCGCGCAGCGCTCCGCAGACGTCGGCGGCGGTGGCG
>Ga0070741_10011074_pt1 | contig 16776 bp, 9 predicted proteins | sample Coa_R1_4_FD_66440 | JGI IMG/M metagenome (GOLD analysis project Ga0070741, IMG submission 66440) | Surface soil microbial communities from Centralia Pennsylvania, which are recovering from an underground coalmine fire - Coalmine... | ecosystem: Environmental > Terrestrial > Soil > Unclassified ...
TAGTTGATCGACAACCATGGATCGTTTTCTGATCGAAGGCGGAGTCCGTCTGGCCGGCCGTGTCGACATCAGCGGGGCGAAGAATGCCGCCTTGCCTGCCATGGCCGCGGCGCTGCTCACCGAGCAACGGGTGGTGCTGCGCAACGTGCCGCGCGTTCGCGACATCGGCACGCTGCGCAGCTTGATGGAAGAACTGGGGGTGGATTCGTCCGTTGTCCACGAAGAGCATGGCAACCGGGTGGAGATCGAAGCGCGCCGATTGCTCAATCCTCTGGCTCCTTACGAACTCGTAAAGCAGATGCGCGCCTCGGTTCTGGTTTTGGGGCCCCTGCTGGCGCGGTTTGGACACGCGCGCGTTTCATTGCCCGGGGGCTGTGCCATCGGGGCCCGGCCGATTAACCTGCACATCCGGGGGCTCGAACGCATGGGGGCCAGGATCACCATTGACCATGGATACATCAATGCCCGCGCGGACGGGCTGAAGGGCACGAGCTTTTACTTCGACACCATCTCGGTGACCGGTACGGAGAACCTGATGATGGCCGCCACGCTGGCCCAGGGGGAAACGGTCCTCGAGAATTGTGCACGCGAGCCGGAGGTCGTCGATCTCGCCAACCTGCTGATCGAAATGGGAGCTCGGATTACAGGCGCGGGCACTCCGACGATTTCGATCCACGGCGTCGGCAGCTTGCACGGAGCCGACCATGTGGTCATTCCCGACCGCATCGAGGCGGGGACTTTCCTTGTGGCGGCGGGCATCACCAAAAGCCACCTGGTCCTGGAGCGAGTGGAGCCGGCCCACCTTACCGCCGTCATTGCCAAACTTTCCGAAGCCGGCCTGTCGATTCGCGAACTTTCGCCGACCGAGCTCGAAGTCCACCGCGACGGTGCCCTTCGACCTGCCGACGTCACCACCCACGAATACCCGGGGTTCCCCACCGACATGCAGGCTCAATACATGGCCCTGATGACCCAGGCCGAGGGGTCTTCCGTAATTACGGAGACCATTTTCGAGAACCGCTTCCTGCACGCCCTCGAGCTGGCTCGCATGGGCGCGGACATCACAGTCAACGGCCGCCGCGCAGTGGTCCGTGGGCGGACCCCCTTGAGCGGCGCGAACGTGCAGGCTTCCGACCTGCGCGCCAGCGCATCGTTGGTGCTTGCCGGGCTCGCCGCCGAGGGTGAGACCATCATCGACCGCGTCTACCACATTGACCGCGGGTACGAGCGGATCGAGGAGAAACTCACCAAGGTGGGCGCGAGAATCAAACGCATCTCCGAATCATAGTGTATGCCGGCTAGGGGTGGCCGTCGGTCGTCCGCCATCGGTTCGCACTTGGTTCGGGAGGAGGGGTCCGTTACGTTTCAACCGCAAAGCCAATGCTGAAAAGCACGACGGCCAGCACGCCCAGGGCAATCAGCACATACTTGAAATCACGCTCGAGCGCAAAGCTGAGAAGCGCGACCACGATGCGAAAGATCGGGGTAAGTAGAAGGAGCAAGACCCCAAGCTCGATAATTGCGGCTGGCTCTAGCCGGATGAGCGCCGGGACCAGAAGGGCAGGGTGAATCCCCTGGCGAGATGAAGATGGGACGGAACCTCCGGTCACCAGCAACAAGACAATTCCCGCCGCCATGACCAGGGTGGAGATCAGGGAGCCGTAACGCAATACCGCCGATATCGCGCGCTCACCCTTTTCTTGAAACTGTCGGTCCATATTAAGTTGCCTCCCTCCGGGTCGCCTCTTCCCGCCCGGCCGCCTTTATCGTGCGAAACCGCTGTGCGTGGCCTTCCAGACCATCATCACGGCAAAGTAGAAGACAATGGTCGAGAAAAGAATCACCAACCATCGGCTCGGTGTTCGGCGCATGACGTGCGTCCCGAGACCCGCGCCCAGGTAGACGCCAACCGCCGTGGGCGCGGTGATGAGCAGCCTCACGTCCCCCCGTGCGTAATAAATGAAGGCACTGGCGGCCGCCGTCACCCCGATCATGAAATTGGAGGTGGCTGTAGCCGCCTTGAAGGGAATGCCCATGATGAGGTACATCAGGGGAACCTTGACGACCCCCCCGCCTACCCCCAAAAGTCCGGAGATCACGCCCGCTGCGCCGGAGCCCACCATTCCCAGGGGGAGACGCCGGACGGTATAAGACGTCGGACTGTTGGGCGCCTGGCTTTCGGGTTTGAACGCCCTTCGCACCATGGTTGTTCCGGCATAGACCAGCATCAACGCGAAAAGAACGGCCAGCGTTTTCCGGCTGATAATTCCGGCCACAATGCCTCCGCTGACGGCACCCGCGGTCGTGGCAAGTTCCAACGTCATCCCGAGCCGGATGTTGCTCAGTTGATGTTCAATATAATTGGCGGCAGCTCCGCTTGACGTGGCGATCACGCAGCACAGGCTGGTTCCGATCGCCTGGTGGATAGGCACACCAAAAACCAGCGTCAGGATTGGAGTGATGATCAGACCACCCCCAATTCCCGTCAGAGCTCCGATACCGCCGGCAAAAACACCCAAGATCAGCAGCTCGAAGAATCTTAACCAGGTCAAATCCATAAGGTGCCGCGCTCACACGGAAGAGAATTCTTTTCGCGATCCTCTGTCTCGCGACCAAGGCAGAGAGTCTTCCACAGGTCCACGAAAAGTCAAATCCAATTATGTTTCCGGAAATTCGCCCACGGCGAAATAAGTGCAGTCAGGATGGTGGAACACGAGTGCGCTCACGCTGGCCTCGGGGTCCATCATCATGCCCTCGGTTAAGCGGACGCCGATCGTTTCCGGGCCCAAGAGCTTCCAGAGGCCGGCCTGGTCGTCAAGGTTCGGACAGGCCGGATAGCCGAAACTGTACCGCTTGCCGCGGTACCGGGAGGTGAAACGCTCGTGCATGGTCATTTCGGGCGGGTCGGGAAAGCCCCAGTCCTCGCGGATTCTTCGGTGCAGCCATTCGGCGCATGCCTCAGCCGTCTCGAGGGCCAGGGCTTGCAATCCATGGGACTTTATATACTGCCCTTTGCTCTTGGCCTCTTCCGCCCTTTCCCGCACCCCGGCGCCTGCCGTTACAACGAAAAGCACGATGTGGTCGCGGCGCCCGTTCGAGGCCGGGAGCACGTAATCGCTCAAGCAGAGCCGGTCGCCGCGTGGTTGGCGTGGAAAGTGAAACGTGTGGAGTGGCTTCGCCTCGCCGGGAGCAAATAGATGGATGGAATTCCCCTCCGATTCTGCTTCAAAGAATTGCCACAACGCGCGGACCTTCATGAAACGTGCCGCATCGCTCTTCACTTCCTCCATCATCTCGTACAGCTTGAGAGCCTTGGGGTCGCGCTCCGCCAGCAGCTTTTCGAAATTGCCTTTGAACCCCATGTGACGGCAATAAAGGGTGAAAGAATTGATGTATGTCCAGATCTCGCTGAGTTGCGGCACGTCTCGAACCTTGCGATCCAGGTAGGGAGCCTCGGGTATCGGCAGGTCCACCCTGACCCGGGGGGAGCGTTCCTCAGCGACTGCTGAGGAACTCGCGGCCGCAGCCGGTGCCGTCGCTGCACTTGGCAGCGCGGTATGCCGGGCGATGACCTCAGGGCGCGTTGCCGGATCACACAACTCGTTCAACAAGCGCAGGCCGGTCATGGCGTCCTTTGCATAGCAGACCGCTTTCCCATAGGTTGGGGCGATCTTCAGGCGGGTGAAGCGGTCCGATAAGGCCGCGCCACCGACGAGCAACGGAATCTCGATGCCCGCTTCCCGGAAATCACCGGCCGTAATCACCATTTGCTGAGCGCTTTTGACCAGCAGCCCCGAAAGACCGATGACGGCCGGCCGATGCTCGTGATAAGCCTGGATCAGAGTTTCCGGATGCACCTTGATCCCGAGGTTGATGACCTCATAGCCGTTATTTTTGAAGATGATCTCAACCAGGTTTTTGCCGATATCATGAACGTCGCCCTTCACCGTAGCAAGGATGACTTTGGCCCTGTGCTGGACCTCGGATTTCTCCATGAATTTCTCCAGGTGATTCACCGCTGCCTTCATGGCTTCGGCAGACTGGAGCACCTCCGCGACGATCAATTCGTTGTTATTGAACAACCGTCCCACTTCCTCCATGCCCAGCATGAGCGGGCCATTAATAATCTCCAAGGGCGGTGTTCCCTCCTGGAGCTTCCGATTCAGGTCTTCAATCAGGCCGTCTTTTGTCCCCTCGACAATGTAACGAGACAGGCGCTCGTCGAGGGGCAGCTCTGCTTTCTGCGTTTTCGCCTTCTGGCCGGCGCCTCGGAAAAACTCGGTGATGGCGGCGATATGAAACTGATTGATCGCGACCTTCTGTTCTCGGGTCTGCTGGCGCCAATCACCGGGCGCGCCGCGGAGGGCCTGCGCCGCAGGATGGTCGGCGGGAACTTCTTCAGGCGGAAAATTGAAGAGCAGGTTTTCCGCAAGCCGGCGCGCCTGTTCCGGGATCGAGGCGAAGCGTTCCAGCTTTTCCGCGTTTACAATGGCAAGGTCAAGTCCGGCCTTGGTGCAATGGTACAAGAACACTGAGTTCACCACTTCTCGCGCCGCCGGGGGCAGTCCAAAGGAAACGTTGGAGATGCCCAGAACGGTTTTGACGTCCGGCAGAGCCTGCTTGATGAGCCGGATTCCTTCCATGGTCTCGACCGCGCCGCCGATGTAATTCTCATCCCCGGTGGCACAGGGAAATACAAGCGCGTCGAAGATGATATTCCGCGGCAGAATCCCGTACTTTTCCGTGAGCAACCGGTAAGAACGCTCCGCGACGGCGAGCTTGCGCTCGCGGGTAAATGCCTGGGCCTGGACGGGGTCCTCGTCGATGCAGCCCACGATGATGGCAGCGCCATAGTCGCGCGCCAACGGGCACACCTGCTCGAACTTCTTCTCCCCGTCTTCAAGGTTAATTGAATTGATGATGCTCTTTCCCTGGCAGTAAGTGAGCGCCAGCTCCACGGCGCGCGGGTCCGTGGTGTCGATCATGATGGGGACCTTGATCTTGCGGATCAATTGATCGTAGAAAGGAGGAACATCCTTGATTTCCTCGCGCTCCGTGCTCTGAAGGCAGACGTCGACGATGTGGGCGCCATTTTTTACCTGGCGACGCGCAATCTCTGTGGCCTCGTCCCATTTTTCCTCGGCGATCAGGTTTTTGAAGAGCCGCGACCCGATGATATTGGTGCGCTCGCCGACCAGCAGCGGCCGATTGCTTTCGTTGGCCTCAATGGCCTCGATACCCGAATAGACGGCGCGCTGGGACGTCTTCTGGGGCCGGCGAGGTTGCCGCCCGGCCACCATTTCCGCGATGGCCTTAATGTGGGCATCGGTAGTTCCGCAACAGCCGCCTACGATATTGAGCCACCCATGACCGACAAACTTCTCCAGTTGTGCGGCTAATGAGGTGGGAGTTTCCAGGTACCTGCCCTCCTCATTCGGCAGGCCGGCGTTGGGATAGCAGGATACGAAACGATCGGATAGCATATGGAGAGTCCGAATATGGTCCGTCATGAATTCGGGACCTGTGGCGCAGTTGAGCCCGATCGAGAGCATATCGACGTGTTCGAGCGAGGCCCAAAGCGCCTCCACGTCCTGGCCCGCCAGCATGGTTCCCATCGGCTCAATCGTGGCGGAGATCATGAGCGGGATCGACTGGTCCAGCTCCTGCCCGAGCCTTTGCACAGCCAGAACGCCCGCCTTGATGTTGCGCGTGTCCTGACAGGTTTCAAGCAGCAGGATATCGACTCCGCCCTCCACCAGCGCCCTCGCCTGCTGGTAGAAGGCTTCCCTGAGTTGACCGAAAGTGATGCCGCCGGTCACCGTGATGGATTTTGTGGTGGGCCCCATGGATCCGGCGACGAACCTGGGTTTCTTTGGACTCGAAAATTCATCCGCCGCTTTCCGCGCAAGTTGGGCGGCGGCAAAGTTAAGAGCACGAGTCTGGTCCTGGAGGTGGTACTCGGCGAGGACAATGGGAGTTCCCCCGAAGCTGTTTGTCTCGATGATATCCGCGCCCGCCTCCAGGTATTTTCGATGAATGTCCAAAACCACGTCGGGGCGGGTCTTCACCAGGTGTTCGTTGCACCCTTCGAGCGCCGGCCCTCCGAAATCTTCCGCCTGCAGGTTTCGCTGCTGCAAGGCAGTGCCCATGGCTCCGTCCAGAACCAGAATCCGTTCGCTCAGTAATTCTCGAAGGGCTTCAGCCCTTTCAGTAAGGTTTCGCATGATCACTTGGATTAGCCGGCGGTTGGGCTGGGAGTCCGTGGTCCCGCAAGCCGGCGAAAGATCTCCCCAGTCGCTCCAAAAATCATTGTAACAGTTCTGGTGCAATTCATCACACCGAACCTGCGCTGGGATACGTCATGTGGGGGGGACACGAATGCGCTTGGAGCGGCCGGCAAACGTCAAGCCATGCCTTTTATGCTTCGATCGGGCTAACCAGGTAGGTAAGTATCCGTACGGAGCTGCAAGGCATCCAGTTGACCGATCATTTCCTCGAACTGGACGCCGAAGAGCGATCGACCGGAGTCTTTCAGCGGCCGAGTCCAGACCACACGGGCGGGAATGTCAGCCTCCTCGCTGTCGGGGGAATAACCCAGGCCGATCCTGAACTGTTCGCCCACCTTCAATGTCTGCTCCGCTACGAAGCAAACGCCGGATTCGGACAGGTTCTCAGTTCGAATGGTGGTGGATCTGCCGTCGGCGAAGGAGATCACACCGCGAAGCGTGATGATACGGCGAACCATCTGCCGGCGCTCATCCCTCTGCGGCCACGAAGAACGAGCGGCCACGGACAAGGGTTGGATATCGAGGTCTCCATCCGGTTTACTTTCGGCAAGGTGCAATCCCCGCCGGCTCAGACCAAACCGCTTGTCCTCCGTGACGGGGACACCAGCCGGGTGCTTCAGGTGTGGCTTGAATCCAAAGCCCATGCGCGACATGCAATAGTGGACTGCGGCGGCATCGTTGCACTGGGCGGCCAGGATCAGTTTCTCCACATTCTCAAGAGTCCCCTCCACTTCCACTGGAGGAGGCACAACCATGGTCAGTTTCTCGAATCGAGTAGGGTGTGCAGTCTCGTTGCTTTCCACCAGTTCTTCATAGAGTTTCTCGCCTGGGCGTAGGCCGGTGATGCGAATTTCGATGTCCTTGCCCGGCGTCAAGCCGTGGAGTTCCGCCATTTCGTGAGCCAAGTCGAGAATCCGGCGGGGATTGCCCATATCGAGCACGAAGACTTCCCCTCGCGTTCCCAGGGTTCCCGCACACAGTACTAACTGCACCGCTTCCGGGATGGTCATGAAGAAACGCACCACGTCGGGATGAGTCACGGTGATCGGCCCCCCCTCGGCGATCTGCTTCTGGAACAGGGGGATTACACTGCCTCGGCTGCCCAGGACGTTGCCAAAACGCACGCACGCGGAGGCCATCGCGCCGTCGCTCGCCGCGGCCCGGACCAGCAATTCTCCCACGCGCTTTGTGGCTCCCATGATGTTCACGGGGTTGACGGCTTTGTCGGTGGAAATAAAAACGAAGCGGTCGACACAGCCGTCGCGGCAGGCCTCGAGCAAAGTTTGAGTCCCTAACACATTATTCAGGACCGCTTCACAGGGATGCTTCTCCATCAACGGAACATGTTTGTGGGCGGCGGCGTGGAACACAATCTGGGGCTTGAACTCGTTGAGAAGGGCGCGCAGCCTTTCCCCGTTTCGGATGTCTGCAATCATCGGTTCAACCTGCGCCGAGGGGTACGTGAAGGCCAGTTCCTGCTCGAGTTCGTAAACCGAGTTTTCATCCTTATCCAGCAAGGCTACAGCTTCGGGGTCAAGGGCAAGAAGCTGGCGGACAAGCTCGCTCCCGATAGATCCGCCGGCTCCGGTAACCAGGATTCTCTTACCCGTATAAACATGCCTTACCTGTTCGTCAAGGTCTGAGACCTCAATGTCCTCGCGGCCCAGAAGGTCCTCCATCTGGACTTCACGCACCTGGCTGATCCGCACCCGGCCCTCGAGGATCTCCTGTAAGGGGGGTATGATTTTTGCCGGAACCGAAGCCGCCTCGCATTTCTTGAAGATTCCAGTGACTGTCCGATGGTCTGCGGAGGCAATACTGATGAAGACTTCATCGACCTCCAGGCTTCGAGCGAGTTGGCCGAGGTCTTCTCCCCGACCCAGCACCTTCTTCCCCATGATCACTGCGCCGTTCTTGTTGGGATCGTCATCGAGGAAACCCACGACTTCAAGGCCGCAGTTATTGAGGAGATCTTTCAGTAAGAGGACTCCGGCCCTTCCCGCGCCGTAGAGGAGCACTCGCTTGCATTCTTCCTGAGAACCTCTTGACTGCTTCGTTCCTTGTTCGTAATGCATTCTGCGCCAGGCGCGGACTCCGACCATCCCGACCAGCGACAGCAGATATTCGAGGGCAATAACGCCTAGCGGAATATGCACACGTAGAGAAGGAAACATTGAGCTTGGAAACGCAAAACGCAGAAAGAGGAGGATGCCGGTAACGATAGAAAGAGATTTCACAATGACCAGAGCGTCGTGCAAGGAAACGTATCGCCAAATGAAGCGATAGATGCCCAGCCTCCAGTTCACGATCAGGCGCGCAGCGACGACATACGGCAACCAGACCAGGAACTGTCGGGTCCAGACCCAGGGAGGAGGCCCCTCAAACCGGATGAGGTATGAGGCCGTCAGTGAGGCTGCAAAAAGACCTCCGTCAATGAAGAGTTGGCGCTTTTGGTTGTAAAAGGCGTCTTTCTGGCTCATGCGAAGGATCCCCCCTTGAAGATCACAAGGAAGATGGCAGGCGCCCCAGGGAAAGTTGGTTCAGCCAAGCGTTGTGGTGCCAAAGTCCTTTCCCAGGCTCCTGAGCGCCACCCACCCGGAAATAAGCAGAGACCCAAGGCATCAAGCTGCCTTTCGGTCCTTTGACACCAGCGGCGCGTCGACGCGAATGCGTCAGCTCCAATCGAAATCCGGGGAGCGCCCTAAAACCCTGAATAAATCCTGAACTTGATCTTCCTTACAATACCACGCTTCGCGGCATTGACGAAGTAATTTCCTCCGTGCGATGTAAGGCCGGATCCCAAATAGCCGGGGGCTCTGACGATCCCGGCTCGATCCGCCGGGATTCTCGGAACTCCTTTGCCGCCAGAGTTGCCCACCGGAAGTTTCAAGTCCGCCACCGAACCTTCCCGCTTCGGGTTAGCCAATCGCAAACAGCAAGTACGGGGCCAAGGAGAAGATTCCTCTGTGAACCAGAGAGGTCGGATAAGCGTTGGATCCGGATAGTCGTGATCGGCAGACGCCTGGCGGGGACTTGATCTTCGTCATTTGTCGCGATTTAACCAGCTTCGGGAAGGCCGAGGCGACATTCCGCCCGGTCACCAGCCCTGACGCGCGCCGAGGGTACGCCCTGCCGGAGAAGTCTCACTCCTTCTGCGAAACTGGGAGAGAAGCCCTGTAGGAATTCCTCCCCTGCGTAAAATTTTCTGTGCCGTTCCGCGTCCGGGAGGTTCCAAGGACGACGGAGCGGGAGGCCACATGGCCTGGCAGAGCGGGGAAGGGTTGAAAGATGAGCAGGCATCTGCCGGGCGCGCGTTAGCTAGCCTTCTAGTCTTCCGCCAGCAAAGGCTCCGTTCAGCTTGTGCCTGGCCATCATCCGGTACAAGGTCGCCCGGCTGACGCCCAGCAGGCGCGCGGCCTGCGCCTTGTTCGGCGCGTGGGCCAGGACACGGAGCAGCACTGCCTTCTCCGCCTCATCCAGCGCGGTCGGCGGCGCCGCCACGGCCGAGACGGAGCGCCCTTGTGCTTCCGGCAGGTCGTTCAGGTCAATGAAGTTCCCGGAGGCAAGCATGCAAGCTCGGCCGATCAGGTTCTCCAGCTCGCGCACGTTGCCGGGGAATGAGTAGGCTAGCAGCGCGTCCTGGGCCCGCCGCGAAAGGCCGCGCAGCGACTTGCCGTACGCTCGGTTGAACTGCTCGATGAAGTGACGCGAAAGCAGCACGACGTCTTCCCGCCGTTCGCGCAACGGCGGGAGCTGGATCTGGATCATATTCAAGCGGTACCAGAGGTCAGCACGAAACCGGCCCGACCTTACCTCCTGGTGGAGGTCGCGGCTGCTCGCGGCAATAACCAGCACGTCCACTTTTTGGGGTTGGGGCAACCCGAGCTTCTGGACCTCCTGGTTCTCAAGCACGCGCAAAAGCTTCGATTGCAGCGGCAGGCTGAGCTCGCCCACCTCGTCCAGGAAAACGGTCCCATGGTTGGCCCATTCGAACAGGCCCAGCTTGTCGTCCGACGCCCCGGTAAACGAACCTTTTCGGTGCCCGAATAACTGGCTTTCGGCGAGGCTTTCCACCACGGCGGCGCAATTGAAGACCGCAAACCGCTGGCTGGCCCTGGGGCTTGAGCGGTGCAGGGCCCGCGCCACCAGCTCCTTGCCGGTCCCGGTTTCACCCAGCACCAGCGCCGTACGAAAGTGCGGCGCCACGCGGCGGATCATGTCGAACACCTCCAGCATGCGCGGCGTCCGGCCGATGATCCCCTCGAAGCTGAACACTTCGAGCAATTCCTTATTCAAGCACTCCGCCCGCTCGCGCTGGCTCGCCAAGGCCTTTGATTTCTCAACCAGCGCACGCAGCTTTTCGGCGCTGACCGGCTTGCAGAGATAATCGGCGGCGCCCCGCCGGACTGCCTCGACGGCGGTCTCAATGCTGTATTCGCCCGTCACCATCACAACTTCCACTCGCATGTCCTGCTGACGGATGTGCCGCAGGACTTCCAGACCGTTAAGGCCCGGCATCCACAGATCGAGCAGTACGATGTCGGGACACAATTCCCGGACCAGTCGCGCGCCGCGCGCCGCCTCACTGGTGGTTTCAACTCGCACCTCCGGGCTCGAGAGCGTCGCGCGATAGTACTCCAGCATCGACGGCTCGTCATCTATGGCGAGGACCAGCACTACACGCCTCCCCTCAGGGTTTCAGATCACTCCTGACATCCTTATCGGCAGATTGAGAGGAATCCCAGAATGCGCGAGCCGGCCGCAGACCGCTTGCTGACTCCGGCTCGTTTTTCCTCCTTGTGCAGCAGCAACGTGCGTCGGTCGTGATCGCTCTCCTTTCGAACTGGCCCACACCTGGCGTCGACTCAGGGCATGAAATAGAAGGAATTCCTGGTTGCCCTCTGCGGCCATAAGGCTGTCACTTCTCCTCGGCGCAAGGTCTCTTCACAAAGACGCTTATGCCATGGAGCGGCAGCCTCGTTCGATTGATCTCCTTTTGTTTTTCAGACTCTCGCGACGTGATTAGATTCTTCCCGCAAGGGAGCTTTCTCTGCAAGGCGACAACATTGGAGTCCGGAGTTGAAATGCCAGATTGCGCAGGAGGAGACGCTGGTGCGAGGCACGTGTCGAAATGTCCGAAGCGACGGGATCGGCCGACCCTCTCCCTCCACCAAGCCGGCGCACCGCAGGATTCGGACACTGTGGAGCAAGCCCAGAAGGAAGCAATCCTTCAACAGGAAAATTCTCTATTTTGCAGGACCGAGAGCGGCTCTGAGGTGGTGGGTCCGTTCATGAGTCCGATGCACACGTGCGAAGTGAACGGTGCGTAACCCTTCGACTCCTTTACCGAGTTGAAGATCGGATGCCGGCGGACCTGGCCTTGGACGCGCGGCACAATGTTGGATGGGGTGGACGACGAATTCCATCCGGAGGAATTCTCGGTTGAAGATGTCAGTTGCAGATTTGCACCGAGCCAGCGCTGGCGGGCAAGAGACCAGAAGTAGAATGCGACACCACCATCTGGAAACTGCGCTGCGCACCCCTGGCGAAAACGCACCTGGCTCCGCCAACCTGTTACGGGCGGATACCCGGAACGTTCAACCGAATCCGATAGAGCCCGGTGCGGGCGGTCATGTAGAGCGTCTTGCCATCCTCATCGCCCCAATTACAGTTGGCGGGCACTTCCGGCGGCTTGATGCGCCCCAGATACTTGCCTTGCGGGGAGAAGATCCACACACCGCCCGGGCCGGTCCCGTAAACGTTCCCCTTCTGGTCAATCTTCATGCCGTCAGGCAGGCCGTCTTCCTTGTTCGAGGTCACATCATAGAAGACCTTGCCGTTGGCCACAGTGCCATCCGGATTCACCTCGTAGCGCATCCACACTTTCCTGGCCGGGTCCGAAACGGAGATATACAGAAACTTCTCGCCCGGCGAAAACGCGATGCCGTTCGGCCGGGTCAGGTCCTTGATCAACGGTTCGAGCTTTCCCCTGGCGAGGCGGAAGACGCCGTTGAAGGGGAGTTCCTTTGCAGGGTCGGCATCCTCTTTGGGAAGACCATAAGGTGGGTCCGTGAAGTAGATGGAGCCGTCGGATTTCACCACCACATCGTTCGGACTGTTCAGACGTTTGCCCTTGTACTTGTCGGCTAGAACAGTTTGTTTCCCGTTTTTCTCTACTCGCACCAGGCGGCGATTCCCATGCTGGCAGATGAGGAGCCTGCCCTGCCGGTCGAGCGTAAGCCCGTTTGAACCCGGAAGTTCTCCACTGGGAGGAATGGGGCCGCTGTAGCCACTCGGTTTCAAGTACACCGTGACCTTGCCGTCCGGCGTCCACTTGTTGATGACATTGTTGGGAATGTCGCTGAAGAGCAAATAGCCGGAGTGGACCCATACGGGACCTTCGGTGAATTTAAAGCCGCCGGCCAGCTTTTCGATCCGGGCGTCGGCAGGAACAATCGCGTCAAGGGCAGGATCCATTCGTTCGACGCTCCCGACGGTCTGGAGCTGAGCAAAGAGGGTCCACGGGATGACAATCACGCACGGGATCATGAGCAATAGTCTGGTTTTCATGTCGCGCATTCTACAACGCTCCTTTCGCGGGTGCACCCTTGGATTCACAGGAAAAACCCGCAGGCCCGGGAAACGGGTCTGCGTTACGTCCTGACCAAGTATTTGTCCATCCAATCAAGAATGAGTGCACGCATCTCGGGAAGCTCTACGTGCGGGCAATCGAACAGCTCAATCTTGCAGTCCTCTTCTCGTCCGTACTCTCGATAAAGGGGTAACAGGAACTCACGGACCTTCTCGACCCCGGCGGGAGGCGTCAGGCTGTCCAAGCGGCCATTTACGCTCAAACGCGGGCGCGGCACGATCAGTTGGTTGATCTGGGCGGTCGAGAAATGCCTGAGCAGCGAGGGAACGTAATAGTAGATACCGTGTCCTTTCAGGTTGTGTGTCCTGATGAGCTCGTCAAAATCGGTGAGGCAGCAGACATCAAGGCAAAGGCGCACTCTCGGATCGAGCGCAGCCAGCCACCAGGCCTTGGTTGCGCCCATCGACATTCCCAGGACGCCCAGGCGTCCCGCGTCAACCTCGGGCCTTGACGCCAAGTAATCGAAGGCGCGGAACTCATCAAACATCATCATGCCGAAGAGCACGCGGCCGCGCCAGAGCATCAGCTTGAAAGCATCCTCCTCGCCGGTATGGCCGTCCGTCTCGTGCTTGCGCTCGCCAAAACACCAACTGTCAATGGCCAGCGTGACCAGTCCCTTGTCGACGCAGACGGAGGCGTAGGCCGGCTGGGCCTTGACTCCCACTAGAAGCTGCTCTTTGCCAAGGTCGTACATGCCACCGTGCCAGTGAATGTAGAGAAGGCCCGGCGCGCGCGGCCGGCGTCTGTCCGGAACCAGCAGCAGGGCGGGAACAGGCTCGAGGCCATTGAGGTCGAGCACCAGGCGCTCGAGTGTGTAGCCTTGATGTTTCTCGACGCTGAGCTGCTTGGGCGGAGCGGGTGTGTGATTCCAGGGTAGCTCACCGAGCAATCCCCAGAGTTCTTTCCGGCGATTTTCCTGATAGGCTCTGAACCCTTCAGGCGTGCGCGCTGAATCTTCTGGTCTGGGACCGGTACCCAGAACTTCACCTGCCCTAAGTGCCAACAAGGCAGAGGAGTGTTTAAGAAATTCGCGGCGGGGCGATAGGCTCATCATCACAACTCCCGAAGACCGTATGGACAGGGCGGAATGAGATTTAGTACGGCGAGGCGGGCCGCAAGTCAAGGATGATTTGCGTGGCGCAACCACAGGGGATCACCCTCTGCGGACCCCACGGGGCTGCACATCGGCCGGCTACGCTGCGACGTGCTCGTACTTGCAGGACTCGTTGGGACAATAGCGAACAGGCGGGCTGCTGTCCTTGGAAAACTTCTCGAGCAGGATGGGTGAACCGCAATTAGGGCAGGGCTCGGCCACGGGCTTGTCCCAGGCGGTGAATTTGCACTCCGGGTAGCGGGTACATCCATAGAAAGTCCTGCCCTTGCGGGTGCGCCGAACCACAATCTCACCCGCGCATCCCCTTTCCGGGCAGGGAATGCCGAGCGTTTGCCGCTTCACGTACTTGCAGTGGGGATAATTGCTACATGCCGTGAATTCCCCGAAGCGACCATGCTTAATGACAAGGTGATTCCCGCATTGAGGGCACTTCTCCTCGAGCGGTGTATCGCCCACGGCTTTGGCAGCGCCATCTTGAGTGACAATCTTTTTGGTATTACGACATTCAGGATAACCGGTGCAGGCCAGGAAAAAGCCGAAACGGCCGCGCTTGACGGTCATGGGCTTGCCGCACTTCTCACAGGTTTCAGCGGGGACCTCCGGCGCGGGCGGCCCGGCGCTTGAATACTTGGCGGCGAGGTCCGGTGGCAGATCGCTTGTGCCGTCGCAATCGGGATAACCGGTGCAGGCCAGGAACTGGCCGTTGCGCCCCAGGCGAATCACCATCGGCTTCCCGCACTTCTCGCACTTCACGTCGGTCGGGATACCTTCGCCTTTGATGTCAGCCATCTCCCGCTCGGCGAGGCGCAGGTCTTTTTTGAATTTCTTATAAAATTCCTCCAGCGCCTGCGTCCAGGAGAGTTTGCCCTCCTCGACTTCGTCCAGTTCTTCTTCCATCCGCGCCGTATAGGCGACTTCAAAGATATCGCTGAAATTCTTCACCAGCAAATCTATCACCACCATACCGAGTTCGGTGGGATAGAAACGACCCTGGTGCTTTTCTACATACTCGCGATTCTGAATCACGGAGAGAATGGTCGCGTAGGTCGAGGGCCGGCCGATACCCTTCTCTTCCAGCGCCTTGACGAGCGTCGCCTCGTTATATCGTGGCGGAGGCTCGGTGAAGTGCTGCTCGGGAAGAATTTTGCGGAGCTTGAGTGATTCACCCTGCTCGACCGGCGGAAGGCGGTGTTTGAGTTCCTCGTCTTCTTCCATTTCCGGCTTCTCGTCTTTGCCCTCTTCGTAGACGGCACGGAAGCCCTTGAACTTTTCCACCGAGCCGGTGGCGCGCAACAGGTAATCGCCCGCGGCAATGTCGATGGTCGTCTGGTCGAAGACCGCCGGGTTCATCTGCGACGCCACGAAGCGCTGCCAGATCAGCTTGTAGAGCTTGTATTCATCAGGCCCAAGATATTTCCGGATGGAATCCGGCGTGCGCATGACGTCCGTGGGACGGATCGCCTCGTGGGCGTCCTGGGCATCTTTCTTGCTCTTGTAATGGACCGCCGCTTCGGGAAGGTAATCTTTGCCGAAGGTCTTTAGAATATATTCGCGCGCGGCACTCAGGGCGCCTTCGGCAACGCGCGTCGAATCGGTGCGCATGTAAGTGATGAGGCCGACAGAGCCCTCTTCGCCGATGTCCAGACCTTCGTAGAGCCGCTGGGCCAGCATCATCGTCTTTTTGGCTGAGAAATGCAGCTTACGGACCGCTTCCTGCTGGAGCTTGCTGGTAATGAAGGGCGGAACCGGGTAGCGACGTTTCTCTTTGGTGCCAACTGATTCGACGACCAGCCTGGATGACTTGATCGCCGCGACGATGCGGTCGGCAGCCGCCTGGTCGGGGATCTCCACATCCTTGCCTTGGAATTTTATGACCCGCGCGTCAAAAGCGGGCGGCTTTTTCCCCTCCAGGTGAGCGGTGATCGTCCAATATTCACGCTTCTGGAAAGCCTGGATCTCACGCTCGCGCTCGACGATTAATCGAAGCGCGACGGTCTGAACTCGGCCGGCAGAGATGCCGCGCTTCACCTTATCCCAAAGCAATGGACTGACCTGGTAGCCGACCAGGCGATCCAGGATGCGGCGCGCCTGTTGCGCGTCCACGAGGCGAGAGTCGATCTCACCTGGGTGTTCGAAGGCCTCGCGCACAGCGTCGCGAGTTATCTCGTTGAAAAGCACACGATAAAACTTTGCTTTCTTTTCATTCAGCAGCTCGCGCAGGTGCGCGCAGATGGCTTCGCCCTCCCGGTCCGGGTCCGCGGCGAGATAGACGGCATCGGCCTTGTCGGCTGCGGAGCGAAGCTCCGAAATGATTTCGCGCTTGCCCGGTATGGTGATGTAAGTTGGCTTGAAACCGTGCGCAACATCCACGCCCAAGTCCTTCTTGGGGAGGTCCATCACGTGGCCCATGGACGCCTTCACGGTATAGTTCTGGCCAAGATACTTGTTAATGGTTTTCGCCTTGGCGGGTGATTCGACGATGACGAGTGATTTACCCATGTGATCCAACTATCCGTAATCAGCCTGGGGCCGATTCCAGGCGCACAGATTCTGAGCTCCAAATTCTGCTATCGGCAAGCCGCAGCACACCTGTTAAGTTTTTTGGGGGCCGGCACTTACCGCGGCCCTCCCAATGCCCATCCTCCGCCGTTCACCTCGAACCGCTCAAGGCCCTGCCTCAGAGTTTACGGATAAAGTTCTTTCCTGGCAACTGGCGGATCAAT
>Ga0070741_10011075_pt1 | contig 16776 bp, 15 predicted proteins | sample Coa_R1_4_FD_66440 | JGI IMG/M metagenome (GOLD analysis project Ga0070741, IMG submission 66440) | Surface soil microbial communities from Centralia Pennsylvania, which are recovering from an underground coalmine fire - Coalmine... | ecosystem: Environmental > Terrestrial > Soil > Unclassified ...
CTTCGCCGGCGACCGCAACGCCACCACCCCCGCCACCGCAGCCGCGACCACCCCCACCACCACCAACGCGACCACACGCCGCACCGACAACCGGAAGAACGAAGCAATCTCCATCACGCCACCGCTGTGTCGATGCCCGCCGACGCGAACTCCCGAGTATAGAGCCGCGGGCGCGGGATCCCAGAGCCGGTGCCCGTGCCGTTCCTGATCGTCGCGACCACCTCGCCGACCTGCACGGCCGCGTCGTCGACGACGCGGTGAACGCGACAGTCAAACGTCCCCGCGCGGCGCGCGCCTGACACATCCGTGCCTATTTGCCGCACGCGTTGACCATCCGCGTCAAGCCGCGCGCGAACGACGCCGATCCCGCCTGGCGGAGGGCAAGGCACGGGGCGGGAACTTGCGCCCCCTCCGAAGGGACGACGCGATGAGGCGTTCGGGCAGTGTGGGCAGGAGAACTCGGCTGGGGATACTGATCGGCGGGCTCGTGATCGCGGCCTCCGCGTGCAGCGTGCCGTCGACGGGGAGCTCGCCGTCGAGCGACACGGCTTCGGCGGACTCCGCGAACTGCCAGCGGTCGTCGACGACGGGCTGCCTGTCCTCGACACCGACGACGACGGCACCGGCGCCGGCACCGACCACCACGACCACCGCGCCGGCGCCCACCACGACCACCACCGCGCCGGCGCCCACCACGACCACGACCGCGCCGGCGCCCACCACGACCACGACCGCGCCACCGCCGACCACGACGACGACGGTTCCGGCCGGGACGCGCAACATCAAGCTCTGGCCGTTCGCATCGAACTCGGTGTGGAACACGCCGCGTGGCGCCAGCGCGACGTTCGACTCGCGCCAGGTGTCCGCGAGCGGTGAGATCAACGCGAACAACGGCTTCGGCGTCTCGGTCGGGAGCGCGGGTTACGCACTGGTCGACCAGATCAACACGAACCCCTATGCCGAGTCGCACTACTCGTTCATGAACGCCGACGGCGTCAGCGCGACCGACTGGTACCAGTACCAGAACACCGGCAACGTGAACCGGAACAATGTGCTGGTCGACCTGCGCGCCGGGGGCATCTGGGGCTCCGGCATGCAGAACGGTCCCGTCGGCTCCGTGCACCAGGTCCGGGCGTCGAAGGTCAGCCAGCTCGGTGGCCTGATCCGCCTGTACGACCTGCAGCAGGGCGTGATCCGTCACGCGCTGTCGATCGCGCTGCCCAACTCGGCGCTGAAGAGCGGCTGGGTGTGGCCCGCGGCCGGCCAGGACGGCGACGCCGCCAGCGCGTACTACGGCTTCGTGCCCATGGGCTCGTACCTCGCGATCCCGTCGACCGCGACGATGCCCGCCGGCATGTCGAGCGCCGGGCAGATGATCTGGACGGCGTTGCGGAACTACGGCGGCTACGTCGTCGACCGCGGCTCGACCGCGCCGCTGTTCGCCGAGGCGGCCGCTGCCTCCACCGTCAACCCCGCCCGGGCCGACCTCGCCAAGATCTGGCCGCAGGTCCGCATGGTGACCAACGCCGGGCCGTCGGCCGTCGGCGGGCCGGGGAGCCGGCTCGCGCCGCTCGCGCCCGCTCCCTGAGCCATCCGTCTCGCTCCGGGCGCCCCGGTCCGCCGGGGCGCCCGAGCGCGTCGGAGGTCGTCCCCGATACCCGGATTGCCGCGATTGTCCAGGGACCTCGAGCACTCTGCGCGGTGGATTTTTCCCTCAACAGCGCGCTCAGCGTGACCGATGCCATCAGGAAGAGCAACACGGAGGCGTCGGGGGTGGTGGCGATGGGGACGGGTTCGGTCGAGGGCACGGCGGCGCATCGGCGTGCGGGGCGCACGTCGAACCGCCGGGCGGGACGGCTGGTGGCGCTTGCGCTCGTGCTGCCCGTGCTGGCAGCCGCCTGCGCCCTGCCCCGCCCGGGCGCCGTTCCGCGCGGGGGCGCGGCCGTGGTCGCGTCGCGCTGGGCCGACGGGACGCCGGTGTTCTCGTCGCGCGACGTGACGACGTGGCCGTTCGCCTCGACCTCGCCGTGGAACATGCCCCGCGGTGACGGCGCCACCTTCGACGGGCGCCAGGTCGCGAGCGGCGGCAACATCAACGCGAGCAACGGCTGGGGCGTGACCGTCGGCGGCGCCGACCAGCCCTGGGTCGACCAGGCCCACACCCTGGCGTACCAGGAGGGGCACGTGTCGATCGTCCGTGCCGACGGCGTGACCGCCGAGGAGTGGTACCAGTACTACAACCTCGGCAACCCGAACCGGAACTCCTCGATCACCGACCTGCGCGGCGACGGACTGCGCACCAACATCTCACCGGGTACCGGGAGCCTCCACCAGCAGCGCGCGAGCCAGGTCTCGCAACTCGGCGGGCTCATCCGCAGCGCGGACCTGGCGACCGGCTTCATCCCGCACGCGCTCGCGGTCGCCCTGCCGAACGGGACCCTGCGCAGCGGATGGGTGTGGCCGGCCACGAGCCAGGACGGCGACGCCGCCACGGCATACACGGGGTTCGTCCCGATGGGTTCCCTGCTCGCGATCCCCTCGGGGACCCCGATGCCGCCGGGCCTGAGCGCGGCCGGCCAGATGATCTGGACGGCGCTGCGCGACTACGGCGCCTACGTGGTCGACCGCACGACGCCGTCGTCGGTCCTGTTCGCGGAAGCCGCGGCCGAGGGCGCCGTCTCACCGGCACGCCGCGACCTGCCGGCGATCATGTCGCAGGTGCGCCTCGTGACGAACAGCGGCCCGGGAAGCGTGGGCGGTCCGGGCAACCGGCTCGCGCCACTGGCACCGCCCGTCTGATCCGAGGACCGCGCCGCGCGCGCGGTGCTCCGCGGTGTTCTCTGAACGATGCGCTTCGGACGTCGACGCGCATCGTTCAGAGAACGACCCGGGATCGCGCTGCGGGGAACGCCCGAAGCGGCTGGTAATTTTCGGGTCATGCGCGCCCCTCACGGGCCGGGCAGGCGGCTGGGGTATGTGTTCGTCGTTGTGGTGGTCATGGTCGCGACGGGCCTCGCCGCCGCGCTCGCCCTGACCGATTGGATCGGCGGCGGTCACGAACGGGCGGGCGCGCCCAACCCACGCGCCGGCCCGGGGGCGCCCTCCACGACGGCGCCCGGCTCCGGGCTCGAGATCCCACGGACGACCACGCCGGCGACGACGCGCGACCCGGCGCTGTGGCCGTTCGCGACCGACTCGCCCTGGAACACCCCACTCGGTAGCCGCGCGACCTTCGACTCCCGTGAGGTCGCGTCCGACGGCGAGATCAACGCCAGCAACGGCTTCGGCGTATCGGTCGGCGGCGCCGGCTACCCCCTCGTCGACCAGGCGACGGGGCGGCCCGACCAGGAGTCGCACTACTCGTTCATCGACCCGGAGCGGATGGTCGCCGAGGAGTGGTACGAGTACCAGAACCCCGCGAACCCGAACCGGAACTCCTCGATCACCGACCTCCGCGGCGACGGACTGCACACGACCGTCGCCCCCGGCACGGGCCGGCATCATCAACAGCGGGCGAGTCAGGTGTCGCAGCTCGGCGGTCTGATCCGGGTGGCCGACATCCAGCGCGGCGTGATCCCGCACGCGCTCGCGCTCGCGCTCCCGGACCGGACCCTGCGCAACGGGTACGTGTGGCCGGCGTTCGGTCAGGACGGCGACGCCGCCGTGGCCTACCACGGCTTCGTCCCGATGGGGTCGCTCGTCGCCATCCCGTCGTGGGTCCCGATGCCCTCGGGGCTGAGCCGGGTCGGGCAGATGATCTGGTACGCCCTCAGCCACTACGGCGCGTACGTCGTCGACCGCACCACACCGTCGTCGGTGCTCATGGCCGAGGCGGCGGCCGACCCGTTGGTCGACCCGGCGCGAAACGACATGACGGCGATCATGTCGCAGGTCCGCCTCGTGACGAACAGCGACCGCACCCAGGTCGGCGGGCCCGGCACCCGGCTCGCCCCCTGGGCTCCCGCCCTCCGGTAGCTGCGCCCGGGCGGGTCACGGCAGGGGTCAGGTCGGGGGCTCAGGTCGGTTCGTCGAGCAGCGCGCCGTCGGGCGCGGGCCAGATCGCCGTCGCTCGGGACGGTGTCGCCCCGTCCGCCCGGTCGGGACAGATCGAGCGGTAGCGGCAGTGCGCGCAGACGGCCGCGTCGGCGACACCACGGAAGTCGCGCTCGTCCCGCATCGCCTCGACGACGACGCGGAGGCGCTCCTCGACGTCACGGAGCTCCTCCCGGTCGGGCTCCCAGGCGGGCGGGTCCTCCTCGACATCGGGCGAGAGGTATTCGTACCGCAGCCTCAGCCTCGACCCCTGCTCCGCCGCCCTCGGCGCGAGCACCCAGGCCTGGAGCTGCGCGCGCGGGTCCTCGGAGAGGGCCGGGTACCACACCCGCCCGGTCTTGTAGTCGCGCGCGTCGAGCACGCCGTCGTGCAGCCACACCGCGTCCACCCGCGCCGTCGCCATGAAGGGCGGCCACGGCTCGCGATGGAAGCGCGCGAGATCGAGCTCGTGGCCGACCGGCGTCGCCGCGCCCGCCGGGCAACGCCGCGCGTGGCGTGCGAGCTCGTCACGCAGACGATCGTCGCCGCCGTGGCCCTCGACGACGCTCGCGACGTGCGCTGCGTCCGCACACGAACCGTGCTCGTGCACGAAGCGGAGGACGTCGTGCAGCAGGCGGCCGTGGTCGCCGAACCCCGGGTCGTCGCTCGCGGGGAGTGACAGCAGGTACTGGTTGCGCCACGCCCGCCGGCACTGACCCCACGTCTCGAGCGCGGTCGGGCTCAGCCGCACGACGCCGGGGCGGCCGATCGCACCCGTTCCGCGGCGCGAGCGGGGCGCGCGCACGTCGATCGCGCCCGGATGCGCGGGGCAGCGCCACAGCGTCGTGCACGCGCCGCAGTCGTTCCCCGCGCGCGCGTCGGCGGACGCGGCGCGCGTCCGGACGACGCCGACGCGCTCGTCGAAGCGCGCCGAGAGCTCGGGAAGGACCGCCGCGACGGCGACGGTGCGCTCGCGGTGCACACCGCGCACGAGATCGGTCCACGACACGCGGAGCGGCTCGTCGCCGACCCAGCGCGCCAGCCGCAGGACGGCGACCCAGACCGCCTCGAGCTCGAGCGGATCCTCGGCGGGCGGCCTCCCCGCCCACAGCTCGAGCTGGCGGAGCTCGCGGATCCCGTCGTCGCCGACGACGGTCAGGTCGACCCAACCCCCGACCCGGACCCCGCGGCGGGGCGAGACGGTCGGCTCGTCGCAGTCGTGCAGGTGGAGGTGCACGGGCCGGTCGCCGAAGAAGCGCCCGTACCAGTCCGCGGCCTGGTCGAAGACCGCCCGCTCCTCGACGACCAGGTGGCTCGGCGCGACGAACCGGTCGAGCTTCGGTGGTCCGGCGTCCGCGTGCACCGCGGCCGCCGCGTCGAGGAAGGCACTCCGCAGACGCGCACGGTTGACCGGGTCGTCGGAACCCCGCGTCCCGGTGAAGGAGGCAGCGAGCCGGCGCGCGCACATGTCGTCGGCGCGCCGCAGCAGGTAGGGCGTGACCTTCGGCAGCGGGTCCGCATCCACTCCTTGCCCGCTGTCGGCGCGGCGCGCCGGGCCGACAGGACCACGCTCGCTCACTGCGCCCGAGGCTAGCGACCGTTCCCGATCGGCCCGTGGCCGATCGCCGAGGGACGAGCCGCCTACTCTTCCCGAATGGCCCCGGAGCGGACAACCCCCAGCGGCCGCGCGCGCGCTCGTCGGCGCCGGCGCTGGATCTGGGCCGCGATCGTGACGGTGATCGTCGTCTGGGTCGTGGCCGTCGGGGCGATGCTCGTCGTGGCCCGGAGTGACGTCAACCGGGGCGTCGACCGGCTGGAGAGCACGCAGTCGCGGCTGACGCCGGATGCGGTCGCACGCGGCGTCGGTCTCGACGATCTCGAGGCGGCCCGCGCCGACTTCGCGAGCGCCCACGATCTGGTCGGGTCCATCGTCGTGAAGCCGTTCGAGATCCTCCCCGTGATCGGACGGCAGGTGAAGTCGGTCGACTCGCTGACCGAGGCGGCGTCGCAGGTCGTCGACATCGGCATGCGATCGATCTCCCAGGTCCAACGGAAGCTCAAGCAGAAGCCGAAGGACGGCGCCGAACGGATCGCGCTGCTCGACCAGCTCCATGCGATCGCGCACCGCGCGCTCACCGAGATCCACAAGGTCGATCTCGGCCCCGGCGACTCGCTCGTCGGACCGGTGAAGAGCGCACGCGACAAGTTCGTGACGCGGCTCCACAAGGCCACGAAGGCGCTGCAGGACGCCGACGACCTCGCCGCCGGGCTCGCGAAGCTCCTCCGCGGTCCGAGTCACTACCTCGTGCTCGCGGCGAACAACGCCGAGATGCGCAACGGGTCCGGCATGCTGCTCAGCGCGGGCGTGATGACGATCCAGGACGGCAAGCTCGACCTCGGCGAGATGCGCACGACCGACGACCTGACCCTCCCTCCCGGCGCGGTGCCTCTGCCGGCCGAGCTCGCGGCGTTGTGGGGGTTCACCAACCCGACGCAGGACTGGCGGAACCTCGCCACATCCGCCCGCTTCGACGAGATCGCGCCACTCGGCGCGCAGATGTGGCAGAAGCTCACGGGGGTCACGGTCGACGGCGTCCTCGCGATCGACCCGGTCACACTCGCCGCGATCATCAAGGCCGAGGGTCCGATCACGGTGCAGGGTGTGCAGCTGAACGGCGACAACGTCGTGAAGTTCATCCTCCACGACCAGTACGTCTTCACCGCCGGCGACCAGAACCAGATCGCACGGCGCGACCTGTTGAGCTCGATCGCACGCACCGCCTTCGACACGCTCGACCAGCGTGACTGGAAGCCCGCCACCCTCCTGAAGGAGCTCAGCGCCGCGGTCGACGGTCGGCACTTTCTCGCGTGGTCCGCGGATCCGGTCGTGCAACGCGGGTTCGCCGGCGCGGGGATGGCGGGCGTGATGTCGCGCGATTCGCTGCTGGTCTCGTCGCAGAACTTCTCGGGGAACAAGCTCGACCAGTACGTGGGCGTGAACGCGACGTTGTCGGTGACGAAGAGCTCGGGCGGCTCGGACGTGAACGTGCGCGTGCACCTCAAGAACAACGCGCCCGCCGACGATCCCTTCTACATCCTCGGTCCGTACCCGGGGACCGGGAACCTCGCCGGCGAGTACCGCTCCCAGGTGACGTTCACGATGCCCGCCGACGCGCGCCAGGTCGTGCTCGAGGGCGCGACCCCCGTCGACGTCGCGGGGCCGGACGGCCCGACGCAGGTTCAGGCGGCGCCGATCGACCTCAAGCGGGGCGAGGAGCGCGACGTCTCGATCCGGTTCCACCTCCCCCCGGGCGAGAACCACCTGCAGATCGAGTCGTCGGCCCGGGTCCCGGCGATCCAGTGGAACTACGCGGGCCGGCAATGGTTCGACCTGAGCGGGCGGGGTATCACCTGGTGACGCCGGGGTCCGAGTCCGGTCGGGGGCTCGACCGGGCCGGATGCGGCGTCCGGGTGGCCACGCCGCGTGGCAATCAGAAGGTGAACAGGCGTCGAAATCCCCGGAGTTTGATCGTCCCGCTGCCCTTGTGAGTGCTAGCTTGTGGGCGTTCGGCGGTCGGCTTGGATTCTCGCAGTGGACAGGGCACTACTTTCCGTGGCAGAATGTTGACCACTGAATGCGGGCATCGCAGACGGGCAAGCAACGGGCATCCAAACGGGCAAACGGGTTAGGCCGTGAAAGGGGCAACATGTTTGGCACGGCGAAGTTGGCGCGGCGCTTCTGGCGCGTGCTTCTGGTGGGGTTCATCCTCGCCGCGGTGATGGCTCCGGCGGTGGCTTGGGCAGAGGACAACGGGACGTCCTACCCGACCACGCCGACGAGTCAGGTCTCTCCGACCGACGGACCGAAGGTCGAGGCCACCTCGGCTTCGAGCGGGTCCTCGTCGCTGCCGGTCACCGGTGGCGACATCGCGGGGCTCGCCGCCATCGGCGGTGGCCTCGTGGTCGCAGGCGTGGTGCTGCGGCGGGCTCGGGTTCGCCGGGACAGCGTCTAGGACGCCGGTATTACGGGCTCACGGCCCGTGTACCCGAGCGCCCGTGTCGAGTACGGCGTGAGGGCTCACCTGGGTGAGCCCTCACGCGCGGCTCGGGCCGCCAGACCTGAACGACCCGGTTCCCCCATTTCAGGGCAGGGAGCTGGCTGCCGATGAACACGAACGTGATCCTGCGTTCCGGCTGGGATTCGAAGTGGCGGGACGATTTGACGCTGCGCGTCCACACATCAACCCTCGCACGAGGCACCGGCAGATGAGCCGACCGGAGTCAGTCGACGTCACCGGCGCCGGGGCACCCCCCCGGCTGCGCATCGCCCACTCGCGCGCGTCCGCGGAGCGCCGTTCGAGCGGGTCGTGGCTCCGCCGGGTGTTGCAGCTGCTCGACCTCTGCTCGGTGATGTTCGCGTGGACCGTCACGATGCTCCTGGGTTCGGGGGTCACCACCTCGACGCTCGGGAAGGCCGCCTCCGCCGTCCTCGCGGCCGGCGCCGCCGGCCTGGTCGCGATCGCGGCCCAGCACCTCTACCTGTCACGGGTCTCGGCGGTGCGGGCCGTCGAGCTGATCCGGCTGTCACGGGCCGCGATCTTCTCGGGGGTGGTCGCGTACTTCGTGGCCGACCAGGTCGGGCTCGCCATCACCGTCCCGACCGCCGTCGTCGGCAGCGCCATCGCCTTCGTGATGCTCGCGTGCTGCCGGTCGCTCTACGACGGCTGGCTGAAGGCCGCCCGGGGCGCCGGGCGCTTCGCCCGGCCGGTCGTCATCATCGGCTCGAACGACGAGGCCAGCGAGCTGTGCCGCCTCCTCGAGACCCACCCCGAGGTCGGTCTGCGGGCCGTCGGCGTCGTCGGGCGCCAGGACCAGGTGCAGGGCTGGCGGGTCCCGTGGCTGGGCCGGGTCGAGGAGGCCGTCGAGCTGGTCGAGCTGGCCGGCGCCAACGGCGTGATCGTCGCCGCCAGCGCCATGCCGTCCGAGCAGCTCAACCGCATCACCCGCGACCTGCTCGACCGGGGCAAGCACGTGCACCTCTCGAGCGGGCTGCACGGCATCGCGTCGCGGCGGGTCCGTGCCCTCCCGCTCGCGAACGAGCCCATGTTCTACCTGGAGCCGATCGAGCTGAAGCGCTGGCAGTTCGCCGCCAAGCGCCTCCTCGACATCGTGCTCGCGTCGATCCTGCTCGTGCTCACCTTCCCGGTGCTGGTCGTCGCCGCGATCGCGATCAAGCTCGAGGACCACGGCTCGGTGATCTTCCGCCAGGAGCGGGTCGGCCGCGGCGGATCCCGGTTCAAGGTCCTGAAGCTCCGGACCATGCGGCCCGATGCCGAGCAGCTGCTGCCCGAGCTGCTCGAGCAGAACGAGCGGGTCGAGGGTCCGCTGTTCAAGCTCTCGACCGACCCCCGCCGCACGCGGGTGGGCCGGCTCCTCGAGGCGACCAGCATCGACGAGCTCCCCCAGCTCATCAACGTCCTGCGGGGCGAGATGAGCCTGGTCGGCCCGCGACCGGCGCTCGCCCACGAGATCGAGCAGTTCGACGAGGAGCTGCTGGTGCGGCTCAGCGTTCCGCCCGGTGTCACCGGGCTCTGGCAGGTCGAGGCCCGCGACAACCCGTCGTTCCACGCCTACCGCCGCCTCGACCTCTTCTACATCGAGAACTGGTCGGTGGCGCTCGACCTCGCGGTGATCTTCGCGACCTTCAAGTCGCTGATCGTCCGGCTCCTCCACGGTCGCGGCTGACCCTGCGGTCGCCGGCCGACGGCGCGGCCTCCGATGACGAGCCGGCCCGAGCCGCGACCCTTCACCGTCTCGGTCGCCGACGCCGAGCTCGAGGACCTCCGCGACCGGCTGCGGTCGACGCGCTGGCCCGAACCGTCACCCGGCGAGGCCTGGACCGACGGCATCGACGTGGGCTGGTTGCGCGCGCTGTGCGGCTACTGGGCCGAGGGCTACGACTGGCGGGCGCAGGAGACCCGCCTGAACCGCTGGCCGCAGTACCTCGTCGACCTCGAGGGTCTCGCGGTCCACTTCGTGCACGTCGAGGGCCGCGGCCCGGAGCCGCTCCCCCTGGTCCTCACGCACGGGTGGCCGAGCACCTACGTCGAGATGTACGAGGTCGTCGGGCCGCTGACCGACCCGGCCCGCTTCGGTGGTGACCCGGCCGACGCCTTCGACGTGGTGGTGCCGTCGCTCCCCGGGTACGGCTGGTCGGCCGCGCCGACGACGCCCGGCGTCGACGCGAACCGGGTCGCGGACCTGTGGGCGGCCCTCATGCGCGTGCTCGGGTACGAGCGGTTCGGCTCGCACGGCGGCGACTGGGGTTCCGCGGTCACCTCCGCACTCGGCGCCCGCCACGCCGACCGCATGATCGGGCTCCACCTGACCATGCTCGCCCCGCCCGTCGACGTGGCGTCGCTGGCGCCCGAGCACCGGCTGTGGTGGGAGGAGTTGCAGCGGTACCGCGACCGCGAGTGGGGGTACGTGCACCTCCAACGGACCAAGCCGCAGACGCCCGCAGTCGCGCTCACCGACTCGCCGGCGGGGCTCGCGGCGTGGATCCTCGAGAAGTGGTGGCGCTGGTCGGACTGCGCCGACGAGCACGGGACGCGGGACCTGTGGCGCGTGCTCTCGCGCGACGACGTGCTGACCAACGTGACGATCTACTGGCTCACGCGGTCGATCGGGCCGTCGATGCGCATGTACCACGAGACGTTCGGGCCGGGCGCCGTCATCGCCCAGGCCGCGCCGGTGGCCGTGCCCACCGGCGTGACGCTGTTCAACGACCCGAACGGACCGCCCCGCGAGCTGATCGAGCCGTGGTACGACCTGCGCCACTATTCGCGAGTCGGCCGGGGTGGTCACTTCCCCGCGCTCGAGAACCCCGACGCCCTCGTCGCGGAGCTGCGGGCGTTCTTCCGCCCGTTGCGTTGAGCGCGACTCAGCCCGAGTGGCGGCGGAGGATCCAGTACGCCTGGGGACCCTCGACGAGGTAGCGGCGGGCCAGGCGGCGCGGTTCGGTCGCGAGGCGCCACGCCCACTCGAGTCCGGCCCGTTGCAACAGGGCGGGAGCGCGCCGGCGCTCGCCGGTCATGAACTGGGCGGCGGCGCCGAACGCGAGCCCGAGCCGGATACCGGCTTCACCCGCCCACCGGTCGAGCCACGATTCGCTGCGCGGGGTCAGCGCGACGACGAGCACGTCGGTCCGCGCCGCGCGTACGGCGGCCGCGACCGACTCGCCGTCCTGGTCGATCGTCGACGAGTCGGGCGCCCACGTCCCGGCGACCTCCAGCGCGGGCCAGCGCGTCGCAAGGTATCCGGTGAGGGCCTGGTTGCCCGCGGTGTTGCCGCCGAGGAACCCGACGCGGGCGCCCGTCTGCGCGGCCAGGTCGAGCGCGACCGGCAGGAGGTCGGCCCCCGCGAGCCGGGCCCAGTCGCCGGGAGCCACGCGGCGGGCCTGCGTCACGAGGGGCGCGCCGTCGAGGAGGACGACCCACTGGTCGCGGCGGGCCGAGTCGTCGAAGAAGCCCTCGTTCGGCCTTCCCGTCCCGAAGTGGAAGACCTTGTCGAGGTTCGCGGACGCGACGAGCACGGGGTCGGGCACGACGCCGCGCATCGCGTCGAGCAGGAGCTGCTCGGCGCCGGCGCGGCTCACGAGGTCGCAGGGCATCCCGCCGAGCCGCACTCGCTGCAACTCGACGCCCGCGACGCCGCGGCTCACCACGGGGTACGGGTCGGCGGATCGCCGATGGCGGCCGGCACTCGTGAGGCGAGCGTCATCGGCGCTCAGGCCGACCGCCGCTCCGGGTCCTCGCGGATGCGGCGGCGGGCTTCTCGGACCAGGGTCTCCTCACGGCTCCGACGCCAGTCCGAGACGAACATCACCAACAACAACAACGCGACCGCAGCCACCCCCGCCGTCGCCGCCGCCCGAGCCACATCCCCCGTCCGCGACTGCTTCGACGCCCCACTCACCGCCACCACCGACGCCAACCCCGCCCGCGTCACCACATCCTGCGCATCCGCAACCGCCGCCTTCGCCGAACCCAGATCCCCCCGCGTCCGATCGACATCATCCTGCAACTGCTGATGCGTCGCCGACGCCGCCGTCCCATGCTGCGCCTCATACGACGCCAACGCCGCCGCCGCCTGATCCGCCGCCTTCTGCGCCTGCGTCACCACCGACCGCGCCGACTCCAACTGCGTCTCCCCCAACTGACGCAACGCCCCATGCGCCACCGCCCGCAACACCACCGGCACCGCCGCCGCCCGCGTCGACGTATACGTCACCTGCACATCACTCGTCCCCGCCGGCCCCGCCTCCAAATTCCCCGCGATCTGCCCCGCCGACTCCCCACTCACCCGCGCCGCCCGATCCACCACCCCCGACGTGAACACCATGTTCTGCAAATTGTCCGCCACCGGCTGCAACGAATACTGCGGAAACCCCGGCTTCAACACCTGCGCCGTGAACAACACCGCAGTCCCCTGATACTTCGCCGGCGACCGCAACGCCACCACCCCCGCCACCGCAGCCGCGACCACCCCCACCACCACCAACGCGACCACACGCCGCACCGACAACCGGAAGAACGAAGCAATCTCCATCACGTCACCCCTGCCCATCGACTCGTCATCGAGTGCCCAATCGAGCGCGGTTGCGAGCGCACGGCCCCTGCCCAAGGGTCACGGAGACGCTCTCAGAACGTGTACCATTATACGGGCTGGAACCAGGCCTTCCGTCACGCAGGGCGGTCGGCCGGACCGCCAGAAGCGCAGGCAGGAAGCGCAGGCCGGTTGGGCAGGCAGGAAGCGCAGGCGGAGCCGGCCTCCGGAACGCGCCAGCGGGACAGGACGGACATCGTGACGACGATCACCTCCGGGCCGGGCGCGGAAACCCCGGGGCTGCGCAGCCGGCTCGCGGCGGCCCGGGCGGCGAACCCGATCCCCTCCGTCGTGGTGATCGTGCTCGCCGGGGTGTACGTCGCCGCCGGGGCCGCGGCCGTCTTCGACGGGCTGAGCTCGGACGTCCTGATCGGCATCCTCGGCGTCACGTTCGCGGCCGCGCTCGCCGTCCTCGCGTACGAGCGGTTCTGGTGGTTCCTGATGGTGCTCCTCGTGAGCCGGGCCGCGCTCGACGGCATCCGCTCGAGCGCCAGCCAGGCCGGGCAGCTCGACCCGAGCACCATCGTCGGCGCCGTGTTCCTGGTCGTCGGCGCCGGCTGGCTCGTCGTCCAGTGGCGGGCCGGTCTCTGGTCGAAGGTCTCGCGCACCACGAAGGTCTTCGCGATCTTTGCCGGGCTGCTCCTGATCTCCGCCTTCGGTGCCCACAACATGAAGGACAGCCTGGTCGCCTGCTCCCGGATCCTGTCCGTCGTGATCCTCATCGCGGTGTTCGAGCAGGTCTTCAGGAAGGACCCCGAGCGCATCAACGGCGCGCTCGTGGCCATCTTCGCGTCGATGATCGTCCCGATCGTCGTCGGCTACGTCCAGGTCATCCAGAACCCGTCGAACCTCAAGGCCGCGAACGAGAACCTCTCACGTATCCGCGCGACGTTCGTCCACCCGAACGCGTTCGCCACCTATCTCGTCCTCGTGACGCTCCTCGCCGTCGGCATGTACCCGCACGTCAGCGTGAAGTGGCGGCGCGCGTTCATGGCACTCATCGTCGCGGCCGCGCCGCTGATCGTCCTGACCTACGCGCGCGGCGCGTGGATCGGGCTCGTGCTCGGACTCTTCTTCCTCGGGTTCGTACAGAGCCCGCGCCTCGTCGTGTTCCTCCTGATCGGCATCATCGTCGTCGTGATCGCGGTCCCGTCGGTCGCGTCGCGCCTCGGCGACCTCAACCGCGGCAAGAGCAAGCCGATCGGCACCCGCGGCGCGAGCATCTCGTCGACCGTGACCGCCAAGGTCGAACCGGACTCGTTGACCTGGCGCGTCGACTATTGGGGCCGCGTCATCCCCCTCATCGGCCAGAACCCGGTGACCGGGATCGGTCTCGAGATGGTGCGAGAGGTCACTCCGGAGCACGAGCCGCCGCACAACGTGTACGTGCAGACCCTCGTCGAGGGAGGGATCGCGGGATTCACTGCGTTCATCCTCCTGCTGCTCACGCTGGTCTTCGACCTGCGCAACGCGTGGCGCCGCGCGCGCAAGGGCCTGCCTTACGGGCTGACGATCGCCGTGATCGCGGCCGCGATCTGCGTGTTCGTCGAGTTGTTCACCGAGAACCTCCTCGCGGAGATCGCGTTGCTCTGGTACTTCTTCGTTCCGATCGCCTGGGTCGTCTCCGTGGTGGGGCGACCGGGCCCGGTGCCGCGCGACATGTCCCACGTCGAGATCGAAGCGCACGCCTGAGCGCTACGATCTCCCTCCGATGACGACGCACCTCGACCGGCGCGGTCCGCATCCGACGCCGCGCTCCGGTGTCGTCGACACGATGCGCTCGGCGCTGCGCGGCGAACTGCCGGAGCGGTACGTGCGGCCGTTCGACGCCGAGTTCTGGGACGTCCTCCGCGCCGAGCTGCGCCCGGATCTCACCATCCTCGACATCGGCTCCGGACGGCGGCCGACGATCCCGGTCGGCGACCGGGCGGGCACCACCCGTTACGTCGGGCTCGACATCTCACGGACGGAGCTCGAGGCCGCGCCCGACGGCTCGTACGACGAGATCGTGGTCTCGGACGCGGCCGTCTTCCGGCCGGAGCTGGCCGACCGGTTCGACCTCGCCGTGAGCTTCCAGGTGTTCGAACATCTCGACGCGGTCGACGTCGCGTTCGAGACGCTGCGGCGCTACCTCAAGCCGGGTGGCGTCCTCGTCACGCAGTTCTCGGCCCGGTACTCGATCTTCGGCATCGTCAACCGGATGCTGCCGCACCGGGTCTCGAAGGAGCTGCTCGTGCGGCTCCTCCATCGGGATCCGGCGACGATCTTCCCGGCACCCTACGACCACTGCACCTACCCGGCCCTGCGCGAGATCCTCGCACCGTGGTCGGACTGGGAGATCACCCCGCTGTACCTCGCGGGCCAGTACTTCAACTTCTCGCGGGTCGCGAAGGCGGCGTACGTCGGGCTCGAGCAGCAGCTCTACGAGCGCGACGTCCGCAACCTCGCGACGTACTACATCGTCCGCGCCGTCCGCTGACGCCCGCGCCGCGGTTCAGCCCGCGCGCTCGGCGCGCCAGAGGACGCGAGCCGGCCGGGCCGGTTCGAGCTCGGCACCCAGCTGCAGCGCCGGCTGGACGACGAAGCAGTACTCGACCAGCAGCTCACGGACCGCGGGGTCCAGCGCTTCGAAGCGGCAGCCCACGCGGTAGCGCGATCCGTCGGCAGTCGGGGTGCACCAGCGGACTTCGGCCGGGAGCGTCAGGTCGTGGATCTCGCCCTGGGCGTCCGGCAGGCGGGTGAGCAGCACGGCGCGGGTGTCGAGCGCGATGGGCGACTCGAAGGAGATGCCGCCGGGTGTGAGGTCGAGCACGGGCACCACGGTCGACGTCCGGTCGATGCGCGCCTGGAGCCGGGTCGGCATGCGGTACTGGACCCGGTAGCGCCGCCGGCGCACGAGGGGCACGAGCACGCCGGCCAGGCAGCCGAGCTCCCACACGCCCAGGCCGACGGTGATCGTGCGGGCGAACAGCGGCATCGTGCCGAGCGACACGAGCCCGGCCCACGCCGCGACGCGCAGGATCCACGCCGCGAGGAGGAGCGCGGCGACGGTCGTGACGAGGCCGAGCATCCGGAGCACGGGAAGGCCGCCGGAGTCGACGCCCTCCTTGGGCGTGACCTTGAACTTGCCCGTCCGCCGGCTGAACAGCGAGAGCACGCCTCGGATGTAGATGCCGGCGGTCATGATCCCGAAGCGGGTCGAGTCGAACGCTCCGAGCGATCCGCGGCCGAGGGCCATCGTCGCGGTGACCGCGAGCAGCGTGAACGGCAGCCAGAGCGTGACCAGCGTCAGCGGCGACGCGTGCATCGGCAGCTGGCCGGTGAGGAGGACCCATGTGAGCACGAGCAGCAGCGCGATGCGCTGAAGACCCGAGAAGTAGTTGTACAGCGACGCGAAGTAGCTCACGCGCTGACGCAGCGTGAGGCCGGGGCACGTGACCGGGTTCTCACGCGTGCGGAAGACGGCGAGGTTGCCCCTCGCCCAGCGAGCCCGCTGCAGGAGGAAGCTGGCGAGGTCGTGCGGTGCCCGACCCTGGACGAGGATCTCGTCGTGGTAGCGGGTGCGCCAACCCTGCGCGTGCATCCGGATCGTGGTGTGGAAGTCCTCGGCAACCGTGTCGGTGAGCACGCCGCCGACGCTCTCCAGCGCGGTCCGCCGGATGACGGTCGCCGATCCGCACCAGATCATCGAGTTGCAGCGGTCCTTGCCCGGGCCGATCACGTCGAAGAACAGGGTCTGCTCGTGGCGGACGGTGCTCGTGTGCTGGATGGAGTCGCGGTTGAAGAAGTCGTGCGGGGTCTGTACCAGCGCGACCTCCGGGTCGTCGAAGTACCCGAGCGTCGCCTCGAGGAAGTCCGGACGCGGGACGTGGTCGGCGTCGAGCACCACGACGAGCTCGCCGTCGGTCCTGGTCAGCGCGTGGTTGATGTTCCCGGCCTTGGCGTGCGCGTTGTCGGGGCGCGTGACCCAGATCGCGCCGTACTTCGCGGCGAGCTCGCGCATCTCCGGGCGACGGCCGTCGTCCAGGAGGTACGTGCGGTGGGGCAGCGTCATGGCGCGGCAGCCGACGAGCGTCG